>OLQL01001092.1_pt1 | contig 24324 bp, 18 predicted proteins | sample 1672971 | NCBI WGS metagenome assembly OLQL01 (sample SAMEA3136742, study PRJEB25190) | human gut metagenome | biome: human gut; feature: human-associated habitat; material: faeces | place: Austria | collected 2013
TTTTCATTTCAGAATGTTCAAAATCCTTGGTTGAACTTGGAAAAATTTATGGCTTCCGATTATTTTAAACTTCCTTTTAATATTCAGGAAACCAAAAAGAAGTTGTTTTTGTCGGCATTTGGCCCTTACAATAGAATCTATTATTTTTTGGTCGATAAAGACATTATGCAAGGAATCAATTGGAACAGCGGAGATAAATTCGAAACAACACCTTTTTTCATCGTAGGTTCGGACGAGGAATTTTTTTATGGTGTATTCGATAAATATCTCGATCCTTCTGTAAATACTGAAAATTTGGATCCTATGTTAGCGTATCTGATGACTGTTCAGCATTTGCATCTTAATGAGGACGATAATCCGATAATTGTTAAAATTAAATTTGAATAGAACCTTATTATTAATCTAAACTGCAACTATGAAAGCAAATTTCTTTTATGTTGTGGCTATTATTGTTATAGCTGCTATTACGTTAGGTGTAAATTACAAAAAGGTAAAAACGGTAAAACTATTACTGGAGAATGTCGAGGCTTTAGCGTGGGGAGAAGGGCCTGGCGATGAAGATCACAGGCGAGACCAAGCTGTAAATTGTCCGGAAGAGGGTAAGGAGGCTTGGGATGTGAAAACGGGATGTTGTTGGGGATATACGACGTGTCGATTCGAAATCTGGGAACATTATATGCTGTGAATATGCAAGGTATATGTCGCTTATATATCTCCGAATGTTTGTCGATCTTGTTTATCTAGTTTGTATACATCATTAAAGGATATAGAAAAAGAAACTAGTGATGTTTTATTTATTAGTGGAATAAAAGATATTCAATTAAAACGGGAAGCACAATCTTTTGGCTTTAAAAATTTTCTTTTTGACGAAGAAAGCATTTTTTCTACCATTCATATGGCTGATGTCTTTTTTTTAAATATGATCCGGTTTTAGAAAAAGTTGATTGTATTCGTTACGATGACAAGTCTTTTCCAATTTTAAAGTTATTCGTTGATTAAGAGAAATGAGCAAGCTATTCAGCTGCTCATTTCTCTTAATTATGGGAACCCTTATTTCTTCAGCAGAGCCTGCAGACGCTCGGGGTAGTCGGTGGTGATGTAATCCACGCCCAGGTCGATGAAATATTTCATGTCCGCCTCTTCGTCCACGGTCCAGACGTTGACTTCGAGTCCCAGGTCGTGGGCCTGCTTCACCCATTCGGGATTTTTGCGGAGCACCTTCATCGAGTAGTCGATGCCGGACAGCCCCAGTTTCTTGATGCTCTTGGGAGCCAGGTCGCCGTTGAGGTAGTAGATTTTGGTGTCGGGAATGAGCTTCTTGAATGCCATGCAGGCGTTGATCGAGAAGGCGATGATCTCCGTACGGTCCAGCACGCCGTATTTCTTGAGCTGCTTGACGATCTTTTTGGCGGCGAGGTCCTCGCGGTTGTAATCCGAAAGCGACTTCATTTCGAGAATCAGGCGCGTGTCGGGTTTCGAGGCGACGAGTTTCAGGTAGGCGTCGAACGTGGGGATGTTCTCGCCGTTGGGCAGCACGATGGCCGTGATCTCCTTGGCGGTGGATTTCTCCATGTTGACGTCCGTGCCTTTGTAAACCCGGTCGTGGTTGACGATCAGTTTGTCGTCGGCGGTGAGCCATACGTCGATTTCCGAGCCGAAGACACCGATGGCGTCGGCTTTCGTGAACGAAGCGATCGAGTTCTGCGCCGATTCGGGGGCGGTCCAGTAACCGCGGTGCGCGATTACCTTGGGTTGGGCGACGACGGCGCCCCCTGCTAACAGCATGGCGGCGGCCAAAATGAGGTTTTTTGTCATATCGTTTGAAATGTTAGTTGGTGACTTCTGAAACGAAACCATTACAAAGGTAGCAAACATTTCCGGATTTACAAGTCGAAAGGGAATCAAAACTTTTGTTTTCATAGAGATGTCACCGTAGGCGTTTTCGGGCATTTCGGGCGCGAAAAGGTCGATTTTTATTGTTAATTGAAACAAAATTATGCCGGGCGTTACGGATTTTTTCCTATCTTCGTGCAATCCGATTCCGGATACTCAAACTTAAAACCACAAAATAAGAGCCATGAAAGAAAAAGTCAGCAAGAAATTCAACGAACTTTACGGCGAGGGAGCCATCCTGTTCGCCTCTCCGGGTCGCATCAACCTAATCGGCGAGCACACGGACTACAACGGGGGCTTCGTCTTCCCGGGGGCGGTCGATAAGGGGATTGTCGCAGCGATCCGGCTCAACGGCACGGACAGGGTGCGCGCCTATGCGCTCGACCTGGGCGAAAGCTCGGAGTTCGGTCTGAACGAGGCGGACAAACCGGCCGAGAGCTGGGCATGCTACATCTTCGGCGTCTGCCGCGAGATTCAGAAGCGCGGCGGCAAGATCGGCGGCTTCGACACGGTGTTTGCCGGAGACGTGCCCCTGGGCGCCGGCATGTCGTCGTCGGCAGCGCTGGAGTCGACCTATGCCTTTGCGCTGAACGACCTCTATAACTGCGGTATCGACAAGTTCGAACTGGCGAAGATCGGCCAGTCGACCGAACACAACTACTGCGGCGTAAACTGCGGCATCATGGACCAGTTCGCCTCGGTTTTCGGAAAGAAGGGCAACCTGATCCGTCTGGACTGCCGTTCGCTGGAGTATGCCTACTTCCCGTTCGACCCGAAGGGCTATAAGTTGGTGCTGCTGGATTCGCGCGTGAAGCACGAACTGGTAGGCTCTCCGTACAACGACCGCCGCGCTTCGTGCGAGCGCGTTGCGAAAGTGCTGGGCCAGGAGTTCCTGCGCGGCGCCACGATGGAGCAGCTTGAAGCTATCAAAGATCAGATTTCGGAGGAGGATTACAAGCGTGCCCGCTATGTGATCGGCGAGGAAAAGCGTGTTCTGGATGTGTGCGAGGCGCTCGAAAAGGGCGACTACGAGACCGTCGGCAAGCGCATGTACGAGACCCACTGGGGCATGTCGAAGGACTACGAGGTGTCGTGCGAGGAGCTGGACTTCCTGGCGGAGGTCGCCGAGGAGTGCGGAGTGACGGGTTCGCGCATCATGGGCGGCGGTTTCGGCGGCTGCACGATCAACCTGGTGAAGGACGAACTTTACGACAAGTTCATCGCCACGGCCAAGGAGAAGTTCAATGCCAAATACGGCCACGAACCGAAGGTTTACGACGTTGTGATCTCCGACGGTTCGCGCCGGCTGTAACCGCTGTCGAACTGCCGAATGAAAAATCCCGATACTCACGAGTATCGGGATTTTTATATGCCGGAGGTGGCTATTCCAGCATTTTTTGCAGCATCACTTCGTCGTGGTAGCCGTCGGTCCGCCACTGCCAATCGCGCTTCGTGCCGATCTCGGTGAATCCGGCGTTGCGGAACAGGCGCAGGCTCGCTTCGTTGTCGGCCCCGACGTTGCACCACAGCTGATGCGCGCGCAGCGTATCGTGTGCATAGCGGCAGAGGGTCTCCACGGCGTCGGAGGCGTAGCCGCGTCCCCGGTCGCTCTGTTCGTAGATGAGGATGCCGACGCCCGCCCGGCGGTGGATCGGGTCGTATTCGAACAGGTCGATCGCCCCGACCGGTTTGGAACTTGACAGCGTCTCGATGATCAGCCGCAGCTGTCCGTCGCAGAGCACCCCGGCGATGCCCTGCTGCCGTTCGACGAAGCGTTCCAGCTGATGGCGCGAGAACGGCTCCGTCGTACCGCTGACCGGCCAGATGTCGCAGTCGTTCTCCCACTCGTACATCAGGTCGACGTCGCCCGGCTCCACGGCCCGCAGGCGGATGGTGCGGCCCTCGATGTTCATTACAGGCCGATGATCTTGTTCCGGATAAGCATGGCCACGCCCCAGGCGTTGGCATTCTCGGTCATCTTAGACACGCGGAACTTGGTGTCCTTGTACACCAGGTTGAGCGAATATTTGTTCGTCGCCGATTTGAGCGGCAGCATGATGTAGTCGCCCGCCGCCGCGAGGTTGCCGCCGACGATGACCGTCTCGGGATTGAACGTGTTGATCAGGAACGCAACGGCCTTGCCGACCTTCTCGCCCGCCTCCTCGATCAGTTCGATCGAAAGGTTGTCGTCGTTCTTCGCCGCGGCGATGATGTCGTCGATATGGATGGTCTTCTGCTGGTCGTATTTCTCCTTGAGGATGGTGTTCACGCCCTTCTGGATCAGATGGCACATTTTGTCCTCGATGGCGATACCCGAAACTTCGGTTTCGAGGCAGCCCTTCTTGCCGCACGAACAGATGATCTCGTTGTCGAAGAAGGGGATGTGCCCGAACTCGCCCGCGAAACCGCTCTTGCCGTAGTAGAGCTGTCCGTCGACCACGATGCCGATGGCCACGCCGCGGCCCATGTGGAGGTAGAGCACGTTGCTCTCGTCCTTCGACTTGCCGCAGGTGTACTCGGCATAGCAGCGGGCGCGGGTGTCGTTCTCCAGCAGTACGCGGATGCCGACGCGCTCTTCGAGCAAGTCGCGCAGCGACTGTTCGCTCGACGTGAAGTATTTGTAACTGCGGCCCGTGTCGGGATTCACGCGCCCCGTCATGCAGACACCCAGCCCGAGAATCTTGCCCCGGTCGATGCCGCATGTGGCGATGAAGTTCTCTATGTTGGAACAGATGCGTTCGAAACACTGCGGGCGCAGGTGGAGAGGAATTTCTCGGTTGCCTGGCGGATGTGGTTGAGGCACTCTTCGGTGTCCTCGAGCGCGAAGTCTGCGCAGCGGTGTGTGGTGATGAGGTTGTTCTGCAGGTCGGTGATCAGGAAGCGCATGTTGTCACGACCGACGTTCACTCCGGCGAAATAGATCGCCGAGTTGGCCAGGCCGAAGATGTTGGGGCGCCGTCCGCCCGGGGTTTCCACCTTGCCCAGGTCCGTCACGATGTTCTCGTCGACCAGCTCCTGGACCAGTTTGGTGATCGTGGGGACACTGATATGAAGCTCTTTGGTAAGCTCCGAAAGCGTGCATTCTCCGTTGACAGCCATGTGCGCAATGATGTTGCGCTTGATGATGCTGTTTTTGTGCGTAATGCCCTTCAGGGCGTCGTCTTCGTGTTTGTTGAAAAATTCGGTAAGTGATGTCATCCTTCCAGTCTCATTTTTAACTAACTCTGCAAATATAATAAGTATCTTTAATAAATGCAACAAGTTTTTAATAAAATTTAATAAATTTTGCTTCAAAATGAGAGATAAAAAATTAACGCCCTGATTTTCAGGGCGTTAATTTTTAAGCGGGACTTTTTGTTTTATAAAGTCGATTTCGATTCCACAACTGCGTTGGGGTCCACCTTGCGGATGAGTCCCTGCAGCACGCTGCCGGGGCCGAGTTCGGTGAATTCCGTCACGCCGTCGACCAGCATGTTCTTCACGATGTAGGTCCAGCGCACGGGGGCCGTCAGCTGGGCGATCAGGTTGGCCTTGATGGCGGCGGGGTCGGTATAAGGCTTGGCGTCGACGTTCTGGTAGATCGGGCACACGGGCGTCTGGAACGGTGCTTCGGCAATGGCCTTTTCGAGTTCCTGCTTGGCTGGCTCCATCAGCGGCGAGTGGAACGCTCCGCCCACCGGCAGGCGCAGCGCACGACGCGCTCCGGCGGCCTTGGCCTTTTCGCAGGCGGCGTCTACGGCCTCCACGGCGCCCGAGATCACCAGCTGGCCCGGGCAGTTGTAGTTGGCGGCGACGACCACGCCGTCGGTCGAAGCGCAGATTTCCTCCACGACCTTGTCTTCGAGGCCGAGAATGGCGGCCATCGTTCCCGGCTGGGCCTCGCAGGCGGCCTGCATGGCCATTGCGCGCTTCGATACGAGTTTCAGGCCGTCCTCGAACGAGAGGGCGCCGGCAACCACGAGGGCCGAGAATTCGCCGAGCGAGTGTCCGGCGGCGGCATCGGGCTTCACGCCCAGCGCCTTGGCCATGACGACCGAGTGGAGGAATACGGCGGGCTGGGTGACACGGGTCTGCTTCAGCTCCTCGTCCGTACCGGCGAACATGATGTCGGTGATGCGGAAACCGAGGATCTCGTTGGCTTTCTCGAAGAGTTCCTTCGCAGCCGGAACCTTGTCGTAGAGGTCTTTGCCCATTCCGACGGCCTGGGCGCCCTGGCCCGGGAATACGTATGCGTGCTTCATAATTTTTTCGAATTTTATGTTTGCAGGGGCAAAGATACGAATTTATTTCCTAAATTTGCACCGCAATGGTTCACAAAGGGCCGGGCAAGGCCCCGTGTGATTAAATGGGAATGCCGTGAAAATCGGCAGCAGTTCCCGCTGCTGTAAGTTCCGAAAGTTGCCGCGACACGCTGAAAGCCACTGGTCCGAGAGGACCGGGAAGGCGTTGCGGCAGGGACGAGCCAGAAGACCTGCCTTGCAGCTTCCCGACGAGGAAGAATCTTTTTTCAGGGTGTGTCTGCGGAGAACGGAGCATCGCAAGTCTTGGTATTTCGTGGCTGAAATACGGGTATGGACGTGAAAAAGGTTCGATTCCGGGAGGTTCCGGGACCGGATTTTTTATTTTACGAACATACTTATAAATCAAACGAAAGATGAAAAAACTCTTGCTTTTCGCATTTGCGGCCTTCGCTTTGGCCGCCTGCTCGGACGAGGACAATACGGTGGAACCTCGTTACGACGTAATTTCTTTTGAAAAGAGCGAAGGGATGCTCGATGTGGCTGAAATGCCCGTTGAATTGCGCGATGTTACGATTGCCGGGGACTGGGCCGGCGGTGACTTTAGCAATGTGTTGTGCGGTAAGGAGTATATGATGGACGAGGATTTCAACGGAACTTATTTCGACGGCCTGCTCTTTACGACGGCCGATAAAAAGATCGGATTCGGGTCTTATTTCACCGACAACAAATATAGTTCCTATGGAGCTTCCGACGTTTGGGGCGGATTTGTCCTTTCGCAGAACTTCAGCAAGAGGAGCAACGGCGGTTCGGCCGATTACAGCAAGGATGGATTTTCCGCCTGGGCGACGGCCGGAGCCAATGCAAGCGCTACGTTTGCAATCGCTTATGACAATGGCTACGGGGTTTACAATTACCATACGCCGAAGATTGAATTTACCGAGCCGCGCAAAGTGGCCTATTTGTACCTGGCCAATGCGACCGTGGCGGCGCAATATACCAGCCGTGTTGAGAATTACTGGTTCAAAGTCGTTGTGACGGGGTATCTCAAAAATGCCGAGGGCGGTAGCGTGGAACAGACGCTCATCGAGGGTGAAAACATTGCCGCCGACTGGGTGAAGGTCGATTGTTCGTCGCTGGGCGAGGTGGACGAACTGCGTTTCAAGGTTCAGTCGAACGATATGAGCGGCAATTATCTGAACTGCCCGGCTTATTTCTGTGTCGACGAAATCGGACTGATTGCCGAGAAGTAATTTAGAGATTAGTTTCCGGAGAAAGACCCGCAGGACTTCATTGTTTTGCGGGTCTTTCGTATCGGGGAACCGGGGACGACCGGGGCCGGGCTGTCCGGGTGGAACGGGAGTTTATTCGTCCCGGAACTCTATGCGGCAGGGCAGCACTACCGATTCGGGAGTCGGGCGGACGGAGCCGGGCGAATGGTTTTCGCGGATTTGCCGCAGCAGGATGCGCACGGCATGGGCGCTGATCTCTTCGACGGGGAAGCGGGCGACGCTCATCCGGGGGGCGACCAGGCGGAAAAGCGGGTCTTCGTGCATGCAGGCAAGCCCCCGACGCCCGTCGCTGATGCCGATGCCCCGGTCGTGGAAATAGCGCAGGGCCTCGGTGGCGAGGATATGCGTGGTGAAGAAAAAGGCGTCGGTGTCGGGAACCGTGCCGAGGATGCGGTCGAGCGTATCGCAGACGTGCTGCCGGTAGCCGGCGTAGGCAACCTCTCCGTAGAGGCGGGAATCGGCGGGCAGTCCCGCTTCCGCCAGCGCGCGGAGATAGCCCCTGTACCGCAGCTCCATCGTCGGGAGGTGGGGAAAGGTCGTGATGATGGCGATTTTGCGGAATCCCCGGGCCGTGAGATGGCGGACCAGCGCATGGCTGCCCGCCTCGTTGTCGATCACCACGCAACCGGCATCCGTTTTCGCGAGGCAGCGGTCGAACAGCACGACCGGGCAGCCGCTCTCCGCGAGGCGGTCGACCTCGCGTCCCGAAGCGTCGGCCGGGGCGATGATGATGCCGTCGACCTTCTTCGACCGGAAAAGCCGTATCAGGGCGTTTTCCCGCTCGGTTTCGGAGTTCGAACCGGCGATCATCAGCGAGTAGCCTTCCTTTTCGGCTTCCGACTCGATCCGGTCGGCGATGTGGGCGAAGAAGGTGTCCGAAATCGAGGGCAGGATCAGTCCGATGGTTTTCGATACGCCCGTGTTGAGGCTTCGGGCCAGCAGGTTGGGTTCGTATGCCAGGGAGCGGGCGCAGGCCAGCACGCGGCTCTGCGTCTCCGCGCTGATCCCTTTTTTGTCGCCCTGCCCCGAGAGGACCCATGAAACGGTCGTCTTTGAGAGGTTGAGTTTGCAGGCTATGTCTTTGAGTGACGCTCCCACGATTTCTCCGTATAAGCAATGCTCTACAAAGATAAAATTTTTCCGGCATTCGGCAAATAATCCGGCCGTAAAATGACGCCGGGAGTTCTTTATCCGGGCTATGGAAGCAACAGAATCCCGCAGGGCAGGCCCTGCGGGATTCTTTCGTACCGGGAATGCGCTTATTTCGAGATCAGGTTTTCGCGCTCGATGTCCTTGAAGTAGCGGTAGGTGGCCACGCGCAGCTCCTCGGCGGCCGGATCGTCGCAGACCAGGATGCCGTTGGGGTGCACCTGGAGGGCCGAGATGGTCCACTGATGGTTGTAGGAGCCTTCGACGCCGTGGCGCACCGCGCGGGCTTTCTTGTGGCCCGTGGCGAGGATCAGCACCTTCTTGGCCGACAGCACCGTGCCCACGCCGACCGTCAGCGCGGTTTTCGGCACGAGCGAGATGTCGCCGCCGAAGAACCGGGCGTTGACCTGGATCGTGTCCTGCGTCAGCGTCTTGAGGCGCGTGCGGGAGTTGAGCGACGAGAACGGCTCGTTGAAGGCGATGTGCCCGTCTTCGCCCACGCCGCCCATGAAGAGGTCGATGCCTCCGGCCTCGACGATGCGGGCCTCGTAGTCGGCGCACTCCTTGGCCAGGTCGTCGGCGTTGCCGTCGAGAATGTTGACGTTCTCGGGCTTGATGTCGACGTGCTTGAAGAAGTTGTTCCACATGAACGAGTGGTAGCTTTCGGGATGCTCCTCGGGGAGACCCACGTACTCGTCCATGTTGAACGTGATGACGTTCTTGAACGACACTTCGCCCGTTTTGTGGCGGCGGATCAGCTCTTTGTAGGTCTCCAGCGGGGTCGAGCCGGTAGGCAGGCCCAGCACGAAGGGCGAGGAGGTGTGCTGCTCCTTGTTCTTGATCTGGGCGATGATGTAATTGGCGGCCCACTGGGCTACCTGCTGCGGGGTATTTTCAATGATTAAGCGCATGGGATGGTGTGTTTTGTTTTTTATGTTTTGGCATTTGTAAAGATGTTTCTAAAACATCTTTACAAATACCTCGATAGCCTGGTATTCGGCCATGCCGAGCTGGTCGTAGAGTCTTGCGGTGTTCTGCGTGCGCTCCTCGGCCCGCTGCCAGAACTCGCGGGGGTCGCTGCCCGGGAAGGGCATGATGTCCTTCTGCGAGAGGTGACGGTAGATGGCGTGGCGCTTCATGATCAGCTCGTCGGGCGACAGGGGCACGGCCATGTCCACCATGCCGAGGTCCCACTCCATCCAGGCGCCGCGGTAGAGCCACAGGTGGCACTCCTTCAGCCACTCGTCGTCCTTCACGACTTCGAGGGCGCCCAGAATGGCTTCCATGGCCGTACGGTGCGTGCCGTGGGGGTCGGCAAGGTCGCCGGCAGCGTAGATCTGGTGAGGCTTGATCTCGCGCAGCAGATTGACGATGATTTCGATGTCCTTCTCCGTGAGCTGGCCCTTCTTGATGCCGCCCGTTTCGTAGAACGGCAGGTTGAGGAAGTGGGCGTTGGTGTCGGGGTTCAGACCGAACGAGCGCACGGCGGCACGTGCTTCGGCGCGGCGGATGGCGCCCTTCAGGTCGAGCAGCGGACGCGGCTCGGGTTCGCCCTTCTTCTTGCCGGCGATGATCTTCTCGACCTCGGCGTAGTGGTTGCCGTAGCCCAGCTCGCGCGCCGTGTCGATGTTTTGCAGCACCACGTCGTCGTGCACGGCCACGTTGCCCGAGGTTTCGTAGGCCACGTGTACGTCGTGTCCCTGCTGCACGAGGCGGATGAACGTACCGCCCATCGAGATCACGTCGTCGTCGGGATGCGGCGAGAAGACGATCACCCGTTTGGGGAAGGGCGACGAAGGCACGGGGCGCGTCGAGTCGTCGGCGTTGGGCTTGCCGCCCGGCCAGCCCGTGATGGTGTGCTGGAGGTCGTTGAAGACGTCGATGTTGATCTGGTCGTAGGCGCGGCCCTGTTCGAGCAGTTCGCCCAGCGAATTTTCGATGTAATCCTTATAGGTGAGTTTCAGGATGGGCTTCTTCACCACGCCGCAGAGCCATACCACGGCCTTGCGGACGAATTTCGGCGTCCACTCGCAGGGACCCACCATCCACGGCGTCTGCTCGCGGGTGAGCAGCTGCGCGGCGTTGTCGTCGATCACCACCTCGATGTTCTGATGCGCCTGCAGGTACGAGGCGGGAACCTGATCCGTGATCTCGCCCTCGACGACCCGCTGGACGATATGGGCCTTCTCCTCGCCCCAGGCCATCAGGATGATGCGGTTGGCGCGCATGATCGTGTCGATGCCCATCGTGATCGCCATCTTGGGCGTGTTCTCCAGTCCGAAGAAAGCGCCCGACTGGATTTTGCGGGTGTTGTAGGTCAGCTGCACCAGCCGCGTGCGCGACCGGGAGTAGGACCCCGGCTCGTTGAAGCCGATCTGGCCGTCCTCGCCGACGCCGATGATCATCAGGTCGATGCGGCGCACCGAGTGGTCGTACGAAGCGCAGTATTCCGAAACGCGGTCCTCGGGAACCGTGCCGTCGGGGATGTGCACGTTCTCGGGCAGGATGTCGATGTGGTTGAGGAACTCCTCGTGGATGCGGTAGTTGCGGCTCTGCTGTTCGGTCGATCGGATAGGGTAGAACTCGTCGAGGCTGTAAACGGCGACGTTCCGGAAGCTGATCTGCCCCTCCTGGTGGCGTTTGACCAGCTCGCGGTAGAGACCCAGCGGCGTGCGGCCCGTGGTGAGGCCCAGCACGAAGGGCTGCGACTCCTCGTAGACCTCGTTCGAGCAGTGGATTTCGTTGTACATGCGGATCGCCTTGACGATGTTGTCGGCGACGTACTGCACACCTTCGTACTCGTTTTCGTAGACCTTGGTGTGGATCTTCTCGTAACGATGGATGATGTCGCGCGGAGCCGATTCGGAAATCAGACCGCCGTCTTTGGGGAGTGAATACTTGTTGTTCATGATTCGATATTGTTTTAGTCTTTTTCTACTTCTCAAACGTCACCCGCTCGAAAAACTCGGGACGGTGGAAATCGGGCTTCTCCGTTTGGATCGGCCGCCACGAGAGGAAATGGGGGTGCGAGAGGTTGTCGCCGCACTTGTAGAGGTTCATGCGGGCCTTGAGGCCGCTCCAGTCGGTCAGTCCGTGGCGGAAAAGCGCCTGCGGGGGGATGGCCAGCGTGAGCGACCAGCGGTTGTCGCCCTCGCGCTCGGCGAAAGGCTCGCCGGGAAGCGTCGTGTAGCGTTTCACGCCTGCCAGCACCTCGGGCGAGGCGTGTTCGGCCTCGGTCCGCGACTTGCGTGCCCCGAGGAGCATCCGCCCGATGCAGGTGGTTTCGAAGTTGTAGTACATCCCCTCGTCGGGCGCGATGAAGAACTCCGCGCACGAGTCGGTCCACACCTCGCCGTTGTCCTCCGTGACGAGCGCCGCCGTGTAGCGTTCGGCAACGTCGAAGCGCAGCATCAGCCAGTCGCCCGTATGGAACATCCGGAAGCTGACTTCCGGGGCATAGGGAAATTCCGCGGGCCAGTTGCAGCACGCCACCGGTCGGGGTTCGATCCCGGCGAATGCCTCGTCCACGGCGGCCCGGTCGTCGGGCTCGATGCCTGCTATCTTGCGAATTTCCATTCCTTATTTGTATTTGGCGACGGTTTCCCGTACGATTTCACACATCGTGCCGTACTGCTCTTCCATGCTTTGCAGCAGCTTGTACTGGGCGTGCGTGCGCACGAGGTTGTGCTCGGGGTATTTCGTCTTGTAATAGGTGTCGCCGTCGATGTAGTCCATCAAAAAGCGCAGCACTTGTTCGAAGGTGATGTAACGGGCCGAGAAGGCCAGGTGGTCGATTTCGGCCTGGTTGAGCTGTCCGGCCCGCTGCGACAGATAGCCTTCGGTATAGGCGCGGAACATTTCGAGGGACATGCCGACGCGCGAAAGGTCGCGGTCGTCTTCGTCGCCCGTGTTGGTGTAGGAGCGGATGGCGTCGCCGAAATCGTTGAGCGACGTGGAGTTCATCACCGTGTCGAGGTCGATGGCGCACAGCACCTCGCCCTGCTTGTCGAAGAGGATGTTGTTGATCTTCGTGTCGTTGTGGGTCACGCGCGTGGGGATCGTGCCGTCCTCGACCTTCGACCAGAAGGCGAGCATCTCGTCGCGGCGCGATTCGATCCAGCCGATCTCCTCCTTCAAATCCTTAACGCGGCCCGCGGCGTCGCGGCGCAGCGCCTCGTCCCACTGCACGAAGCGGTGGCGGATGTTGTGGAAGCCCTTGATCGTCTCGGCCAGCGGCTCGGTGAAGTCCGCCAGCTGGGCCTGGAACTTGCCGATGCCCTCGCCGCCCTTGCGGGCCAGTTCCGGGGAGTCGGCCTTGTTGTAGGCGATCGTGTCGCCGATGAAAACCGAAACGGCCCAGTATTCGCCCTGCGCGTCCACGTGGCAGAGTTTCCCGTCGTGGGTCGCGACGACCGTCATCGCCTCGCGTTTGGGGTCGCCTCCGGCGGCTGCGACGCGGCGGCGGATGTGATCCGTCACTTTGCGGATGTTCTCCATCATGGCCGGAACGTCGGGAAAGATGTTCTTGTTTTTGCGCTGGAGGATGTAATCCGGCGCATCGCCTGCCGTGCGGACGATGAACGTGTCGTTGATAAATCCCTCGCCCAGCGAGTCGATTGCCGTGATGGCGCCTTCCAGCGCGAACTGCGACGCTATTTCCTGTAATTCAGCCTTCATACGATGAGGTTGTTTCGGTTTTGGTTGTTAAAGGTTAAGTTTCACCTCCAAAGTTACTGAAAAGAACGCAGAAATGCAACCCGATGTTGTGAAAAAGCCCGCCTTTCTTGCGGAAGGGCGGGCTTGCGAAAGCTTTCGGACGGGTTATTCGATCGGGTCGATCACCGTGAAAGTCACCTCGTAGGGAGCGGGCGCCGACTGTCCCTGGTAGTTGCCGCCGGCGACGATGAAGGTCACCGTGTAGGTTCCCGGCTCGGTGTAGATGTACGAGTAGCTCGGCAGGTCGTCGGTCACGCCCTTGATGTTCTGGCCCGTGTCGGGCGAGATCGTGTTGAGCGCGACGGGCTGCATGAAAGCCCACTGGTCGATTTCGGGGAAGGCCCCGGCGCTGAAGCCCTGGAAGACGATATTGGCGGTATTGTTCGATCCCGGCTGGCCCTGGAATTTCAGGTTGCCGTTGCCCGATACGTTGTGGATATAGGGGTCGTCGGCGTGCTGCGAAGCCAGCGAGAAGGGGACGAATTCCATGTCCGGGTAGTTGTACACCTGCGTGTCGTGGCCCTTGAACTTGACCGTGATCTTCGGGTTGATCCGATAGGTGCGCATCGTGGTCTTGGGGTCCGGATAGAAAAGGTGCATGCCCCACGAAAAACTGTCGGCGAACCGGGTGATGTCGTAGGTGTAGGTTTCGAACTTGTTCGCATTGTTCGGCGTGAACTCCAATTTGGTCCAGTCGGCGCAGTCGTTCGCCGCAATGGCTTCGACCACGGGGCGGTCGGTGGCGGCATCGCTGCCGTTCAGTCCCGCGAATTTGTTGCCCGCAAACAGATCGAGATTGTTCAGCGTGCCGTACTGCTGGCTGATCTCGATCTCCAGTTCGCACGACTCGATGTCGGCGATGTCGACCTTCGTGCGGTTGCGGTGCTTGTACTCGTGTCCCGGGTCGCCCGTCCAGACGGTGATGAAGTCGGCGTTGCCGCCGAAGTTGAAGACCACCGGGTCGCCCGTGCGGTAGGTGTTCGTCGGCGCCAGCTGTACCGAGAACTCCAGCGGCTCGTAGATCTCTTCGTGCTCGCACGAGGCCGCCGCGGTTGCAAGGGCCAGCGTCGCCGCGAGGTATGTGATTCGTTTCGTATTCATCGTATGCTCTGCAATTAAGCGTTTTACCATAAGGGGTTCTGTCTGAGCGCGTGGTTCACCGCCAGCTCCTTGGTCGGAATCGGGAGGTAGATGTGGCGTGCCGTCACGTTGGCGTAGTTCGCCGACGCATAGTTCGTATAGCTGACGTTGCGGTACTTGTTCTCCGTCGGCTGGTTGGTTCCGGCGTTGTGCATCTGCTCGACGAACGTGCCCCAGCGGATCAGGTCCCACTTGCGAAGCCCCTCGAAGGCCAGTTCGCGTCCGCGTTCGTTGCGCACCAGGTCGCGGAACGAACGGTAGTCGCCGAGCAGGCTCTCGTCGGTCTTGACGCCCGCGCGGCGGCGGATTTCCCGGACGGCCTCCTTGGCCTGGTCGTCCGGCGCCCCGGCGTATTCGTTGATCGCCTCGGCGTACATCAGCAGCACGTCGGCATAGCGAAGGATCGGGAAGTTGATCGTCGTGTAGAGGCTCTTGGCCGACATCTGTTTCTCGTAGACCGTCTCACGGCGCCATTTGCCGGCATTGCGGACGGCGCACATCACCGTCGGGTCGTAAACCAGATCGGCGGGGGCGAACGCGTCCTCGATCGTCTGGTCCAGTCCTTCGATGTCGGGCATGGCGAAACTGTTGTTGTAGACCCACGGCGTCTTGAACATGCTCTGCGTCTGTTGCAGGTAGCGCGTCACGGTCTCGCCCTCCTTGTTCTTGTAAGAGATTTTCTGGTTGTTCATCCCGCGGTAGTTGTAGCCCGGCAGGTTCCACGTCAGCCGCTTGTCGATGACCGTGGCGCTGCCCGTTTCGTCGGCCGTGCGGTCGTTCTCCCAGTAGAGCTGCCAGAGGGTGTAGGAGCCGTTGTAATAGCCGTAGGAGTAGTTGCAGGCCCACTCCGAGTAGTTGGTTGTTCCCGACTGCGAGCGCAGGCCGATCAGGTCGCCGATGCGGCCGTTCGTCCAGTCGGTCGCGCTGGTGCGGTCGCCGAGGAATTCGGCCTCCCACATCGATTCGTGGTACTGCGTGTCGTACTGGTCGCGGATCATGTTGATGAAGACCTCCTCGTAGCTCTCGTTCAGGTCGTGCTTGTGCGAGGAGATCAACTCGTTGGCCCAGTAGGCGGCGCGGCGGTACATCTCCTTCTTGTCCAGTCCGTCGATCTGCTTGACGCTCTCGCCGGCCATGAAGAGGTAGACGCGGGCCAGGATGCCCTGGGCGACGGTCTGGCTGACGCGCGAGGGGGTGTTGTCGATGGGCTCGTAGAGGTCGGGAATCGTGGCTTCGATCTCGTCGGCGCACCATTTGAGCACCTGCTCCTGCGGCGTTGCGGCCATCTGCACGTCGTTGGGGTTGGGCGAGGTGGTCGCCTTGACGCGCAGGGGCACGTCGCCCCACGCCTGCGCCAGCAGGAAGTGGTAATAGGCGCGCAGGAACCGCGCTTCGGCGATGTAAAGTTCGATGCCCACCGAAAGTTTCTCGGGGTCGATCTCCGTCTTTTCGACGGCCTCGATGTAGCGGTTGGCGTTCTTGATGCCCTCGTAGAGTTTCGACCAGGCGTCGTAGATCGCCGCCGTGCCGGCGCTGTGGTTGTAGCGGTCGGGACGCGATTCGCTGTTGTTGTAGTTGTTGAAGTAGCAGAGGTCGTCCGCGTTGGCGATTTGCAGCGAGTAGTAGTTGCCGTAGAGCGCTTCGCTGTTCAGCACGCCGTAGACGCCCGCCAGACCGTAGATCAGCTTTTGTTCGCTGTTGTAGTAGCCTTCGCCGGGGATGATCTGCGGATCGGTGTCGAGGAAGCTGCACGCCGGGAGGGCCGCGGTGAGCAGCGCCAGCGTTCCCAGTTTCAATATGCTTTTGATTTTCATGGCGTAATGTTGCGTTTAAACCGTTAGAATGTGAGGTTTACGCCGGCCGTGAAGCCGAATGCGCGGGGATATGCCGACCAGTCGAACCCGGGCGTCAGCACCGAATTGCGGGTCGATACCTCGGGGTCGGGACCGCTGTAACCCGTCAGGGTCCAGATGTTGTCGGCCGAGACGTAGACGCGCATCTGGCTGATGCCCGCCTTGCGCAGCGAACGGCTCGGCAGCGTGTAGCCCAGCGAGACGTTTTTCAGCCGCAGGAACGAGCCGTCCTCGATGACGCGCGATGAGTACTCCTCGCGACCGACGGCGTTTACGCGCGGAATGTTCGACGTGGGATTCTCCGGCGACCAGCGGTTGGCGTAGGAGGCCAGCTGGTTGGTCTGGCTCTTCCAGCCCGACTCGAAGACCAGCCGGTTGGCGTTCAATACGTCGTTGCCGTAGCTCCATGCGAAGAAGATGTTCAGGTCGAAATTCTTCCAGTTGAAGTTGTTGCCGAAGCCGCCCGTGTTGAGGGGCTGTCCGCAGCCGATGATCGTGCGGTCGTAGTCATCGATGACCCCGTCGCCGTTCATGTCGCGGTATTTCATGTCGCCCGGCTGCATCGTGTTGCCCTTGAACGAGGGAACGCCGCTGACGAGGTTGCCCTTGTCGTCGAAATCCTCGGCCTTGTAGGTCCCGTCGTAGATGAAGCCGTACATCATGCCCGTGGGCTTGCCCACCTGCGAGATGTAGGGGAACTGCGAGTTGAAGCGCGTCTCCCACGATACGGAACTCTGGAGCGTGTTCTGTCCGTCGACCAGCCCGAGGATCCGGTTGCGGTTGAAGGCGATGTTGAACGACGTGGACCACTGGAACTGACGGGTCTTGACGTTCACCGTCTCGAGCGTCAGCTCGAAGCCGCGGTTGCGGATCTTGCCGATGTTGAGCATCCCCTGCTCGAAGCCCGACGAGGCGGGCAGCAGGGCGTAGAGCAGCAGGTCGCGCGTCACTTTGTCGTACCAGTCGGCCGTCACCTTGATGCGGTCCTCGAAGAACCCGAGGTCGAGACCCGCGTTCCACTGTTCGGTGGTCTCCCACTTGAGCCGTTCGTTGGCCATGTTCGAGACGTAGTAGCCCGGCACGCGCTCGCCGCCGAACACGTAGTCGAGCGAGCTGCCCGAACCCGGGTTGACGGTGATCTGCGAGTAGAAGTCGTAGGGGGTCTGCGTGCGGTTGTTACCCGTCAGGCCCCACGAGAGGCGCAGTTTGCCGTTGCTCATCCAGTCGCTCTTCTTCAGCAGGTTCTCGCGGTTGAAGTTCCACGAAAGGCCGGCCGAGGGGAAGTAGCCCCAGCGGTTGTCGGAGGGGAATTTCGACGAGCCGTCGGCGCGGAACGAGAAGGTGAAGTAGTATTTGTAGCGGAAGTTGTAGTTGGCGCGCAGGAAGGCCGACATCATCCGCCAGTCGTAGTAGTTGCTCTGGACCTTCTGGTAGTTGCCCGTGTGGATGCCCGCGATGCCCAGCTCCTCGGAGGTGATCTGCGTCGACGCAACGCCGTCGTAGGTGTTCTTCTGTCCCTGGAGCGAGAGTCCCGCCATCAGGTCGAGGTTGTGGCTGCGCCCGACACGCTTCTTGTAGTTGAGCGTGTTTTCGTTCGACCAGCTCGTCTGGTCGGTCCAGTAGATGGCGCCGTTGACGCCCTTGCCGCTGGGTGAGCCGGCGTAGCCCGTGTAGGTTTCGCTGCCGTTGAACTCCTCGCGGCGGCGTTTGTTCAGGACGTAGCCGCCCGTGGTCTTGAACGTCAGGTCGGGGGTGATCTTCCACGTCAGCGCCATGTTGGCGTTGAGGTAGTCCACCAGCGTCTTGCGGTATTCGTTCTTGGCGGTCTTCACCGGGTTGAAACGGTAGTCGTTCGATCCGTCTACGGCTTCGTCGAGCATCGAGTCGAGGATGTCCTGCCCGGGAGGCGTTACGGGGCGGTAGCCCCAGACCGAGTACATCAGCCAGCCCGACGACGACGAGGTGGTCTGCGCCGTGGTGGGGGTCACGCCGTTGGTCGCCGTGCGCGAATAGTTGGCGTTGGCGTTCAGCGTGAGTTTTTTCGAGATGGGCAGCGTGAAGTTGGCCTTGCCCTGGTAACGCTGGAAGTTCGAACGGATGATGATGCCGTCCTGGTCGAGCGCCGAGAAGCCCACGTTGTAGCGCAGGCCCTCCTTGTTGCCGCCCGAGAGCGAAACGTTGTAGTTCTGCTGGAAAGCCGTGCGGTAGAGCTGGTCCTGCCAGTCGATGCCCGGGATGGTGCGGTAGTCGTCGAGCGTCAGCCCTTCGCTGAAATAGCTTTTGTTCATCGTGTCCTCGCTGATCAGTTCGCTCTGAAGCCGGACGAACTCGTAGGAACCCATCAGGTCGGCCTTGTTGGCGATCTTGTTCAGGGAGAACGAGGCGCTGAAGTTCACCGTGGGTTTGCCCTCGTTGCCGCGCTTGGTGTTGATCACGATGACGCCGTTGGCTCCGCGCGCTCCGTAGATGGCGGTCGCCGAGGCGTCTTTCAGCACGTCGATCGACTCGATGTCCGCGGGGTTGATCGACGCGGCGAACGACCCTTCGGACGGGAATCCGTCGATGATGTAGAGCGGGGCGTTGCTCTGCGTGAGCGAGTTGTTTCCGCGGATGGTGATATTGGCTTCGGCGCCCAGCGAGCCGTCGCCCGTGGTGACGACCACGCCGGCGATGCGTCCGCCCAGCGCCTGGTCGAAGTTGGTGACGTTGGCCTTCATCATCGTTCCCAGGTCGGCCTTGGCCACCGATCCGGTGAGGTCGCGCCGCGTAGTGGTTCCGTAGCCGATGTTGACGATCTCCACGGCGCCGATCTGCGAGGCTTCTTCGGTCATCTTGACGTTGATCGCCGTGCGTTTGCCGACATACTCCTCGACGGTCGTGTAACCCAGGTAGGAGAAGACCAGCGTCTGGTCCTCCCGGACCTTGATCGAGTAGCTGCCGTTGGCGCCCGTGGCCGTTCCCGACTGCGTTCCCTTGATCAGGACGGTCACGCCCACCAGCGGTGCACCGTTGGCGTCAACCACGCGTCCGTCCACGGCGTTCTGCGCAAAGGCTTCCCCCCCCCGGAATACCGATAGGGTCACCAGCGCTGCCGCGGCCATGCGTTTAAGTGCTTTTTTCATAAATTAAATCAGGTTGTGGGTAAAAATGGTTATTTCTTCTTGAGCCGGAACTCCACGGGCTGTCCGTGGCGGCAGGTTATCTTCAGCAGCGTTCCGGTATCGTGGGAAACGGCTTCCACGCCCGGATATTGTACGGCAAGCTCCCATGCGCCGTCCAAAAGCACCTCTTTTTCGATGGGCCGGCTCTCCTGGCGCGTGGTGTAGGTTTTCTCCGTGAGGCCGAGGTCGGGCGTGCAGACGCTCATCACGACCTGTCCGTCCGCGTCGGTGCGCTCCATGACGATCGACTCTCCGGTCGCCTTGCGCACAAGCCCCTGGCCCGTGTATTCCCCGAAGCAGACGTAGCCCGTGATGCCCGTGGCGAGGTCCTTCACGACGTGGGCCGTGTTGTCCCTGCGCAGCACTTCGTAGCTGTCTTTCTTGATCACGCGCGTGATCTCCTTGTTCGTGGGCTGGATGTAGACCGCATATTCGTATCCGGCCTGCTTGGGGGCGCGGCCGTGGTCGATGTAAGCCGTGGCGAAGTTGCCCGTCTGGGGTGCGCGGGTCTTGTCGTTGGGCGAGGTCTGCTCCTGCTTGAGGATGTTCACCGCCGCGGCGTTTTTCACCACGTAGAAATTGCCCTTCGTGTCGGAGAGCGCCAGCCGCTCGCCGCCCTTCGAGAGGTTGAGCGGGAAGGCGTCGTAGATCTCGCCGTCGACTTCGAGCTGTTCGCCCGGACTGTCCATCCGCAGCTGGAAAAGCGTCGTTTCGGTGGGATATGCCTGATTATCGTTGTCGATGCCGCTGCCGAGGAAGACCATCCGGTTGTCGAAGCAGAAGACCGACTTGTGCGCCGTGGCCCCGGGGGTGAAGTTCTTGCGGTCCCTTTCGACGAACTGGAACGCCAGCACACCGTTGCGGCCTTCGAGCGACGAGGCGCCCGAGAAGCGTTCGGGGTTGCGCTCCATGAGCGTCCCCGGCAGCGGGCTTTCCAGTTCGGGGTAGGGCAGGTGGATGGTCGTGGCGCCCGGCACGCGGTTCCAGTCCCAGCCGTCCTGCACGAATCCGCTCGCGGCGGCCGAGACGGGGTTGCCCGAGCCGATGATCGGGTAGCGTCCGTAGCGGTTGTCGCGGGTGTAGATCTCCGAACCCCAGACGTCCGAGTTGTAGGCCTTGAGCGTCACCATCCAGTCGCCGCGGCGGTGGATGCCCGCGGCGCCGTAGTTATAGACGAAGAAACCCGAGGGCGTGGGACCCGCCGAAATGCCCTCCTTCTTGAAGAGGCTGTTCAGCTCCTTGTCCGTGCCTTTCAGACGCAGGTAGGCGCCCGCCAGTTCGGGGTCCGCGCCCTTGCCGCTGCCCGTCAGGTCGCCCAGTGCCGCGAGGTAGCCGAAGGCGTTGACGTCGGCGTCGGGGATGCGGCCGTTCTTGCCGAAGGGGTGGCGGCCGGCGAGGCCGAGTCCCCAGTCGCGCAGGTCGGTGTAGTTGGCCATCGACATCAGCGCCAGCTTGAAGTTGCGGCGCGCCTGTTCCGAGAGGATGAAGTCGGTCCCGCGCGTGGCCTTGCACCAGTAGCCGATCATGGCGAACGCGCCGGTCGAATAGGCGGGGTAGAAGCCGCCGTGGTGGAAGGTCGTGCCGTCGGGCTTGATGCCGCCGATGGTGCCCGGCGTGAAGCCGAGGCTCCCCGAGAGCCATACGCCGAGGCCCTTCATGGCGCGGTACTGCTCGGCTTCCGAGGGCAGCATCAATGCGCTGATGAGCTTGGGGATCAGCAGCGTGTGCCACGAGTCGAGCAGCTCGTCGCGGCCGTAGACGTAGGGTTTGCGGGTCTCCGCCAGGCCGCTCCAGTAGGCCAGCACCTTGACGTATTCGTCGGTCTTGCCGCGTGCGGCGATCTTGTCGCGCATGAGCCACATGGCGTCGTAGATCTTGCGCACGTTGTAGCCGTAGTGGTGGTTGGTTCCGTTGCCGTGGCCGAAGGCGAAGCCCTGGTCGATGGCGTGGTCCATCACGAGAAAGAAATCGTCGTCGTATTTCGAATCTTTGTTGATGTGGCTGTTCAGCGCGAAGGCGTTGAGCATGTTCTCGATGTCGTCCAGGCGCAGTTCGCCTTTCGGGCGGTTGCACTCGTCGTTCGAGAGCAGCGGGGCGCCGATGATGCCGCCGTCGCCGGTGCGGCGGATCGCAGCTTTCCCGAAGGTCTCCAGCGCGCGCGGGATGATCGTGCCGTTGATGTAATTGGCGCTCGACATGTTGGCTGCGACGATGCTTTCGATGCGTGATTTCACGGCGTTGAGCTGGGCCTTTTCCGCGGGCGTGACGTCGCGCAGCGGCTCGTCGTATTCGTACTGCTCCCACTCCCAGAGACGCGCCCAGTGCCACAGCTCGCGTTTGAGGTTGCAGTTGTTGTCCGGAATCTGCTTGTCGGGGGTGATCTGGTCGTGGAGCTTGACCTCGGAGAAGGTCAGGCGGTCGAGGAACAGCTCGCCGCTTTCGACCCCGGCGGGCGTCGAGATGACGAGGCGCGAAACCTGCTGCGAGGCGTGGTCGCCCGGCATGTCGTTGTACTTGATCCAGCAGGCGCGCCAGCCCGTGAAGTCCATGTGGAAATCGAACCGGTAGGGAACTTCGCCGGTGGGCGTCTCGAATGAGAACCGCATGTCGGCGTCGGCGGCCTTGGGGTTGTAGATCCAGAGCATGATGCCCGCGCCCTTGACCCGGAACGAGCGCATCAGCTGTCCGAAATCGTTGAAGCGGAGCGTCGACGGGGCGCTCCACGACCAGCGCAGCGAGCGGCTTCCGTCCTTGTAGTGGAGATCGCTCGATTCGGCCGTGCTGTTTTCGCCGCATACGAAAGCCTTGGGAATTTCCGTTTCGAAACTGATTTTGGCATCGATCGCCGCTGCGGCGGTCTGGTTCCAAAGGGTGGCGAACAACCCCAAAATCGCTGGCACAACGTATTTTAACATGTTTTTCATAGATTCATATTTGGTCAAATTTAAACAAAGAAATTGGATAACCAAAATATTAACGGAGGAAAATAATAAAAATTTTAGTTTCATCGGAAAAGTTTATTAAAATATGCTGCAAGTCCGAAAAATGCTTTATCTTTGTGCGAAAAGCCAGTTTGGTTTACCAAAATAATTACGTTAATTACCTACTTATGAAGATCTTATTTAAATATGCGACCGCCGCGCTCCTCCTGGCAGGAGCTGCTGCCTGCTCGCAGCCTTCGAAGCGCGCTTCGATCATCGACGAAAACATCGCCGTCGCCGAAAAACAGATCGGTATGCTGGCCGATTCGAGCGAGACGGGCGGTGTGATCCGCATCCCCTCGACCTGGAAAAACGGGCGGATCGACTACGTACCCGTCGACGACTGGGTGAGCGGTTTCTTCGCCGGGACGCTGTGGTACATGTACGAACTGACGGGCGACGAGGCGTGGGCCGCACGTGCGCGGAAGCATACCGAGATCCTCGACTCGGTGCAGTATCTGCAATGGCATCACGACGTGGGTTTCATGATCTACGACAGCTACGGCAACGGCCTGCGGCTGAAAAACGTTCCCGGCTACGAGGACGTGATCGTTCAGACGGCCAAATCGCTCGCGACGCGTTTCCGCCCGGTTCCGGGCGTCATCCAGTCGTGGGACGCCGACCGGGGCTGGCAGGGCGAACGCGGCTGGCAGTGCCCGGTGATCATCGACAACATGATGAATCTCGAACTGATGTTCAAGGCCACGGAGTTCTCGGGCGACAGCACCTATTATAATATTGCGGTGAAGCATGCCGACCGTACGATGAAGGAGCACTTCCGCGACGATTACAGCTGTTATCACGTCGTGGACTACGACCTGACGACGGGCGGCGTGCGCGGACGCTGCACGGCGCAGGGGTATGCCGACGACTCGGCGTGGGCGCGCGGGCAGGCATGGGCCGTCTACGGCTATACGACCTGCTACCGTTACACGGGTGACAAACGCTACCTCGACCATGCGCGGAAGGTGGCCGGTTTCATGCTCGACGATAAGAACATGCCCGCCGATCTGGTTCCCTACTGGGACTACGACGCACCGAACATCCCGAATGAGCCGCGCGACGTCTCGACGGCGGCCATCATCGCCTCGGCGTTCTACGAAATGTACACCTATACGGGTGACGAACTGTATAAGCAAAAGGCCGACAGGATCGTCGAATCGCTTTCGTCGCCGGCCTACCGCGCTCCGGTGGGCGGCAACGGCGGCTTTCTGCTGATGCACTCCGTGGGCAGCATTCCGCACGGCAGCAATATCGACGTGCCGCTGAACTACGCCGACTACTATTTCCTTGAGGCGCTGATCCGCAAGGCCCGCGTGGAGGCGGGGGAACCTTTGTTTTAAACCGAATGTACATGTATAAACTGTTGTTTCTCGCCGCTGCGTCGGTGTGGCCGCTGGCCGCACCGGCGCAGTCGGTGCGGGAGGTCGCCGATGCGCGGATTCTTTCGTTCGAGGAGTTGAGGCAGCTGGCCTGAAAGAAAAAAGAATATTTGGATGATAAGGAGAGGGAAATGAAACAGAAAACAGGAAAAAGATTTTTATTATGTGCTGTAATGCTTCTGGCTGTAATGCTTTTGGCAGTACCTACCCAGGCTGCAGCCAGATACAAAAAGCAGTGGAAAAAGCAGAACCAGAACATATATTATTACAATGAAAAGGGTAAAAAGCTTACCGGGCTTTCCAAGATCGGTAAAAAGACTTTTTATTTTGACCAAAAAGGAGCACAGCATGTAGGCTGGCAGAAGATCGGCAATGATTATTATTACTTCAATATTGCCAGAGGTTCCAAAGGGGGTATGGTTAAATCTGCAAAGGTGAACGGGATCCCCATCGACCGTACAGGAAAAGCAAAAAAGGACAGTGCAAGCCTTAGAAGACTTCGTATCCTGCTTGCAGCCA
>OLQL01001093.1_pt1 | contig 24319 bp, 19 predicted proteins | sample 1672971 | NCBI WGS metagenome assembly OLQL01 (sample SAMEA3136742, study PRJEB25190) | human gut metagenome | biome: human gut; feature: human-associated habitat; material: faeces | place: Austria | collected 2013
CGGATCATTTTGAAACCAAAGGAGGAGTATGGCATGCAAAGCAAAATCCTAATTGCGGACGACGATATGAATATCTGTGAGCTGTTGCGTCTATATATGGAAAAAGAGGGCTTTGAAGTCACCTCCCTGCCGGTGGACGAATTTGGACTTGTGGATCCGGAGGAGGTAAAAAAGGCGATCCGTCCGGATACGATCCTTTTGTCGGTAATGTTTGCCAATAATGAGATCGGGACCATCGAACCAATCAAAGAAATCGGGCAGATCGCGAAGGAGCATGGAATCCTTTTCCATACGGACGCGGTCCAGGCCTATGGACATGAACCCATCAACGTGGACGAATACCAGATCGATATGCTGAGCGCCAGCGCCCATAAATTCAACGGCCCCAAGGGTGTGGGATTCCTCTATATCCGAAGCGGCTTAAAGCTCCGTTCCTTTATCCACGGCGGAGCGCAGGAGAGAAAGCGCCGCGCCGGGACGGAAAATGTTCCGGGAATCGTCGGAATGGGAAAGGCCGCAGAGATCGCCATTGCGAATCTGGAAGAGAATAAGAAAAAGGAAACGGAGCTTCGGGACTATTTGATTGACCGCGTTCTGGCGGAGGTTCCTTATACAAGGCTGAACGGCCACCGGACGAAGCGGCTTTCCAACAACGCGAATTTCGCTTTCCAGTTTATCGCTGACATCCGGGATGCCACAAATTTCTACGAGATCTGCGTTTCCGAAGAAATATGGGATATCGGAGCAGTGCCATGCCGGCTTGCCGTGCTGGAACGGGAATTCCAGAGCGAAGTTGTAGAGATATGCTTTGCCGCCGCCTTTTGCGAACAGTTTGGCAAGTTTTACGGTAGGCTCACGCATTGCGCGGTCGATCGCAAGAACATCTACACCGTTCTTCTCCGGATATGCTTCTTTGAAAGCGTCCAGAACCTTTTCGGCATTGTCTCCATAAACCTTTTTGAGGATTTCCAGAATCTCTTCCGCTGTCAGTTTGTTCTTATCATAAGCTGCCGGTGCAAACGTTGCGAACTCGCCGTATACGGTTCCGATCATCATCGGAATCTGATGTGCATGCTCACAGAAGCCTGCGTCGAATGGATTTCCATAGAAGTAATCGCCCTTTTTCGGGCCGCCGCCGATGTAGCCGCCACTCTGTGCAATCGCCGGAGCCACTTTTGCATATGCAGCAGCAAGCTGCGGATACGGTACAGTTTCCAGCTGAGCCACATCGTCAAAGCCGAGCGCTTTCATCATTGCCGTAATAATCTCCGTGCCGTCTTTCTCTCCTGCGCCGAGCGGATCGTCCTCCATAACACCGCTCATGACAAGGCCTTTCTGGAACAGGCCGTCTGCTGATGGAATCTGCATCAGGTCAATCACCTTCATTCCGCCGCCGGACTGGCCGAAAATGGTTACATTCTCCGGATCGCCGCCGAACAGGGCAATATTGTCATGTACCCACTGCAGGGCTGCCACCATATCGGCGTGGCCTGCGTTTGCGGAGTTTTTGTATTTTTCCCCAAACGGAGACAGATCCAGATATCCTAAAATATTCAGTCTGTGGTTGACAGAAACAAGAATCGAATCACCTTTCTTTGCGATGCTGACGCCGTCATACGCAACCTGCTCAATGGAAGATCCCGCTGCGTATCCACCGCCGTGGAACCATACGAGAACCGGTTTTTTGGCTTCCGGATCAAGTTTGTTTGTCCAGATATTTAAGGACTGGCAGTGCTCATCCTGCGGCCAGTAGCGGTGCGGAACCATAAGCTCGCCGTTCGGTGTATCTTGGTTCTGAAGCGGGCATACAAAGCCGTAGTTTGTCGCATCCTTCACGCCATCCCATTTGGACGGAACCGGCATCTGGAAACGGTCTGCGTATGCATACGGAATTCCTTTGTAAATGTAAACACCGTCATAAAAATAACCTTTTAAATCGCCGGATGTGGTATGCAGCACCGGCACGCCATCGTAATCAAATATTTTCCCCATTTTGAAATACCTCTTTTCTGTAGAATTTAGCATTTATGTTGTTTTCAGTATAAACAATATTTTCGTCCTTTTCTACTCGAATTGTCGCAAGATCTTCTTATATTGTTGCTTTTTTTCCACTCTTTCTCTGTATTCTCCCACCGCGAGTGCAATTTTTTGAAGATTTTACAGAATCTGCTCCACCTCAATCAGCGCCGTCTCGTGCGGCTCCAGGCGTTCCTGCACCGTGAGGCTGCCTTCCGGGTCGGTTTCCTGCTCCCAGACACGGTATTCCGGGTCCGCACTGTGGCACAGCATCGCGCGCTCCATCCGGTTCATCCGCTCCGGAGCTCCCATCCGCACCCACGCATCGTAGCTGCTGCCGTGCTCTTTTGTCACTTTATACAGCCGCAGGCAATATTTTCCCGGTTCCAGTCCGGTCAGTTTCACTGAAAAGGTCCGGATTTCCCCCATATTGAATACGCGGTAACGATCCGTGCGGGAAATATTCACGGCATGGCGGTAGCGGTACAGCATATCGTAGTGAACATAGTTGTACAGGTAAATCTGGCTTTGGTTTTTCTCCGGCTCCGTGCTGATAAAATAGCCGTCCCCACGCTTCACCAGACGAGATCCCATTCTGCCGAGCAGCCGCAGTGCAGACCGCCTTTGGAATGCCGTTCATCGTGAACAGCCCAAAACCTCCATGATACGTTTCCCGCGCCGGAAATACTTCATCCAAACGGTCATTGACCGAGAAATACGCAATTCCCTGCAGCGCCTCTTCATTTTCCAGAAGATTTTTAAACAGCCATGCCGCTTTATAACAGGTATCGTTGCACAGATCCCTCTGCCAGATGTTGCTGCTGCACTCATCCACCAGAACCGGCAGTGCACCAAGCCCAGCCTTCTGCAGCAGACCTTTTACCTTCTCCCCGCGGTTCCGCAGAAAATCCGGGTCGCGGCTCACAATCATATTGACGCTCTCGTTGTTCTGGATCAGATTCATTTTCTCCTCTTCCTCTCCATAGATCACCGTGCCAAACGAGCGGAATGCAAAAATTTCCGGCACACATTCCTTTTCCTTCATAGTTTCGATAAAGGCTTTGAGATGTTCCTCCGGTCCAAGACCAAAGGAAAGACATGTTACAAGATCCGGGCTCACACGTTTCATCTCCTCGTACGATGCTTTCCACGTCTCAAAGAACTCATCTCCTCCATCAATCGTGATCACGTCTCCGCTGATCCACGGGTTGAAAATCCAGCGCCGCATCTGGTTGATTCCATACCGTTCCCTTAGATGTTCCATCAGGTTTTTGATCAGCATGCGCCACTCAGCCAGATCCCGCGGAGAGCTGCTTAGCGCCGGACGCATCGTTCTTCCCGGGTCTGTTTTTGCCAGCAGCAACGGCATATGGCCGAATTCCAGCAACGGCTTCGCTCCCGTGGAAAGGATGAAATCGATCACCTCATCAATATAGTTCCAGCAGAACTGAATCTCGCCCCACATATTCCGCCGAAATACGCACATATCATCATCAAGAATTCCTTTTACGCGGATCAGCTCATAGCCGAGCTCCTGCACCAGCTGTTCCAGCTCATCCTGCACCTCGCGGTTCAGCACACTTGCCGCATAGCCGGCATTGATCACGCGCTTCCAGTGGCCTGCCACTCTTGGTTTCCGTCCGTTTACTGCCACCGTCACGGAAACGGCACTCTCATTTGTCGTCTCAATCTCCTGCTCCGTGACCGCTGCATACTGCAGGAGACTCTGGAAAATATCATGGTCTCCCGCCGCCTCTTCCCGCTCTTTTCCTTTCTTTTCACGCTGTTTTACTGTATATTCCATCTGCTTCCGGTATTCGCTCGGTGTCATACCGCGGTATTTGCGGAATGCGCGGATCATCGCCGTCTCATTGACAAATCCATTGTGATAGGCAATCTCCGTCAGCGTTGCGCCGCTGTGCATTTCCTGTACGGCATGCGCCAGGCGCACCTGCGTCACGTACTCCCGAAATGATACACCGAAATACTGCGGAAAGCTCCGTGAAATATAGGCACGGCTCAGATAAAGATGATCCGCCATATCCTCCAGCGTAATCTCTTCCCGGCAATGCTGCAGAATATAGTCTGATGCCCGCTGAATGCGTTCCCTTCCGCCCCGGCCCTGTTCCACCTTTTCCCCGGATGTAAAGTAAAAAAGCAGATCCTCCAGAAGCGCCGTCACACGGCTTTTCATATAGATCGGTTGTTCCTCATTATTCTTGTACATCTCAAGAAAGATCCGTGCCATATCCCGCCGGATCAAATCAAATTTTTCCTGCTGATCTTCCATATAAAAAAACGACTGACATTTGACTTCACATTTCAGCAGCTTAATGTGAAATGAATCAATCGTCTCCGCTGAAACGCAGAGCGACAGGGCAAGTCCGTCTTCGTCCAGATCCAGGTCACAGATCTGAAACCGGTTGATCGCAAAGATAGATCCCATCGGGAGATTGTGAACTTCCCCGTCCTCGTAGCTGACTCTTCCTCTCCCACGAAGCAGAAATAAAAGTTCAAAATCCGGATTCCACAGTTCCCGTTTCTTCTCCGGCCGGAGTAGCCGAAAACGAAATCCCGGCATTTCCTGTTTTGTTCCTCTCATCATTATTTCTTCGTCTCTTTCCATTCCACACCTCATAATAGATTTTTTCTGTTGTATTGTACCACAAAAAAGATCCCACAAAAAGATCTTCTCCTTTTGTGGGACCGATTTTTCGGTTTTTGTTTTAGTTTTTGCAATTATTCCTTCACCTTCAGCACCAGACACTGATACGGCTGCAGACGGATCGTTTCCTCGCCTGCCTCGCAGGTGTCATAGTTATTCAGAAGTACTTCTTCGATTGTATCTGTAAATGGCAATGTAATGCCATCCGCAAGAGAAGTAGTAAGGATCAGAACATTATTCTTCTCATCCTTCCTGCGGTACGCCAGAACGCCGCTTACCGTCTCGTATTCCGGAATCAGCGTTCCGTAGAGGAAGGTTTCTTCCAGATCTTCACGTCGTCTTACTGCCACCATTTTGCGGTAGAACCACAGCAGGGAATCAGGATCTTTTTCCTCGGCCTCATAGTTCAGTTCCGTATAGTTTTTATTCACCGGGAACCACGGCGTACCTGTTGTGAATCCCGCCTCGGCAGATGCATCCCACTGCATCGGAGTTCTGCTGTGCTCGCGACTCTCGCAGTTGATCTGCTCGAGCGCTTCCGCATCCGTTTTTCCTTCGGCAATCAGGCGGTCGTAAATAGCAAAGGTCGGTTTATCAACGAATCCCTGAATGGACTGTTTCGGGTCGTCGCGCATGCCGATTTCCTGTCCCTGATACAGGAACACAATACCCGGCAGGAAGAAATTAGTGACCGGAAGCATTTTTTCGCTGTAGAGGTTCTGATCCTCCGGCATCAGGAACCGGTCGATGCTGCGCGGTTTGTCATGATTTTCAAGGAAATTACAGAGCATGCCGCGGCCATCCACGATTTTCTGTGCCGCAAAAAGCTGATCGCGATAATCGTCAAACAGCGCCACGGTATTGCCCCATTTCGGATTACGCACATTGTCGAGGGTGTGACAAAAATCGAAAACGGACGAGAAACTGCCGTTTTCCCCAATCACATCCTCCACATCCTCCGGTCCCATGTGATCGTACTCTCCGATCGTCAGCGCATCGGTCGGCGCAAAGGTGCGCTCCTTCATTTCACACAAGATATCGGCAAGACCGTCTACATTGTTGAAATACTCGAACGCCATATTGTACTCGTCCGGTCCATCCGGCGGAAGGTTGGTGTACTGATAATTCTTTTTCAGATGGCTGATCGCATCAAGACGGAATCCGCCAAGTCCCAGATCCATCCATTTTAAAATCATCTCATAAATTTCTTCCCGCAATTTGGGATTCTCCCAATTGAGATCCGGCTGCTCTTTTGTGAAGATGTGGAGGTAATACAGTTTATCATATCCCGGTACTTTCTCCCACGCGCTGCCGCCAAAAATCGACCGCCAGTTGTTCGGCTCTTTGCCGTCTTTTCCTTCCCGGAACACATAATACTTTCCGTACTTTCCAAACGGATCTTGGAGTGCCGCCTGAAACCACGCATGCCGGTCAGAGGAATGATTCACGACAAGGTCCATCAGAATACGGATGCCGCGTTTTTTTGCCTCCGCAATCAGCTCCTTCATGTCCTCCATCGTTCCAAACGACGGGTCGATATCCATGTAATCGGAAATATCGTATCCGTTATCCACCATCGGGGATGCAAACACCGGGCAGAGCCAGATGACATTGGCTCCCAGCTTTTCTATTTTGTCAAGATGACGGATCACGCCTTTCAGATCTCCTATGCCGTCTCCATTGGTATCCTGAAAACTCTTCGGGTAAATCTGATATCCGACCGTTTTGTGCCACCACTTTTTCTCCATTACTCTTCTCCTGTTCATTTTGTTTTTATAATGCGGGCCGTTCTTTAGGTTTACCGCAAAACCTATAGTGTTTCCACTATATCACAAAAGAATGGATTATGCTACTTTTTCTTTTTGATTTTTCCCGATGTCCGCTTTACCGTTACGGCTCACTGTTTTTTCATCAGCGGCAAAATCACGCAGGAAGCAGCTTTTCTGCCCATATGAATGGTCTGATGTGCAATTTTATTTTCCGTTTTTTCCGACCACAGCCCTTTCTGATTGCTGTGGACATGGTACTGCGGAAAGTCGGAAGAGGAAATATCTACACGAATGCGGGAACCCTTTGGAATCGTGTATACAATATTCCACATAGTAATCTGTACCTCTGCCACGCTGCCCGGTTCATAGGCTCCAGCCTCCGTTTTTCCCTGCTCCAATGTTGCAATCGAGGAACGAATGTTGTACGCTTTTCCTTCCGGCGTTACCTCCATGATTTTAGCGGTAAATGCCGTATCCTCGCAATCACTTTCCACGAACAGACGGACGGAAGCTTTTCCGTTCAGCGTGAAAGTTTCTTCCAGCGGTTCTGATACAAAGCTCAGGACATCCTCACGATAATCCGGTTCCGGCTGAAGATGGCTGCCGATCTGCGGCATCGTATGCAGAAGGGCTTCTCCGCCGATGCTCTCGACGGGAGTGGCCGGGTCAAACGTGTAGTTTCTCGTTTTTTCCCGTTCCGGCGCGTCTTCCCGCAGTGTTTTCTCATCCAGATACAGCGTCATGCTTCCCGCAGTTTCTTCTTCTCCCAGTCCGTCGGACACGCTATCAATCCAACGGTCTGAGCCGATCTCATAGGCACGGATCCGCTGTGTTGGGATTTCTTTTTGTTTCAGCGTCAGCTCAAACCATTCCAGCATCTTTGGAATTTCTTCATTCTGCGGGTGCAGCACCTCTTTGCCCTCGAGGCAGATCTGGAAAAAGTGGTTCCAGGCGCCGATTTCGAGCCAGCTGTGCTGTTTTGTTTCCGCGTTCAGCCGCTCCCACGTTTTCATACTGCTGCCGTGGTGATGATCGTACCAGCCGCTTAAAAGATAAATCGGAACCTTCGTTTTTGATGGAATTTCCCGTAACTGTTTCCACCAGCCCGTCTGCCAGAGTGCCGCATCCGGGCTCGGGCTTGTGATGTATTCGCGGTAGGACGGAACACGCTGTCCCCACAGCGCCTCGTCCACTTCAATCTGCGGCAGATAACGGCAGCTTTCGCGATAGTCAGCATTCACTGGTTTTTCCGCATTTTCCATCGACCATGCGGTCAGGATATCGTGGCGGAAGCAGCCCTTCTCGTAGGCTGATACAAAACGATCCGTTCCATAGTCCTCCAGAAACATTGTGGCAACTTTCCCCTCCGCGGCATCAGCGAACGCCCAGCCGGTCATGCTTGTGTAGGAATGGCCCCAATAGCCTAAGATTTCGCACCATGGCTGCTCCACAAGGTAATCCATGGTGTCAATGCCATCGTTCCGCTCATTAATGTTTGGCTCCCATTTTCCTTCCGACTGCTCTCTGCCGCGGCAATACTGGTAGACATACACATAACCTCTGCGCGCCAGCCCCTCACCGTAGGCACGGTGAATACGGTCGTTGCCCGGATAGCAGGTACGAGTCAGGATGACGGGATATTTCTTGTTTTCTCCTGATCCGCCTTCCCTTGGAAAATAATAGATTGTATGCAGCTTCACACCATCGCGCATCTCGATCTGGCTGTCTTTTCTTTCAAATGCTGCACAGCTTTCGGAAACGCCGCTTTTCGCAAACTGTTCCTCCACGCGTTTTACCACTGCCGCCATAAAATCTTCTGCCATTGCCCTAAACCTCCATTTCCAGCAGTGCCATGCCGAGTGTCTTTCCATGTTTGTCCAGCGCCAGCGATCTTGTGACACCGCCGCCGAGTGTCTTGTCGAGGACAAAGTTCAGCGCATGGATTCCATCCAGTTCGTAGCGGGTTACTTTTCCGTGGCAGATTTCGCGGAAGTATTCTGCTACGCGTGCTTCTGTTACTTTTTCTTTCAGCATTTCATAATTGTTCTCATCATATGGGATCACCGAAATATTGGAGATCTCGCCTTTGTCACCCGTTCTTGCATGTGCAATTTCTTTTAATTTCATACTTCTTCCTTTCCTGTCCTTCGTTACTGTCTGTCGATTGCGGAAAATGGTTTTCCAGACACGTTCCGGCAATCTCTTCGTTTTATAACAATCCCAGCTCTTCTCCTGCTGACCGTAAGATCAGAGGCATCGATCAAACTTCAAAATACCGAATCTTCTGTGTTACGTCATCCCGCGGTACAAAAATTGAGCAGACCGAGACAACCTCGGACACCCGTTTCACAGCTCCGCCTCCCCCTGCCGGACCGTTGGTGTAGAGAGCTTCGACTTCATTTGCCAGCAGAACGGCATTTTTCCGGTCTTTCGTTCTGCCTGCGGCGCGGAGACGCACTTCACACGGAGTTCCACTTCCGATCTCCTTGGAAATTGCATCACGATACAGGGAATTGCATCCGATAAAATCAGTACGGTACTCTTCCAGTTCGATGCCTGTCAGTTCAATCCGCTTCTCCAGAATCTCCGCCGCCAGCTCCGCCCGTGCCATACAGTTGCTTCCGCCATAGGAAATTTCACCCTCACCGATGAAGCAGTCCTTGTAGCCGACACTCACTTTCAAAGTTTCCGGTCTTCCATGCGTTGTCGCATGCTCGGCGCGAACCTGGTTTTCCCCGATCTGCCGGAACGTCACCTTTGAAAAGTCCGCTGTTGCATCCGGGGTCAGGTAAGCCTTTGGGTTGTGGATTTCGTAGATCATCTGCTCTTTACAGGTATCCACACTCACCAGTCCGCCACTTCCCTCGACTTTTGTCACGGTAAATGCGCCTGTCTCGTCGATCTCAATGAGCGGGAATCCAAGTTTCCACAGATCCGGCACATCCTTGTAGCCCGGATCCGCAAAATAGCCGCCTGTCACCTGTCCGGCACACTCCAGCAGATGGCCTGCCAGAACCGCCTGTCCCATCTGATCCGGGTTGTCGTCAATGTTCCATCCGAACTCATATACCAGCGGTCCGATCGTCAGTGCAGGATCGGAAACGCGACCGGTAATGACAAGATTGGCGCCCTCTTTCAACGCTTTTGTGATGCCTTCTGCGCCCATATAGACATTTGCGGAAATCAGAACATCTTTTTTCTCTTTTAACAGCGTGCCATCCTCCAGCACCTTCTCATTTTCATATTTGTCCAGCTCTTCTGTAATATCATCGCCGGTCACACAGGCAATTTTCAATCCTCCGACACCCAGTTTTCTGGCAATTTCACACGTCCGTTCTGCAGCAGATACCGGGTTGGCAGCTCCCATATTGGTAATAACTTTTACTTTGTTTTTCGCCATCAGCGGGAGAATTTTTTCCATTCGGTAGTCGAGCAGCTGGTTGTATCCCTTCGACGGATCTTTCTCTTTGTCCTGCTGCCCGATCGCAACGGTGCGTTCCGCCAGACACTCGAAAATAATGTAGTCCAGATTTCCTTTTTCCATCAGCTCCACTGCCGGCTCAATGCGGTCTCCCGCATAGCCTGCGCCGCTTCCGATTCTGATTTTTTTCATGTTCTATGGCCTCACTTTCTTTGATCTGAGATCATTGTAATGCGATATCCGGGCAGATACTACAAAAGGGATCGTAATTTCTAAAATTTTAGAAATCATGATCCCTCTTTTATGTGAGTTCTGTTACAGCAAAGACAGAAAATACCACAAAGCCCCAAAGCTGCAGAAATTCCGGCATTTCATTCTCCTTCTGTCTTATTCTTTGATTTTATTATATAACGTTGCCAGCGAAATTCCGAGTTCCTTTGCCGCTTTTTGCTTCCCCTCCATATCCCGTCCGTACAGCAACAACGTATTTTGGATCTCCTGCCGTTCAAAGCGGCGCACCCGCTCTTCCAGCGTCATGTGAGCCTCTGATTCCCGTTTTTCAAACTGTACGAGACTCGTCACAATTGAGATGCTTCCGCGGATCTGATGCTCTTCCCAGATCGGATAAACACTTGCAAAGTATTCCTGCGTTCCCTCTCTCCGCACCATTCCCTCGACCGGGATGCCGCTCCAAATGACTTCCGGAGCAATGGCAGATTTGCGGTAATCCGTAATTTTATGACCTTTCGCGGTTTCAAGCGGAACGCCGATGAAATCGCTGTAGACTTGATTAAAGAACACAATCCTGCTGTGCTGATCGCAGATCAGGATTCCCTGCTGTAAAGATTCCAGAATGGAATGTACCTGCATTTCTTCTCCCTCCCACTTTCATCCATTTTGTACTCAAAAAAACACTCTCTGTGGGCTTCTTTCGTTATCACTGCAGACACCACGGGCAGCGTCGGCAAGGACTTTATCTCGTTGCCTCCGCCACAGTGCGCTCCTGCCCGGATGGCTTTTTACTTTACAGAAAAATTCAACGAAGTATCCTGTGAAGAAAAAAACGCACGGCAGGAAATCCCGCCGTGCGTCCATAGATTCTGATTTACGCTTAAATTATTTAAGAGTAACTTTAGCGCCTTCAGCCTCAAGTTTAGTTTTGAGCTCTTCAGCTTCTGCTTTGGAAGCACCCTCTTTGAGGACTTTCGGAGCACCGTCAACTACTTCTTTAGCTTCTTTCAGGCCAAGTCCTGTAGCTTCACGTACAACTTTGATAACTTTAACTTTGTTCGGGCCAACCTCTGTCAGCTCTACGTCGAACTCGTCTTTCTCCTCAGCTGCTGCTGCATCGCCTGCTGCTGCTGCAACTACAACGCCTGCTGCTGCGGATACGCCGAACTCTTCCTCACATGCTTTTACAAGATCGTTTAACTCTAATACAGATAACTCTTTGATAGCGTCAATAAACTCTGCGGTTGTTAACTTTGCCATTTTATTTTCCTCCTTGGATATTTTCTGAATAATGTTCTCAGGCTGCGTATTTCACGCTGCCCGCTTGAGGCTTAGGCCTCTGCTGCGCCACCTTTGGACTCTGCGATCTGGTTGAGGACGCGAGCCAGGTTTGCGATCGGGGACTGGATGCTTCCAAGCAGTTTGCCAAGAAGTTCTTCTCTTGACGGAACGTTTGCCAGTGCTTCCATTCCAGCTTTGTCGTAGTAGTTTCCTTCTACAACACCAGAAACCATCTCCAGCTTCGGAGTGGTTTTTGCAAATTTAGCGATGATTCTTGCCGGAGCTGTTGCATCGTCCTTGCTGATTGCGATAGCGTTTGTGCCATCCAGGTCTTTGGTAAGAGACTCGAAAGCAGTACCAGCGAATGCACGTTTCATCATTGTATTTTTGTATACTTTGTAATGAACGCCTGCTTCTCTTAACTCTTTACGCAGCTGAGTATCCTGAGCAACGGTTAATCCGCTGTAGTTTACCAGCAGCACGCACTGTGCGCCTTCTACCTGTGCGCTGATCTCTTCCAGGACCGGCTTCTTCAGATCGATTTTTGCATTGATTGCCATGATTGCACCTCCTTGTAGTATTTCGTACCTACGCTTTGGAAGTATAAAAAAAGCTCTTCGCGAAGATTGGCGAAGAGATCTCAAAATTCCATAACATGAACCTTGTGTAACTTCTCCTCGGCAGGCGTTTGAAACTTACGCCTTGCGGCACCTGCTGTCTTCGGCGTGATACAGATGGTATATTATCATATGTGATGAGGGTTGTCAAGATCAAAATAAACTTTTTTCATATTTGTGCAACTTCATCGTTACTGTTCACTCAGCAGTGAAACACCTGCTGTTTCGCTGCGTAAGAAAGTGATTCAGGAGTGAGCAGCCCTCCTTTTGCGAAGCAAAACTTTAAATGAGGGCTGCGAATGTTACAGTTCGCAGGGAATCTGTGAACTGTAACACTTCATCAAAATATACGTTCTGTTTTTTCAAACCGTTTCTACACATATCATGTTATACTTATTTTGTTGTCTCACCTACACCAAGGCAACTTGGAAAGGAGGTGACGTTGTTGGAGCCTATTACTTCGCTTATTGTTTCCGTTATGGCAGGTGTGATTTGCCACCTCATCTGCAAATGGTTGGACGAAAACGATTAAAAGGACAACCAGCCTAAAAGTTTAAGCCGCTTTACGGAATAGAAAACCCCGGAGACTGCCATCTCCGGGGTTTTCGTTGTTGAAACCTTTTAGCTTCGCTTTGCCTACGGCAAGTATATCATATGCGGAATCGAATTTCAAGATTCCTCTCCCACATTTTTATTTCACTTTCACCAGTCGCACCGCCATATACGGTCTTGACGGCATGTCGATCGTGAATTCTCCGCTGTGGCGGCCTGCCGGGGTGATGGTCATGTTCCAGGTGTCGATGATTTCCGATGAAGATATTCTGAAGCTCAAAGATCTGCCGATCTGGTTTACACACGCAAAAACCGACCCGGTTGTCGTTCCGGATGACTTTGTCGTTCCGACCTATGAACGTCTGGCAAAGGTCAACCCGAATGCACACTTTACCTACTGGGACAAGGTACTCGATCACACCGGAACCCAGAAAAATGCAGACGGCACCCCATTCGAATACATCGGCCACTGGTCCTGGATCCCGATGCTGAACGATGAGTGTGTCCTCGATTATGACGGCAAACCGGTTATGACGGACGGAAAAGAGACTCCGATTCTGGAGTGGATGGCTGCACAGAAAAAAGCATAACACAGCACTTGCCGGATTCTCCGCCTACGGCGGATTGTTGCAGTGAAAAAAACAGATGGTATGAAATCGGACTTCAAAGCTGATTTCATACCATCTGTTTTTGTCTGTTCTTGTCTTTTTTTCTCTGTTCCGTTTGATATCATCAACCGTGCAAGTCGGCTGATCTTTTTGAAAAGCTCTTGCCCCTACTGTTCTTTTCTTTTCAGCTCTTCATAAAATTTCTGCAACACATAAAATGCCGGTTTGCGGTACTTTTTGTCCTCAGAGAGCAGCCCCTTCCGGTTATAATATTTCTGGATCAGGCTTGTTCTGCGCGGGCAGCGGAAATCGTAGAGAATCCAGGGGGGCATGCCCTTGATGTAGTCAATGTTCCGCAGCGTTGCAATCTGTTTTTCGTACACATCCGCCTGGCACTCCTCGGTTCCTTTGTCCGAGATGGTTCCATGGTGATGCGGCAGCGCGTCTGCGCCGAACTCCGTTACGATAACCGGCTTGTCCGGCTGGCTGTTTTCCATCAGTGCCGGCAGCATCGCAAAATCCGGGGTGTACCAGCCGCAGTACTCGTTGATGCCGATGATGTCAAGGTATTCCATCAGACGGTCCTCAATCTTATTTTTCGCAGCATTAACCAGGCAGGCCGCAGACACCATTCGCGTCTCATCTTCCCGATGCGCGCATTCTGCCAGTGCGCTCATGAATTTCAGCCGTTCATCCGTATCGGCATTCTCATTTCCGACAGACCAGATGATCACGCTCGCGCGGTTCCAGTCACGGTTGATGAGTTCGCGGAGCTGATTCTGGGCATCCTCATATGTTTTTTCACGTTCAAAACGAATTGCCCAGTAAACCGGAATTTCCTCCCACAAAAGAAGCCCAAGCTCGTCGGCGAGTTTTGCCATTTCTTCGTTATGCGGGTAATGTGCAAGGCGCATGAAGTTGCATCCCAGTTCTTTCGCAATGCGGATATTTTCGATCCGTTCCTCTCTTGTCAGGCCTTTTCCGTTTTCCACGCTGTCTTCGTGGCAACTGATACCACGCAGGAAAACGGGCTCTCCGTTCAGCAGAATGTCTCTGCCGTTCACGCGAATTTCACGAAAGCCGACCCGGTCGCTGACGGTATCGGTTCCACAGGTTACTTTTACATCATACAGCTTCGGTTTTTCCGGTGTCCAAAGCTCCGGTTTTGCATCAAAAACAACTTCTCCGGCTCCGTTTTCCAGCTGGATTTTCCGGCTCACGCCAAGCTCCTCGATGACAAGCTCTGCCTTGGCTGTGATTTTTTCCGACAGTGTCACTTTCGCCATAACATGTCCAAATGTTCCGTCCGGCACAAGCGCAATTTTAAAAGTTTTGATATGGCATTTCGAAACACGGATCAGTGCGATATCGCGGTATACGCCGCAGTAGTTGAACCAGTCGGTATTCTCGGTCGGCACCTGCTCCGGCCGTCTCGTTCCGTCAACAGCAAGCACGATGCGGTTCTCCGCTTTCAGGTATTCTGTGATATTCCAGAACGCCGGTGTCGATCCGCCGCGATGCATACCGACGTATTTTCCGTTTAAGAAAACGCGGCACAGATAATTGGCTGCGCCCACCTTCAGAAAGACTGTTTCCTCTCTTTCTGCGATATAGGAAAATTTTCTCGTAAAGACCATGCTTCCCTCATACAGGAGATACATCGGATCGATGGTATTCCAGCTACACGGAAGCTGCATCACCGGCCACTCGTCAAAGGAATAGTCGATTGGCACAGTGAAGCCTTTTTCGTCGCGGTATCTCTCTTTGTACCATTTCTGGCGCAGACAGGTATCGTACTGATCGACTGCATAATGCCAGCCGCCGTTCAGCAGCTCCTCTCTTCTTCCCCCTTCAAATATCATCGTGTCCACTGTGGCAAATCCCGTTTCGTACTGTTCGGTATAATCCTCGAGATGGATATCCGACATATACTTTTTCTCTTTTTTTGCTTCCATAAACTTTTCCCTCACTTCTCCAAACGATCCGAAACACGCTCTGCGAGTTTCTCAGGGTATCGCGGCAGTCGCCGGGTCTCGTGCTGACACGGACTTTGGCGCGGCACCACCCATTTTTGTTTTTATTATAACGCTTTCACAGGAAAAATCTATGGTCAAAACTGTTGAGGATATTGCAAAAATTGCGGTACCGCTTATTTTTCTTCGTTTTCGTTCTTTCCTTCCGCCGCCATCTGCCGCTTCCTCCGTGTCACAAGGCCACCGATCCGGCCTGTTTCTTTTGCCGTGAGTGATCGCCAGCCGTCATTCAGCACGCGTTCTAAAAGCCCCAGCTCACCTGCGATTTCGTATTTCATTTTCTCCTTCTCCGTCATATGTTCCAGATCAATTTTCTTCTGCCTTGCCATTTTTTCTGCACTCCTTTTCTCTGCATTTTTGCTTTATCCAGAGTGTAGACACTTTTTTCCGGCCTTATACCTCCTGTTGTCAAACGGATATTCGCAATCCGCTTCGCTGCTTGCTCATAGCCGAAGAGCTGCTTCGCAGCTTATCTTTTCATCCCTGCTTTCGAAATCCCCCCCGAAGACAGGAATCTTTTATCTGCCGCCACACAAAAACCTCGCTTTTTGAAACACGGTCCGGTTTCCCATTCCGTTTTTTCAAAAAGCGAGGTCCTTTTCTTTATTTCTATTCTATGTTCCTATCTCCTCACTCCGGCGTCTCTCCGAGCCCGCTTTTAATTGCGGCAATGGCCGCCCGAAGTGCTTCCTCTTCATCCTCTCCGCTGCTGCAGATCTCAATAGTGTCTCCCTGCCTGATTCCTGCGGCAACGATACTCAAAATACTCTTTAAATTAACCGTTCCCTGCATCCCGTTGTTTTCATAGGTAAACGACATGGAAGATTTGTACCGGCTTACACTGTTTGACAAATTTACCGCGTTTAAAAGATGCAGACCTGACGGATTGACAATCGTTACTTTTTCACTTACCATCTTACGTTCCACCTGTCTTTCCTTTGTAATCCGCTCATTTTTCTTTGAAAAATGGCTACTTACTCATTTTTTTGCCGTGTCCCATGTTCAAAAATCCTCCTGCAAGCTTTGCCTGCATCGGTTTTTTGACCTTTTGACACTGATATTTTCATGATAGCACAGTTTTGTTAATACAGTTTGAACATTCTGTTAGATACTCCTCAATTCTTTCCGCTTACTCAGCTGACTGAAGAACAGGTAATAAATAAAGTACGCAATCGTTGTGATCACCCACGACAGCGGATAGCAGAAGGCCGCTCCTTTTAAGGAGTGGAAATGCGGCAGAACCGCCGTCATCCACACGATACGTACTCCGCAGATTCCTATTCCGGTGATAAACATCGGAATCCATGCATCTCCGACACCGCGGAGTGCACCGGAAAGGATTTCGATGGAAATGTAGGTAAAGAAGGTCGGAACCAGGAAATGGATCAGTCCGTGACAGATTTCACGCACAGCCGTATCTGTGGTAAACAGAGAAATCAGTGTATCACCGATAAACCACATAAACACAACCATCAGACCCGTCATCAGGAATGCCATGATCATGCTGGTGCGCACACCGCGGTGTACACGATCCATCTTTTTCGCACCGTAGTTCTGACCGACAAAGGTTGTCGCCGCAATACCGAGCGCATTGATCATCATCCAGAAAAGACCGTCCACCTTTCCGTAAGCCGCCCACGCAGCCACATTGTTGGTTCCCAGCGAGTTGACAGCAGACTGAATAATCACGTTCGATACCGAGTACAGAATCGACTGTACTCCTGCCGGAAAGCCAATGCGGATAATTCGTTTCAGCATAATCCAGTCAATGCTGATTTTCCGCAGATGAAGCCGGTAAATATCTCTGGTCCGCATCAGAGAGCCCATAACAAGAACCGCACTGATGATCTGCGACAGAATGGTCGCAAGCGCCGCGCCCATAACACCCATCTGCAAACCGACAACAAATAAAAAGTCAAGCGCGATATTGGTCATACAGCAGATGATCAGATACAGCAGCGGACGTTTCGAGTCGCCGACCGCACGCAGGATACCGGAACCCATGTTATAAATCAGGTTTCCGATGGTTCCAAGGAAATAAACACGCATATAAATCAGCGCATAATTTACAACATCATCCGGCGTGTTCATCAGATCGAGCATCCATCTCGAACAGCCAATGCCGACTACCGTCAGCACAATACCTCCGAGAATGGAAAAGGCAATGGACGTGTGCACTGCCCACTGAACCTTGTCCTCTTTATTGGCTCCGTAATGCTGTGAAATAACAACTGTCGCACCACTCGAAAGGCCGACGAAAAATCCGACCAGCAGATTGATCAGTGTACCTGTCGTTCCGCCGACCGCCGCAAGTGCCTGTTTTCCAAGAAAGTGTCCGACAATCATGGCATCCGCCGTGTTGTAGAGCTGTTGGAAAAACGTTCCGAACAGAATCGGCAGGAAAAAGATCAGAATCTGCTGCCAGATAACACCTTCCGTAATCTGATTTACCTTTACTACTTCTTTCTTCTCTTTGTTCATACCCAAATACCTTCTAAAACTGCCGCCGGATCTCATGGCTGATTCCGACGGCAGTCCCCCTTTAAAATTTTCTTCTGCTCCTCTGCAGATACTCTTCTTCTGTTTTATATTTTCAGCTGCTTCATCCCTCTTGGCAAGCGGATATTTGCAATCCGCTTCGCTACTTGCTTGATTCGGTTAAGTAATCTTTCAAAAAATCAAACAGCGTCTGCATTTCTTCCCGCGTGCCAATCGTAATACGCAGATAATTGTCAATGCGGGGTTTCTCAAAATACCGCACATAAATATGGCGTTCCCGGAGTGCCTGAAAAATCTTCCCGGCCGGTACGCTTTTGTGCGTTGCGAAAATAAAGTTCGATTTCGAATCTTCGAAAGAAAATCCCAGCTTTTTCAGCTCCTCCTTCGACCACTCTCTCGTTTCCATCACTTTTTTCACCGTCTTGCGGAAATATTCCACATCGCGGATCGCTGCGGCTCCGGCTGCGATCGTGGTCTGATTCATGGTATACGAATTGAAGGAATATTTCACATCGTTCAGATACGAAATCATCTTCTCATTTCCGATTGCATAGCCGATGCGCATGCCGGCAAGCGAACGGGATTTTGATGTTGTCTGCACAACCAGCAGATTTTCATATTTTTCCAACAGCGGCTGCGCAGTGGCTGCTCCGAAATCCACATATGCCTCATCCACAATTACAACCACATCCGGGTTGTGCTGTAATATCGATTCGATCGCAGAAAGTGAAAGCTCCACACCCGTCGGTGCATTCGGGTTCGGGAACACGATTCCGCCATTTGGATGGTTTTCTGCAAAATACTGCTCCGGCACAATGCAGAAATTTTCATCGAGCGGGATCTGCTCGTACGGAATGCGGAATTCCTCCGCCCAGACATCGTAGAAGGAATACGTAATGTCCGGGAAAAGAATCGGTTTGTCAGAGTTAAAATACGTCATAAACGCCATCGCCAGAACATCATCCGAACCAACGCCGACAAAAACCTGCTTTGTGCTTACGTGGTAGACATCCGCAATCGCCTGCACCAGTTCTGCCGCGGTCGGATCCGGATAGAGACGGAGGGTATCCTCTTCTGCTACCCGTCTGATCGCCTCTGCGGCTTTTGGTGACGGCGGATACGGATTCTCATTCGTATTCAGCTTGATCATATCAGCCTCATGCGGCTGCTCGCCCGGTACATACGGCACAACTTTTCTTACATTCTTTTCCCAGTTACTCATAAGTTCCTTCCTTTCTGCCTGTGGTCAGGAAATGCACCCTGACTTTATTCCGTCTTTCTGTTTTTTTGGAAAACCCTGTGAATCATAACCATTTTTTCTTTTCCTTCTGCTCCGGCAGTTTCCCGCCGACGCAAAGTCCCTCTTTTTCCCGGTGAACCGCTTTATCCTCTCTTCTTCCAGGTAGACGGATAGAAAAGAATCAGCATCGGAAACAGTTCCAGACGGCCTGCCAGCATATCAAAAATCAGAATCAGCTTGGAAACCGGACCGTATCCAAAGAAATTGCTGGTCGGTCCTACCTGGTCAAGACCAGGTCCGATGTTGTTCAGCGTTGCGGCAACTGCCGTGAAGTTTGTCTCGAAGGAAAATCCATCCACACTGATGATCAGCATGGAAAAGCTGTAGATCACAAGATAAACAATCAAAAATACGTTGATCGCCCGCAGAACCTCATGCTCTACCGGGTGATCATCGAAACGGATGCGTTTGATACTGCGCGGATGTACGATCGAACCAAGCTCTTTTTTCACGGTTTTTAAGAGGATCAGGATTCGCGAAACCTTGATTCCGCCTCCCGTTGAACCGGCGCAGGCTCCGATGAACATCAGCATCACCAGAATACATTTTGACAGCTCCGGCCAGAGATCAAAGTCCGTCGTGGAATAACCCGTTGTCGTGATAATCGATCCGACCTGGAAAAAGGCGGTCCGTACTGTCTCACCGATGGAATGGTACATCGGATAGATATTCCAGGAAATCACGCCTCCTGCCAGAAGAATAATCAGGATATACGCTCTTACCTCCTGGGACGAAATGGCGGCCTTTCCCTTTTTGCAAAGCATCAGATAATAAAAGTTAAAATTCACACCGAACGCGATCATGGCGATTGTCAGAATCCACTGCTGCAGTGGTGTGTACACTGCACAACCGCTGTTCAACACGGCAAAGCCTCCTGTTCCGGCAGCTCCCATGGCGAGTGTGACAGAATCAAATGTCTTCATGCCGGAAAGCAGCAGGGCAGCAATGGTAAAAAGTGTCATGCCAAGATAAATCTGATACAGAATTTTAGCGGTTCCGCGCACTCTCGGAACAAATTTGGAAACAGTCGGTCCCGGGCTCTCTGCCTTCATCAGGTTCATGACGGAACCGCCCTTCATCGGAAGCAATGCAAGAATGAACACAAGAACGCCCATACCGCCAATCCAGTGGGAAAAGCTTCTCCAGAACAGGCTGGCGTGTGAAAGTGCTTCCACATCGCTCAAAATGCTGGCTCCTGTCGTTGTAAAACCGGAAACGATCTCAAACAGCGCATTGATATAAAACGGAATTTCCCCCGTAATTACAAACGGCACCGCTCCAAAAACACCAAGGACAACCCAGCTTAACGAAACGCAGACAAATCCGTCGCGGGAATAGATTTCCATATTGGACGGTTTTCTAAAGCAGAGGATCAGACCGGCCGCAACGCAGAGCAGTCCCCAGATAAGATACGCAAAGCCTGCCTTTTCCTGATACATGGCTCCGACCAGCGCCGGAAGCAGCATCAGCATACCTTCCACTTTCAGCACCCAGCTGATGACAAAACGAATCATTTTATAGTTCATAATCCGCTTCCCCCGTTACTCTGCCAGAATCTCATGGATATCCTGAAGACCGGTTTCCGTTGTTACGATAATGACGGAATCTCCTGCCTCAAAGGAATCCTGTCCACCCGGAATGATGACCTTTCCCTGTCTGTTAATCGCTGCTACCAGAAGGTTCGGCCGTGTTTTCATATCCTGCAGACGGATGCCGATCATACGGCAATTCTGGTTCACGATAAACTCAAGAGCCTCCACACGGTCTTCCATCAGCTTATACAGCGTCTCAACGTTGCTTCCGATGGAGTTTTTCATTGCCCGGACATACTGCAGAATGTACTCTGCGGTGATGTGTTTCGGGTAGATCAGGCTGTCCAGGTTCAGGCTGTGGATAACATCATTAAATTCCAGATGGTTGATTTTCGTTACAACCTTTGAGGATACCTTCTCTTTCGCATACAGCGACAGAATGATGTTTTCCTCATCCATATCGGTGCAGGCCACAAAGGAATCCATATTCTGGATGCGCTCCTCTTTTAAGAGCTCCTGGTCACTTCCGTCACCGTAAATAACGGTTGCATCCGGCAGTGCTTCGCTTAAAACCTCACAGCGATCCTTATTTTTCTCGATAATCTTGACATCGACGTTCATATTTGCCAGTGATTTTGCGAGATAATACGTAATTTCACCGCCGCCGATGATCATCGTATTGTGTACCTTGTTTGTATGAACACCGATTTTCTTAAACAGGCTCTCTGCGTTCTGCGGTGTGGTAATGATGGAAAGGCTGTCTTTTGCCTGGATCACAAAATTTCCATCCGGTATGTAAACCTCGCCGTTTCGCTCAACAGCACAGACCAGCAGACTGTACTGAAGCGCTCCGGCCAGCTCACGCAGCGACATATGGACAATTTTCGATGTTTCCGGCACTTTAAAGCGCAGCATTTCGATTCTTCCGCGGGAAAAGCTGTCGATCTCAATCGCAGATGGGAACCGCAGCAGTCTTGCCATTTCCATGGCGGCCGCGTGCTCCGGGTTGATGATCATGGACAGACCCAGCTTTTTACGGATAAATTCTCTCTCCTCCCGATACATCGGATTTCGAACTCTGGCGATGGTGTGACAGTCTGCTGCCTGTTTGGCGATGACACAGCAAAGCAGGTTCATTTCATCACTTTTGGTTACGGCAATCATCAGATCCGCATGCTCAATATCCGCCTCCTGAAGCACCTGATAGCTTGCTCCGTTTCCTACAATTCCCATAACGTCGTAGGTGTTGGAGACGTTGCGGACGACAATACTGTCTGTGTCAATGACCGTCACAAGGTTGTCCTCGCGGCTCAGCTGGGCGGTCAGTGCGGTTCCGACTTTTCCGCAGCCCACAATGATAATTTTCATGTTCTCTCCCTTCAATGCAAAAGCATTTCGCGTAAAATAGTAAAGACCCGCCAGGCGGCATCGTAAAACCATTTTTCGATGCACTCCAAAAAGCAGATCTGTACCCCTATTGTACGATGGCGATTATATCATATTTCCAGGAAAAGCGGAATAGATTTTAACAACATTTTGGACGGAGTTTTTGTAATGATTGATCAAAAAAGGGAAAACCTGTTGAACCTTGCGCTGGCCGCAACGGAAGTCGAACGGCGGCGTGTGCCGGAGCTTTCGGCAGGTTATAACTCTTACAGCAAAACATGGGAAGTAATTGTACAGTATCAGGGAGACCTGGCTTTTCTGGAGGAGCAGGGAGTTCGTGTGACGCTGCTGCTGTTTTCGTATGCCATTCTTCTGGTTCCGGAGTCCCTGATGGATTACGTGACAGGACTGCCGCAGATTACCTATCTGGAGAAACCGAAATTACTTTATTTCGCAGATGCATTTGTGCGGAGCATATCCTGTATTACGCCTGTGCAGGAGGGGGTTATGGGTCTGTCTGGGAATGGGGTGCTGCTTGCATGCATTGATTCAGGCGTGGACTATGCGCATCCTGATTTCTGCGCACCGGACGGGACAAGCCGAATTGCAATTTTATGGGATCAGACGATTCCGGGGAATCCTCCGATGGGGTATGCTCTTGGGTCGGTATATACACGGCGGCAGATCAATGAGGCACTTGCATCTTCTACGCCGGAAGAACGGTTTGCCCTCGTGCCGTCCCGCGATGTGACGGGGCATGGGACAGCGGTGCTCGGAATCGCAGCGGGAAATGGGAGATCCTCGGCAGATGCGGCCATGCAGGGCGTGGCACCGGAAGCAACACTCGTGGTCGTAAAGCTTGGAAATCCTGATCCGGCGGATCTGCCGCGGACATCGCAATTGCTGCAGGCGGTGGATTTCTGCGTAAGATATGCACTTCTGGTGGAGCGGCCGCTTGTGATTAATTTGAGCTTCGGGAATAATTACGGTTCGCACAGCGGGGATTCCTTACTTGAAACGTATTTGAATGCAGTGTCAAATTTAGGGCAGAACGTGATCTGTATCGGGGCAGGAAATGAAGGGGATACCGGGCGCCATTATGCCGGGAACCTAAAGTCGGATCGCAAGTCGTCCGGTCAGACGCAAACAGTCCGTGCGACATCTGATCCGGCTGCGACGTCTGCGGTCTCGGCAACGGCTGACCGCGCTGTCTCCGTTGAATTTCAGGTCGGTGCTTATGAATCCTCGTTCAGTCTCCAGATCTGGAAGGTTTATGGGGATGAAATCTCGATCGAACTGATTTCCCCCGGCGGCATCCGCTCCGGCACGCTCTCTCCTGTCCTCGGCACGGCGCGTCTGACGCTTGGTCCGACAGAACTTCTCCTGTTTTATGGCATGCCATCCCCCTACAGCCAGGCGCAGGAAATTTACCTGACCTTTCAGGGCGCAGGAAACCATCTGTCCGTCGAAAACGGCATCTGGACCTTGCGTCTCACCCCCGGCCGCCTGATCTCCGGTTCCTTTGACCTCTGGCTTCCCGGCGGAAACGCCGTCGGTTCACAGACACGCTTCTTCTCCCCCACTGCCGACACCACACTCACCATCCCTTCCACCGCCCGCTCCGCCATCACGGTCGGTGCCTACGATCCCCGCCTTTCCTCCTATGCCAGCTTCTCCGGCCGCGGCTATACCCGTATTCTCCACGAAATTAAACCTGATCTCGCCGCCCCGGGTGTCAATATCCCAGCTCCCCGTTCCGGCGGCGGCTATGCTTCCTTCACCGGCACCTCGTTTGCCACGCCTTTTGTATCGGGAAGCGCCGCTCTTATGATGGAATGGGGTATTCTGCGCGGAAATGACCCGTTTTTATATGGTGAAAAGCTGAAAGCTTATCTCATCGCAGGCGCAAAACCCATCGCATCCGAGAGCGAATACCCGAACAGGCGGGTGGGATGGGGACGACTTTGTTTAGAAAGTAGCCTGCCAGATTAAAGTTATTGAAGGATTCGATAGAAGAAATAAAAGCGCAATGTAAAGAGTTAAACGACAAATGAGACATATTTCAGATACATTTTACTGGCTTTTTCGTGCCTCCCATTTGATGGAAATACAAGTAACAGTTGTAAACAATTCCCTGTACATTCGCCATGGATGGGATTCCAAATGTCTGATTTCCATATTTGAAGTTTACATTCGGGTATAGTTTCTGGAACTCTTCTACATACTCTTTGAACTTTGTATCCACGACATCTGTCTTATGAGTAAGGAACTTCAGGTCTGCTTTAATATCTGTGTAATCATTTCCGACCTCGATCTGGTCAAAAGTCACATCAATCTTTGTTGCTTCAACCTTTTTCCCGCTACTTCCGCATCCAGCCATTGTTATAACCATTGCTACTGCCATTGAGG
>OLQL01001097.1_pt1 | contig 24294 bp, 18 predicted proteins | sample 1672971 | NCBI WGS metagenome assembly OLQL01 (sample SAMEA3136742, study PRJEB25190) | human gut metagenome | biome: human gut; feature: human-associated habitat; material: faeces | place: Austria | collected 2013
TCATCCAACCAAACCGAACTACCGTCCGCCTTGATTAAACGGGCATTCGCCCATGTACCCCAATCCCAATCCGTACCATCCGGTCCGGCGGCCGTAACAAGCACCAACTGATCCAGCCCCGTCAAATCGGCGGACATCGGGACAGCCTTCTGCTTCGCCTTGATCCAAGCCGACATGATCGGCATGTTCGCCTTCACCAAAGAGGCACGACTTTTGTTTTACTGAGGCGTCAATCCAGTTATCCACCTTCTTTTGCTTCGGACCTGCCGAAACAAGAAGAGAGGTCGACAACAAGAGTGATACCATTATATAGTATTTATTCATGTATTAAATTTAAATTTAGAAGGTTGTTTATTGAAACCCTAAGGATCACGATCGGCAACCCTTAGAATTACGAAGCATAACCCTAGAGGTTTTTATAAAGCGGCCTTCTGGTTCGTGAAACGTAAGCCAGCGTTGTCGTGATAGCATGCCCACTCATCTACGATAGCGCCTTCCGGACCTGCCATCATAAAGTGGAATGTCTCCAATTTCTTCAGACGTAATACGTCACCGACCTTCTGAACCACGAAGTTCTTGCTCTTGATCGGTCCGTGTCCAGCAGGGATAGCCGGTGCGTTCGGAGTCTCGTCACCTACCTCAGAGAAGTTGTATACCCAACCCTTCTCTACCATCCAAGACTCATGTTTAGCCGGAAAGTCAGTCTTTACGTGAGCATGTTCCGGAATCATCTGGCCCGGCAACAAATAGATAGCGTGAGCGAAATACTTATACTCCGGATCGTTGATCCAGAAAATACCCCCCATACCTACATTCTCGAAATCACCCAAACCAAAGTCTGTCACCCACATATCTTTCGCCATCAACTCCGTGAAAGGAACATCGTAGAAAGCAAACATATCTTTCATCGCTTCCATAGCGACATCTTGTTGGAACTTGCCGTCTTTATAAAAATCGGCGTTCGTGTACTTCTTTGAATAAGCCATTGTTTTATTTTTTTGATTGTTAGTATTACATGCGTTCGTGCATTCTTTGCGGCAAGTTCCTTCCGGACAATTGCCCTCCCCGTTAGCGGCGCAACAAGTAGCGTCTGTTGTTGTCTTTCCCGTACATGCGACCATAGATGCCAACGCCAATCCCATAGCCGCCATTTTCATGTTCAAACCTTTTCTCATTTGTTTTTGTGTATATTTGTTAGTACTATCTGTTTCAACGTATCGCTATTCCCTCGATCTCGATCAATAACTCATCCCGGCAAACGTCGGCCCACATATAAGAGATCGGGATATTTAATCCGTAGGTATTCATCAAACGCTCAGCCTCCTCGTAGTCGGATTTATTCTTCAAGTAGACTCGTAACTTAACCAATTTAGCGTCAGCGATCAGTTCCGCTATATTTTCCATCGTGATCCGTAGCTGACGTTCCAGACCTACTCCCTTCAAGCTCTCCTCACCACGGATAGCGGCTGTACCGGAGATATAAATCAATTTACGATCCTGAAAAGACATACTCTTGGCACGCTCGAACTTAGGGGTCGTCTTCTTTTGTCGGGCAACTTCCAGTACTTGTTCCGAATACGCATGGGCAGCCACCTGCAACTTATTATCGATCGGCGTAGCGAAAGCGTCCGGCGTAGTAAATACGGCAGCATCCACATCAATCAAGATACCTCCCAGATTCGCCCCGATACCCGTAGCGGCAGGATAACCATTCGTCCATTCCGTTTTACTATAAAAATCAGACCGAGCGTTATTAAACGCTTGATAATGCTGATCCTGACCGTCGAAAGCTGTTATACGCTCGATATAATTCCACTGACGGATAATGCTATTCAACGGAAAACCCTCCCGACGAAGCACATCCCCCAATAACCGGAAAGCTTCCACCGACTGAGGCTCTATACCAAAATGGAGTACATCCCCTTGAAAACCGCCGGCAAAAAGGAAACGTCCCGAGGCATTCTCCAACAAGACATAAGGAACACCTTGATAATGACGGAAAGTAATCCGATCCTGCGCATCGGGCACATAGCTATGTACCTCCATCAGCAAAGGAGCGTTCAGCGGCGGTTGGGAGACATAGCTCAAAGCCGGTTCGCAATCCCCATAATACCGACGGATTTTCTCCCGCAGCAAAACCCGGCGTGCCACGTATTCCTCATTCGTACCCGGAGTACCGAAAAAGGCCAGTCTCATGATCACCTCGTTTTGAGGTAATTGAGACAATAGATCGTCCACCATAACCGCAAACTCAGCCGGCTCAGTGTTTAATATCGTATAATGTATTTTCTCACAATAATTCATATCCTTTTATTTTACAGGGAGTTTACATATTCCGTTAATGCCTCGACATCTTTCTTGGAGACCTTTTTATCGATACCATGCTTATGGACCTCGAACACCTCTTCCATGGTAGCCGCACGCCCATCAAACAGATAAGGAGCCGTACGCCAAACCTCAATCAAAGTAGGAGTGTCCCACCCTTTCTCAAATTCGATATCCTCGCCGATACGGTGCATCTTCATATCCGTATAATAAGGACCGCTATGACACTCGCCACATTTCAGTTTCTCAAACACCTTTCTTCCCTCTTTCGCCTTATCCGATAATTCCCCATTTACTAAATACGGGCTAGGCACCGGACGCAAGGATTTCATATAAGCGTCCACACATTTCGCCATTTCCTCTTCTGGCTCAAAAAACTGGATGAACTTAAAACCGGCACGTACCGCATATTCCGCACTCTCACGAACACCCGAGATCATGCTTGGGGGAGTCACATGCGAATACAACATGCTCTTACAATTCTTCGAGTTACCAACTCCATCATTCATCAAGTCCCAGTTCATCCCGTCCGTACGGGCATCCCCCGGATGGCAACCATTACAACTCTGCCAGCCTTGATAACAATGATTCGCATCGTTAAAATATTTCTCGCCCTTGTTCTCCGGCGTTTCCGTACGACCCGGATTCATGTCGGTAGCCGTTACCTCCAATGTATTTATATCGACGGTATTCAAGATATCGGCGAAATAAGTAGGGATTATCAACTTATCTCCCGAAAATATAAAATTTCGGGGACCGTTTCCTTGTAAGGGAACTCGCTCACGAAGTCCATACAAGAAATTCAAGTCGTAATCCAGACGGCTCTTATCCTTATAAGACTCAAACTTCGCCAACATCGCCGGATGATCGATCACGCTTACCTCATGCGTACCGCTATGCGTGATAAAGATATGCTTGTCATCGCAAGCGATACTCCAGATACCGGCAGCGCCACGATCCGGCTCGTCCACCAATACCGCCCCAACGAATTCCTGCTTCGCCACATCGATCACGCTGAAAGCACTCGTGTTCATCCAACCTTGTTGAAGTTGGGAAGTAGGTACCGTGAATCGTCCCAAGTTATGAGACACGTATATATATTTCCCATCCGGCGTGATACACATCCCCCGTAAGGCATTGCTACCATTCGCCAATTGGATATCTTTCACTTTCGTAAACCCATCCATCTCGATTACCGATACGCAAGCGGCCACCACATCTACGTCCGCCCGCTGCGAGGGCAAGAAATTCGTGACAAACATGTATTTACCATCCTTGCTGAATACCGCAGATTTAGGCTCACGTAACACTTTCACGCTCCGGACTACCTTGCGCATCACCGGATCCACCTCGACCACCGAATTATCGAACTGATTACATACATATATATGTTTCTTATCCGGCCCGAACATCGGATGGCAGGCTCCCGATCCCGTCGGTATGGCCGCTTCCACCCTACCCGATTCCAAGGAAAGAACTTGTAGGCGGCCGGTGTTCTCGAAGGTCGTCACATACACCTTATCCCCATCCGGAAGCAATCCGGTCGGGATCTCATCAAACGGAAACGAATGAAGCAAGCTCTTACCGTCCGCTGAAAAGATATCCAGATGTCTCGTTCCTTTCTGTGTCATTAATAGCTCCCCCTTTGCGTTCAATACGGCATCCGTAGTAAAGAAAGGTGGGTTGCCGGCTGAAGCGAGAGAAACGCAACAGCCGACAAGACAAGCCACCAATGAGTTTTTTATCAAGTATTTTCGTGTGTTCATGGTATATTTTGTATTCCTTATTTTCTAAATCCTAGTTCGTTCGAGATTACCCCGGCAACCTCCTTGATCGCCTTCACCGTATTTTTCACCACCTCTTTCGATAAGCGGTCTTTCGGGCCGGAGATCCAAATCGCTCCACAAGGATATCCCGTATAATTAAAGATCGGGGCGCCTACGCATATCACGCCGCTCAGCTCCTCCTCATTATCCATGGCATACCCCAGTTTGCCAACCCTCTCTAATTCCTCCAGATAGGCCTCACGAGAAGTGATCGTCCGGGAATTATACCGTGTAAACGTCATGTAGGACAGGTAGCGATCTCGCACCGTCTTCGGCAAATAAGCCATAATCGCCTTTCCCGGAGCCGAACAATGCAACTCAAACGGCTTTCCCGGCGACAGGACGAAGCGGAACGTATGATGTCCTTGCGCTTGTTCGATAAAAATCCCTTTCTCATCTCCCAAGACACCAAAGCAAGCGGTCTCTTTCACTTGATCACGTAAATCACGCAAATGTGGCAAGACGGTCTCTAAAAGATTGTGTTCATTCAAGGATCTGAAACCAAGAGTCAATAATTTTCGGGAAAGTTTATAACGTTTCGTGTCTTCACTAAAATTAAGATATTCCAGCCGCACCAATGTATTCAAAATACGGTAAGCCGTGGTCTGCGATATATCGAGCGCCGACTTAATATCTTGCAATGTTTCCCCCGCCGACCGCAAGGAAAGGTACTCAAGAACCGCAATGCCCTTCTCTAAATTAGGCACTTTATAGTTCTCATCCACTTTTTCCATATTTGGTAGCGTGTTTTCCATATTTGAAATTGCGTTTCAGATTTGAATCAAATATAGCAGTGATGAATTTAAACAAGATACGAAATATGTAAAAAGGTGTTAAGTATGTTGCAGAGCATAAATATCATAGAACAAAAAAGCCGGAATCTCTTCCGGCCTTCTTTAAACGCAATGAATCTACTATTTTTATTTCTTGCAATCGCAAGTTGAGTAGGCTACTAACATCCAAACCAACTTCTCCTGTTCTTTCAGATAATCGCTCATCAAAGCGACCGTAGCCTCATCGCCTGCCTCAGATGCCAAGGAAAGAAGTTTACGCTCCTCACCGATCAGATGACCGTATGTATCAAGAATATTCTTTAACGCCTCATCACCGCAAGATACGCCTGATACCTCTTTTACACGGGCTACTTTCAAATACTCGCTGAACTTGTTCTCCGGCTCGCCTCCCAACATCAGGATACGTTCCGCCAACTCGTCAACCTTCTCGGCAGCGTTGTTGTACATATCCTCGAATTTACCATGAAGAACGAAGAAACCGTGTCCCTTAATATTCCAGTGGAAACCACGAAGGTTCGTATAGAATACTTGGTAGTCCGCCAATAATTGTTTCAAGCTTGCTACTACGTTACTTACCGCTGATGCGTCTAAATGAAGATAATCTAATGTTTTCATACTGCTATTTTTTAATTGTTATACTTTTCGTTTTTCTTATATTGCAAAGATATGGCAAATATAAACAACTGTCAAACAGATAATTCCTATACATATATAGATAGAATCTATATTTAAACGATCAGCAGGAAGACTTGCGATAGAACTTGGGTTTCTATTTACCCAATTTAAACTTATATCCTGCGGTAAGAGCCAAAGTATGGTAATTCGCCTCGATCGATCCTCCCTTATACTCTTTACCTAACGATACATCATAGCCAAAATTGATAAAGCATTGTTTTATTTCCACACCTACAGTGGCACTTATCCCCCAATCAAAAGCACGAAGCCCTTCACAGGGATCATGGGTATAAAACTTAGCGGATTCTTCCGAAGCGACAGACCATCCCCCGAACATTCCTTTATCCAATACGCTTACGGCTATATAAGGGCCTACTCCAACATTCAAACGAATATCCTCAGCTAATTTGAATGAGAAATTAGCCATAATCGGTAATTGCAAGAAATTTCGTGTCACCTTATTTGAGTAATCATACGCATATCCATACGGATCATAAGTAGGTCCCGGCACTGCCCACCAATAACACCCATATCCATATCCGGGAAATTTGTCATTACTATATCCCCTTTGCGTATAATACAAACCAGACTTCAGAGAGAGAAATTCCGGCTTCAACTGATATTCCACTCCTACCCCAATCTTCCAACTCGGTTTCCAATCAACCATTGGACCCGCCTTCATCACTGTCATACCCGCTTCCGGAACTACCGACCACTGGGCTTGTACCGATATTACACCCAACATTAACACCATCGCAAATAATACAACTCTTTTCATATACTTTTTATTTTGATAAAATAATCGAACGACATATATGAATAAGACATGAAACAATAAAAAACCCCTATTGGCACCAACAGAAAAAGGCCGGAATCACTTCCAACCTTCTCCAAACGCAATGAATCACCTTTTTTACTTCTTGCAATCGCAAGTTGAATATGCTACTAACATCCAAACCAACTTCTCTTGTTCTTTCAGATAATCGCTCATCAAAGCGACCGTAGCCTCATCTCCCGCCCCGGATGCCAAGGAAAGAAGTTTACGTTCCTCATCGATCAAATGACCATACGTATCAAGAATATTCTTTAACGCCTCGTCACCACAGGATACGCCTGATACCTCTTTTACACGGGCTACTTTCAGGTACTCGCTGAACTTGTTCTCCGGCTCGCCTCCCAACATCAGGATACGTTCCGCCAACTCGTCAACCTTCTCGGCAGCGTTGTTGTACATATCCTCGAATTTACCATGAAGAACGAAGAAACCGTGTCCCTTAATATTCCAGTGGAAACCACGAAGGTTCGTATAGAATACTTGGTAGTCCGCCAATAATTGTTTCAAGCTTGCTACTACGTTACTTACCGCTGATGCGTCTAAGTGGATATAATCTAATGTTCTCATAATTGCTACTTTTTAATTTGTTATACTTTTTGCTTTTCTTGTACCACAAAGATACGGCAAGTATAAGTAGCTGTCAAACAGATAATTTTTATATCAAGATAGAGGAAATTTATTAAACTATTCCATACAATAAGTATGCAAATGACATGAATACATAAATAATTGGATACTAACATTTTAAAAAGACGATTATCATTTTCGGGAAACACGTACGACTTTTTACAGAATCATACGGCAAGGAACTACAACATACATAAAAATATACGATAAGTCTCCCTTTTTCAGGGGGCCCAAAAGCATTTCCCCCAAAATCCCCTACTCGAATCCTCACTGTGGTTTTAGAGAGCCGTAAAAGAATGAAGCCGGCGCCTCCGTCTATCAGAAAATTTCTTGCGTAGAGAATGGCAAAGATAGGTGAGTCCGTTCTATAGCCACTTAGCAAATTTACAGATTCTCTTACCACATTTACGGATTTACCAATATCAATAGTCATCTTTATCAAGGATTAGTTACTTGATAAAGAAAGAAACCGGACGAACACCTATAAAAACTTAAGCAAAAAGGTTACCTTTGCGGAAACAAGATTTCGCTTTGGAAGTACAAGAATTATTGAAACTATATGCCGCTCACCCGCAAGTGACGGCGCTGGACACCTTACTGAAAAACGATACGTCCCGCAATATATTCCTAAAGGGACTGAATGGCTCGGGTCCGGCAATGACGATCGCCTCTCTTTTTACGAAAGGAAGGGGAAGTTATGTGTGCGTGTTGAACGACCAAGAGGAAGCCGGCTATTTCTATCACGACTTGATGCAACTTACCGCCAGCAATGAGGTATACTTCTTCCCATCCGCTTACCGGAGGGCCATCAAGTACGGGCATGTCGATCCGGCGAACGAGATCCTGCGCACCGAGGTACTCAGCCGGTTGCAAGACCCGGACGCCTCTTTCGTGATCGTCACGTATCCGGACGCCTTGGCGGAACGAGTCGTGGCCCGGGAGGTATTGAAGGAGAATACCTTAAAGATCAGCGTGGGCGAGAAGCTGGATAATATGTTTGTCTCCGACGTGCTGGACGAGTATGGCTTCGAGCAGGTCGATTATGTATATGAGCCGGGGCAGTACGCCCTCCGTGGCAGTATCCTCGACGTTTTCTCTTTCTCCAACGAGTTTCCCTACCGTATCGACTTTTTCGGCGACGAGGTGGAGACCATCCGTACGTTCGACGTGGAGACGCAACTCAGCAAGGAGAAACTGGACAGCATCTATATCGTACCGGAGATGAGCAAGAACGCCAAGGATAGTACTTCCTTGCTAGGCTCCCTTCCCCGGAACACCTGCATAGCGGCGAGAGATCTCGCATGGTGCAAGGAGCGCATCGGAAGCGTATGGAACGACGATCCGGTGGTAGCCGACGAGGAATCCTTCGCCGATATCGACCAGATGCGGAAGAAATTAGTCCGGGGCGAGGACTTCCTACGGGAGGTCTTGGATTTCCGTCGCATTCATTTCGGGGCACGGCCGATGGGAACGGCGGACGCTACCATCCATTTCTCTACGCAAACGCAGCCGATCTATCATAAGAATTTCGACCGGGTGAGCGAGTCGTTCCATAAATACCTCGACGAGGGCTATACATTATATATATTGAGCGATCAAGAGAAACAAGCCAACCGTATCCGGATGATTTTCGAGGATAGGGGCGACAATATCCCTTTCACCGCCGTAAACCGCACGATACACGAGGGATTCGCCGACGATACGCTACGCATCTGCTTTTTCACCGACCATCAATTGTTCGACCGCTTCCACAAGTTCAACTTGAAGAGCGATAAGGCACGAAGCGGAAAGATCACCCTTTCGCTCAAGGAACTGAACCAGTTCTCGCAAGGGGATTATATCGTACATATCGACCATGGCGTAGGACAGTTCGGGGGATTGGTACGCACCGAGGTGAACGGTAAGATGCAAGAGGCCATCAAATTGATTTATCAGAATAACGATATTATATTCGTCAGCATCCATTCCCTGCATAAATTATCGAAATACAAGGGGAAAGAGAGCGGCGAGCCGCCTAAGTTGAGCAAGCTCGGCACAGGCGCATGGGAAAAGATGAAGGAACGTACCAAGGCGAAGGTGAAGGATATCGCCCGGGACTTGATCCTCCTCTATTCCAAACGCAAGCAAGAGACGGGTTTCGCCTACACGCCGGACAGCTTCATGCAGCATGAGCTGGAAGCCAGCTTCATCTATGAGGACACGCCGGACCAGATGAAAGCTACCGCCGAGGTCAAGGCGGATATGGAAAGTACCCGTCCAATGGACCGGCTGATTTGTGGAGACGTTGGTTTCGGAAAGACCGAGGTAGCTATCCGCGCGGCATTCAAGGCGGTATCGGACAATAAGCAGGTGGCCGTGTTGGTACCCACCACCGTACTGGCTTTCCAGCATTACCAGACGTTTTGTGAGCGCTTGAAGGATTTCCCTTGCAAGATCGATTATATCAGCCGGGCCCGTACGGCCGCGCAAATCAAGGCTACCTTGAAAGAGCTGAAAGAGGGCGAGGTGAATATCTTGATCGGCACCCACCGGATCGTCGGCAAGGATGTACGTTTCAAGGATCTGGGCTTGCTTATCATCGACGAGGAGCAGAAGTTCGGGGTATCCGTCAAGGAGAAGCTTCGGCAACTGAAGGTGAACGTGGACACCTTGACAATGACGGCCACCCCGATCCCCCGTACCCTACAGTTCTCCTTGATGGGGGCCCGGGATCTTTCCAGCATCACCACGCCACCGCCCAACCGTTATCCCGTGCAGACGGAGGTGGAGCGTTTCAACCCCGATATCATCCGGGAAGCGATCAATTTCGAGATGAGCCGGAACGGGCAGGTGTTCTTCATCAACAACCGTATCCAGAACATTTACGAGATGGAAGCCTTGGTACGGCGGGAAGTCCCCGACGCACGGGTAGCCGTGGGGCACGGGCAGATGGAACCGGAGAAGCTAGAAAAGATCATCCTCGATTTCGTGAATTATGAGTATGACGTATTGATAGCCACCAGTATCGTGGAGAGCGGCATCGACGTGCCCAACGCCAATACGATCATCATCAACAACGCCCAGCAATTCGGGCTTAGCGACCTCCATCAGCTACGCGGACGTGTAGGACGAAGCAACCGGAAAGCCTTCTGCTACCTCCTTTCCCCGCCCCTCACCTCGCTGACGCAGGAGGCACGACGCAGGTTGCAGGCGATCGAGAACTTCTCCGAGCTGGGTAGCGGTATCCATATCGCCATGCAAGACCTCGACATCCGGGGAGCCGGGAATATGCTAGGCGCCGAGCAAAGCGGTTTCATCGCGGATCTGGGTTACGAGACGTACCAGAAGATCTTGGAGGAGGCGGTAGACGAGTTGAAAAGCGAGGAATTCGCCGATCTTTACGCCGATAACACCGAAGGGCATCGGGATACGGGCAGCGAGTACGTCCGGGAGACCTATATCGAGAGCGATCTGGAATTGATGTTCCCTCCCACCTACATCCCCAACGACTCGGAACGTATTTCCCTATACCGGGAGTTGGATAATATGGAGGAGGAACGTGACATCCTCGCCTTTACGGAGCGCCTGAAAGACCGCTTTGGCAAGATACCGAAGGAGGGCAAGGAGTTGATCCGGATCGTGCGCCTCCGTCGCATGGCCAAGAAACTGGGTATGGAGAAGGTGATCCTGAAGAAAGGGCAGATGAGCCTCTTCTTGGTGAATAACCCGGACAGCCCGTATTACCAAAGCGAGGCGTTCGGCAAGCTGCTGGGCTTCATCCAAAAGCATCCCCGTGAATGCAACCTCCGGGAGCAGAACGGCAAGCGAAGTATCGTGATCAAGAACGTCCCTACGGTGGAAGCGGCATGCGGCTACCTGCAAGAGATGGAAAAAATAAACTCAACCAACTTTTGACACATCCTCTTACAAACACGAAAAGATATGGAAAAGAAAACGATTATAGACCTTTTTGAGAGTTCAGCCAAGCGATTCCCGAGTAATCCTTTTTTATGGGAGAAGACGGGCAAGCGATTCGAGCCAACCACTTACTCCGAGGTTCGCGACCTCGTCTATGAGGAAGGCGCCGGCCTCATATCGCTGGGTGTGCGAAAGGGGGATAATATGGCTTTACTGAGCGAAGGGCGCAACGCGTGGATCATCGGCGAGCTGGCCATGTTCTACGCCGGGGCGACGAACGTGCCCCTATCCATCAAGCTGGAGGAGGCGAACGACCTCCTGTTCCGCCTCGTCCACGCCGACGTGAAATATATCATGGTATCGGGCCAGCAACTCAAGAAAATCCGGGCGATCAAGGATAAGCTCCCCGCCGTACGGAAGATCATCGTACTCGACGAGCTGGCGGAATACCAAGACCGTGAGATGCCGCTGTCCGAGATACGCCGGATGGGGAAGGTCTATCTGGGTATTCATCCGCTAGAGGAGTTCTTGGCGATCGGGCAATCGCTGGGCAACGATGATTACGCCACCATCACCTATACCTCCGGCACGACCGCCGATCCGAAAGGCGTGATCCTCACCCACCGCAACTATACGGCGAACGTGGAGCAAGCGCTCACTTGCGTGGATATAGACGATACGTGGCGTACGTTGGTGATACTCCCGCTGGACCATTGCTTCGCCCACGTGGTAGGATTCTACATCTTCATGTCGAAGGGGGCCTCGGTAGCTACCGTGCAGGTAGGGCGCACCGGTATGGAGACCTTGAAGAATATCCCTATCAATATAAAGGAGTTCAAGCCGTACCTGATACTGAGCGTCCCGGCCTTGGCGAAGAACTTCAAGAAGAATATCGAGCAAGGTATCCGAGCGCGAGGCAAGAACGCCGTCCGCCTTTTCAACCTAGCCTTACGGATCGGTTATATCTATAACGGGGATAGCGACGAGGAGGAAGGAAAAGGTTTCCGCGTCCTCTTGAAGCCACTGGTCCGTTTGTTCGACAAGCTATTGTTCGCGAAAGTCCGTGAGAACTTCGGGGGCGAGCTGAAGTTCTTTATCGGAGGGGGCGCCTTGCTGGATAAGGACTTGCAGAAGTTCTATTACGCCTTGGGAATCCCGATGTACCAAGGATACGGGCTGAGCGAGGCGACACCGATCATCTCGACCAACGGCCCCCGCCGCCATACCTTCGGCAGTAGCGGCGTATTGGTGCGGCCTCTCGACCTAAAGATCTGCGACATGGACGGCAACGTACTTCCTCCGGGAGAGACGGGCGAGATCGTCATCCGGGGAGAGAACGTGATGGCCGGCTACTGGAAGAACCCGGCATCAACGGCCGATACCGTAAAGGAGGGTTGGCTGTACACCGGGGATATGGGATATATGCGTGACGGGCTTCTTTATGTGTTGGGGCGTTTCAAGAGCCTGCTGATCGGAAGCGACGGGGAGAAATACAGTCCGGAGGGTATAGAGGAAGCCTTGGTAGAGCATTCCTCTTGCATCGACCAGCTGATCCTGTACAATAACCAGAGTCCGTACACGACCGCCCTGTTGGTCCCTAACAAAGAACGGTTGAGGAAGCATCTGGCCCACCAGAATCTGGACCTCACGAGCGATCAAGGCCGGGAAGAGGCCATCCGTATCATCCAGCGCCAGATCGACCGTTTCCGCAAGGGAGGCGACCTGTCTACTCTATTCCCGGATCGTTGGTTGCCGACTACCTTCGCCATCCTCCCCGAGCCTTTCACCGAGCAAAACGGCATGGTAAATAGCACCATGAAGATCGTCCGGGGCAAGGTAGAGAAAGCCTACGCCGCCCGTATCGCCCAGCTCTATACCCCCGAGGGGAAGAACCCGCAGAACAAGTGGAACAAGGAGGCGTTGTAGAGACGCGGCGTGCTCGCCTACTCCATGCACCCCCGAGAAGGCTCCCTAAGCACGAAGCTACAACCCGGAATATTATCCGTTCTTGGTTCCTACGTTAGATGACAATGGCAAGCAGATCGGGGATCTGGTACAGCCCGAGGGCGGCACGCATATCATCGTGATCAAGAAGAAATGATTTATCGGCGAGGCCCAACCTTGGTGGCCGGGCCTCGCATTTTTTACAGATTTGACCTCGCGCCCGATATAAGTCCCATTTCAAATTTGAAATTCCACCTCGCACCCGATGTAAGCCCAGTCTCAAAATTGAAATTCCGTTTCACACCCAATGTAAGCCCCATTTCAAATTTGAAATTCCACCTCGCGTCCAATGCAAGCCCAGTTTCAAAATTGAAATTCCGTTTCGCACCCAATGTAGGCCCCATTTCAAAATTGAAATTCCATTTCATGCCCGATGTAAGCCCGAATATATGAAAAATGCGATAGGTTTTGGTGGCTGGATCCCAAAATTATCATACCTTTAGCACTGTAAAACGGATCTAGCGATCCTCCTAAAATTTTCAGATATGGAAAAAATAACCAAGGTGAATATTATTTATTTACAGAGATTGAACAACGCCGAGTACCGAACCTTCATGGCCCGCTACGGGAACCTGCTCGCGGGTGGCGGAGGCGACTCGGAATCTCCCGACGAGATCAGCTTCGACCCGAACGACCCGCTGGGCATCCCCCAAGAACTTCGTACGGCCTTCGCCACCGATTTCGCCCTGTTGACCGACGCCGTGAACCAATCCTCGGCCAGCGAGGAGACCGCGCAGATGTCCGCCCTCGACAAGGAGAGGGATGATCTCTTGATCTTCATTACTTCCACTATTACCCAAATGACGAAAAGCCCGCTGGCGGCGCAACGCACGGCGGCCGAGAAGCTATACCTTCCCGTGAAGCCCTACATCGGAGCCGCGCGCCTCGCCAACTTGCAGGAGACGGCCGCCATCGAGGGCTTGCTGGTAGACCTCGACAAGGCTGGGATGCCCGAGGCGCTGGCGGCGATCAACCTCACCGAAGTAGTAGCAGCGCTGAAAGAGAAGAACAAGCAATACGCCACGCTCACCGAGCAACGCGCCAACGCCAAGGCGGACGACCCCGTAGAGAGCGCCAAGAAAATCCGCCTACGCATGGACGAGGAATACGACGAGATGTCCACCTACGCCTTTGCGCAAAGCGTGGTGAAGCCCACTCAAGAGACCGCCGCCTTCATCAGCCGCCTCAACGCGCTGGTCGACGAGACGAACGCCCTCTACAACCAACGCATAGCGCAGGCGAGGGCCGCAGCCGCCAAGAAACAAGAAGGCGACAAGCCCGCTACCGACAGCGACTCGCCATCAGAGATATAAAATAATGAAGATCTTTTTCGTTAAATAATGAAGCTCGCATTTTCTACCGCCGGGTTTCCCATCGAGCGGTGGGAAACCCGGTGATTAATGATTATTAATAGCCTCTCCCCCCTCCCTCCCACGAAAAAAACATACCTTTGCCAACAGTATTATCCGTGAAGGAATAACGAGACATTTACATGATAAGATCTATTCGCTATATCACTTTGCTAGTCCTGTTACAATTCGTGACCGGCATTTCCGTCCTATACGCCCAGAGCATAACTTCCGCGTCCGGAATCGTGAGAGACTCCGTAAGCGGGGAACCCCTATCCTACGTATCCGTCATGTTCGAAAACTCGACGATCGGGGCGATGACCGACGATGACGGGGCTTTCAGCCTCCAGAATGACAAAGGGCTTACCCGGCTGGTCGTATCCTCGCTTGGATATGACAATAAGGTCGTAAACCTAAAGGCGGGGCAAAAGAACAACGCCCTCAACGTGCTCCTCCGGCCTACCTCGTTCGAGATTGCCGAAGTAGTCGTCAAGCCTAAGCGCGAGAAATATTCCCGCAAGGACAACCCCGCCGTGGAACTGATCAAGAAAGTCATAGAGCATAAGAACGACAACCGCATCGAGGCGAAGGACGAGTACCAAAGCGAGGTGTACGAGAAGCTCAGCATGTCGCTGGACGACTTCAACCCCAATCTCGAGAAGAATAAGTTCCTGAAGAAATTCAAGTTCATCAAGAACTATCTGGATACCTCGGAGTTCAACGGGAAACCGATCTTGACGATCTCCGTCCGTGAGACGATCTCCGACCAATACTACCGCAAACATCCCAAGGCGGAGAAGACGATCACCAAGGCCAAGCGCCAGCAGGGTATCGACAAGACCTTGGACGATGGAGGCGCCATCACCGCCAACCTTGAGGAGATATTCAAGGGCGTCAATATCTTCGACAACAATATCAATATCTTGTTGAACCGTTTCGTGAGCCCGCTGTCTTCCACGCTGGCCGTCTCCTATTACAAATATTATATCATGGATACAGTGGACGTTGCCGGAGATAAATGTGTGGATCTCGCCTTCGTGCCCGTAAACAGCCAGAGCTATGGTTTCACGGGCCGCTTGTACATCACGCTGGACGGTAATTACGCCGTCAAGAAATTCCTCTTGAACACCCCGGCGAACATCAACCTCAACTGGGTGGACAAGCTCCGGATCGAGCAAGAGTTCAAGCGGATGCCGGATAGCACTTGGGTGCTCGCCAACGAGAATACCTACGTTAATTTCTATATTGTAAAAGGGGCGCAACAGCTCTATGCCCACCAGCTAAGGAATTTCGATAAGTATCAGTTCGACGTGCAGAACGCCGACTCGATCTTCGGCCTTCTCGGTCCGATCCATGAGCTGCCCGAAGCCACCGCCCAGACCGACACCTTCTGGATACACAACCGCCATGTCCCCTTGAAAGAGAAAGAGAGCGCCTTGGACGACTTGCTGGCGCAACTCCGCAAGGTACCGGCTTTCAACGTGATCATCAAGACCGCCGAGATATTGATCACCGGTTATATCCCGACCACGGCGGACAAGGATAAGAGCAAGTTCGATTTCGGACCGATGAATACCACTTTCAGCGCCAACCATCTGGAGGGCTTCCGCATGCGTGTGGGAGGTATGACGACGGCAAACCTCAACCCGCACTGGTTCGGTAGCGGTTATCTGGCCTATGGCGTAAACGACCGTAAGCTAAAGTATAACGCCAAGCTGACGTATAGCGTGAACAAGAAGAAATATCACGAGGGAGAAAGCCCGGTGAACAACATCTCCGCGATCCAAGAGTACGACGTATATACGCCCGGTCAGGACTTCCTCTTCACCAGCAAGGATAATATGTTCGTGGCATGGAAGGTGGGCGAGCCCGTCACCATGATGCAATACATCCGCAAGACCATGCTCCAGTACCAGAAGGAATGGCTGAATGGCCTGACCCTTACCATTTGGGCACGTAACGAGAACAACGAGGCGGCCGGAACGCTCCGCTACGACCGCTACAACGCCGACGGGACATTGACGAACCTAAAGAGTTTCACCAACACGGAGCTAGGGGCCCAGCTTCGTTTCGCCCCGGGCGAGCGTGCCTATAACGGACGAGAGGGTAAGAACTCTCTTTTCAACCTCTCGAAAGACGCTCCCGTATTCAAGCTATCCCATCAGATGGGATTGAAGAACGTGTTGGGGGGCGACTTCAACTACAACCATACGGAGATCAGCGCCGAGAAACGGATCTGGCTCTCTTCCTTCGGACATATCGACGCCTTGGTGACGGCGGGCAAGGTATGGGACAAGGTTCCTTTCCCCTTGCTCATCATGCCGAATACCAACCAGTCCATCACGATCCAGCCGCAAGCCTTCAACATGATGCGTGCGCTGGAGTTCGTAAGCGACCAGTATGTTTCGTTCTACTTCACGTATTATATGAAGGGATGGATCTTAAACCGTATTCCCGGCGTGAAGTGGCTACGTTTGCGTGAGGTGATATCGTTCAGCGGTTTCTACGGAGGACTGACTGATAAGAACAACCCTGCCTTAGACCCGACGGGACTATACCGCTTCCCCGAGGGAACCTCGCCGATGGGCCGTACGCCTTACCTGGAGGCCAGCGTAGGTCTGGAGAACATCTTCAAGATATTACGGATCGATTATTACCGCCGGTTGACGTATCTGGATCAACCGAATATCAAGAAGGGGGGCGTGCGTATAGCGCTGCGGTTCTCCTTCTAAGAGTTGACAGTTGAGAATTGACAGTTGACAGTTAAATGTAGGAGAGATAAGAAAATGGGGGAGTTGGAACGCAGACCGAACGCATGGGCGTTGACGCCGCTGGTGGTATTCTTATTGACTTATTTGGTGGTATCTATCGTGGCGGGGGATTTTTATAAGATGCCGATAACGGTAGCTTTCGTCATCTCCTCGATCATAGCGATAGCGATCTCCAAGGGAGGCAAATTAAGCAACCGCATCGAGCAGTTCTGCCGGGGGGCGGCCAACAGCAATATCATGCTGATGGTATTGATCTTCATCCTCGCCGGGGCGTTCGCGCAGACCGCCAAGGCGATGGGTGCCGTAGACGCTACCGTGAATCTGGCGATGTCCATCCTGCCCGGCAACCTGTTGGCGGCCGGAATCTTCCTAGCCGCTTGCTTCATATCCATCTCGGTAGGTACGTCGGTGGGCACGATCGTGGCCTTGGCCCCGGTAGCTGTCGGTATAGCGGACAAGACGGGGATGCCGGACGCCCTTATGCTGGGTGTCGTGGTGAGCGGCGCCATGTTCGGCGACAACCTGTCGTTCATATCCGATACGACTATCGTAGCTACCCGCACGCAGGGTTGCCAGATGTCCGATAAGTTCAAGGTGAATATCCGTATCGCCCTCCCGATAGCGATCCTGACCGGATTGATATACGTGCTGGTGGGAAGCGGCGTGGAGAACGCTTACGCCCCCGCCCCGATCGAATGGGTCAAGGTGATCCCTTATCTGGTGGTATTGGTAACCGCCGTTTGCGGGATCAATGTCATGCTGGTGCTATTCATCGGGATCGTCCTGTCCGGTATCGTAGGTCTGTGGACCGGTAGCTTTGATATCTGGGGCTGGAACGCCTCCATGGGATTAGGTATCACCAATATGGGCGAGCTGATTATCGTGACGCTTCTGGCAGGAGGCATGTTGGAGATGATCCGTTATAACGGGGGTATCGACTGGATCATCCGCAAGCTTACCTCCCGCATCCATTCCTCCAAGGGAGCCGAGATGAGCATAGCGGCCTTGGTGAGCTTCGCCAACCTTTGCACGGCCAACAATACGATCGCCCTCATCATGGCCGGCCCGATCGCCAAGGATATAGCGGACCGGTTCAAGATAGATCCCCGCCGCAGCGCCAGCCTATTGGATATCTTCTCTTGCTTCGTACAGGGAATCATCCCCTACGGCGCCCAGATGTTGATGGCCGCCGGACTCGGGCATGTCTCCCCTATCGAGATCATGCAATATCTTTACTACCCGTATCTATTGGGAGCAGGCGCCTTATTGGCGATCTTATTCAATTATCCGAGGAAATATACACTCGTATAGGCTGCCCGTCCTTACGAAAAAACACAATAGTATTCAAAGCAAAAAGACTATTATGTCCGGGATTGAATACTATTGTGTTCGCTGATGAATACTACAGTGTTCAGGTGGGAACACGGTAGTGTTTGGGAGCGATGGGAATACCGCTGTCGGATTAGCCGAACAAATCCAGCGTAAGCTGTTTCTTCGCGGCTTCCAGTTTACGAAGATGCCGCTTGCCTTGAGGGGTGACGATCTCCATCTTATCGAAACGGGTACGTATCACCGTAGTCACGGTATAGCTCACGTTGACCACCTCTCCTAGCTCCGACAGACGGCGAGCGATCTCCAAGACGCAATCGATGCACATACCGCTCGTGAACGAGATCTTGTCCTCGAACATCTGTTTCTTGAAATCCTCATCTTGCATATAGAAATCGATCGTCTCGCCTCCCTTGTTGTAGATACCTTTCCACCGATACTTACTATCTTTCAGTACCGGCGAGATGATCTCTATCGTGGCCTTATTATCCTTGACCGTAGGCAGATCATCGCTACGCAAGATAAAATAATCGAACTGGTCCCGTTTCACCTCCAGCGAACCGGAACGGTTGCGATCCTTCTCGTTCAACTCACGTACCGAGATTTTCGTCACCTTCGGATACCCTTTCAAAGCCTCGTAGAAATTAGACTTACACTTACAGAAACGGGGCGAGGCGTTCAACAGGTCGATCAAGCGGTGTGAAGGCGTAGCCCCCGGAGTCTTCAGCCGTAGTTCACGGCGTAACTTGAACAGCTCACGCTGCATCTCCTCCTCGTCCGCCGGCGTACGATCCATCAGCGGCTGTCCACCCACCGACAAGGAAGGACGGGTCAATATCTGCATCACCAAGTTCAACACGATAGAGATAGAGCGGCTACTCTCCCCAGCCACGCCCAGCTTCTCACGGAAACCACCCTCCTTATCGTAAGGCTCGTTGTAAACCGTCAGCTTCACGTCCAGCATATCCGCCAAGGAACGTATCAGCGTAAGAATCTCCTTCTCACACCGGTGCTTGGTCATGGCATCCATATAATTGGATTTATTATTAAAGGAATAACGTATCTCCAGCTTATTCGCGAATTTTAGAATAGAGTCACTCATTTGTTTCTAGTTTTTCGGTTCTTCTTTCGGTTTACGATCAAAAAACGGATTCTTCGACGAGGCGCTGACCGGTATCGCCATCACGCATTTACAGTCTCCCAACAGCCCCAATCGCTGGGCCGCCAAGCCGGCGCTGAACATGACACGAGTATCCACACGCAGGTCCGCCGCCGTAGCGCAAGCCGAGCCGATAGCGATACCCAGATCGACGGAATTAATAGCGCACGGAACCAAGTCCGGCTTCTCCACGCAGGTATCGAAACCGCAATGGGCACAGTTCAAGCCTTGTACTTTCTGGGAGGTACCGATAATCACCACGGCGTCGGCACTCTTTATATTCTCGGCGTCACGGAGCAGGAACTTGAATCCGGTCTCGGCCGCTATCCGGATCATCTCATCGGACAAGCGCAAGATATCCCCATCCGTCACCATCGCTATCTCTATGATATCAATACCCTTGCCTTTAGGAGCCGTGCGAGCGGCTGTCATCATACGGCGTGCGGCCTGTAACACAAGCTCATGCCTGATTTCTCTTTCGTTCTGTATCATATCCTTCTAAATTCAGTGAAACAAAATTAAGCAAAATATACGAAACCAAGGCAAACACATGAGGATAGAATTCATAATTCAAGATTAGTCATTCGGTCCGTGGCCTTAAAGGGATAAGCCGGGTATTCATAAATACTGAAACGAGGCTCCGTCTCTCCCTCGCAATAATTCCAGATCGTACGGTACTCATTGACATCCTCGCCCATCTCCTTCAATTGCCTAAGGTAAGCGGCCACGGATTTATTCTCCACGATATAGACCTCACCCATTTGATCGATAATCGGGCTATGCCGACGGCTCCCGTCGTGATCGAACTTAAGAATCCGCTTTCCCTCGGAAGTCAGTCCAATGGTATGGAAAGTCATGCTCTTACCAATAGCGGGCAAGTTCAACACGTTACGATCCGTCCCGGCGAACAGCAACCCGTTCTCCTTCAGGAAACGAACCAAGCACTTGCCTAAAGGACGCTGGTTACGGATCATATCATACAACTCCGCCTGTTTCTCCTCCGGCACCTGCCCGAAGATCTTCTCCTCACGAGCCTCTTGCAACGAGCGGCTATTCGGGGTATAAACCGCATAATTCTCCCGGAATCCCTTCACGGAGAACGTATAATAGCAAACCACCCCAAGGGCGTTTAAGGTCTGCCGTAATTTCGCCGTATGCCCCCTACGGGAAGCCGAGACCGTATAAACCAACTGATTCGTGATCGTCCAGCCCGCCGCCAAGATCGCCTCGATAGCGTGCCTCGCCTCCGGTGTCACCTCCAGTGGAGACTGGAAATGAGTTTGTATATAGAACTGGCTCACGCCGATAGCAGAAGCCTTCTCCTTGAACTCCCTCAATATACCGACCAACTCGTCGGTCACACGCAGCGGAAGATAAGCCAGCAACCGGGAACCTAGCCGTACCCGTTGCAGCTCGGCGTACTTCTCGCCCTCCGAACGGCTCTCGTTCGCCTTCCGTTTCCGCACCGCCATCTTATATACCGCCTCCAATATCTTACGCAAGGTAGCGTTCTGGCTCATCAAGGCATCCCCGCCCGTTATCAAGATATCCCTCAGTTGGGCGTCTTCCTCGAAATAACGCATCAGACGACGTAACTTCCGGTCCCAACTCTCCTTAGGCTTCAGAGCCTCGAAATCGAAATTCAACCGCTCGCTCTGGAAATCATACATGCGCTGGCAAGAAGCGCACAATCCACCGCAGGCACGCCCCATCGAATCGGGGATCAAGATCGCCACCTCCGGATACCTCCGGTGTATATTATGTCCCTCCGGCAATAGCCAGCCCGCCGCATTCGGCTCATCGGCGACGACCATGTCTTCCTTTTCCCACGCCTTAATGCTTCCATACGTATCTACCAGCTCGTTCGAGTACATGATGTACGATCGCACCGTAGCGTCATCATACCCCTCATGTTCTATATTTAATAGGGAAAGATAATAAGGGGTCACAAAAAAGGGCATCCCCTTCTTTTTGGCACGGGCCAATAAGCTCATCGTCTCATCCGACAGGGAATATCCCAAAAAGAAGTTCAATTCCGTAGGACTCTTGATCGCCATCGACAAATGGAAACGAGCGGTATTCCACCACTCACGTACCCGAGCCTCTTTCTCCTCATAGGAGATGCCCTCGGCGAACTGAAAACGTGACGAAGGGCTATGGCGTCTTTCTATCTTCTTGATCAAGCAAGCGATGATACGCTCCTTGTTCCTCTCACGGATAGCGATCACCTCCGGGTCAAGCCCGGTCGGCCAGCGGCTCATCTGCCTTTTCACCAATGCCCGGTCCGGCAGGATCTCAACCGGATGTTCCAATAAATCAAACTGATGGTATAGGTCGATAAATAAATCAGGAGAGACCTCATTTTCCAAATGGCCGGTCAGGAACTGCCAAAGATAAGTGACCGTCCGCACCGGAAGACGCTCGCCCGTAGACAGCTCGTCCACGAAAGTATCATCATGCTCAATCAAAAGAAGGATACGCCTCGCCACCGCCATTCCTACGTTTTCTTGGGTACTTTCCTTTTCCGTGAGCCGGGATAAAATAAGAGAACGCAAAGCATCCTTAAAATACTTTGCGTTCTCGCTTTCTTCCGCTAAGGTCACCAACCAAGGGAAGCTCTGGTTATATACTTTTTTCAGTTTAGAAATGTCGGATACAAGATGTTCTTTTTTTATCATAAGCATGTCATTTTTGTAGATTAGAATACATTTGTAAAGCGTCCTCTTGACGATTTCCTACAAAAATAACAAAAAATACGGCAAAATGCCGTTTATACAAATCTAAAACATCTTAATAAATCCTTACCATACGATTGACGGACAATACTGCGATATCGTATTTTTCAATACCTTTAGATTGATCGGCTTCGTGATAAAACCGGAAGCCCCGGCTTCTTTAGCGGCTTCCATATCAGAGTCGAATACATAAGCCGACTGCATGATTACGGGGATATCTTTCGATAGCTTACGGATTTCCTTCAAGGACTCGATACCCGTCATCTCAGGCATCTTTATATCCATCAAGATCAAGTCCACCTCGTTTTCCTTAAAGAGAGCCAAAGCTTCCAAACCAGTTTTAGCACGGATCAAATTACAATATTTATGTAAAATGGTCTTCAGAAGTAAATAATTACTTTCCTCATCCTCCGCGATTAGCAACGTGGGCTTTCCTCCACCCAAATCATTTTTCACATCCATATATATAACGTTTTATTCTTTTAATCAAAATCAAATAAACTCTGATGAAGCAAAGATAAAACAAATATTAGAAAGTAGACATAAAATTCAAGGAGATATGAGTATTCGAGGAAGTTCTTTTTCTACCCACGCTAGAAAGTAACATCTATACCTCCCATGAATATCGCCTTCGGCATCGGGAATCCTTCGTTGATGGAATAACGGGTAGCCGTTAAATTCTCTCCTTTGACAAATAGATTCAAGCCTTTATCACGTGTACCGAAACGGTAGGCTACCTTCGCGTTCAGAACCGTGTAATCCTCTTTCACCTTGTCCGCCGTATTGATATAAAGGTCGAAAATGGATTGTACGTTCACGTTGAAAGTGAAACGTCCCGGGGCATACATCACGCCAGCGAAAAACTTATGCGCCGGAGCCGCCAGCAGGGCCTTGCTCGTATGCAAATAGCTATAGTTCATATCGAGGCTTAAATTCTTGAGAATCTGGTAGCGGGAATCGAACTCGATACCTTTATTGGTAAAAGTACCCGTATTGACATTCTTAGGGCGTCCGTCTATACGTGTCGTCTCGATCATATCTTGCCCGTCGATAAAAAAGGCGGTCAACTCCGTAAACAAGTTGCCATCCAAGAATGTCTGTCCGATGGATACCTCGTAGTTCATCATGCGCTCCGGTTTCAAATCTGGGTTCTGAGGCGGGAACATGTACATCTCCCGTATATTCGGACTCCGGAAGCCTTTCGACAAAGAAGCCTTTATCACGTTCCCCTCGAACGGACGTACCGTGAAGCCGGCCTGCGGAATCCACTCGCCGCCGAAGATACTGTTATGCTCATAACGAACCCCGGCGTTCAAGCTTACCTTGTCAAACAGATCCTGCTGCATGATAACGTATCCGGCTACCTCGTTCACGGTCTTATTCACCAACTCATTCTGGTTACCATTGATACTATCCTGCCATGCGTGACCACCCCAGTTCTTATAATCGATGCCGACCGTAAAACTATTCCCTTTCACCAAGCGGAAAGACTGATAAAGCAAGAAACCCGCATTATGATCGTCCGAATAAAACAGATAAGGATTAGGCGTCCCGCCCGGATTATACCCATCATCAATCTTATGATGGCCCCAGTTGTAGAAAGCACGAAGGGCACCACTTGTCTTCCCGTAATTATTCTCTAAAGCGAAGGAGGTAGTACCTCGCAGGATATTCATTATATTATCGATAAGCGGATTTGTTATCTCTCCCGGGTTCTGGTTCTTGAACTTAGCTAAGCTTACGTCTCCCGTCACCTTATAATGATCATCAATCTTATATCCTAACTTAGCGAAACCATTCGTGATATGGAACTTCGAATCCGGACGATGTCCATCCGTGCGGTCATGATTCAAGGAGATATAACTACTAAAGTTACCGATATTGTACCCATTATTAATCATATACTTCTGGGTGTTATACGAGCCGTACATGATACGGGCTTGTGTACGTCGTCCCGGCCGATTATGC
>OLQL01001099.1_pt1 | contig 24266 bp, 24 predicted proteins | sample 1672971 | NCBI WGS metagenome assembly OLQL01 (sample SAMEA3136742, study PRJEB25190) | human gut metagenome | biome: human gut; feature: human-associated habitat; material: faeces | place: Austria | collected 2013
CTGGTGGTACCACTTGAAAATCAGAGAGTTGCAGAAATGCAACTCTTTTTCTTTTTGGTGTAAAACGGTCGAAAAACAGGGTTTGTTTTACCCAGTGTTTTACCCATGAGCACAACTATTGAGGTAGTATGTTTCAAGTACAAGCCTCTCAAAAACAATGAATTTCCTTTAAGAATACGCATTACCAAAGACCGTAAGACCAAGTATATCAGCCTTGGAGTGTCTGTTGCACCTCAGTATTGGGACTTTGAGAGGAATCAGCCTACATTGGACTGTCCCAGCAGGGAGTATCTGGAAAAGCTGATAGCCAATAAACTGTGTGAATGTAAAGGTACGGTTGTAGAACTGAAATCCGAGAATAAGGAATTTACCGCAACAACTCTCAAAGAACGTATTGCCAAACCTGTAAAAGCAGTAACCGTCGGAGAACTCTTTGAGCAGGTTATACGGGAGCTACAGGATGAACGAAGGACAGGCTATGCTACCTCTGTGGAGCAAGTCTATCGGTCTTTGTTGAAATTCAACAAACATCTGAATATCTATTTTTCGGATATCGACCATTCTTGGCTCAAAAGGTATGAATTATGGCTGCGTAAGCAGGGTAGGGCTGAGAATACTATAGGTCTCCGGTTCAGAACCCTAAGAATGGTCTTTAATCAAGCCATAGAGCGAGGATTTGCCAAAATGGAGCAGTACCCTTTCAAGAGCTACAAAGTGGGTAAATTGCACGCAGAAACCCCGAAACGAGCCATATCCAAAGCTGAGATAAAAGCCGTCATGGGCTATACGACTGAGGCCGCAGGGTTTTATACCCGGCTTGCAGTGGACTTATTCAGTTTTTCCTATCTGATGGGAGGCATCAATTTCGTGGATATGGCAAATCTCACGCGGAATAGCATCATAGACGGCAGATTGGTTTACAGGCGCCAAAAGACCGGAAAACTTTTGAACTTGCCTATTCATGCCAAAGCGATGGAAATTATTGAAAGCTATGCTACCAAAGACCAGTATCTATTTCCTATCTATTCAAAGGAACATAAAACCATCCAACAAAAACTGAACAGGCATCATAAGGTCATTACCAAGGTAAACCGGGCTTTGGCTGAGATAGGTAAAGAGTTGAAAATTCCGATTAAACTCACCACCTATGTTGCTCGGCATAGCTACGCCACGGTGCTGAAAAGGTCTGGAGTTCCTACCTCCATTATTTCCGAATCTCTCGGACATAGTTCAGAACGAGTGACCCAAATCTATCTGGATAGTTTCGAAAATGAACGGATGAATGAAGTGATGCAGCATCTTATATAAAGTTAAGGGGAACAACAAAATTTCCCCTTAACTTTTGCTATATTTGCTCAGATAGTTACTATATAACCACAAATTTAAGTGAGCGATATGCATTTTTCTCAAGCCGAAAAACAAACCATATTGGGAGTTCTAACCGGAGATGACAACATAGATTCAAAAGATATAGAATTCGAGGATTTTCCAGAGAAAACGGAAAGCCCAAGTCCTGATTCTATAAATAAAACGACATCTAAACAGGAGGTAGTGCCTGAAAAGAGTGCCCCTATTTCCGAAGAACAGTCTCCAGAAGTTCCTCCTTCGGAAGACATCACAAATGCCAATATTCCCAATACTTATGGGGATTTATTCGATACTCCCGACCAGTGGATAAATCTGACAGACGGAGATGGAGAAAAGGCAGAAATAAATTATATCCCTATGGCCGAGGAAATAAACAGCCTTGATGACTTGCCACATGGAGATATGGAGTATGCAGCAAATATGGAAGAAATCCTTGCTGAAATATACCAAAACATCAAAAAGGGTGTTAAAAATGTGCCTTTAGAAACGAAAATAGCAGTAGACACCCTGCAACTAACCCTCTCTTCCTATATCCAGAAAATGCCCCATGGTATAGTGGACAAGCAAATAGCAGGCATTGGAGCAACCACATTGGAGATCAACTCCAAAAGGAATTCCATCATAGTAGTTCCGACTAAAATTCTGGCTTACAGCAAGCATATCAAACATAAAGATAAAACGCTCTATGTCGGAGGGAGAATCAGCAGAGATCGAATTGCAACAAGCGACAAAGAGATAACGGATTATCTGACAGACAAAGGAATTGCAAACAAGAAATTTCTTGTTGTAGCGGACAGTTTATCCCGACTATTGGAGATCATCGGCAAAGAGCAATACAAAGATTACTTTCTGATGATCGACGAGGTGGACATGATTCAGTCGGAGAGTAACTATCGGCCCAAACTGGAATCTTTGATAGACTATTATTTCCAGTTTCCACCCAAAAACAGGTGCCTTGTAACTGCCACCATGAGGGAGTTCTCCAATCCCCGGTTGCAACAAGAATGCAAATTCAAGCTCACTTGGAATAATCCTCCGAAACGGGATATTTCATTGTACTATACAGACAATGTAGATGCTTTGACGGCAGAATGTATCCATGAAATCCAGAATACAGACAAAATAGTAATTGCCTTCAATTCTATCCGGCATTGCAAGAATATCATCGCACTACTGAATGCCCAATACCAAACAGCATGTGCAATTTTATGCAGTGAATCTTCCAAAGAAGAAGCGGATGGTTATTATGTAGAATTAGCATTGGATGGGAAACTCCCGAAAAGGATTAATTTCATCACCAGCTGTTATTTCGCAGGAGTAGATATTGAAGACAGCTATCACCTTATCACAGTTGCCAATGCCCAGCAAAACTACCAGATGCTTTCATTGGATAAAATGACGCAAATATACGGACGGTGCAGAATTTCCAATGGCATAATAAGCGATACAATCATTGCAAATACCCGTGATGACAAACAGGAAAACCCCAATAAAAACAACCAATCTGCTCTATTAAAACAGGCAGAAGCCATACTCCAGTTACAAAAGGCCGCCTCAGAATTGGGCAAACAAGATGCTGACCTTGCGGACTTATTCAGAGTAGTAAAAACGGCTATCCGAGAAAAGGCAGCAATCCGGCTTCCCAGAGAAGAGCCGATAAAACTCACCCGCGAAAATATCTATAAAGAAAACGTGCCGGCATATATGAATATTGATTATTTGGTTGAGCGGCAAAAGTTATGTAACACAATTTATAATTCATACAAGAATTTGCAATTCGCTCTGGAGGAGCAGGGGCATAAGGTCAAATTCAAATACAAACTCATATCTCCCACCGCAGAACAAACAGAATTAAATACATCCCTTAAAAAAGAAGTCCAAGATATAATTGACAAACAATTACAGAAGGCTATCGAAGAAATCCGAGAGATTGCAAAACAAAAAGAAGAGTTTTCGAAAGATGATTTGACAAAATACCTGACACAGAAAAGTTGCAAAGAATATGTACAAAGGCTATATAAGCTCCGAACATTGGCTGATACAGAAACATTGATAGACAGATTGTGGGAAATCCGTTATAGTGACAAAAGAGCCTATAATAACCTGCAAAACGCCGCTGTGTTCTGGGCTTTGGATGACAAGCATCCATTCAAACGGGATTTATTCAGGACATTTAAAATCGGCCGGAAATATAAGACCTCGGAAATCCATGAATTGCTTGCCCCTCTTGTGAAATATCACCTTCATAAGACTATTAAGCAACGTGCGGCAGTCAGTCTGCTGAAAGCCTTGTTTTTAATAGAAAGGCCCAAAACTTACCTCATAAAAGGTAAAAATCCCATGGGCTTTAAGAAGCACGGGAGCTTGAGAATTCCGAGGACAGAAGAAAATCTGCTGAAATATTTTCAAATTTAGTCAAACTCAACTTTCATATCATAATGGATAATAAGAGGGAAATAGGATTGAGAAGAATATGGAATAGATTTAGGGAATGGTGGTTGGATTTGGATGAGGAGCCTCAAAGGTTTATTCCTAAAGGGTTTGTCCGTACACTTTTCATGGCTTTTGTGGGTAAAACCCGCAGAACTCATGTTGTCTTACCTGAAAATTTTGATTTGATTCGGCATATAGAGCAATATCCTCCGAGGAATTATGGATTTAGAGGGTCTGTATCTTTTCGGGATTTCAAGGCTTATTATATCCTCCACTTATTATCCTCCATTCCCGGTAGAAATTCAGATTTGATAACTGAAAATGGGTTTATTCCTATCCATACCCCCACCCTTCAAAAACACATGAGGGATTACAAACTATATATGGATTATCTGGTAAATACTGGTGTATTGGTTTGTGACGGACAATATACTCCCGGAGAAAAATCATTAGGATATAAGTGGGCTCCTCAGTATGAAAACTCGGCTTATCGGAATGTAAATATCCGAATTAGTGATTATCAAGAACCGCAAAATGATACTACCTCTGACTACAATGATTATCCCTATCTGTTTTGGTGGTATGAACAAAACAAACTCCATATTGACCCAAGGGCCTCTGAGTATGCCTATGCCATTTATATTGCCAAAATACAGGACACAACTCGCACCTCATGGGATTGGAACAGGGATAAAAACCAGTATAAAAGTCCATTGACACAGTATATGGCAGTTTTGAGAAATATCGGAAAAATTACAAGTCAAGACTACGGGCCTCATATAGATAACAATATTCATCGGCTTCATTCCGTATTGACTAACATTCAGAAAGACTTTCGGAATTTTATTACCTATGACGGGCTACAATTAGTTGGTATAGATGTTAAAAACTGCCAACCTTATCTGACTTGTTTAATCTTAAATCCCGGATTTTGGAATAGGGATTCCGGCTTACCTCTTACCCTGTATGATTTGCCGGATAATGTTCAAGACCTTTTTGCATCTGAACGGTTATTGGGACAAGTTCAAAGTTTCTTTGCAACCCTATCCGATAATGCTATTGCAGAATATAGGCAGTTGGTTTCCTCCGGTATGATATATGAACGGATAATGAATATTGCCAATGCTCAAATAATGCCGGGGCAAACTCCTATAGAGCGTAAAGATGCTAAAGTATTGATGTTCTATCTGCTTTTCTCAAGTAATCAGGGACAACATGATAATCCAATGATAAATAATCTGAAAAGAATCTTTACATCGGAATTGTACCCTAAAGTGGCGGAATTATTCAAAATTATGAAAAGGAATTATCCAGACTGCCCAATGGAGGACCCACACAGCAGATTATCCCGTATATTACAAGCTATTGAGAGTACGATTATTCTGCACAAATGCTGTAAAAGAATTTGGGATGAAAGACAACACTCCATACCTGTATTTACTATCCATGATTCCATTGTAACTACGCAGGAACATTATGAATATGTGCATCAAGTAATGCAAGATGAATTAACCCGATATATCGGTATGCCTCCTACTTTAAGTGTCGAAACTTGGAATATAGCCAATCTTAATCAAAATCTATTGCGCAGTTAATTTATTATATAACAATGCAACTAAGTGCGCATAAGGGCTGGAGTATCTAACTCCCGCCCTTTTCCTTTCTAAGCTCAGCCCTAAGCCCTGAGTAAGTATATTATTAATAAGACATAATTTACTGACTATAAGGAATCCAAAAATTTTATTTTTTTAATTTTTTTCAGCTTTATCCGCACAAATCCATTCCAATCCCCACATGACCCCCTCCCCGCCTACGGCGTGGGGGATAGTCCCCCGTCACAATCACTTAAACTAAAATTTGTGGTATGGAAAGTACTTTGAAATTCATCAAGACATGGGAGGTTGCCCAGTTCAAAGCCCAGCAGGAGGTTGATAAGCTGGAAGTAAAGCGAAATCCCCACACAGGCAAGGTATTCTTCGTCTATGGCTTTGAAACAGGCCCTTGCAGCCGGAAAGTGGAAGAGGGGCTTCTGACAGACCCCGTGGTCTCTCAGGTGTGCAATGCCGAGACAGGGGAGATGTTTATGATGCTCCACCAAAGAGGTGAGGGAGGAGCGCCTACACTGGCTGTGTTTTAGATTGAAAAATAGGCTGTCTAACAAGTCATAGACAGCCTATTTCTATTACATAGCTTTAAATAATTCCCATAAATAATTAGCTAATATATTGATGAATATAGCAGTAAGTGCACTAATTAATATTGAAAAAAGAGGATATTTTTGAATCCATTTCTCTATTCTTAATACTAAAGGCTTCTTAATTCTTTTTAATTCTTTTTCAAATAGAGTAATTGTTTCACTCTGCATTTGTCTACTTTTAAATTTGCCTTTACATTCCTCACAAATAATGGGTTGTTCAGTGTTATATAAAATATCTGACCTTTCTCCGTTCATGTCAAACAAGCATCCTCTTGTATCCAAGTGAATAAAATGATAAACATCGTCGCTTGATATATCTTTCACAAGATGTTTAACAGCACAAATCTCATATAATTGTTTAATTATAAAATGCTCTATAGAAATGTTATTAGCTTTGAGTATCTCTGCTATACCATACAAAGAGATAACTACGCAATTATTGCTGATTCGGTGCATATAAAAATTATCCTCAAATCTATATGGCATAATTGCGACAGCATAGTCAATATCATCAGGACAAGATATTAGAGATTGTAATTTCGATCTTGTATATTTAACATCAAGATAACCATCATCTATATCACTATTAGGAAGATGATCAATGCAATAGAGTCCACAAATTGTGAACAAATCAGACTTCCATGCTGTGATTGATTGAAAATCAAGGAGATGTTGGGTGTGCCCCAATCTAATTAGCGCAACTTTATATTTCATATATGTATTTATGCATATTCTATTTAATCACAAATATATAAAAATTATGCAATTACGACAATCTACCCGAAAACAGGCCAAAATCAAATTGGCCCTTCAAGGCTGTGCAGGTTCCGGCAAAACCTATTCAGCCCTTTTATTAGCCTATGGCATGACCTCCGACTGGTCTAAAATCGCCGTCATAGATTCAGAAAATGGCTCTGCTGACCTTTATGCCCATCTGGGAAGCTACAATGTGGTTTCCCTCGGAGGAGACTACTCCCCGGAACACTACATCGAGGCTATTGCCCTCTGTGAGAATGCAGGCATGGAGGTAATCATTGTGGACAGTATTTCCCAATGCTGGGACTATCTGCTGGATTTCCATGCAGGCCTGCAAGGTAACTCCTTTGCAAACTGGGCCAAGGTCACACCCCGTCAGAATGCCTTTGTGCAGAAAATCCTCCAATCCCCGGCACATATCATCTGTACCATGCGTACCAAACAGGATTATGTGCTTAATGAAAAGAATGGTAAGTTAGTCCCGGAGAAAGTAGGGCTGAAAGCCATGCAAAGGGATGGCATGGACTATGAATTTACCGTCGTCCTGGACATAGACCTCAAACACCATGTGCAGGCTTCCAAAGACCGGACAGGGCTATTCATGGGCCGTCCTGAATTTACCATCACTCCGAAAGTAGGCCAAGCCATCCTGAACTGGTGCAACCTCAATCCCCAGCAAACTATCGTACAACCCCAAACATCCCAAAACTATGGAACCAGCACTCCAACTCCATCCTGTTAGACAGAATCTGATTCCCCTGTCAGTATCTCCGATTCTTCCAGCCTCTGACCATGCGGAAGAGAAACCTTTGAAACCCTTTGTGGAAGCCAACACCAAAGCTGTCACCTTACGGCATCTGCAAGAGGATTGTGTGGTTCCTGTCTTCTCCAAAGACAATGAAGTGACTATCTCCCATCCGGCCTTTGTGGAGACAGTCTATGAGGCGGCACAGGAGTTCTTTCGGGGAGAGAGCATCAAGAGCCCTGAGATAAGGGTAAGCCATATCATCAAGGGTAGAATCCCCGAAGCTATCCATAAGCCCGTGAACCAGCTTTTGGAGACAGACAAGACCATCTACTACGAGCGGATGATGTTCTGCTTTGAAATCCCCACTATCTGCCAGAGTATCGACGGAAACCCCTTAAAGCTGACCATAGGAGGTGTCAGAGCCTATAACCATGAAAACCTCTACAACAGGAAATCTGCGGAGAAATTCAAGGTCTTCGTGGGCTTCAAGAACATGGTATGCTGTAATATGTGTGTCAGTACGGACGGCTATAAGAGTGAAATCAAGGTAATGAACACACAATCTCTCTTTAAGGCTGTCATGGAGTTGTTCCAACTCTATAATCCCGAGAAGCACACAAGACAGATGCAAAACCTGCTGAGTTCCTCCATGACGGAACACCAGTTTGCTCAGTTTCTGGGTAAATCACGGCTTTATCAATGTCTGCCGCAGGAGGAGAAAAAGAAACTGCCTCAGCTCCTGATGACAGACACCCAGATCAATCTGGTGGCAAGAGCCTACTACCAAGACGAGGATTTCGGGGTGGATGCATTCGGCCGGGAGATTTCCATGTGGAAGGTCTACAACCTCCTGACAGGGGCCAATAAGTCCTCCTACATCGACAATTTCTTGGACAGGGCACTCAATGCCTCGCAGTTGGCTGAGGGAATCAACAGGGCCCTTTATGGAGAGAGTGAATACAGGTGGTTTGTAGAGTAAGGAAAAGGCTGTCGGATTTTCAAAACCTGCACCTTATAGGGAAATGGAACAAAAAATTCGACAACTTACCCTCCTTACGCACTTACTTTCTATATATTTCAAAACTAAGTGCGTAAAGCATCTGCCAACCCATAAACCCCTTAATCATCATCTACTCTCCTGAGTTACCCCACCACTTACTCAAGATTACTACGGTCCCTCCTTTCTCCATTATGCTATGAAAGTTGGAGGATGCGCACTTAGTTGGTTATAATAATACAATCTATCTGCGCATAGGCTGTACATCTATCTCCCTTATATAATAGAAAGATAGGTGTACAAGCCCCCAAAAGAGCGACGGAAATTATCTTTTGTCTGAAATTTGTGTATTTTTGTCAGTATGAATAACAAGTTGAAACAGATAGACACCCTTTTAGGTGAACTGAATCAATACAGGGCCAATGAGAATTACCGCATTACGGAGGCTCTGGAGATTGAGTATACCTATGACAGCAACCGCATCGAGGGAAATACGTTGACCCTCAATGAGACGGAAATGGTGGTCAACAAAGGTATTACCATTGCAGGCAAAGGGCTGAGGGAGCATCTGGAGGCTATCAACCATAAGGAGGCCATCGACTTTATCAAGGATATTGTTCGGAAGAAAGAGCCTGTCTCGGAGAGGGTATTATTGGATATTCACTCCATTGTCCTGCACAGCATAGATAAGGAGAATGCCGGAAAATACCGCCGGGTGCCTGTCATTATCAGCGGTAGTAAACACATTCCACCTCAGCCTTATTTGTTACAGCCTAAAATGGATGAACTGTTTCAATGGTATGAGGCAAACAAGGATTCCCTGCACCCGGTTGTATTGGCAGCTCAGATGCATGAGAAATTCGTATCTATCCATCCCTTTATAGATGGGAATGGCCGGACAGCACGCCTGTTGATGAATCTTATATTGATGCAACACGGCTATCCCATTGCCAATATCAAAGGGGATAATGACACGAGACGACGCTACTACCAAACTTTGGAAGAAGCATCTTCGGGGGATAACTCGGCTTTTGTGGAGTTCATTGAGGAGGTGGTGATCCAAAGTCTGGAATACTATCTGCAAATCATCCGGGGATAGCTCCGGAGGTTTGAATACAAAGGAGAGGTGTGGAGAAATCCATGCCTCTCTATTTTTGCCCTCCCCTCAGGGGGTAAATCCGATTTAACTTTAAATTCACGCTTATGAAAGACTTGTATATAACGTTTGTTGTCTGGGCTATAATCTGCCTTGTGGCTTACATCAGGGCAGACCCTCGCAAGCAAGAGTAAACATTTCTGAAAGTCAATGTTGATTTTCTGAAACTTTAAACCGAAATTTGTTACTGCAACAGCCCTGAAATTTAGGGTAAGTTATTGCATTATCCGAGTTAGTTTTCTACTTTTGTGGGACATACTAACTGACACGGAAAGTGTAAGTTTATTCCCATAAAGCGAATCTGGAAAATTCATTGATGGTGAGAATAAGCGGACTTATCCTATCGTCGTATACTTATCCCAAGTATATAGGCGTAGGGCTGTTGCTTGTTTTATCCATCGAGGTATTCCAGAACCTGCTTTAGTAAAATAGGCTTTCAGTCCTACGCTTTCTTTTTACAACTAACTATCTGTGAGGGACGGCAGATTTATCGAACGATATATGCTGACCAAAGAAGAACTCCGGAATCTAATAGGAGCATTTCATCGAGCTGAATACAGAATAAACAATTCTCATGACTGGAATTTTCTGTGTAGTAAATCATTAACTTTTTTTGAGTTTGAGGCACAAATGAAAGTTAGTGATATTAAGATAAAAGATAATCCAGACCAATGTAAGATTTCTCACATTATAGCCAAAGGACCCTCTAATAAATACATGGAGTTTGAAACCCAAAATGGGAAAATGCAAGGTCTTGTGAGTCCTAAGATTCAGAAATATGGGATTCTGGGGGCTGTACTTAATACTACACCTATGGTATCTTTAATACATACTAAAGATATGCTACGATTAGAGCCGTCCTATGAGTATGAATGGATGCTTCATACTGCTGACGAACTAATACAATCTAAAAATAAACTTGGGAGTTTGGTTGCATTATTATTATTGGACTTTTTCAAGAAACCGTTATTGGCATTATGGGAAAAACAGCATTATGGCAGTATATCTGATTTTATAGAAGAAATTGAACAATCTCGCGGTTGGCATTTGGATATTTATTCAAAAGCGCTTATTGACCAAATAATAGCATGTTGGAAGGATGGAGCAATTGAATTGTTATTTGCAAATGACAATACTGAATGGATAAATGAAAAAACATTAGAAGCCTATCAGGATATTAAGCATATTCGACAAACAGAATATTGGAATAAAGAACTACCGGATATAGATGATATAGATGAAGAGGATGATTGGTTTTAATATGTAAATTGAATTCGATTTTTTTTGTTAATATTATGTCGCATAAAAAATGAGAAATTATGAAATACAATTTTCAAAAGCACAATGTAGGCATAATGATTAATAGCAAAATTCTTGCTTCGATAAATCTATTTTTAATCCCGATTATTGGTAATGGAAAAATTGGATTTATTAATAAAAATGAAAAAATTATCATAAACCCTCAATTTGAAGAAATGAAAGACGAATTTTTCACAGAAGATTCTCTTGTTCGAGTAAAACGCGACTCTAAATGGGGAGTTATTGATGCTTTTGGGAAAGTTCGCATTCCTTTTAATAATCAAGAAATCAATAAGTACGGAGATGGATTATATGAAATACGCGTAGGTCTTGGTGGACGAGATTCCCGAGGATTAGTCGATTCTAACAACAATATAATTGTTCCAATAGGAGTATATGGCAATTTCTATTATTATAAAGAGTTTGCTATAATTATAACATTGGATAATAAATATGGTGCTATGGATAAGCATGGAGCTGTAATAGTTCCGCCTATTTATGACTCTATTGATTGGACACAAAAGACCGACCCAATATTAACAGCGAAATTGGGAGATGAAAAAATAGAGTTCAATTTAAATCTCCTGAGATAATTATTACTCACTTACTTTTCTATAATATACAAAATCTAACTGCGCAAAATCTGGCGATTTAAAGATGAAAAACTATTTAATTTTACTAATTGTACTATTTGTTTCTGGATGTAGTGCAGATAATAACTTATGGATTAGATCATTAGACGAAATGGCTTTATCTGATTCTATTGCCAATAATACTCAACTAAAAATTTACTTAAAGTACAAACAGCCATTAAATGGATATGAAATAACAGCCCGATGGATGCCTTCTGATTCATATGCAGAAACCGGACATATAATGGTGAATTTTAGGCATACATCAAGTGGTAAGACTTTCCAATATATTGATGATCTATACCATAATTTTGATATAGACAAGATAATATCCTCACCGGGGTTTGAAGGTTATCAAAATGGCAATATCTATTATCTGGATTATATCACCAAAAATCCCGAGACATATAAAGATTCCCCATTCGCTTATTATATGCCATTTCAATTCTATGATGTGGATTTTGATGGTAAAGATGAACTTATTATCAATGAATGCGATCTGCTAAAGGGTGGTAACTCTTATCAGGCTTATAAGATTAACGACAATTCGATTCAATTAATGGATTCATTGCCATTTAATAGACTAAATAACGATGTGGAATTTGATATTGAGAATAAGAGTATTCGTCTATATGGGATTGATGGAATATTCGATAATAGTTTAGTTGTATTTTCTAAACATTCGACTACTATACGCAATAAAGTTGTCCCACTCAACTTATCTGAAACGACAGGTGGAAATATTTTAGAAGAATACTATAAACAAGACAAAACCAATTTTAGGCTTGACTCAATCTATCAATATTTCAATCAAGAGTTGGGCTATACTTATATCATTATTGATGACGAGTTGACATTGGTAGAACAGACGATAATAGCCAATTAATTGTGTATGAAGAACTACTTACTGATATTTGCGGTATTGCTGATGTTTGGGTGTGGAGGTCAAGCACCTAAGCAACCAAGAGTTGAGAACCTGATAAATTCACCAGTTCTTGCACAGATAGATTCGGTTATACCCCAGAAATCTCCGGTTTGGCCAGACTCTGTGACCGAACTAAAATATGGCAAAATTATAGACAAAATTCGCACAAAATGTGATTCTTACATCGAAGTAGACTCTTTGCCGGATTTTGTAAATCAAATTCACTTATCCCCGGATAGGAAATACCGATTTTACAGTGGAGATGTCGATACAGTTAGTCAAGGTTGTGACTATGTAACTTATATAGAATTCACAGATTTGTATGGAAATCTTGTAAAAAAGCAATGGAAACCTAATTTGCGCTCAGACTTTACGGGTTTAATTTGTGGAGTATGGCAATTTAATTATGGCGAGAAAGATTATTATGTCTTAAAATATTTCCATAGACATTATAATCCATGTTGGAGTTATAGTATGGAAATTGTCTCTTTCGATAATAATGGTAATCCTACATTCCATCCAGAATTTTATCCTGCGGACATATTTGAACCATATAATGAAACATATTTAATACAAGATGATAAAGGCGAGGTCATTGATGAATACACGAGTCCGGGGTATGGAGTTACAGTCTGTTTGACAGAGGATTCCGGGGAGATAGGATATTTCTTTGACGCAGACTCTCTAACAGTTTACACTATTGTCGATACTACATCTGTAAGGTGGAAACCAAAACTTGCATATAAATCGTGGAAATTAGTTTTACCTAAGCATTTACAATGAAGAAAATAGAATTAATTGGATTGCGACAAATCGGTTTACCCCTTCTCATCGTAAAAGCACAGGTCAAAAACCTGTGCTTTTTACTTGATACGGGGAGTAACATTAATGTCCTTGACAGGCGAGTGGCTGAGTTCTTTCAACTTTCGGGAGGAACAGCCAAACAGCGTCAATTTGGAATAGATGGAGAACTCCAGACTACGGATGTTGTTGAACTGGCTTTTTCTTTGGAGGAGCAGGAATACAAAGCTAATTTCTCAGTCATGGACTTGTCCTCAGCTTTTGGAAAAGTGGAAGAAGAATCGGGTATACAGATTCATGGCCTTTTGGGATGCTCTTTCATGGAACAGCAAAAGTGGATTCTCGATTTTGAAAAACTATGTTTGTACACTCCCTAATAATCTCTCTTGAATTGCTCACTTAAGTCTTATAATGATAAGAGAGATAAGTGTACAAATATGCGTTGAATTTTGTTTAACCCGACAACCTTTGTTTTCCCCTATGTCTTACCCAAAATAGGTGGATAACTTGGAAATGAATCCTAAGATACAGATAGTGTAACTATTATGATTTTCAGTTGTTTGTACTGAAAATCCTTGTGTCCCCGGTTCGATTCCTGGTGGTACCACTTGAAAATCAGAGAGTTGCAGAAATGCAACTCTTTTTCTTTTCTTATCGGCGCTCACCGTCATTCTGCGGGAGTATTTTAAATCTTTTATAAGTTTGGCATGACGGGTCGGTTGACCGCCCCGAAAGACGCTGCGGATCATCGGTTCGCGGTGTTTCCTGGTCTCCGGCAGACGATTCCCGGTGGACGGATCGGGCCGCGAAATGGGCTTTGCCGCGCATATAGCTCTATATCCGGAAGGCGGGTACACACCGGAATCCGACCGATGAAGATTGAAACGAAAAGTCCCTGGCATCGGCCTTTTCGCTGCCGTTCCGGTTGTTTCCGTTGCTTTATGCAACAAATTATTTATTTTTGTATGTTCTAAAACGTCTGAAAAGTGGTTTAAACCGATTTGTATTCATAATGCTTCCGGCGACTACACGTTTGAAGGTGTCGTTTTAGTCGCTGTGCTACAAGTGTGTAGTAAAAATTGAGTGCATAATTGCGGAAATTTGCATTATGAAACGGCAGCGGCGTAATGATATTTTGGTGGAACAAGTCGTGGATCGGCTGAAAACGGTCCGCCGGGAGAGAGGCCTTACTCAAGAAAATGTCCGGTTCGACACCGACCTGAACATCGGTCGGATCGAAAGCGGAAGGCATAGCATTTCACTGACGACGCTGGCTGATTTGTGTGATTATTACAATGTTCCTCTGGAGGATTTCTTCAAGAAAATAGTGACGCGCTGAACAGTGAAATGAAAGAACCCGGGGAGTGGAGCCTCGGGTTCTGTTTTTTCGTATCGGTGTGTTCAGAGCCGTTTTTCATAAGCCAGCCGTTCTCCGCTTCGGTAGACGACTTTCCCGCAATAGCTGAATCCCGTGCGTTCGAGCAACCGCAGCATGGTCCGGTTGTCGAAATTGGTGTCGATGCGGAAGGCCTTGACGCCGCGTTCCGACGCGAGCGCCTCCACACGGTGCAGGAACTCTGCCGCCACGCCGCGGCCCCGTTCCCCGTCGGCGACCGCTATGCGGTGCACCAGCACGTACGGTCCGTCGGTGAGCCATTGCCCGTCGATGGCATCATAGGCCGGTTCGCCGTCGAACACCACCGCGCCGTAGGCGATCACCGCGAGCGGCCCCTCCACGCCGGGTTTGCACAATACATATCCGCGGCTGCGGCCGATGTCCGCCGAAATATGCCCCGGGGCGGGATAGCCGTCCTGCCACTGGCGGCTGCCTGCCGCGTGCATCCGGGCCTGTGCCTGGCGGATGATCTGCATGATGCGGTCCGTTTCGCAGGACTGTGCCTGCCGGAAAATCAATTCGTTGTCCATGCTGCAAAAATAGGAAAATATTTAAGACGCCACACTGTCAGGACATTTTTTCTGGCTTTTCGGCAATTTTGTGCCGTATTTGTGACAATTCGTGACATTTTTTCAGTTTCTCCGAACTGGCATAGGATTTGACCGTATCGGATATGAAAGCGCTTCATAAGAGGCGCGGAGATGAAACGAAATGTTAAACCAAATAAAACCAAGGAGGACAAAACTATGGTACCTGTAAGACGTAATCAGAACTGGCTGCCGAGCATTTTCAACGATTTTCTGGGCAACGACTGGCTTGCCGAACGCCACAACACCACGGCCCCGGCCGTCAACATCATCGAGGACGAAAACGAATACAAGGTGGAAGTCGCCGCACCGGGTATGACCAAGGAGGATTTCAAGGTGCATATCAACGAGGATAACGAGTTGATCGTCACGATGGAGAAGAAAGCCGAGCAGAAGGAGGAAGACAAGAAGAAGGGCACGTACCTGCGCCGCGAGTTTTCCTACACGAAATTCCAGCAGAGCCTGCTGCTGCCCGACAACGTCGTGCGCGAGAAGATCGCGGCCAAGGTCGAGAACGGTGTGATGACCATCGAAATTCCCAAGAAGAAGGAGACGGAAGCCGCCGTTGCAGCCCGCCAGATCGAGGTCAGATAGCCTGCGGCCATTCTATGATGGGAGGGAGAATCCGGAAACGGGTTCTCCTTTTTTTGTGCCGGCCGCGGTGGACGACGGTCCGCTGGCGGTCGGCGGATATACGGAATGACGGAACGTGCGGCCGAAAGGCTGCCCGCCGTTTGTCAGCGTTCGAGGTGGAGAATGGGGTAGGGGCGTCCCGAAGGGTCCAGGGCGTCGCGCGAGACGATGCGAAAGCCCATCCGGGCATAGAATCCTGCGGCCTGCGTGTTCTGCTCGTTCACGTCCACACGCCGCACCCCGCAATGGGTTGTGACGTGCTCCACGAGTTCGCGTCCCAGCCCTTTTCCGCGCGCGGTAGGCGCGACGAACAGCATTTCGAGCCGGTCGGCTTCGACGCCCGCGAAGGCCGCGAAGTGGTTTTCGGAATCCCGTACGACATGGAGTTCCGCCGCCGGAAGCGCCTCTTCACGCACTATGCGGCGGAAAAAGGGGATGTCCTCCGGGGCCAGAAAGTCGTGCGTGGCGCGTACCGATCTCTCCCACAGATCGGTAAGTGCGTCCAGCTCATGCGCTGTCGGAGATGCGAGGCGTTCGACCATGATTATAAAAGCGTTACGGGTGGTTTGCGCCGGGTGAAACTGCGTGCGAGGGCTGCGGCGAAGGGGGTGTGGAAACTCCGTGCCCCGACCGGACATCCCTTGACGCAGGCGCAGCAGCGGATACAGCGTGCAGGGTCGGTGTGCACCTCGTCGCCCCGTGCGATGGCCTGTGTCGGGCAGACCGCGGAGCAGCGGCCGCAATGGGTGCAGCGGTCGGCATCGCACGCGGGCAGGTAGACGGCGGGGTTTCTCTTCTGCCGGCGGCGGTAGCCCGCGACGAAACGGATGAAGCGCAGCATCGGCACGAGCGGCGTGCGCACGTCCTTCAGTTTCGCGGCGTCGACCGGGGCCGGCGTTCCCGCCGCGAGCTTTTCGCGCACCGCGGCGCCGAACTCCGCGGCCCGGGCGAGATCCTGCGCGTCGGGACGTCCCGCGGCGACGGGGGTTTCGGGGGTGCTGTACGAGTGTTCGCCGACGAATGCCGCGGCGGCCACGGGGACGAATCCCTGCCGGGCGGCCAGCGCGGCCAGCTCCGCGGCGGCCTTTTCGAAGGCCCGGTTGCCGTAGACGGCGATCACCACGGCGGGCGTTCCCGAGCCGCGGAGCGTTTCCAGCCTCTTTGCGGCCGTCGGGGCCACATGTCCCCCGTAGACGGGAGCGGCGATGACCGCCACGGCGCCGGCGGGCAGTACGGCGGACTGTGCCGCGGCGTGCGTCAGGTCGATGGTTTTCAGGGCGGCGGCTTTGGCCCCGGCGCCGGAGGTGATGCCCCGGGCTACGGCCTCGGCGATTTTTTTCGAAGTGCCCGTCGGCGAGAAGACGACGGTGCAGACGGTTTCGGGTTTCATGGCGTTGGGCGTTGACGTTGGATAAAGGTTTCAAAAAGTCGGATGATGCAAAACCGAATTGCGTGCGGTCTGGCATAACCTCTCGACTGGTAAAAGGGTCGTTACGACCCCAAAGGTAATCAAAAATCCCGTGCCTCGGACCTTTTGTTGCAGATTACGGCTCTTTGGCCTATATTTGCCCTGCAACTTTAAATAACAGATTATGAGGATCAAAACTTTTGAAATCCGCGTCGACCCGGCTTTCCGGGAGCACGACGAGCGGACGGTGAACGAATTTCTTTCGGCCGTCCGTGTGCCGCGCCTGCACTGCGGATGCCTGCGCAGCCGCAGTGCATGGATGCTGCTTGTCATTTTCAACGAGGAGACCGCCGACGAATCCGCGATGCGTGCCGCACTGGTCGGCGAGCACCTTCCCGCGGGGTCGGAACTCACGTCCGGGGAGTGCGAACGTTTCGAGGCGCTCCGCGTGTGGCGCGACCGGCGTGCGGCCGAAATGGGCTGCAAACCCTTCGTCGTCGCCTCGAACCGCGACCTGCTCAACGTGGCCCGGAGCGGAGCCGCCTCGCCTGCCGACCTGCTCTCGGTCGCGGGGTTCGGTCCCCGCAGGGCCGAACGCTACGGCGAGGAGATCGTCGCCGTGCTCGGCTCGGCTGCCGACGCGGATTTCGACTGAATGTCCGGAAGCGGGTTCGTGCCGGAAAAACGGGTGCGGATCGGAATTTTTTCATATATTCGTGGCGATACAACTAAATTTTGGGAAAGATGAAAACGAAACTGATTGCCTGCGCGGCGCTGCTGATGACGGCGTGCTGCGGAAGTCCGTCGGCCCGAAAGGCCGCGGCGACGAAGACCGAAGTGAAACACGGCCCGGAAATCGCCCTCGTGGCACCCGACACCGTGGGCGGGACGAGTGTGAACGAGGCGCTGGCCAACCGCCGCTCGTGGCGCGAATATGCGGCCGCACCGCTGACGCTCGAAGAGCTTTCGGGCGTGGTGTGGGCCGCCGCCGGCATCAACCGCCCCGGCACGGACCGTCTGACGGCTCCTTCGGCGCTGGCGCTTTATCCGGTGCGCGTCTATGCGTTTTTCGCCGAGGGCGTCTATTCTTACGACGCCCGGGCGCATAAGCTGGTGCGCGTGCTGGAGGGCGACCGCCGCAAGCTGGCCGGGATGCAGGACTTTGTCTTCACCGCGCCGCTGAATCTGGTTTACCTGGCTGACCGGACGGTATACGAGGGCAGGAACATCCCGGCGGAGCACGTCCGCTACCTCTGCGGGCAGGATGCCGCGGGCTATGCCGAGAATGTCAACCTCTATACGGCGGGGCACGGCCTGCGCTCGATCACGCGCGGCAGCGCCCCCGAGGCGGAACTGCTGGCGGCCCTCGGGCTGGACCCGGCGCGCTATTTTGTGGCGCTGGCGCAGACCGTCGGCAAATAGGCCTCCCGGCCGGTGAGAAGGGCGACCCTGCGAAAGGGCCGCCTTTTTTCGTGCCGTCAGTCGGCCGAGGGGGCCTCGTCCCCGGATTCGGAATTCCGTCCGCGCTCCTCCATCGGAACGACGTAGAAGCCCCTGCCGGGCGTCCATTCGACGCAGAACAGTTTTTCCGCGTCGGGATAGCCCGCCTCCCGGAGGTGGCGTGTGAGCCAGCGTTCGGTCTTGCCGCTGCGCCGGAGCGAGTCGCAGAGGACTTTGCCGCCGTTGACCAGCAGGTAGGATTCGGGCGGCTCGTTGCGGCGGGAGACGGTGATGTGTCCGTTGGTCTCGAAACGCACGTCGTCCACGTCGAACATCGAGAAGATGCCGTTTTCCCGCAGCATCGTCCGGAACTGTTCCATCTCCAGCCCGTTGCGGCGGAATTCGCGCAGCACCAGCTTGCGGTCGCGGACGAGCATCACCGTGTCGCCCCGGATCGCCTTGCGGATGCGGTGGAAACGCATCAGGTAGCGCAGGGCCACGTTCACGGCAGTCCAGACGACGAACGTGAAGACCAGCTGCCAGACCGAGGTCTCGGGGTTGTAGATGACGCCGCCGACCAGGGCGCCCAGTACGAAGGCGTTGACCGAGTCGAGCGGCGTGAGCTGCGCCATCTGGGTTTTGCCCGAGACGCGCAGAAAGAAGATGACGCCCAGCATGCCGGCCAGCAGCTTGACGGCGATCGAAAGGTACATAGGCGAAGGCTTTTTCGGTCAAGACTGCAAATTCCGGGCAAGAATGACGGCCGCTGCCGGGACTTCCGCCGGATGTCCGAAATGTTATTTAGGTCTTTTTGGATAAGTAGTAAAGCGGAAGTGTTTTGTTTTTCGGTTTATTTTTAAGTTATTTTGAATTATTACGAATGATATAGTACATAAAAAAGTGCGGAATGCTGTTTCGGTTTTCCGAAAAAAGTGTAACTTTGTAACTATTATAAGCCTGTCGCGGTTGGGTGTGCGGCGGCGAAAGGCGAATTAAAGCGTATTGATGGATGAAGTGCTGTCCGGGTTCGATTACCTGACATATTATTTCTACCTGCTGTATTATAAATTTATCGGCTATCCGGTGGTGGTGCGCATCTGCATCGCCGTCGTGACGCTGTGTGTGGTTTTCTACCTGTTTCTCGCCCTCTACCTGGTCTACGGCATCTACCGCCGCCAGCGGGAAAAGAGACTTTTCGCACGTATTCACAAACGCTTCTACGAGCCCCTGAAGGAGGTGCTGGGCGACCGCGAAAACCGTTCCGTCGGAGAGATCGCCGGGCTGGTGGAACACGACATCAAGAAGAGCCTGAAACGGCAGGAGATGCGTTTCCTGGTCCAAGTGCTCATCCGGATCAAGAGCGAGCTGGGCGACGACAAGGTCAACAACTACAACATGCAGAACGTGCAGGGCGTGTTCAAGGTCGGCAGCTTCTTCGAGCGTGAAATCCAGTTCGGGCGGCCGCGGCGCAAGATTCAGGCCCTGTTGTCGATCCAGTCGGTCAACGGATACGTCTCCGAGGCCGTGCTGGTGCGTTTCCTCTACCACCGCCGCATCGAGCTGCGCCATGCCGCGCGCTTCGCCTACATGTGGCTGAGCCAGAGCAACCCGTTCCGCTTCTTCGACGAGGACGTCACGATGAAGCTCAGCCGGTGGAACATGGCCGAGATCCACATGATCGTGCGCCACCGCGAGAAGATGGGCTTCGTGGTCCCGAGTTTCCTCAAATGGGTCAACAATTCGGTCGAGGACAACGTGAAGGCCTTCTTCGTGAGCGAGATCAAGCTCTTCGACCAGACGGACAACTGTCCGCCGCTGCTGGAGATGCTCAACACGAAAACCTGGACGCTGCGTAACGAGATCGTGCGCACGCTGGGCGGCATGAAATACATCGAATCCGAGTCGAAGATGGTCGAAATCTACGACGTGCAGCCCGAGTATATCAAACGGAACATCCTCGCCTCGGTGGCCGGCATGCAGACCGGGCAGGCGCTCGGGTTCCTGCACGAGGCCTTCGAACGCGCCGACGACCTGGGTACGAAACTCTGTGCGCTGACCTACCTCTACGATTACGGAGAGTCGGGCCGCGCCCTTTTCGGGCAGCTCGAAACCCTGACGACGGGCTACGCCTCGCAACTCTTCGCCCACGTCAAGAATCCACTAACGAACCGGGCATGAAAGCGATTCTCTTCGATTTTTTCAATTATTTCGTATTTTTCTATACGAGTTTTCTGGCGGTCAGCTTTATCGTCATGATGTTCCTGTCGTTCATCTCGCTCAAACTCCGCAGGAGCTACTACGACGACAACTACGTGCGCAAGGTGTTGAGCGAATCGCCCTATACGCCCGGCGTGTCGGTGATCGCCCCGGCCTACAACGAGGAGAAGACCATCATCGACAACGTCGATTCGATGCTCGGACTGGACTACCCGCTGTTCGAGGTGGTCATCGTCAACGACGGCAGCAGGGACTCCACGCTCGACAAGCTGATCGAACACTACGAGCTGGTCGAGGTTCCGTTCGCCTACATCGAGCGCATCAAGACCCAGCCGTTCCGGCGCGTGCTCAAGTCGACGAATCCGGAGTACCACAGGCTGATCGTCGTCGACAAGGAGAACGGCGGCACGAAGGCCGACGCCTCGAATGCCGGCATCAACGCCGCGCAGTATCCCTACTTCATCTGCACCGACGTGGACTGCATCCTGCGTCGCGACGCCCTCTACCGCTGTATCTGGCCCGTGCTCTCGTCGTCGAAGCACGTGATCGCCGTGAGCGGCACGATGCGCATGGCCAACGGCTGCAAGATCGAGAACGGGCAGGTGGTCGAGGTGCGGCCGCCCCATACGCCGATCCCGCTGTTCCAGAATCTGGAGTACATGCGCTCCTACCTGGTGGGCAAGATGGGGTGGTCGGCGATTAACGCCATGCCCAACGTCTCGGGCGGATTCGGGCTTTTCGACCGTCAGATCGCCATCGCGGCAGGCGGTTACGACCCGATGTCGTTCGCCGAGGACATGGACCTGCTGGCCCGCATGGTGGGTTACATGTGCGACTTCTCGCGCCCCTACAAGGTCGTGCAGGTCCCCGAGACCTGCTGCTGGACCGAGGGGCCTCCGAACCTCGTGGTGCTCTACCGCCAGCGTACGCGCTGGGGTCGCGGGCTGTTCCAGGCGCTGATGATCCACCGCAAGATGATCTTCAACAAGACCTACCGCCAGACGGGGCTCGTCACGCTGCCCTACATGGTCATCTTCGAGTTTCTGGCCCCGATCATCGAGGCCACGGGATTCATCCTGTTCCTGTTTCTGGCCTTCACCGGAGCCGTCAACTGGCACACGATGTGGGTGATTTTCCTGGCCATCTACCTTTTCTGCCAGTTCCTCTCGCTGGTGGTCGTCGCCTACGACTATTATCTGGGCACGCTCTACCGGCGGGGTTACGAATATATCTGGATCATTGCCGCGTCCATCCTCGAACCGTTCATCTACCACCCGCTGATCACCTTCTTCTCGCTGAAAGGTTATCTCAACCACCTCATGTCCCGCGACTACAAGTGGGGTAAGATGACCCGCAAGGGATTCAGCCAGCGCGAGGAGCCTGTTCCGGTGGACAGGACGAAGGCACCCCCTCCCTCGCCTGGCGGGATTTCCGGCAATGATCTCTAAACCCTGTGGACAGTATGAAGAATTCGATACGAACCTTGACAAGATTCCTGTTTGCGGGCTGTGTGTGTCTACTGGCCCTGGCGCCCCGGCACGCCGTAGCGCGGGACATGACGCCGGAAGAGTACGCCGAAAAGGTACGGGACTATTTCTCCGAAGAGCAGTGGGAGGAGGGCAAGCAGTTGCTCGACGAGGGTCTGGCCAAGTACGACCTCGCCTCGAACCTGCAATACCTGATGGGCAGATACTGGTTCCACGGGCAGGATTACGACAAGTCGCGTTACTACCTGCTCAAGGCCGTCGACCTCAATTACGACAATGTCGAGGCCAAGCAGCTGCTGGTCGACGTCGAGGACATCACGCAGAACTACTCCAGCGCCATCTGCTTCGTCAACGAACTGCTGGAGGTGAATCCCTACTGGCGGGGGTTGTGGCGGCGTAAGATCGACCTTTACCGCAAGCAGGGCAACCACGTAGAGGCCGACCGGCTGCTCAAACGCATCAACCAGATCTATCCGCAGGACACCGTGCTGCACAGGGACCTGGTCTACTCGATGGAGTTGAATTATCAGCGTCAGAAGCGCGCCGGGGATCGGAAAACGGCCATCCTGACGCTTGAGGAACTGCTGAAAAGCGTTCCCGACAACGAACAGTATTACCTCGACATCATCAACCTGCACCTGCAGGAGGGCGAGCAGGAGCAGGCGCTGGCCTGGACTTCGCGCGGATTGGCGGCCCTGCCGGGCAGCGTGACGCTGGTCTACAAGAAGGTCGGCATTCTGAGCGAGATGAACCGCCATCCCGAGGCGCTGGCCTTCATGCGCGACCGCATGCGGAGGCGGAGTACGCCCGAGCTGCAACGGCTTTACAGTACGCTGGTGCTGGACGCTGCGCGCGCCGAGCGGCAGCGCGACCCCTACGTGCTCTACGGCACGGCCTTCGAGCGCGGCGACCACAGCCGCGAGGTGGTCGACTACCTGCTCAATACCTCGATGCTGCGCGGCTACAACGACGACGCGCTTTTCTATCTGCGCGAGATGCGGCGTTACTACGGCGACGACAAGCCGCTGTTATATAAGGAATACCTGATCTACCGCAACATGGGCGAGGAGCGGCAGGCCTTCAACCGGCTGACGCTGCTCTGCGAACGCTATCCCGGCGACGGGGAACTGACCGATGCGCTGTGCCGCATGCAGTTGCAGCGCGCCGACCGCCTGATGGAGCAGGAACTCTACACCGAGGCGCTGCCCGCCGCGATGTTCGTCACCCGTCAGCGGACTGACGCGGAGACGCTTCGCGCGGCGTGGGAGAAGGTGCTCTCTTGCCGGATCCGGATGAAGCGTTACGACGACGCCATGGCGACTCTGGACACGCTTGCGACGCGCTTCCCGGATACCGAGAACCTCGTCGGCAAGCGGGCGTACGTGCTCGACCGCATGGGCCGCACGTCCGAGGCGATGTACCTCTACCTGGGGGCCATCGGGCGCGCCGATCCCCAGATGCGCGACTTCTACGTGGCGGGTTATGCCGACATCGCCATTCCCTACATCAGGCAATGCCTCGACGAGGGCGCCACGGCCCATGCCTTCGCGGAGGCCGACCAGCTGCTGGCGCTGGACCCCTCGAACGACCTGGCTTTGCGCTACGCCATCAACGCCGCCGCGCAGATGGGCCGCGACGACGTGTTCCGCGAATATACCGACCGGGGGCTGGAACGCCATCCCCGCGAGCCGTTCTATTTGGCCAAGAAAGCCGCGTCGCTCGACGCCGAGGGGAATCTCACTTATGGAAATTTCATTAAGGGATTTTTCTTTAAGCAGACCCCAAA
>OLQL01001105.1_pt1 | contig 24176 bp, 24 predicted proteins | sample 1672971 | NCBI WGS metagenome assembly OLQL01 (sample SAMEA3136742, study PRJEB25190) | human gut metagenome | biome: human gut; feature: human-associated habitat; material: faeces | place: Austria | collected 2013
ATGGTAGCCTCTCGATGGGATAGCTTAAGTTTGCCGGATAAGATTTGCCCCGGCTGGCGTCAGCTCCACCCCGCGGTTGGTGCGAACAAACAGTTCCGTACCAAGCTCCCGCTCCAGCGCGGCGATCTGCCGTGTGACGGTGGATTTGTTGAAATACAGCGCCTTGGCCAATTCTTCCTGCGTCAGGCCGGGGCAGCGGCACAGCCGCAGCAGATAGGGCACCTGACCGCCGCAAATGCCCAATTCTTTCAGGACGGCGCCGCGCTGCATCTGAGTGCAGCGGCCGATGATGTTCAGACTATGGGTAAAGGAAGGCATCTTTTTTCTCCTGCATCTAAATGGTTGCATAGGCAACTAATTTCTCAAAAAGCGTACCATGAACGAGAAAAGCTGTCAAGCGCCGCTCATGAGATTCTCAGAAATGTTTCAGCATTTCTTCAAGCATTTTTTTCGGGAATGTGGTATGCTGGATGCGTCAAAAAGGACGGAAGGAGACGAGCGTGTGGCAAGGTACACCATTGAAGATATAGAGATCCTCCGCAAAAAAAGCGGCATCACCTACGAGGAGGCCGTGAACCTGCTGGAATATCACGACGGCAGTCTGGCCCGGGCGTTGGTCGATCTGGAACGGAACGGCCGCCTGAAGGGGGAGGGGAAGAACGCGCCCGCCGACAACGGCTTTCACGGCGTGGTGGATTTCCTTTTGCGGCTGCATTTGAAGATCACTAAGGGCGACACCTGCATCGTCTATTTGAACGCACTGGTGATGATCGTGGCGGCGCTGGCCGCGCCCTATGTGGTGCTGGCCGGGGTGATCCTCTCGTGGGTGCTTGGGTATAAGGTTCGCCTGACCCGCAGCGCCTCCGCCGATTCCGTGGAAGAAATGCTGAAAACCGTTCGAAAGAACGTCCGTCAGACGGTCAGCCGCTTTACGCAGGAGACGGAAAAGCAGACCGAATCCGCCGAAACGGGAAAAAAAGACGCTGCGCCGAAAGCGGAAACGCCCCGGAACCGTCCGCCCGCCAGCGGCACCACGCCGGTGAACGTGCAGTTTCCCGACGGCGCCACCGTGGACGTGCGGGAGGATCAGGACGGCTATCACGAGGCGGAAATACGGTAATAAAGGACAGGCCATAGGGGAAAGGGGCGCTTTGATTGAGCAAGATATTGATCGTGGAGGACGAAGCCAAGATCGCACGCTTCGTCACACTGGAACTGGAACACGAGGGCTACGAGGTGCAGTGCGCCTATGACGGCCGCTCCGGCCTGCAGCGCTGCCTGGACTGGAAGCCCGATCTTTTGATTTTGGACCTGATGCTGCCGGAACTGAGCGGCATCGAGGTCTGCCGCCGTCTGCGCCAGCAGAGCGACGTGCCCATCATCATGCTCACCGCCAAGGACGACGTGAGCGATAAGGTCATGGGGCTGGACATGGGCGCGGACGACTACATGACCAAGCCCTTCGCCATCGAGGAACTGCTGGCCCGCATCCGCGTGGCGCTGAAAAAGCACCGGGCGGACACGGCCCAGAGCACCGGCGCCCGCAGCGCCGGAAAGCTGCACATGGAGCCCGCCAGCTACAGCGCGGGCTACGGCGACGAGCCTATCAACCTGACCAAGAAGGAGTTCGATCTGCTCAATTACCTGTGGCAGCACGAGAACACCGCCATCACACGGGACGACCTGCTGACCAACGTATGGGGGTACGAGTTTACCGGCGATACCAACATCGTGGACGTGTACATTCGCTACCTGCGCCAGAAGATCGACGACCGTTTCGGCATTAAGACCATTCACACCATCCGCGCCGTGGGGTATATGTTCCGTTATGAGCAGGAATAAGCGCAAGACCGCCGTTGTGCTGGACGGCGAAACCGTGGAGACCGAAAATTCCCTGCTGGGGCGGCTCCATACGCGGATCGAAGAACTGGAAGCCCAGCAGGAGGCGGAAAAACAGGCCCGTCAGGAGCGGAAGGAGCAGCGGCGGCAGCAAAAGCCCTCGGAACGTTTCGTGGCGGCGCTGAATCGGGCTTCCCGGAAGGTACACAGCGCCGTGATGGGGCTTTTGAGCAACCTGCGGCTTTCACTGGTGCTGCGGGTGGCGCTGTATGCCAGCGGCCAGCTGCTGCGGACGACCCTGCCCATGCTGCTGGCGGTGAGCGTCGCGTTTTTTGCCGCCCAGGGGCCGATGCTGGATCAGGCCATCGACCGGGTGCTGGCAGAGCAGCCTGTCCAAACGGGCGCTTACAGCGCCGAGCAGTTGACAAGCCAACCGTTTTCAGCAGTGTATGTGCTGGAAACGCCGTTGGAGGATGACCTGCGGGGCTGGCCGGGCCGGATCGGCCTGTTCTTTTCGGAAATTCGGCAGGGCCCGCGAGTGCTGCTGTATGAAAATACGATCCTGGGCGGAACGGTCTTTGTCTGGGAACTGGGTGAGCCGCTGCAGGTGCTGTCGGTGCTGCTGTGGACGCTGCTGGCCTTCGAGCTTCTGCGGGTAGGCTACTTCGTCCGCCATCGGAAACGGCTGAATCAGAAGGTGCTCAAGCCCATCACCGACATGGCCGAGACCGCCGCCACCCTGAGCGCCAACAATTTGAGCGACCGTATCAGCGTGGAGGGCACCAAGAACGAGCTGAAGGATCTGGCGCTGGTCATCAACGGAATGCTGGACCGCATCGAATTGAGCTACAACAGCCAGAAGCAGTTCGTCAGCGACGCGTCCCATGAGCTGCGCACGCCCATCGCCGTCATTCAGGGCTATGTAAATATGCTGCAGCGCTGGGGCAAGACCGACCCGGAGGTGCTGGACGAAGGCATTGCCGCCATCGCTCAGGAAACCGCCAGCATGAAGGAACTGGTGGAACGGCTGCTGTTTTTGGCCCGGCACGACAAAAAGACGCTGATGCTGGAAATGGAGGATTTCGACCCGCTGGAGATCATGAGCGAGCTTCACCGGGAGGCGAAAATGCTCTCCTCGGAGCATACCTTTGCCCTGACCCCTGCCGACAACGCCATGATCCACGGGGACAAGGGCATGATGAAGCAGCTGATGCGCATTTTGCTGGACAACGCTATTAAATATACGCCTGCGGGCGGCAGCATCACGCTGGGCATGAAAAACGACGGCGATACCTGCGTTTTGAGCGTGAAGGACACCGGCGCGGGCATCGCGCCGGAGGACTTGAGCAAAATTTTCGACCGCTTCTACCGATGCGACGAAGCGCGCAAATCCCAGCAGAGCGGCCATGGATTGGGATTGTCCATCGCCCGGATCATCGCCGCGGCCCACGGCGGCAAGATCAACGTGCGCAGCAAGGTGGGCGCGGGAACCACCTTCTCGGTGATCGTGCCCACGATTTCGCAAACCAAGTCATAAAGGAAACCCGCCTGTCCGGAGAAATGGACAGGCGGGTTTTTCAGTCGAAAAAGCGGAGCTGTTCTCCCGCGGGCTGTTCCCCCCGCAGGGTGCGCAGGTAGCGGAACACGTCTTCCGGGCGGTGCAGAATGCCGTGACTTTCACAGAACGAATGAAACAGCGGCGTAAGCTCACCGTCGGAAGGGCTGAGCAGCTCATAAGCATTGCCGTAGGCGCGGAGGTAGCGCTCCTTCAGGCCGGGAAAGTGCCGGTTCAGCTGGGCGTAGAAATACTCCCGGCTGCCTTCCCGCAGCGTCATGCCCGCCCCGAAATAAACGATTCCCTTTACGCCCGTTTCTGCGCAGCCCTGCAGAATGCCCAGCAGGTTTTCGACGGTATCATTCAAAAAGGGCAGAAGAGGGCACAGCCACACCACCGTGGGCACGCCTGCCTGCTGGAACTGCCGCAGCGCCTCCAGCCGGGCACAGGTGGGGCAGACGTTGGGTTCGAGGATGCGGCAAAGCCGGTCGTCCCACGTGGTCAGAGTGATCTGCACCACGGTCTTGGCCCGGCGGTTGATCTTCTGCAGCAGTTCCAGATCTCGAAGGATGCGGTCGGATTTAGTCTGAATGGCAACGCCGAAGCCGTAGTCGTAGATCAGCTGCAGCGCCCGGCGGGTATAGCCCAGCTCCATTTCCAGTGGAAGGTAACTGTCCGACATGGAGCCGGTGCCGATCATGCACTTTTTCCGTTTGCGCCGCAGCGCGTCCTCCAAAAGAACCATGGCATTCTGCTTTACTTCAATATCCTCAAAGGCGTGCTCCATATGGTAGCACACGCTGCGGGAGTCGCAGTAGATGCAGCCATGGGTACAGCCCCGGTACAGGTTCATGCCGTTTTGGGCGGAAAGCAGGGTCTTGGCGTGGACGTAGTGCATGGAATGTGCTCCTTTCCGGTGCAGCCCGTTATTCCCAGCTTTTTTCGCGCAGCCGCCGGGCGATCTCCGCAGTGTCCGGGAGATGATCGGTGTTCAGAACTTGCGTCAGGTCAAAAATGCGGGGGCCCATGGGCGCGCGGAGCGTACGCTTTGGAAAGTCGGTCTCATAAAATTTTTCGACGAAGAAATAGCGGTGCTTGATGCTGAATAGATCGTTGCCGCGCTGTTTTTCTTCTTCCATGATCTGCCGGATCGTCCGTTCCCTTTTCTCTGTCAGCTCTCCCTGTTCGACTGTATAGAGGAATTGTCCGTCTGCATCCTGTTCGGCGGTGATCCTGGCGCAGATTTTTCCAATGGCCGCGACGGTTTTGTTCCGATAAAGGCCGATATAGTCGTGAGGGCGCGAAGCGGAGGCGGCGCGGTTGAAGTAAACGCCGCTGCGGACGTTCCCGTCAAAGGTTTTGCCGGAAAGCTGCATCTTCATATATTTCCATGAGTCGCTTCCGAGAAAAAGCCCGTCGTGAGCGCAGTATTCCAGAAAATCGTCCAGTACGTCCTGCATTTCCGTGTCCTGATCGTCCAGCACATCCTGAAAGGCGGCGGTCAGGTCGGCAAAGGTCGTGTTGATGTGACGGACAGGAGAAGAAGAACTCGTATTCCATTGGGTAAGATGCTGCTCCAATGTCTGCTTTTTGGCTTTGCTCATCGGGGTAGGGGCTAGCGTCAGCAGCACCTTGTATTCTTCATTCTGAAAGGAACTTAAATGATGCAGCAGCTGGTCTTCGTGGAACCAGTCGGACAGCTTTGTTTCCACAACGATTTTGAAGCTTTTCTGACTAATGATGGCGTCGGGGATGCTGTCCTCGTTTTTTTCCTGAATCTCGAAGGCAATCTCCGGCTCAAAGGGATCGGCGGAGTCCGGGTAGCAGAGCTGTTTGAGAAAAAGGAAAAATCGATCGGGGGAATACTGGTACAGTCGGGATAACAACAGCATGGTATTGGCGGTGGAGACGTTTTCTTTTGTATGATAACGCTGGAAATAATGAATTTTCATGATGGGACCTCCCCGGTCAGAAGCAGCTCGCGATCCCGGCCCACGTCGCCCCGCCGAACCAAAGCCGCAGAACGATCAGCAGCACCAGATGCAGGGGATAGAGACCGTAGCCCAGCCATTTGGGCATTTTCACGCCGCTGTCCGTGTGGGTGAGGATCAGGGGCAGCGCCAGCCACGCCAGTGTTTGCAGATGGAAAAACGCGGTGAATACGTCGCCCAGTCCGGGCCAGCGAAGGAAACTCAGATTGAAGCCAAGAAAGGTCGTGACCACCTGACTGTTGGAGCCCCAGAACAGGGCGTACCCCAGAAAGGCCGCGGCCAGACCGCCCCGGGATTCCCGTGCCAGATACAGAAGCAGGATGAAGGTCAGCCCCCGCCAGCCGTAGTCGATCTCACAGAAGCCCAGCGCCAGATAGCACAGGCCCGGGGCCCAAAGCTGGCTGCCGTACCGGCGGAGCCGGATGCCCTGAATGGCGGCGGTGGCCAGCGCCAGCAGAAAAAGAATGTTCAGGTGCTGCCACGTGTGGTTCAGCGCCATCATATACAAGGGCTGGGAAATGGCGGCCAGCAGCAGGAGCCGCCCGAAATACCGCAGAGGGTGGCGGGTCTTGACGTTGCCCACGACCAGACACCAGACGTACAGCGGCAGCGCGATCCGCCCCAGCACGCGCATTTCCAATAGATTGCCGAACAGCGCCACGCCCAGATGGTCGATCAGCATAAACAGAAGCGCCAGCGTTTTAAGCAGCGAGGTATCCAGATTGCCCGCCAGCCGCTCGTCCCGGCCGGGCTGCAGTTCCCATTCCATGGCCGTCCCTCCAAAACGTCGATTTTCTTTGAAAGTATATCATCCGCCCGGAAAAAAGAAAAGGGAGAAAGAAAGGCAAAACTTTTCCGCAGGAAAGAAAACTTTTCCCGCTTCCCGTTCGTCGTGTATAATGGAAGTCCCAAAACCCTGCGCAGGGAGCCGAGGACGAAATCACCAGCAAAAGAGGAGGATCGTTATGGATGCGACCACCTTTCAGGCGGAGGCGGAAAAATACGAACGGCTGATGTTCCAGATCAGCTGGTCCATGCTGCGCAACAGCGAGGATTGCGCCGACGCCGTACAGGACGCGCTCATAAAGGCATGGCAGAAGCGGGATACATTGCACGATGAGGAGCGCTTCAAGCCGTGGCTGATGCGCATTCTGCACAACACCTGCAAGGACATGCTCCGCCGCCGAAAGAAGGTGCGCTTTGTGTCCTACGAAGAACAGACCCTGACCGTTCAGCCCCCGGAAGTGCCCATGCCCGTAAACGAGGCCATTGAGCGGCTACAGCCGGAGTACCGCGTACTGATCACTTTGTACTATCTGGGCGGCTTTGATATGAAGGATCTGGCGTCCATGTTCTCCGTGCCTGTGACGACGATCAAATCACGAATCACCCGTGCCAAAAAACAACTCAGCCTTCTGCTCAAACAGGATGGGGAGGAAGAAGCCTTATGAAAGAACAGGAAATGAAGCGGCTGATCGAAGAAAATATTCCCGAAACGCCGGAAGCCTTCCACGACCGAATGAATCAGACCCTGAACAGCATCGTGGTGCAGGAACGCTGCCAGCGGATGCTGGAAACCAAGAACGTACCCGTGCGCCGGGCCAGACGGCTCAGCTTCGCCCTGACGGCGGCGCTCAGTCTGGTGCTGGTGGCGGCGGTGGCCGTGGCGGCCATCCATTGGAACGTGTTCGACCATCTGTTCGGAAATACGCCGGAAAACGCGGATCAGGTGATGCAGTCGGTCGTGTGTCGGCAAACGGTCAACAATGTAGAGATCACCGTGGACGAGGCCGGCTACGACGGCAAGACCCTGTACCTGCAGTGGCGCTATCGGATGCTGGACGTGGATCGCACGCTGGGCGACCCCGACGAGAGCGGCCTGTATCCCGACGACCTGCAGCTTCTGGACGACCACAACGTGGGCTGGTGGATCGACCATATCTGGATCAACGGCAAGGCCATCGACATGCCCGCCAATTCCGCCGGGGACGAGCGGGGCAGCAGCGTACCCGGCGAGATCATCGAAAGCTGGTCCTACCGGCTGGACAACGAAGACCTGTATCTGCCGGACGGCAAGATCGAGATTTCTCTGCCCATTGGCGAACGCCAGCCCCTTGACGACTACAGCCTGCTGAACCATCCCGAAGTTTATGAGGAAGACGGCACCCTGAAGCTGCCGGAGAAGGGCATGGTCACGTTCCAGCTCAAGACCGACATGCGCAGCAAGGTAAAGGTGGAAAAGCCCGAACAGTGGACAGAAATGCCCGACCTGCGCGCCTGCGTCAGCGAAGCGGACTATACACCCATCATGATGTACGTGACCCTGAAACTGGAGGGCAACCCGGACAGCCTGGCCAAGTTCATCGAGGAAAACGGCGAGGGCTATCTGGATGAGAACGGCGAGCTGCTGTGGCCCTACAGCGGTATGGACGTGTACGGCGAATGGGCGTCCGGCCTGACGCTGGTGGACGGCGACGGCAAGGAAGTGTTCCCCGGCATGCAGGAAGAATACGGCTTCGTGTACGGCTGCAACGGCTACGGCGACAACTGGGCTGAGTATCTGTTCCCCTATCGGGAGAGCTACCCCGCCGAAATGTGGCTCGCACCCATGGAAAACGGCACGGCGGACATGACGAAGGCCGTGCGGGTGCGCTGAGCCTGAACAGGAGAAGCAACCATGAAACACAGCATTGTGACCTTACTGACCGCGCTGGCACTGACCTGCGCTCTGTGCCTTCCCGCCGGAGCGGAGACTCTTGCGGAGCTCCGGCAAGAGACGGCGGGCGGCTGGCATGAGACTTTGACGGACAAAAACGGAGCGTCGGTCGTTATCGACGCGGAAATCGACATTCGGCCCGGGGCGGAGGAGGTCTCCGCCCTCCGGGTCAGCCCCGGGCCGCCGGCACCGGAAAGCAGGCTGGAGATCTTTGACGGCAGCTATAGCGGCCGCATGAACGAAAACGGGATGCTCAGCCAGCTTTCGCCCACGATGCTTCAGGGCTTGGAAAAACTGGGCGCCTTTCTTGGGGCGGAGCCCCAGGGCCGAAAAATCCCCGACGTGACCGCAAAGGGCGGCCTTTCCTACGAGGCGGCGTTGAAAACGGCGGATGAGATCGTGAACCATCTTTTCGGCACAAGCATGAAAGACTACGAACTGGAATCCGTAGAGATCGCCCACTGGGAAAATCGGGATACCTGCCGGTATGAATTTTCGCCGGTGGTCGGCGGCCTGCCGCTGGGCAGCGCGCCTTTCGATCTGGACGTCCGTTCTCAGGAAGACTGGGGCGTGAGCTTCGTTCTCTACACGGTGGACGGGGTGGAAACGCCCGCTTTGGAGCTGGCTCCCTTCGCCAAAGTGCAGGAGACGCTGAAAGCCGCTTTGGCGCAGGCGGACGTGCAGACGGTGCTGGGGCTTTTCCCGGAGGAAACCCTGACCTCCATTGAAAATATTCGGCTGGAATACCTGGCCTTTGCGGCCGGGAAGGGCGGCGTTGTCCTTCGGCCCGCATGGGTGATGGACGTTTACTCCGAAAACGAAGGCCCACAGGTCAGAAGCCTGTGCTTCTCCGCCCAGACCGGCCAAAAGCTGGAAGTGAAGGACGGGCTGTATCGGTAGAAACTGTAAGGGAAAACGAAAGGGAAGTCCGAAATTGGACTTCCCTTTTTTATCTCCGATTTACAGCCCTATCGGCATAGCCATGCCGCTGTGGGCGGCAGCGTCCCGATTCAGCGTATCGCCGTCCAGAATCAGCTGGCCGTTGACAAAGACCTTTTCGATGCCGAAGGATTTTTCCTGATCGGGGACGGCCGCCCTGAGCAATGCCTCGTCAAAGACGGTCACGTCGGCGTAGCAGCCCTCCCGGAGGTAGCCGCGATCCCGCAGCTGGAAACGATCCGCCGCAGCGCCAGTCATCCGGCGAACCGTTTTTTCCATGGAATCGCCAACGCCAAGCGCCGCGTCCCGGAGAAACTTGGGAAAACAGTCGTAAATGGCGGGGTTTTGAACGCCGTGATCCTCCACCCATGCGTCGGTCATGAACAGGCACAGATCGTCCTTTTCAAAGGCGTGAATGATCTCTTCCGTGGTATAGGGCCCCATATTGACCCGGCCCTGAAAGTTAGACTCCCGGCAAAGGCGCAGGTACATGTCCAGATCGCTGACACCGCGCTCCTTTGCCAGCTGATGAACGGTTTTGCCCTCGTATTCCTCGTAGCCGGGGCCGATGTAGGCGATCTCAATGTCGCGAAAATCAAAACCCAGCAGCAGGATGGAAGCCCGCACCAGCAAGCGGAGTTTCAGCCGGTTCAGGGGTTTGCACCGTTCTTCCTCGCTCATGCCCTGGTACCATGCCGGCAGAATGACCGTGATGACGGACACACCTTTGGTTTCGTGGTAAATATCGAACTGAACCTGAACGCCCTCTCGCCGCATCCGTTGGATGATGGCCATAGCTTTTGGCCTATCGGAAAAGGTGTTGCGACCGACGAAAATAAAATGGGAATACTGCAGCTTGAGATTCGTGCCTTTGGCAATGTGCTCCAGCTCGTCCAGCGCCCTCAGCAGATGAGAACGGCCCAGCAGCTGGGGATAGGCCATCGAGACCTTGGACTCCGCCCGGGGGTGTACGGTCAGGGGCCGGTCGTATTTCACGCACAGCGCGGCGATTTTTTTTAGTTCTTCTTCATCGGCGTAAAGACCGGGCGAGTACATCAGCCCCAGCGATATGCCCGCCGCGCCCTGTTTCAGGTTTTCTTCCAGAATGGCCAGCATCTGTTGCTCTTCTTCCGGGGTCAGTTTGCGGTTTTCACCGCCCGCAACGCTGGCCCGGGCGCTGCAATGGCCGGCCAGCACCGCGATATTGCAGGGCATGTTTCCATCGACAGCTTCAAACAGGCTTTGGGCATCCGGGTAAACGCCGGTGGTCTGTCCCCGGTAGCCGAACAGCCCGCCGCCTATCTGGTTGGTATAGGGCGTTTCTTTTTCAAAACCGATGGCGGACAGGCCGCAGTTGCCTGTGACAAACGAAGTAATGCCCTGCCGGATGAACGGTTCGAAGCAGGGCAGGCAGTTTGGACGGATGGCGAACCAGTCGTTGTGGGAATGACTGTCGATAAAGCCGGGGGCAACGGATTTTCCTTGCAGGTCATAGATTTTGTCCGCTGCAGCGTCGATCCGGGGCGCAACGCGGGCGATGCGGTCATCTTTCAGCAGCAGGTCGCCCTGAAAGGACGGAGCGGCAGTCCCGTCGTAGATTTTGGCATTTTTCAACAGAATGGTCATAGGATTCCTCGCTTTCCGATGTAGGGTTGGATAAGTGCAGAATAACGACCTTATTATACGTTATTTTTTCAAAAATACCAATTTTTGATTTTTCCTCGGCAGAGAGCGAAACTTTCCCCCTCTCCCAAGCGTCCTATAGGGTGAAAGCGCTTATCCCATGCGCCCGGCGGAAAAACGGCGGGCCGAAAGGAAATATGCTACAAATGAAACGGCTTCTGTCATTGCTGTTGACGGCAATGCTTGTGTTTTTGGTGCCCTTTTCTGCCTTGGCGGAGGAGCCGCTGCTTCGGCTGACGGTGATGGCGGCGGGAGAAAGCGACTGTATGCTGCTGGAATCGGGTGGCGAAGCCATGCTGGTGGACGGCGGCAGCAACAAGTACCGCGAACGACTGGTGAAAATGCTGGAAAGCCGGGGACTGACCCAACTCAAGTATCTGTATAATTCCCATCCCCATGACGACCACATCGACGGCCTGTACCGGGCGATGCTGCAGGGGATCACCGCCGAAGCGTTTTTAACGCCCTTTGGGCCGGGACTGCCCAGCGAACTGCACAGCCGCACTTTGAAAACGGCCAAGCGGCGGGAAATTCCCGTGCGGGTGCTGGAAAACGGCGAGAGCTTTTCACTGGGCAGCGCCAGGCTGACCCTGCTGCGCTGGATGGCGGGATGCACTCTCAACGACCAGAGTGGAATGCTCCGGGTAGAGGTGGGGGAGACGGCGCTGCTGTTGTGCGCCGATGTGACCGGCAAGGCACAGAAAGCACTGCTCCGCAGCCTTCCGCCGGAACTTTTGCGGGCGGATGTGGTCAAAGCGCCCCATCATGGCCTGACGCCTTTTGTCAGCGAATTTCTGGACGCGGTGGAGCCGCAGATGATCTTTGTCACCAATACGCCGCGCCGTGCGCCCAAGCTGGCCGGTCAGGCGAAGCATCGGCAGCTGCCCCTGTATTTCAGCGGTGCAAAAACGCTGGTGCTGGAAACGGACGGCATGAATTGGACGGTTCGGGAGGAAAAACCATGAGCGGGAAACGAATGAGCTGGCTCCTTTGCGCGGCATTTTTACTGGCGCTGATGGTTCTGCCCGCCCTGGCAGAGACAGACGAGATCGTGCTGACCTTCGGCGGGGACTGCGTGCTGGGCACCCGGGAACAATGGAAAAAGAAGAAAAACACCTTTGACACCGTCATTGTCGATCAGGGCATGGAGTGGTGCTTTGAAAAGATTCGGGAGCCATTCGAAACGGACGATCTTTCCACCGTCAATCTGGAAGTGGTGCTGCAAAAAAACAGCAAGGGACATGAACGGAGCAAGCAGTTCACCTTCCGGGGCGACCCGTCCTACACGGAAATCTTGTCCGCCGAGTCCATCGAGCATGTGAATCTGGCCAACAATCACTATATCGACTTCGGCAGACCGGGACGGGCCAGCACGGTGGCGGCGCTGGAGGCGGGCGGCATTGCCTACAGCGGCTACACCTATCGTTATGTGACGGAGATCCGCGGCCACAAGATTGGTTTCGGCGGCTGCCGGGAGACGGTCTGGCGGCAGAAGCCGGAGATCATGCGGGAGGACCTGCAGGCCCTGCGGGAGGAAGGCTGCGAGGTGATCGTCTACTCCTGCCACTGGGGCAAGGAATATGCCGCCCGGCATAACGAGCGGCAGGAAAAAATGGCCTGGGAGGCGATCGACGGCGGGGCCGATCTGGTGATCGGAACCCATCCTCATGTGGTGCAGGGCGTCGACGCGCAGGACGGCGCGGTGATTGTCTATAGTCTGGGCAATCTGGTGTTTGGCGGCACCCACAAAATGAAAACCTTCGACGGTCTGCTGGTTCAGGCGGCGCTGCGGTTTGACGAGCAGGGCTACGCGGGCGTGTCACTGCGACTGCTGCCGGTGCTGACCTCCGGCTCTGCGCCGGAAAACGACTTCCGTCCGGTATTCGCGCAGGGCGAGGACGCGGCGCGTATTTTGGGCGCCGTTCAGAAGGACAGCCCCTTCGCCGTTTCCTCCGAAATGTGGTTCCCTGCCCGCTGACCCTTGCATGGCCCTCTCAAACGTGGCATACTAATAAGGGGAGACGATGGGGCCTGTGCGGCCCCAAACCCCGCAGTTAAGGGCTTCGCCCTTAGCAATCCCGACATTGACCGTGCTATGCACGGTCAAAAATGGGTCAAGGGCATAGCCCTTGGCAGGGTGCAGGGGCGGCAGCCCATGCAGCAGCGTTGAAACGGAGGAAAGAAACAGTGAAAGTGATGCTTTTGAACGGAAGCCCCCACGAAAAGGGCTGTACGTATACCGCGCTGGAGGAAGTGCAGCGGGAATTGAAAAAGTGCGGCGTGGATTCGGAGATTCTCCACGTGGGTCACGAGGACATCCACGGCTGTATTGGCTGCGGTTATTGCGGCCGGGAGGGACGCTGCGTGTTCGACGACGCGGTGGACCGTATCGGCGCAAGGCTGGATGAGTTCGACGGCTATGTGTTCGGTACGCCGGTGTACTACGCGGGCATTTCCGGCCAGCTGAAATCCTTTATGGACCGGCTGTTCTACGCCTATAAGAACCATATGCAGTATAAGCCCGCTGCAGCGGTGGTCAGCGCCCGCCGGGGCGGCTGCGTGTCCACCTTCGATGATATCAACCGCTTCTTCACCATTTCCTGTATGCCTGTGGTACCCTCCCAGTACTGGAATCAGGTGCACGGGGCAAAGCCCGAGGACGTGCGGAAGGACGAAGAAGGCCTGCAGATCATGCGCACACTGGCCCAGAATATGGCGTGGATGCTGAAACTGATCGAAATGGGAAAGAAAAACGGCCTGCCCCATCCGGAGCGAGAACCGTTTATGAGAACCAATTTTATTCGATAACGTCCGGCAGTTCGCCGCCGTGGCGAATGATGGCGCGCCATACGTCCAATACGTGGTCGCATTTGCGGATGCCCGGCTTCCAAAGCCCGGCGTCCGCTTTTGCCATCAGGAAGGGATGACCGACCTCGGCCAGCATACTTTCGTCGTTGTAGTTGTCGCCGAACGCGGCGGCCTCCGCGGGGGAAATGTTCAGCGTCCGCATCAGGTCTTTCAGCCCCATGCCCTTGTTGGACAGGTTGAAATCGCACCATTCCTCGCCGGAACGGGCCACGTTCACCGCGGAGCCCCACTTTGACTGCAGCTTGTCCATAAAGGGGTCGATGGTGCCGGGATGATAGGCCGCCAGCTTGATGAAATCATCGTCGATCTGGGAAAAATCGTCCACGATGGTCATGGTGTTGCGCAGGGTATAGACCATGCTGTCGCAGAAGGGACGGTCGCTGGCCAGCGTATAGCAGCAGCGAACGCCGCTTAAAAGAATACTCAATCCAAGCCCTTGCAGGGTCTGGGTAATGCCCAGCGCAGCGGCGCGATCCATGGGGTGGATGCTGACGATCTCTCGGCCCACCGCGTTCAGGCCGCCGTTTTCGCACACGAAGCCCATTTCCCGGGCGATGGGCTGAAACTTCCGGCGCAGGTTGTCATACTGCCGCCCACTGGCCGCCACCAGCAGAATGCCGAGCTTTTTCAGATCCTCCGCCACGTCGTAAAAGCCCTCCGGCAGCGCGCCGCCTTTTTCCAGCAGCGTTCCGTCCAAATCTGTCGCGATGAGTCGAATCATAGCAGCCTCCCGTTTTTGCGTATTCAAACGAAAGGGATTATACCAGAAAACGCGGGGCTTTGTCACCCCTTTCCCGTCCGTTTGTTCTTTCGCTGCACTTTGCTTGCAAAGCGGGGATGCACCTCTTACAATAGGAAGGAAAGAAAACGCCCGCTCGAGGGCTCGGTTTCGGAGGAAAGGATTTTTCAATGACGAAAGCAAAGATTGCCATGAAAACGCCGCTGGTGGAGATGGACGGCGATGAAATGACCCGTATCCTCTGGCAGATGATTAAAGAAAAGCTGATTCTGCCCTATGTGGATCTGAAAACGGAATATTACGACCTGGGCCTGAAACATCGGGATGAGACCGACGATCAGGTGACGGCGGACAGCGCCAACGCGGCCCTGCGGCTGGGCGTGGCCGTCAAGTGCGCCACCATCACCCCCAACGCCCAGCGGGTGGAGGAATACGGCCTGAAAAAGATGTGGAAAAGCCCCAACGGCACCATCCGCGCCATGATGGACGGCACCGTGTTCCGCACGCCCATTCTGGTGCCGGGTATTTCGCCATGCGTCCGCAACTGGAAAAAGCCCATCACCATCGCCCGTCATGCCTACGGCGACGTGTACAAGAACACGGAGATCCGCGTGCCCGGCCCGGGCAAGGCCGAGCTGTGCTTCACGGACGAGGACGGCCGTGAGACCCGGGAGACCATCATGGATTTCGGCGGCAGCGGCATCATTCAGGGCATCCATAACACGGATAAGAGCATTCTTTCCTTTGCCCACAGCTGCTTCCGCCGGGCGCTGGATATGAAGCAGGATCTCTGGTTCTCCGCCAAGGACACCATTTCCAAGACCTACGACCACCGCTTCAAGGATATTTTTGCGGAGGTGTACGAGGCAGACTATAAGCGCGCCTTTGAGGAGGCGGGCATTACCTACTTCTATACGCTGATCGACGACGCAGTGGCGCGGGTCATCCGCAGCGAGGGCGGCTTTATCTGGGCGCTGAAGAACTACGACGGCGACGTGATGAGCGATATGCTGGCCACGGCCTTCGGCAGTCTGGCCATGATGACCAGCGTACTGGTAGCGCCCACCGGCCAGTATGAGTACGAAGCGGCTCACGGCACGGTCACGCGGCACTACTACCGTTATCTGAAGGGCGAGGACACCAGCACCAACCCGGTAGCGACCATCTTCGCGTGGACGGGCGCGCTGCGCAAGCGGGGCGAGCTGGACGGAACCGACGACCTATGCGCCTTTGCCGACCGGCTGGAAAAGGCCACGCTGGATACCATCGCAGGCGGTCAGATGACCGGCGATCTGGCCCGCCTGTACGAGGGCGAAGCCCAGACGCTGACCAGTGCCCAGTTTATGGACGCGATCGCGGCGAGAATGTAAAACCATAGACAAAAGCCCGCTCCGATCTCGGGGCGGGCTTTGCTGTGTTGCTCTTATTCCTTCACCGTCAGAACACTGACGCCGTCGGGGATGACCACCACACTGGCCTGCTCGCCCTTGAGACGATAGGCGATCTCCAGTGCTTCGTCCGGGGTGGAGGCGGGGATCATATTGGCTTTGCGCACTTCGTCGTGGCTCAGGAAGGTGGTGACCAGAATGACCGGGTGCTTCCGCAGCACGCGGACGCAGACCTGCGTACACCACTGCTCCGGGATAGTCTTCTCCGGCGGAATGGAGGACAGATAGCGGTCGATCTCGTCCGGAGTGCCCCGCTGGATCAGCTGGCCGAAATGCGCGCCGCCCATGCCGTCGCAGCAGCTGCAGCACATGATGATCACGCCGTCCTCACCCGCACAGGCTTCCGCCGTGGCCATGGCCTTGGGACTCTGGTACAGGTTTTGATCCAGTGGGTAGCCGCCGTTGCTGGTGATGACGATGTCCCCTGTGACCACCGGGCACTGAGACCACTGGCGGATGAACGCCACCCCGGCCTCGTGGGCCTTTTCCAGATCGCCCGCCCAGGCGGCTACGATCTTCTTTTCGCCGTCCAGCGCCACATTGAAAATGAACTGTACGTTGACCGCCTTGGCCGCGCAGAGCATATCCGCGTGAATGGGGTTGTCCTTCAGCATTCCCGAGTTGGAGCGAGGGTGGGACACGGCCTTGTAGCTGTGGTTTTCATTGACCGTCCGTTCGGAACAGATGCCGGGCAGGATGCTCTTGCGTCCCCCGGAAAAACCGGCGAAGAAATGGGGCTCCACAAAGCCTTCCGTCACCAGCAGGTCGCATTCGGCGGCCAGCCGGTTCACCTGAAACACCGCGCCGGAGGGCAGAGTACACAGCTCGACAAACTGCTCCGGGGCGAAGGCGTTGTTGATGGCGATCTTCTCATGATCGACGATCGCGTCGCCGAACATGCGGCGCTGTTCCTCCTCTGTGGTGGGACGGTGCAGGCCGGTGGCGATGAGAATGGTAATGTCCGCGTCGGGATTGCCCGAGCGAATTTCCTTCAGCAGCAGGGGCAGGGTGATCTTGCTGGGCACGGCCCGGGTATGGTCGCTGGTGACGATGACGATGTTCCGTTTGCCTTCCGCCAGCGTCCGCAGACGGGGCGAACCGACGGGATGCTCCAGCGCGTCCAGCACCAGCTGTTCCTGACTTTTTTCGGCATGAAAGCCGTGCATTTTGGCCGTCAGTACGGCCTTGAGGTTTTCCTCCTCCACATGAAGAGCCAGTGTGGAGGTATAGTAGGGGATAGGGATCGTCCGTTGCATGGGCGCGGCCTCCTGTGCCTGTTTTTGGGGGAACTTTTTTCTATGTGCCATGATACCAAAGAAGGCCGGAGAATGTCAATACAGAGGAAAACGGCGCTATTTGGGTGGCTTCGGGTGGAAAAATCTCCGAGGACTGGGAGCTTTGGAACTTGACAGCCCTTAGAACAAGTTTTTTGATTTTGTCAAGTCACAACTATGCGCGATTGCGCATAGTTTTTGAGCCGTGAAAGAAGGCCAAAAAGGAGGAAAACCGCCCGGAAAACGCATCGCAAAAAAGACGAAAATCGTTGAAAATAAAGAGAATAATGTGCTTTATAACAAATGAAATAATAATATAAATCTATAACCATTCAATCTGAATAAGTGAGAAATTAAATGAAAAATGTCGAAAAAATTAGCCGATTCAGGTGTGAAATCGGCTAATTTTATGTATGCGGATAGAAACGAAAACACGTAAATATAGTCGCTGTGCTAAGAAACTGCTAAGATGATATTCTACTGGAAATGGAAAGAATAGTCTGTACAACGTTTTCTTCTGCTGTACATGAAAATTCTAAATTATAATTTATAGAATTTATGTAGACTTTTGGCAAAAACCATGATATACTAACTGCGTCCAGTCAGGAGGCGTGTCGAGACGTCTGCGGAATGGGAATCCTTCGCAAATTCATTTTCAGGCAAAATCCGAATAGCAACAGCTCTGCTTCCCCCGATTGGGAGAGGGCTGGTATGTGTACGCGTTTTCGATGCGCCACTGCGAATCTTCGCTTCTGCGTTCTTCCCGTATGAAAGAAAGGACGCGGTCCGGCGGCTGTTTGAGTACCAGGCAAACAGCTGCCGGGGACTTTCCGAGTCCGCGGAGGTTCGCAGTCTATCCGAATTTCCAGAGGAGGAAGAGGTATGAAAATGAACAAGCTGCTGGCCCTGACGCTGGGATTGGCCCTCGGGCTGATGATCTGCGCCTTCGCCTGTGCGCAGGAAGGGGAAAGTGTTGGGCTTTCCGCTATTCCTGAGATCCCCGCGGCTTATGTGGAGGAACCGTCCGCAGAGCCTGCGCAGACTCCCTCGATTCCCGTGGTGCTGCCCGCGGTGGAGAACAGCCAGGAGTTTGTGCCCACCCTGTCCTCCAACTACGCGTATATCAGCGGCGGCACCCGCCTGTATAAGACCGCCGCGAAGGACAAGCTGCTGGGCACCTTCGCCGGGACGAACCCCGTCCGGGTGATCTGGCAGAAGGACTATTATAATGAAACGGGAGACGTCGAGTACTCTCTCTATCAGGCCGTCTTCTATGCCAACGGTCAACGGGTGGAGGGCTATTTCTATGCGTCCGCGTTGGGCTTCCTGACCCTGAGGGACGAGGCCGAGCTGCTGGACGGCTCCGACGAGCTGAAAATTCTGACGGCGGACTTCGAATTTGCGGCGGATGAAACGCCCGCGCCGGACTATCCCTGCACCAACACCAACGCGGTGAACCTGCGCAAGGGCCCCGCCAGAAGCGAGGAAAAGCTGGCTCAGCTGGCCGATGGCACGCACCTGGACGTGATCGAAGGAGCCAATTCTCCTCGGCACTGATTCGGAAGGCAACCCCATCTATTCGCTAGAAGTAGCCAAGGGTGCAAAGTTTGACGAAAGCCAGGTGCCGGTGATGACGCTGGATGAGGGAGAAACCTTCCTCGGATGGAAGCTGAAAGACGGCACGCCTTTCAACCTTGACACAGAGATCAATCGGGACTACGAACTGTATGCCCATGTCGGCAGTACAAAGGGATATAGGGTTCAATACGAGGGAGGCGAAGACACCAGCGGCGATGCCCCGATAGATGACACAAAGTACGCCGAGGGTTCCTATGCGGATGTGAAGCTGCCCGGTGATCTGGCCATGAAAGACAAGGTATTCCTTGGCTGGGCAACCGAAGCGACTGCCCCCACTACGATTTACCAGCCCGGAGACAAGCTGCCCATTGAGGCGGGTAAGGCTGTGGACGGCGTTATTACCCTCTATGCCGTGTGGGGCGACAAGCCCGTCCAAACGAAGCTGACCTACAATGCCAACTTTGGAGAAACGCCCCCCACGGTTGAGATCACTTTGGATAACAATGCAACAGTGACGATCAAGAGTTATGGCGATGCCGAACTCAGGCTGCCGCCCCGCTCCGGCTATGAGTTCCTTGGATGGTCGGAAGATCAGAATGCAACGGAAACGGACAAGCTCTATAAGGCTGGCGATCAGATTATCATCGATAACGCGGCAAATGAGAACATTCTGTACGCCATTTGGAAGCAAAGCGTAACGAGTGTGAAGGTTGCAAAGCAGGTAACCGGCAACTTCGGCGATAAGACCAGGGAGTTCAAGTTTGAGATTACCTTTACGGATGCAAACGGTAAGGCTTTGCGTCTGGTACAAACCGATAAAGCACCTACTTACAGCATCACTTCTGACACTACTGTTGGCGGCGAAAAACTGACTGTTCTCATGAAGGACAAAGGTGAAATCACCCTTACCAATGTGCCGATTGGTGGTACGTTGGTCGTGACGGAGATTGAAGCATCGGGTTATCAAACCAGCTATAAGATTGGTGAAACAGAGTCCCAGGAGGGGAATGTGGCTCGGTACATCGTCCCAGAAAATGGCGGTACGATCACCTTCATCAATCACCGCAACGTTTCCCCCGACACCGGCGTCTTCGTTGATTCCCTGCCGTATATCCTGATTATCGCCTGCGTGGCAGGCGTAGCGGCGCTGTTCCTCATCCGCCGTCGGAAGAAACGTGAGGACTAAGGAGTAACAAAACGATGCCACCAAGGAACGGACAACAGCCCGCGCAAAAGCCCGTTCAGAGCCGGGCGCAGGGACGAAAGGAAACCATCCAGCCCTTGAACTGCGAACAGAAGCGCATCCTGCAATGGCTGCGCAAGGTGCGCTTCCGCAAGCAACTTTTCGGCGGAATAAGCGAGCGCGACGCATGGAAAAAGATCGAGGAACTGAACGCCATGTACAATAACGCTCTCATGGCCGAACGGGCGCGCTACGACGCACTGCTGGAGCGGCAGCGCTGGGAGTATGGCTATGGCTATCAGCCGTCCGACCCGGCGCAGGGGTATGAAGCCGACGGCCAGTCTGCCGGGGAGGATGGGCAGTAATGGCCGCCAAAAAGCCGCGTACCCCCGAGGAAGCCATCAAACAGCGCCGGGATCAGCTGGCCGCCAAGGCCGAAAACCGCAGTCTGCTCCTCCGCGTGGTGCTGATCGCTGTGGTGTGCTGGGGCTTCTTTCACTACCTGTTTCTGATCACGCAGGTCAAGGGCATGGACATGTTCCCCGCCGTGAAGGACGGCGACCTGGCCATCGTGTTCCGGCTGCAGCAGGAGTACGCCAAGAACGACGTGATCGTGTACCGCACCGAAACGGGGCTCAAGTTCGGCCGCATTGTGGCCCGGGCCACGGATAACGTCACCATCGACGACAGCGGTTCCCTTACCGTGAACGGCACGACCCAGACCGGCGAAATCCTCTATCCCACCTATCCCGAGGTGGACAGCAGTCTGGCCTACCCCTATCAGGTGCCGGAAAACAGCGTGTTCGTGCTGGGCGACTACCGCACCCGCTCCACCGACAGCCGCCTGTACGGGGCCATATCGCTGGATCAGGTGGAGGGCAAGGTCATCACCATTTTAAGGCGCAGGGGTCTCTGACCCGCGCCGAACATCCACGGTATCAGCCTGGCTCCACTCGCCGGGAATGATATAAACGGAAGCCCTTTCATTCTAAAAACAAGGAGAGAGACAATACCATGAAAAAGTTTGTTGCGATTCTCTTGACCCTGATGCTCGTGCTGGGCGTGAGCGGCGCGCTGGCGGCGGACGCCAAAAGTGTGGTTATCAATAAGGAATATAAGCTGGTTGGCGCTGGCTCCAGCCCCGTAGAAACCTTTACGCTTGTACAGACTGGCAGCGAGGTGACCAACGGTGACGCCGGTGCCGCCCCCGCGCTGGGCGTCATCACCGGCGCTACGTTTGATGCTGGCGCTGCTACCAGCGAGGGCGTTACCAAGCCTATCACAGTAAACCTTCCTGAGTACGATAGAGTTGGTATCTATGAGTACACCTTGAAGGAAGTGAAGGGCAACACTGCTGGCGTTGGCTACTATGACGCTGCCATGAAGCTGGTTGTGACGGTTGTCAATGGTGAAAATGGCCTTGAACGGGTTGCTGCTGTTCATACCGAATTAGCCCAAGGCGCTGACAAGAGCGACACCTTCGAAAACACCTACAGCGCTGGCACTCTGACTGTGAAAAAGACCGTTACTGGTAATCTGGGCGACAAGAATAAGGAATTCGACTTCACCGTGACCTTTGCCGCGCCCAAAGGCAAAGACTGGACCCCTGCCATCGAAGCTCCGGATGGCGCAACGTTGGTTGATGGAGAAGGAGTGGCTTACACCTTCAAGCTGAAGCATGACGCCATGGCCACCTTTGGAAACCTGCCTGCGGACGTGACCTACACCGTGACTGAAACTCCGGTTGATGGCTACACCACCACCATCAGTAATGACGGAAAAGGCACGATCGGCGCTGGTTTGAATGAAGTTACCTTCACCAACGACAAGCATGGCGAAATCCCCACCGGCGTGACCACCGAGAATCTGCCCTACGTCCTGCTGATCGGCTTTGTGGTGCTGGCCGGCGCCGCGCTGCTCATCAAGCGCAAGGCTCATAACAACTAAGCATCCGATTGACACGCGTCCTGCCCCGGCCGGGAAAGCGGAATCCCGGCCCTGACAGGGCGCCATGAATCGGCATAAAGGAGTGGCAGGATGGGAAGGGGCTTCGTCAGATTTCTAAATGGTCTGGTCAGTCTGGCCGTGGGCCTTTCCCTCCTGATCGCCGGGGCATATGCGGGCTATTGCCTGTGGGATAATCACCAGATCTATGCCGCCGCTGAAAACGTTCAGGACGATATGATCCGGCTCAAACCCAAAACAGACGACACAGCCGAGGAACAGGGGCCGTCCTTCGCCGAGCTCCTGCGCTTCAATCAGGACGTGAAGGCGTGGCTCACCCTCGACCATACCCAAATCGACTATCCCGTCCTGCAGGGCGAGGATAACTTCGCCTACATCAACACCGACGTTTACGGAAACTTCGCGCTGGCGGGCAGCATCTTTATCGACTCCCGCTGCGACCCGTCCTTTGCCGACCCGTATACCCTGCTTCACGGCCATCATATGGAAAACAGCAGGATGTTCGGCGATCTGGATCTTTATAAGGAACTGGACTTTTTCCGGCAATACTACACGGGAACCTTAATTATCCCCGGCTATCAGTGGCCCCTGCGGGTCTTCGCCTGCATGGTCGTCCCTTCGTCCGAGGAAAAAATCTTCCATCCTACCCTTTGGAAAAAGGATGGGATCGGCCGGCTGCTTTCCTTCGTCAAGGCCGGAGCATTGCATTACGACGCTGAGACCGTGGCCATGCTGGAGGACACCATCCAGGCCGGTGAAACGCCCCGGGTCATCGCTATGGCCACCTGCTCGTCCGAATATACGGACGCAAGAACGATAGTACTGGCGGTTTTGAACGACTACGGCCAGGAAAACAGGGAGGATGTTTGAATATGAAATCGAACCTTCGCGCCATTTTGGTCACTGTGATTGCTCTGGCGCTGTGCCTGACCGCGCTTATGCCCGCCGCCTTTGCTGAAACCGCCGACAACTCCTTCTCCGTTACCCTTCATGGCCGGGTACAGCTTCGCGGCGGATCGATCCCCAAATCGAAAATGGATCGTTTCCTGATCCGCCTGACCCCTGCCGACAAGGAATGCCCCATGCCCAAAGGCAGCTCCGATTATTTCGACGCGGAAGCCGTAGGCTATGCGCGTGAGGTGGACGTGGTGTTCCCCATCACCTTCACGAAGCTGGGCGTTTATCATTATACGATCACGCAGATCCCGAAGAACATCAACCCCAATCTGACGTATGACCGGCGCACCTATGACGTGACGGTCAGTGTTTTTAACGGCGAAAACGGGATCGAGACCGCTGTCGCCATGCGGCTGAACGGTTCAGAAGCCAAGACTGATCTGGCGCTCTTCGTCAACAAATACTCCAGTAAGCCCGGCACGCTGACCCCCACCGGCGTCAGCCAAAACTGGCCGTGGCTTGTGGCCGGATGCGCGGCGCTGCTGATTGCCGCCGCATTCGTTTTCCGTTCCCTCCGCAAGAAGGAGGGCGGCGCGCAATGAGCCGCCGTTATTCCAAAAATCGAAAAAAACAGGGGGGCGCACGTCGCGCCCTGCTTGTTTTTCTTCTGACAGTGCTGATTCTGGCCGCGCTGGTGCTGGGTACGCTGGCGCTGCTTGAACTTTACGAGCAGCATTCGCTGGACAGCTTCTACGCTTCCCTGTCCCGGAACAGTGAATGGACGGCAGACGACGGCGGAGAGGTCAGCCTTCCCACGCTGGCGACCGTCCTGCCGGGCCCCACGGCCACGCCGTCCACCGCAGACGCACAGTGGGTACCGCAGGCCACGCTTCCGCCCTCTTATCTGGACGTGGAGTCCGAACAGCCCCAACAGGCCGTCTCCGAAAAGGACTTTGCCAAGCTGCGTCAGACCATGCCGGACATCGTCGGCTGGATTCGGCTGGACGACAGCGTGATAGACTATCCTGTGGTTCAGGGCGAGGACAACGAGTACTATCTGAAGCATTTTCCCGACGGTACGCAGAACCGCTTCGGTTCCATCATGATGGACGAAGCCAACCGGGGCGATTTCAGTGACACAGTGAACATTCTTCACGGCCACCACATGCGCGGCGGCTCCATGTTTGGCGGCCTTCACCAGTACGAAAGCCGCGAGTACTGGGAGACCCACCAGACCATCCGTCTGATGACCCCTGACGGCGATTACGACGTGGCCGTTTTTGCCGCCTACACAGTGAACGGCTACACGTTTACCTATCCCACCAATTTCGACACCGAGGAGGACTTCAACAAGTTCATTCACCGGGCTATCACTTCCACGCCTTACGACACGTGCATAGAAGTGAACTTCGAAGACCGGCTTCTTATGCTTTCCACTTGTGTCTACACCTTCGATGGCGCCCGCTTCATCGTTCTCGGCAAAATCGGGGACTGAGTCCCC
>OLQL01001108.1_pt1 | contig 24160 bp, 24 predicted proteins | sample 1672971 | NCBI WGS metagenome assembly OLQL01 (sample SAMEA3136742, study PRJEB25190) | human gut metagenome | biome: human gut; feature: human-associated habitat; material: faeces | place: Austria | collected 2013
GCTCGGCCCGACGACCGCGCACACCGTGCCGGCGGGGATTTCCAGCGAGACGTTGCGCAACGCCGGCTCCGCGTCGTCTTCGTAGGAGAAAGTCACGTCCCGAAGGGACACCGAGGCGTCCTTCGGGGCTTTCGGCGCCTCGGGACAAGAGAGCTCTTCGATGCCGAGCACGGAGTCGATGCGGTCGATGTTTGCCTGGGCGAGCATCCCGTCCTCGCTCACGTAGAGGATCTTCGTGAACACGCTCGATATCGAATGCACGAACAGGAGGTAGAAGACGAGCGAGAGCACGAACGTCGGCCAGTCCTGCGCGCCCGGGGCGAGGAGTATGCCGACGGGCAGAACGAACAGGTACGCGTTGTTGAGGACCGCCGTGAAGCCCGGCATGGAGTTCCTGAAGAAGAGCGTGACGTCGAGGGAGAGGCCGGTGTAGTCCTTTATCGCGTCGGAGAGGCGCTTGAACGAGCGCGCCGTCTGGCCGAAAGCCTTCACGACGCGCATTCCGCGGACGTACTCCACGGAGGCGTTGCCCATCTGCTCCTTGACTTCCTGGTAGCGCCCCATGCTCGCCATGACGCGCTTGTCGGCATAGCCGGAGAACTGCACGACGCATGCGACGGCGACCGCCGCCAGCGTGGCGACGCCGAAGCGCCAGTCGAAGACGAAAAGCAGCGCCGCCAAAACGACGGGCGCGGCGGCGGTGGCCGCCAGGTCCGGGATGGAATGGCCGATGAACTGCTCGATCCCGCCGACGCTCTCGTCCATGACCTTCGAGATCCTACCCGTGCCGAGCCGCGCTATGTGCCCAAGAGGGATCCTCCCGAGATGGGCGGCGATATCGAGCTTCGTGCGGTACTGCGCGTCGAACGCCGCGGCGTGAGAGCACAGCAGCGCGGCAAGATAGCACCCCACGTCAACGACTATGCCTGCCACCGCCAAGCCCGCGTAGCCCGTCATCGCCGAAACGTCGACGGCGGCCAGGTTCGGATAGACCCCGACCGCATCCCTAATCATGAAGTAGATCGCCACGTATGGGACGAAGGACGCCGCCGCGGATAGGACCGCCAGCGCCATGGAGGCGAACACGAGGGGCTTTCTTCTCCCCGCGAACCGCAGGCAGCGGGAAAGGGCCCCCGGCTTCCTTCCTTTGCTTTCCTTGCTCATTGAATACCTCTTCTCTCATGTTGCTTTGAAAAAGGGCGCTAGGCGATTCCCGCGCGCTCGAGGTGCTTCTTGAACACCGCCCGTCCGACCAGCGAGCCGATGATGCCGCCCGCGAAGGTCACGACCGCGATGATCGCGAACGTCTCGGGAGTCACCGTGGACAGAAGGGCTTCCATGTAGGCCGGGTCGATGCTGTTGGACCCCATCAGCTCGCGGTAGTAGTCCTGGGAGGCGAACATGGGAACGAAAAGGCCCGCCGCCCAGCAGGTCTCGAAAAGCGCGTACCCCACGGCGACGCCTGCGAACCTCCCGTACCCGAGCGCTTTCCGCGCCAGCTCGGAGACGGCGCCGCCGACGGCGAGGCCGAGCGCCACGGGCCATCCCGACCCGATGACGAAGATGACCACGGCGAAGACGAGGGCCATGATCAGCGAGGTTCCTGCGCGCGGCACGCGCGCATGCATGTAGACCCAGACGATCCCGGCGGGTATCGCCGCGATGGCGCAGCAGCCGCAGTACGCCACGACGCTCATGGAGGTGATTCCCACGACGAGCATGCTCACCACCATGAACAGCAGAGAGAAGACGCCGAGGGCTATGAGGTCCCTGGAGCTGAGGCTGCCGCTTTCCTTCTGTTTTGCTTTTGCTGTCATTTCCAAATCCTTTCTTTCATAGGAATCCTTCTCAGTCTTTGCAGGCCGGCTCACTCGATGAGCACGATCTGGTCGCAGGCCTTAGACAGGAACTCCGTGTCGTGGCTGACGACCGCCACCGTCTTCCCGCGAGACGCCTCTTCGCGCAAGATGAGCGCGAGGCGCTCCATGTTCCGGAAGTCCAGGCCGCTCGTGGGCTCGTCGAGGAGAAGCGCCTGCGCTCCCGATTCCGACGCGATGGCGCAGACGCACCGCTGCTTCTGCCCTCCCGAGAGCGATGCGGGATGGCGGTCGGCGACATCTCCCAGGCCGAACTCCTCCAGGACCGCTTCGAGACGAAGTTCGTCGACGTCGGAAGGAGACGGGGCCGCGGATGCCAACTCGTCGCGCACGCTCGGGCGAAAGAGCTGGTAGTCGGGGTCTTGCATGACCAGAAACGCATGATTGGGTCTTCTCTTGGGAGGGACTACCGAGCCTTGGAACCGGACATGCCCGAGCTCTTCTTTCTTGATCCCCGCCAGGCACTTGAGCAGGGTTGACTTGCCTGCCCCGTTTCGCCCGACCACGCCGACGACCCTCCCGGGGTCGAACGAGACGGTAATCCCCTCGAGGACCGGCACACCCCTCTCGTACCCCGCATAGATTCCCCTCGCCTCGACGGCGGGAAAGGCGGAGGCGGGACGGGAAAGGCGCTGCATCAGGTCGGCGAGCTTCGGCGGCTCGGAGGATCTGAGCCCGCAGGACTCTCGCTCCGCGTCGGACAGCCCCAGGAATCGCTGCGCGTCCCATTCGGCGGCGACGGAACCGCCTTCGAAGAGCAAGTACCGGTCGGCGACGCTCGCGAGGTAGGAGAGCCTGTGCTCGGCGATGATCACGGCAGACCCGCTCGACTTGGCTTTCGAGATGAAGGAGGCGAGCTTCTCCATGGAGGGAGGGTCCAGATTGCTCGAAGGCTCGTCGAGGACGTAGACGCTCGGCTTGCAGGCCCATGCGCTCGCGAAGGCCACCGATTGCATCTGGCCCCCGGAGAGCTCGAAGATGCCTCTGCCCATCAGGCACTCTATGCCGAGCTCGCGCACGACGTCGCGCACGCGCCTGTGCATCTCCTTCCTGGGAACGCCGAGGTTCTCCATGCCAAACGCAATCTCGCCGGTCGTGTCGAGGTTGAAGAACTGGGTGCGGGGATTCTGGAAAACGCTGCCCGTCAAAGACGAGAGCTCCCAATCCTCCAGGTCGTCGATGTCCCTGCTTGCTACAAGGATCTCCCCCGTCCGGCTGCCCTCGTAGAACCCTCCCGCCAGCCCGTTGACGATCCGGGTCGCGGTGGTCTTTCCGCAGCCAGACTCCCCGCAAAGAACGATGCATTCGCCCGGTGCGACGGCAAGGCTCACGTCGTCGACCGCCGGGGCATCGAACCCCGCATAGGTGAAGGAGACGCTTCTGAGCTCGACGGCGTTTTTCGTCACAGCAGGCCTCCGATCCCCTGATTGACCTTCACGGCTACGAGAAGCGAGCAGCAGATAACGAGGAACGCGAGCGACAGGAAATCGACCCGTCCGAACCGGGGCGCGTTGTAGGAGGTCTTCCTCCCGGGCCGGTCGATGCCGCGCGCAACCGCCGCAGCAGCGAGCTCGTCTGCGATCTTGGCGCAGCGCAGCATCACGGGCACGACCGCGGATTCGAACATCAGCGCCGGCTTCGAAACGAGATTCTTAAGCGAAAGGGCGAGCCCCCTCACCCTCATCGCGTCCGCTACGGCAGAAGACTCCTCCTTGAGCGTCGGAAAGAACCGCACCGCTATCACCAGCGGAACGACAACCGTCTTCGGCAGCCTCATCCCGTAGAGGGCGGCCGTGAGGTCGCCGATCTTGGTGGTAGTCGCGAAGACCGCCGCGAACAGGCAGATGGGCATGCAGGTGCGGCAGGCCAGGGCGAACGAGCCGAGGGCTCCGGCGGCGTTCGGCGGAAGCATCGTCGTGACCCAGAAGATGCCCATGAGAAAGAGATAGGCGAAAGAGAAAGAAGCCGCCATCCTTCCGCGCCCGATTGCGAAGGAGAGGAGGACGACGACGGCAAAGAGGACCGAGCCCAGAACGTAATCCTTCACGATAGCCCCGGTCGCTATGAGCACGACGAGCATGGCCACCTTCGTTCTGACATCGATGTCCTCCGCGAGTGTTTTCCGTGTTCTTCTTCGCAAAACCAGAGAGCCTTTCTTTTATCGCTATAATTGACAAAGAAATGTTAGCCTTGGTTAATATGAATCAGGTTGCACCTGGAGGGAAAAGTCCGAGCGCGCAAGAATTGCGTCCGAACGCGAATAAAAGGATCGGAAGATGTACGACAGGGAAACGATGTTCTCCCACGCCGCCCAAGCCGCGGCGGAGACCTTTGCGGCCTCGCTTGAGCCAATCGGCCTCGTCTTGGCGGACGGTTGGAACGGCGAGGGAGCCCTCTTCGAAGGCGACGGATGCCGATGCGAGGGGTGGTACTGGGCGTGGGAGGCGCGGCGGTTCTTCTCCGTCGTCTGCTGCGATTTCACTTTGAAAGAACCCCTGCCCTTCTGTTTCGATTCTGGCGGTTATTTCGCCGTCCGCCGCGAAAGACATGGCCTCATGCCGCAATCAAGCGTTTCCGCCTTTCTGGAAGCAAAGCCCAAGACAAGCTCGATCCTGCTTCCAAAAGAAGCGAGATTCTCTTACACGGAGATCGAGTACTACGACGAATACTGTCAAAGCGTCTTCGGGGAAAGAATCGACAAGGCGCTAAAACCGCTAGCGACCAGCCTGAAGGGTCTTAGGAACCAGGCTTCCTGGGATCCGGAAATAGCGGAGATGCTCGGCGAGATAACTCCAAGGGAGATCCCGGGGCCGGAAGCGAGCCTCCTGTATTCCGGAATCGCGAACTTGGTGATGGCAAGGCTGCTCAGGATGGGAGAGAGCCTGTGCGAGGGAGTGGCCGAGCAGGACCGCCTTTCGATCGCGAGAGCCGTATCGTACATCGAGAACAACCTAGGCGGTGCGATCAGGCAGAAGGATCTGCTCGAGGCCGCGAACATGGGGTCAACCAAATTCAAGAAGACATTCAAGCAGGTGACGGGATTGACAGTGACCGAGTTCGTCTCCTCGGAAAGAATCGAGCTGGCGAAAAGACTGCTCACCGACCATGATATGAGCATAGACGAGGTAGCGCATCGTTGCGGGTATGCACGAGCAACAAGCTTTTCCGCCCTCTTCGCGAAATCGGTCGGCATGCCCCCACGCAAGTGGAGATCGATCGCGAAGGTCGCTTTCGATGACGACCCGGAATCGAAATTACTGGGTGTTCTCGCAAGCGGGCGCTCCTGCGTCAGCGAGGCGGAATCTCATTCTTAGCTATCTTCGGAGACGTCGTGAGTTTGCCCTGAAATGACAGCGAAATCCTTCTGAAGAGCGAACTTGCCCCCTTTGAGTTTCGATCAGAATGATGCTTGGCAAGCCGACTCGAAATGAAGGGCATCAAGAACCCTTATCGTAGTCGCGTTCTCGATGGGGTTTCATTCGAAAGAAAAGGATTCAATCGAACGGGGATAGCGGGTTTTCACAGGTCACGCAGCAAATCCATCCTTCGTCGGAACTCAGGCGCGAAACTCACGAAATGATTGAATGAAAAAGACTGAGTTTGGGATGAGTTTTCCCTCAGAAGGGCCAACCGAATACAGCTGACAACGAGAAGAAACTGCGGATAAAACAAGGACGAAATCGTAAAAATGGAACACTATTGTTTTATCGAATGGGAATAGTTCGAAGCGTAAATCGGTTCGAGACGGTTTGTGTCGTAGAGCAACATATCACCCGTTCAAATAGAATATTTAACGGAGGCTGATGCAACTCTTCACAATGCTTGAAAACACCCCTTTCGGAATAATAGGTCTATGGTTTTTAGCGATTAAAAGACACATAAGTAGTAAATCCTCACCGTTCTGCCATAAAGTTTCAAATATGCACTATTCCATCAATGCTTTGACAAGCTCGATTAACGATTGAGCTACGAAACTGCTTAGCAAGCGTTTCAGCAGATTACCCACCATATCCCTGATACGAAGTGCTGATTCATTCGAGCGTTCAAAGCTAGCTTTATCCCTTTGCCCACATCGATCGCAAGTCAAATCGCAGAACCGCTTGCCATTCTCAAGACAGCCACAGCGTCCGCTTCTTTGCTGACAAACTTGTTTTTCGCGTATGAGGACAAATTGTTCTCGCTGCCATTCGTTGGTAGTTCGAATCCAATCGTGACCTGATTGGTTCTTAGTTTTTTTAACTCTGATTGAAGCCTTTCCTTTTTGCATTGTGGTTCCTTCCACTTGTAAGTGGGAAACGCTGGTTTTGTAGTCGCGAAGACACAACAACTCAGACGTTCTCCGTCATCGGTTGCAGAAACCTCTTTGGTCGATTGCTGCTTTCTTCTTTAAGGAGGCTCAGATCCAAAGACATCAGCTGAAACATCTAAGCCCTCTTCTTGTTGGTTCAGACGAATTGCTCAATCTGAGCCATGCTGTCTACAAGAACGCTCGCACAATTTCGCGTTCGCAAAATTCCTGCTATCAGCACGAATTAGCTTTGATAAAATTCGCACTAGCACAAACGCTCTGAGTCAACACAAAGCAGTCTAGGAAAAATGGGGATTTCATAGCGGACACCTGCGGACAATAAGCGGACAAGTTGCGGACATGTCGGCCGTATCTCTTTGTAAAGGAATTAACCAATGCTATTCAGTGACTTTTTGCACGTGCTGAAATCTTGTCTTCCGCTTGTCTCTCCCAATAGTGAATTCCTGAAGTCTTTAATTGACATCTCTCTTAGAGACCCCATGACAGACGAAGAAGAAGCTCTGTCCAAAAAAGGCATCTATAATCCGCTATATAAAGTCGGAGATTCTACTCTTGAAAAATACTTTTCTGGCACAAGGAAGCTTGCAAAGAAACACGCTCAGGTTATCTACGAGAGATTTGACGGAATAGATCTGACAGATCGCGTAGATGATATTCCAGACAGCCAGAAAGAATCCCTTCAGGCATTCTTTCAAGCGAATGACCTGTTAGTTCCAATCGATGGATTGGGCAAAGCTGTCAGCGACACGCTAAGACAATTCATGCACAGTCTATCTCGCGGATATGATGAAACAGACATCGTCCTGCCAAAGGACATGCCTAAGAGGAGCTTTAACGACCTTTCTTACTCAGAGATTAAGTTCGAAGATGGCAAGATTGTTTTGGGTAGTCTTGAATTCGTAATGCCTGTTAGTTTGCCCGAAGGTGAAATCCAAGATTACGAGCATAGATACATCAATGCCTTATGCGCTGCCTATGCAGACGCGCTCTCTCAAGATGATGTCAAAGTATCTGATATCCCATCATTGCGCCCAAAGTATCGACGCAGCTTCGAAGAAGCCCGAAAAGCCTATCTCAGTGCAGAAAGCATTCAACGCTCGGTTCGGGAGGTCTTTGAAAGCGGGCAAGACGAATTCGACATCTTGAAAGAAGATGCGTTCTATGGCATATCTCCTGTGTATTTCGATGATTACGACAATGGTTTCGAACGCTTGAAAGCCGTCTTGAAACACATGACAGGTTCCGTGGAGTTGCAGAAATCTAAACTTTCACTTATTAAGAACCTCATTGGCAATCTCGAAAAGATGGGTCTGGTGCATATTTTGGTTAACGACGCCACTCTTCCTTCCTGGACTGATCCTTACGAGGAGGTCGCAGATGAACCAAGTCTTTGATACCGCGTTCGAGAATATGCTCAGGGAGCTAGTCCTCCTAGACGCGATTCCCGAGCCAACCAACATCGACAAGATTGCAGCTTTAGACTTTTTATGCATCTACGGCAAAAGCTGCAGCGTTCTTGCCAACAACCTTCACGGGGATAACCGCTTCAATTTTGCTGAGTTGTCGAAGAAACACGATATGGCCAAACAAGCGATAGCAACTGCCATACGCTGCAATTTCATCATGCCTTTAATGACCCCATATGGCATGCACTACGAATTAACAGATAGAGGCAAGCAAGTAGTAAAGACAATTAATGAGTCCTTTTATGCAAAAGAATATAGGGCTGGGCTTATCTCAATCGTTAAGAAATTCTGGTCATATTCCGATACACAATTGCTTGCTTTCATCAATGCTAAGGCGAACGAATCCGAAGGAGGCTCGTATGCTGAACTTCTCAATTAGGGAACTGCGAGCCTTAAGCCCAGACGTGGACAAAAATGATGGCGTAGTCCGTTTTACTGACGGTTTCAATCTTATTCGCGGCAGGTCAAACACTGGAAAAACATGGATTCTAAAAAGTATCTATTATCTATTTGGCTCCGATTCAACACCCATTCCAACTAAAACTGGCTATACGGCAGTAATCGGCAAATTTGACACAACATTGTTTGGAGAAGTAACCATACGAAGGAGCATTGGCGAAAAGACAGCTTATGTGACTTCTAGCAATCCAGACATAAAAAATGGAGATTACTACACCGACTATAACGGCGCTGGCCCTCTCTATCTGAGCGATCTATGGGCAAGAATACTTGGCTGGGATAAAGGCATAATGATTCCCAAAAATGAGAAGTATGTTCGCGTTCACCTTACCTGGACTACCATCGTTACCGCTTTCTTCGTGGATGAAGATGAAGTTGATGGCGCAAAATCTATCATCGTAAAAGACAGCATCACTGGAACACCTTTAGTCGCGGGTCTCTATTATCTTCTAACGAATAACTGGCAAAAAGGCATCTCCGTTATTTTGGACGATACATCACGCCAAGCTACTGAGTCCTATCTTAAAGACTATATAAACAAACAACGTGAACACCTCTTGAGTGAACAATCGAAATACATTGAAACCCTTGACGCCTATGGGGACATCAGCATCGACACGGAAATACAGCGCATTCAGGAAGATAGCGATGCTGCGCAAGAAATGATTGATAGGCTCATAGATGAAGACGCAATGGCAGCTGAAGAAATATCAAGGATTCAAAATCGCATCATTGAGTGCCAGGTATTGATTAATCGATACGAATCACTTTTAAGTCAGTACAAAGCCGATTTGAAGCGAATGGACTTTATCCTTAAAGGGGAATCAGCGATTACCGATTTGCCTATCAACGAAATTTGCCCCTTCTGCGGCGGTGACGTTCACGAGAATATGGAAAGCTACACAAAGGCCGTCCAAGCCGAGACAGCAAGAATTGTCTCCGAAATACAAGTTATCGTCTCTACTGAAAATGACGTAGTACATGACAAAGACTCTCTTGAAGATCAGCTGCAACAGCTATTAGATAGGCGTAAGAATATCCAAAAAAGGCTCTCGAAACAAAAGGAGTCATTGAACTCCCTAAGTGAAACTATATATGCATTTACAGAACGCAAATCCCTTGACAGCAAAGTTAAATATATAGATAACCAGCTGAGCGAGCTCGATGAAAAGGAAGGCAATTTGGGAAAGAGCTTGAAGCCTGCTAAGAAATCGTCCTCAACATCCAAATTCAAGCCGAAAAAGCTGATGGAGTCTCATGTCGGTGCCGGCTTCGCTGACTCATTGAACGATATATTGACTGAATGCAACTTCACTTCAGGTAAAGCATCTTGGGACTTCACCAATTTCGACATACTAATCGATGGTGATCCTAAGGGCGAAGACTGGGGTAAAGGCTACCGTTCCTTCTTGAATTCTGTTGTTGGCTTGATGTTTTACACATATTTCAATTCTGATTCTGCAGTGCATAAGCCAGGATTCTTGATGATTGATACGCCTTTACTTGGTTTCGATGAGGTGCCGAACAAAAAAGCAATGACCCAGATGCAGATCGGCCTTTATAACTATTTCCTCAATCACCCGGGAGAAGGGCAAATCATCGTCGTCGACAACCTGAACAACCTTCCTAATATAGATTTCGAAAAACGCGGTGCGAACGTAATCACTTATTACAAAGACGAAGAACCAGGGCACACCTACGGTTTTCTGCCTGGATGGCGCAATGATCTCGAAAAGGAGGAAAAATGAAATTCTCCTACAAAAAGTTATGGATAAAGCTCATAGAAGAGGACATGTCTAAAGCTCAGTTAGCCAAGAAAGCTGGTATAAGTCCTGCGACCCTCACAAAGCTAAAAAAGGGCTCTAATGTAACGACCGATGTTCTCTTACGTATCTGCGAAGCCCTTGATTGCGATATCTCGGACATCGTGGATATCGTCAAAGCCGAAGAGTCGAAAATAGCGAATATTGACAAGTGCTATACAAGGTCGTGATAAGAACATGGGCAGACCCGAAGATAAGTACGTGAAGATACCAGCACTGATACACGCAACACGCATTGGCTACACCTATATTCCAAAAGAAGGCAAACGCGCTGGCATCGACTACGACATTGGCACCAATATCTTTTACGAACCGTTCCGAAAAGGACTTGAACAAATAAACAATACGACAATCAGCGAAGAAGATGCCAAACGCCTCATAACCAAGATTCGTCAACTTTTGAGCGCGGACGACCTCGGTCGCGCGTTCTTCGAGAAGCTCCAAACGAGACTTGATGGGTATAAACTCCTCGATTTCGATACACCCACGAACAATGTCTTCAATGTATTGACTGAACTCCCCTATGCAAATGGTGAAGACAATTTCAGACCAGACATCATCTTCCTTGTAAACGGTATGCCTCTCGGTTTCATGGAAGCTAAACGTCAGAACAATAAAGATGGCATTATCGCCGAGCGTGCGCGCATGTTCAGTCGTTTTCGTAATCCGGCGTTTCGCCGCTTTGTGAACATTACGCAGCTCATGGCTTTCTCCAACAGTCAGGAATATGACGATGAGGACAGGCAGCCCATTCAAGGCTCATTCTATGCCAGCAGCTCCTATGACGAAATGGCTTTCAATCATTTCCGAGAAGAGGAATCCGAACATATGCTTTCGCTCGTTGCGGATCGAAATCCTGCAATTGAAGGCGAAATCTTGCGAGACAACAACCTCGCAAGTTACGCTGGTGCCGCAGAACTTGAAACCTCCATTGATCCCACCACCCCCGCCAATAGGATAATCACATCCCTCTTCTCACCTGAACGATTTCTTCTCCTCGTCCATTACGGAATCTGCTATGTCGAAAAGACCGATGAGGGCGGCATCAAGCATCTACAAAAGCACATCATGCGCTATCCGCAGTTGTTCGCCACGAAGGCGGTGGACAGGGCGCTTACTTCAGGCAAAACGAAAGGCGTCATCTGGCACACACAAGGAAGCGGAAAGACTGCACTTTCGTTCTACCTAACGCGCTATCTGAGAGACTGGTATCAGAGTCGAGGCAGGGTTGCCCGTTTCCTCTTCATCGTCGACCGGCTTGATCTAGCAACCCAAGCGGCAAATGAGTTCCGCAGTAGGGGTGCCATCGTCAACATGGTGACAAGCAAAGAAGAGTTCAAGCAATCGCTTAAGCCAACTGAGCAGTCGTCGGTTGTCACCGATACAGATGCGCCTATCATTACGGTCGTGAATATTCAGAAGTTCGCAGAAGACTCCACCGCTGCAAAGATTGATTACAGCTTGAACATCCAGCGCGTTTACTTTATCGACGAGGCTCATCGTGATTACAAAAATGGAGGTGCTTTTCTCTCCAACCTCGTTTCATCCGATCGCGAATCCGTAAAAATCGCGCTTACAGGAACGCCCCTTGTCGATAGCAGGCACGGCAACGCCACCAAACAGGTATTCGGCGACTACATCCATAAGTATTTCTACAACCAGTCTATCGCAGATGGCTACACCCTGAAACTCTTGCGCGAGGACGTGAGAACCGAATTCCGCGTGAAGATGCAGGAGGTCATGCGTGAGCTTCAAGAGGTGAAAAAGCTTGTTAAGCTAGAGGATGTTTTCGAGCACAAGAGCTATGTAGAGCCTTTGGCAGATTATATCGTCAACGACTACATGCATTCACAAATTGCCCTTGATGATGACTCCATTGGTGGCATGATTGTAGCCTACAGCTCAAAGCAAGCCAGGGCATTATATGAATACTTGTCCCAGATTGACCAAGATATTTCAGTAGAGCTTATTCTTCATGACGAAGGCACTAAAGAGAGCCGCAAAGAAATAACGGATAATTTCAGGCGCGATGACAGCAGCATCGACATCCTCATCGTATTCAACATGCTGCTCACAGGTTTCGATGCCCATCGTTTGAAGAAGCTGTATTTATGCAGGCCCATCAAAGCGCACAACCTCTTACAGGCATTGGCACGCGTGAATCGCCCTTACAAGGATATGGCTCATGGCTATGTGGTCGATTTCGCGGACATCACAGAGGAATACGACAAGACAAACCGCGCATATCTTGCCGAGCTCACAGGTGAGCTTGGGGACGCCGCATCTGAATACAGCAGCCTTTTCGAAGATCCCGAGACGGTAGAGCGCGACCTTGCCATTATTAAAAACCTCCTTTTTGAATACACGACCAGCAACGTGGTCGAGTTTCAAAATGAGATAAGCGTCATCAACGATAAGGCAAAACTGTACGAGCTTCGCAACGCTCTCGCGCAGTACAAGGATTTGCGCAACGTTGCCAATATGTTCGGGTACGAGCATCTGTATGAACAGTTCGATGTCTCAAAGGCACAGGAACTTCTTTCTGAAGTAAGCCTGCGCATCCAAGCCATCAACAATAAAGAAGCTCTGGCACTAAAGGACATGTCCACAGGATCGATCAATCTTCTGCTTTCGCAAATGGAGTTCAGTTTCAAGCGCATAGGCGAAGACGAGCTTGAGATTGCCGACGAATTCCAAGACAAGCTTCGTCGCACATACAGCTCCTTTGCAAGCAACATCGATCCTTCTGATCCTGAATATATAAACCTTCTCGATGAGCTCCGGAAGCGTTTCGAAATGATGGACATCGAGGAAATGACCAGCACCGACATGAAGGAGAACACCCAAGAGCTTGATTCGTTGCGCTCGCGCATAGACGAGTTGAATCGGAAGAACCAGCTGCTTGCCAAGAAGTATGACGGCGACGAGAAGTTCGTTCGCATGCACAAACGCATGCTTCGAACTCCACCGCCTTTAACTGATAGCCCGGTCATACTCTTTAAAGTGCTACATACACTGAAAGAGCAGCTGGATTCGGGCGTGCTTGCAAACCACAACGTGCTCGACAACAAGAACTATTTCGCCAAAGACGCGAGCCGCATGCTATCTCAGGCGTGTAAAGCTCAAGGGCTTTCTTATAAAGCCGCTCAAATCAAGGAACTATCCGACTATATTGCTTCTGAATACATTAGCGAGAGAGGTAAAGCTGCTTAATGGAACAGATCAAGAACTTACCCGGTACCGAGGTGCTAAAAGAAACCAAGGCGATGATCGACAGCCTGAAGACCGTGTGCGCCAACGCTGGACTTTCCAATGACAGTTCGGAGTACAAGATCATCACCGAAGCATTCTTGTATAAATATCTCAATGACAAATTTCTGCACGATCTGCGCAGGCTGGATGAATTCGTGAACGCAACGGACGTAGAAGCTGCTTATGCAGCCATGTCCGAAAGCGAACGGGAGGATGTGCTGCTCGGGCTTGACGCTGATACCGCCGTTGTGCGTCCAGAGTATCTTTTGACATACCTCTTCAACAAGCAGAACGAGCAAGGCTTCGCCGCCACGCTGGATGGCGTAATGGTAGGCATCGCCGACGACAATATCGACATCTTCTCGGTTAGCACGGGCTAAGGACAGCCCATCAAGCTTTTCAATGGAATCAGCCGTTTCATCGTGGAAGAGAGCAAACGGGATATCTTTGCCCGCAACCTCATAAACAAACTCGCGGCGTTCAGCTTTGAGCAAGCCTTTAACCAGAAATATGATTTCTTTGCTAACGTGTTCGAGTATCTCATTGCTGATTACAACAAGGATTCAGGCACCTACGGCGAATACTTCACGCCGCACTCCATCGCCACCATCATCGCTCGTATCTTGGTGCCGGAAGACGCAAGCGACGTGACCGTATACGATCCTGCAGCGGGAACAGGAACGCTCGTCTTGGCAGCGGCGCACCAGATAGGCGAAGGCAAATGCACTATCTACACGCAGGACAGAAGCCAGAAGGCTAACGAGTTCATGCGCTTGAACCTTATCCTGAACAACCTCGTGCATTCACTTCCGAACGTCGTAAATGACGATACGCTTGAGAATCCGCGCCACCTCAATGCCAGCAAAAAGGGCATCCGTCAATTCGACTACATCGTAAGCAATCCCCCGTTCAAGGCGGACTTTTCCAGTACACGCGATGCACTTGCAGGCGAGGCGTATGCAACGCGTTTCTGGGCAGGCGTGCCTAACATCACAAACGATGCCAGCAAGATGGAGATCTACCTCATGTTCTTGCAGCACATTGTCGCCTCCATGAAGCCGGGTGGTAGGGCGGCTATGGTCGTACCCACTGGGTTCTTAACGGCAAAGGGAAAGATTCAGCTTGCCATTCGCACTCGTATGGCAGAGAGCAAGATGCTTCGAGGGGTAGTGAGCATGCCGTCGAATATCTTCGCGAACACGGGCACCAACGTGAGCATCGTGTTTCTGGATTCCTCTAAAGAATACGAAGATGCACTGCTTATGGATGCATCCAAGCTGGGCGTTAAGGTTCGCCTAGATAAAAAGAACCAGCGCACCTACCTCACCGATGAGGAGATCGAGCGCATAGTTAATGCATTTAACGCACGTGAAGAGGTTGAAGATTTCAGCGTACTTGCAAGCTACGATGAAATAAAAGCCAAGAAGTATTCTTTCAGCGCAGGTCAGTACTTCGAGGTGAAGATCGACTACGTTGATATCACACCCGAGGAATTTGATGCCGAGCTGAAGCGACGCATGGACAATCTATCTAAGCTGTTCGAAGAAGGCAATCGTCTCCAAATCGAGATCGAGACACAGCTGAAAGGGGTACACCTTGAAGCTTAGAGACTTATGTTTGCATATTACCGATGGCGAACACGGCTCCGTGCAAGGAGACCAAGAGGGTGGCTACTTTTTCTTGAACAACAACAATATTACGGATAGCGGTATCAGAATAAAGGTAAACGATAAAAGGATTTCTGAGCAGATATTTCGTGCTATCAGAAGTAGAACAAAGCTCGAAAAAGGTGATATGGTCATCGCCACATGCGGTACCCTGGGTAAGACAGCTGTACTCGAAGAGAAACCTGATGCTTACGAATTTTCCCGAAGCGTAGGAATGATAAAACCTGACAGAACGAAACTTCTGCCACATTACCTTCATTACTATCTCATGCTTCCCGCTTCCCAGAAAAGGATAGACAGGATATCAAGCGGAGGCGTTCAAAAGCATTTCTATATAAGCGACATGGAAGATTTCGAGATTGATGCCCCAGTCTTGATGAGCAATATGCAATTACGTTGCTTCTTTGCAACCTTGACAAAAAGATTCAAAACAACAAAAAGCTGATGCATGAGTTGGAAGAGACCGCTCGTCTAATTTATGACTACTGGTTCACTCAATTCGACTTTCCTGACGAAAACGGCAACCCCTACCGTTCAAGCGGTGGCAAGATGGTTTGGAATGACCAGTTAAAACGTGAAATCCCTGAAGACTGGGAAGTAGGAACTCTCGCTGAAATTCTTACCCTTAAAAAAGATACCTGCCTTCCACAAAGCGGTTCATTGTATGAACATTACAGTATCCCTTCGTTCGATCTGAATAAAATGCCCGAGTTCTCTGATGGCTCTACCATCGATAGCAGAAAATATGTTATTCATACTGGCGATCTGTTGTATTCGAAATTGAATCCAAAATTCAAACGGCTTTGGAGACCGGCTCGGATTGAGAGTCTTAATGCGATATGTTCCACGGAGTTTTTGGTGCTCCATCCCGTCGACAACCACTTTTCGGCATTTTGCTATTCAGTTTTAGATAGTAATCACTTCTATGGATATATGGTGACCAACGCAATCAGTTCGACGGGCAGCAGATCGCGCGTTAGTCCCGATGTAGCTATGAACTATATGTTACCTATAGCACCATCGAAAGTTGAGCAATTCTACTCAGACATTACACAGCCTTTCATGGAAAAAATCGATGCGATGACCTTGGAAAATAGTTGGCTTGCTAGTTTGCGCGACTGGCTCCTTCCAATGCTCATAAACGGTCAGGTGGTTATCGATGAGTAAGAAGGGCGTTCAGTCGATTATTGACTCCATACGAGAAGCCGTAGAGAAGAAATGCTGGATTCCTGCTTTAACAACTGCACTAACACTTCCTGACATTATGGGTCAGATTGAGTTTCCCGAGCTGGTTAACAAACGCGAGAGACGTCTGGTGAAACAACAATACACGACTTGGTTTGCCAAACATGTCGAACATTGGTTCGCTGACGAGCAGGGCTGGAACAAAGACGGCACACCTATAAATCCCTACTTCACAGCAGATATGTGCTATCAGCTTCGTTGCTCGGTTCTTCACCAAGGCAATGACGATGTGAAGCATGATTTCAGCTTCGAAAATGAAAAGACTCTACGTATAGTTACACGTTCGAATTGCGAGTTAATGCTTGTGACAGCTATGGCTCTGTCTGGCCTTCTCCACAGTCGGGAGAAAAGCTCCACAAGACGATACATGTACGCGTTGATGTCGGAAGCCTTTGTGCGCGGCTATGCGACGAAGCCCAATCATTCCTGGACTCATATCCAGAGGATACATTTAGTCAGTTAGGAATAGATTTGGTAGATGTGCAAGCGTTCCGCAACTCATTATGTTAACCCTCCACTAGATAATGTTCACTCCCATCCAGTCGAGCCCGACGCTACATAGTGCGTAGCACCGCCTAGGCTGCATAGTATGCTCAACATATCCATCTTCTGCCACAAATCGGCTGCAATGCCGTAAATACGTTCACAAAAACACTCTCGCACAAACTCAGCTTGCTACGCGCGTTCAGAGAATCGCATACGGCCCTATATACTCCAGCGATAATCCATGCTGACCTAGAAAGTTCCTGCTACGTCCACAGTACCAGGAAGCTGTCTTTTGTCTATCAAAAGCTATTTCAGGGGACGATCCTTGCCAGGCGTATCGGAGATTGTTCGAAGGCCGTTTTCTGGCGGCTGAGCAAGGGGAAACCAATATTTCCATGCCCCCAGTTTATGCGCCCCCGTCACTTGGCTCACGCGACGAAACGCATTGCGCGGAATAAACGTTCGCAACCGTTTGCCACTTCCGACCTCCAAAGAGACACCACCTTGCGCAAGCGCTTCGATCACGAACGTGAGACAGTTATATGAAAAGAGGTCATAAACACCAGGATCTGCGCACTTTGCTTCGGCAAATGCTCGTATCTGATCGAAGGCTTCCTTCGTACACCAGAGCGCAAGAGCTGCATTCACATGCTCGTTCCAGTAATCGCCAGGCTGCCCATGCACGATCCAACCCGATGAAGCCTCAATCTGCGCGAAGGTGAGAGGTTGCTCAAGACACGCCATGAGCGCTGGCGCTTTGATAGCAGTACCTTGCCGATAGAACGAATACGTTTCAAGCGCGCCATCCATCGGGCCCAGCGCCAATATCACGTGGCCGAAATCATAAGCAGCTTCAAGATTGAAGAGCAAATAAACACTAAAAGCATCCGACGGCGCAGGCATTTGAAGTTGCTTCGGAATCTCTTCACGCTGCTGATCGGCATGAGAGCGATTCAGTATATCAAGGCTAAAGCCCTTCACGTAATCCCCTTTCAATCGCTCTGTCATATTTTTACGTTCGCCCCGTTTGCAGAAGATTGAAGGCGAAGCCGCAAAAGAAATCGAGACGCTTTATGCATATCAAAGAATCGCGGGTGAACATCAACTATATCTTATACGTGCAACTTGCGAACATTCGCTGATACTATTGAATCATGTGTAAAAGATGCATCATATTCACCTACGACGAAGTGCTCGACATCGTAATGAAAATCGAGGTTGAAACTCCGCTGAACTTCAACCCAGACTGGCCGGTTCGAACGACGGAAGCTTATCCGAAGTCGGTCGCTCCCCTCATCGTGCCTAGTTTTGATACGGCTACGCAATCATTAACTTTGATGACGACGCTATCTGACGCACTCTCTCCCACTTTCGCACCAGGATCGCTGGGAGTACGGGAGCTTTCGTGGGGATTCGAGGAATCCTGGAAACCAGGCGTTGTATTCAACACACGCATCGAAAGTGCCGCAAAGCCAACCTGGCAAGAATCCATGCTACACCGGCGCTGCATTCTTCCCGTCCCCGCTTTCTTCGAGACGCATCGCGAAGAAACCTATCCCTCACCCAAAACGGGAAAACCCATCAAACGCCAATACGAATTCCGTGTTCCTGAGCAGGATATTATCTTCATCGGCTGCACGTGGCGTGGAAGCACCTTTTCCATGGTAACGCCCGATGCGAACGCAGACATGGCGCCCATCCATCACCGTATGCCGCTCATTGTGCGCCAAGAAGAACTACCACTTTGGTTCGGCCCGAATTACCAACAGCTTGCTGACCGATCCAAGATTCGACTAGAGGCACAACCTGCTTGATCTTTTGCAAGAGCGCAGAGTGCTAACCGCTCAATACAGGGCAGTTCGGAGGAGTTCGAAGAGGGTCTTGTCATAGCCCATATCATCGCGCGCAGAATCTATCAGGGTCTCCCAGACGAGCGCCGCAAGAGCTTCGGGGGCCATCGCGCCTGTTAGCCGATCCTGCTTGATCTTTGGATCGCTAAGTAGCGCCTGCTTTATTCCTGCGCGCGCGTGGATGAAGCTTTGTTGCTCTCGCTTCTGCGCCGAAAGACGATCACTTTCGCTGAGTGCAGAAAGATCGGAGAGAAAATCCTTCCTGAATTCTTTGAGCGCGCTCTTTAGGCTCTGCGAAAGCGCCTCGCAAAAAGCGATGAAATCATTACCTTCATGCGCAGCAAGCGTCTTCATGGTTTCCGCGAAGGCTCGCTGCCAAAACATACCCACCACATCGTTGATCAGTTCGGTCTTGCTCGCATACGAGTTGTAAACCGTCCCCACCGAAACATCGCATGCGGCAGCGATCGAACGAATACTGAGCGACCGAAGCCCCTGTTCGCAGGCAAGCTGATAGGCCTGCTCGAGTATTTCTTCGCTGGTAATAACTGATCGTTTGCCCATTTCAAGCGTCCTTAGATCGGGAACCTGACACCAGTATAACGACATTATGAACTTCGTTCAAATATCTTGACACCGCACAAAATGGTTCTAAAATGAACATTGTTCAATAAATGAATCATGTTCATTTTGCGAAAACCAACTAGAGGACCGAACTCTTTCGGAAAGGCGGTCCCAAGAAAAAGAAATGAGGTCATCATGTCACCGCTTCTTATTCTCTCAACGATCGCGATCAGCGCCGCACTCGTGTTCTATACGTGGGGAGTTTTTGGAGAGCGTCGCAGCGGCACGCTCACACGGAAATACGTAACGCTCTTTTGGATCGGACTTGCCTGCGATACAACAGGCACGCTGATGATGAGCTCCATGGCCGCACAAACTGCTGGTGGCATGGGCGTCCATGGCATCACGGGTGTAGTAGCTATCGTTTTGATGCTCATTCATGCAACGTGGGCAACATGGACCTATTTGCGCGGCAGCGAACAGGCGCAAAAGCGCTTCCATACCTTCAGCACGGTGGTTTGGCTTGCCTGGCTCGTCCCCTACATCATCGGCATCTTGATGGGTATTCCTGCGATCCACCTGAAAGCAGTGTGCGCTGCTGGCACAAGCGTGATCGTCGTTGCCCTTCTGAGCGTGATCCTCGCGCTCCCCCGTCACCGTCGCTATCAGTAGGATGCGTCTTCTGTCAACCCGAACGTCTTGTTACTTCCACAAGAGCGAGGCGTTCGGGTCACGCTCGAGACAAAGGTCGCGCAACTGCTCGAGCTCATCCTTGTAGCCGGCAGGATCATCCGATTCGTCGCGATAGTCGAGCGTCTCCAGCACCTCGACCGCAAAACCCTCTTCGCCGTAGCGCTCCCACAGCTCTAGGAGATGTCGATTGGGATGATAGCCTGAATTCAGCTTGAACGTCACACTGTTGGTGTCGGCCGAGATGTTGCGCGATGCCAAGAGGAAGCTTTCCCCGTAGGCTCACAGCAAAACGACAACACACCCATAGGAGGTCGGCTGTTGCGATACGCTTCCTTCAGTTCTCGTTTGCGCTGTTCGTCCATTGGCCACTCCTGTTCAGATCCTCTTACAACTCGAAATCGTATTCTTCCACCAACTTCTCAAGCAGATCAAGGCCCATATCCTGCGCTCCAGTTTCCCAAGGCGTTGCTTCGCAGAACACTTGGGTGCGCGGATAATAGGTAAGGTGTACAAAGTTCCCATAGTCGTTGATCACTTTAGCCGCTGCAATATCTTTTTCTGGCACAACGAGCACAATGCGCTCTTCGTCAGCGGTGCAGAATGTAAGGACATGCTGATCTTGCATGATCGCGCTATAACGAGCAGACGGATGATCGATATCAGCTTCGACCAAAAGCACCTCGGCTGTTTCAGGACCCTCGATCAGATCCTGAAAGGAATCAGGAGCGTCAGACCTGATGAATACAGCGAGGATCACAGCTGCAAACAAAAAGAGAAATACCGTTATCGCAGGTTGCTTAAGAAGTTCATAGGAAACCTTATGCTTCTTTCGATGCCGCCGGTAAAGAACGAATGACGCTATGCAAGCAGCCCACACCGCGAATACAACGAAGTACGTTCCCACGCTTGCGCCATCTAACGCAGTAAGGCTTCCCAAGAGCAGGATGAACAGCGCGCCATACACAAGAACGTTAAGGGCCGCGATCGAAAGCTGCCTTACGAAGGCCTTTCGTGTTTTTGAGCGCTCACTTGCGCTCATAGACTTGAGGCCGAGCACGATGCGTTTCACGAAAAAGCAACCTACAATGAACATGCCGATGCTCGCCACTGCCATTCCAAGGCTCCCCAGGAATTTGTTCACCACGCCTTCCTGTCCGATTCCTACGGCTTGTTCGCCGTAGATGAAGAGCACAGCCCCACCAATAATGCAGATGCACGAAATGATCAGGAAGATCCGCTCGGCCTTCGAGGATGATACAACAACTGAAGGCTTAGGTTGTTTTGGCGGTTCGGGTGGCGTATTGTTCGTCATGTTGATCCTTGCGGAGTGAATTCTTGGCTGACCTCATTGTAAGTCAATTCAAGCTTTGCGCCTGGTAAGGCCCACCACCATTCCGACCAAGGCACCCATAAGCGCGAACACGATCCAGCCAAAGCCCATCGAAGAAAGCGGGAGCAGTTCGAGCGGAACGATAGTAGCCACGTTGGTCACGGCCAGCTCGACCACGACCCCTCCCACGAGCGCACCTATAGCAGCACCTTGATAGACTTCGCGCAGCTTGATCTGTTTCTTGAAGACTAGAAGCACCACCACGGTGATGAAAGGCGGGTACACCACACCCAGCACCGGATCGGCAAAACGAATGATATTGTCGAGGCCGATATCGCAGATCAGCGCCCCTATCACGCAATCTATGATCAAAAGCGCCTGGTAGGAGATCTTGTTCTTGAACAGCCGACTGAAGAAATCCGCAGCCGAACTTACCAGCGCAACAGCCGTGGTCACGCACGCAAGCGCCACAATCACGCTCAACAGGATCTTGCCTGCATCCCCTAAAAGGCTCTCAACGATAGCAACGAGCAGCCCAACCTGCGACATACCCGCGCCTAACGACACCGAAGTCGCGCCGAGATAGGTCAATCCGCCATAGACCAGCCCGAGCATCACTACTGCCCCTATGCTCGCACGCGCAAGAAGAGCCGAACTCCTGCCAGGATCGGTATAGCCCTTCACGACAGCAGAATCCAGGATGATGATGGAAAACGCTGCGACCCCGAGAACATCCATGGTCTGATAGCCCGAGCGAATGCCCTCCTGAAATACATAATCCGTTTGAGGTGGCTGAATCTCTCCTATAGGAGCAACGACCCCAGCCACGATCAGCACGAGCACACCGACTAGCAACGTCGGCGTGAAGAACTTGCCGATGATATCAACTACCCGCGACTTCCTGCAGGTGAGCAGATACACGATTACGAAGAACAAGATAGAGAACGGGACCAAAAAGGAATTCGCGTCTTCGCCAAGATAGGGCGCGACCGACAGCTCGAAGGTGGTAGCAGCCGTACGTGGCATGGCGAAGACAACGCAAAGGCACAAGATAGCCACCGTTGTTAGGATCGTGCCGCCGATCTTTCCGAGCGTCCCGTCGAAGGCTCCACGCGGACCGCCCAAGCGGCTTACCACGAACACGCCGAGGCACGAGAGAACAGCATCAACGAGCAGAAATCCGACCAATCCCCACGCCCAAAGGTCACCGCTCAACTGCCCTAAGGTTGGGGGAAATATCAAATTGCCCGCACCGAAGAACATCGCGAAGAGCGAGAACCCGACCACGATCGAGTCTTTTCCGAGCGTCGACTTTTCCTTTGTTCTTCCGATCTGTCTCATGCTAGACCCATCTGTGCAGGCTGTTGGATGCCTTAGATTGCCGAATGTCTTGAACAGCCTTGATTCTAGAACAAGCAATAACCAGCTCAGACGCCGCAACCAATCGGTCGATGATTTGTGAACATAAGGAAACCCTGATGGCAGCTCGCTCTTTTCATCGCGCTGCAGAACGTCTTACCGCGCCACAAAAATGAAACGCTCTCCAGATTCTTTCTTACGAAGCGTTCCGTAACACGCAATCATCAAGACCGTAACGCAAACCTACCGTCGTCGAACTAGAGCTTGCTCGTGTCTTAGACTTGAAACGTGTTGGACTTGCAAGAGCGAAACTGGTAACGCACGGCTGGAGGGGTAACAATGAAGATCAACGTACTGAGCGCATATCAAACAACCGCAGAAGAATTCTTCAACAAGATACTCGGATGGAAAGCGACGCTCGTACTCGACATCCGCCTCAAGAACACAAATCAGCTTTCAGGCTTCACCAAACAAGAAGATCTCGAATACTTCACCCACGTGATCGCCCACGCCGATTACGTGCACGATGTCGAATCCTCCCCCACGAAGTCGTTACTCGATGCCTATTTAGATGCAGGCATGCCCTACGAAGAATACTTCAAGAAGTACGCCGAAGAACTTAAAGCCGATAACGCGATCCCCGATTTCTTCAAGAAATATGGCAGCTACGATTCCATCGCCATCGTGGGAACAGCCACCAAAAAGCGTCATTCCCACGCAGAAGAGCTGCTAAAGCTTTTAAAGGAATACAACCCGAGCATTACCTCGTAGCGGCACCGACCTAGTTATCCTCAAGACCAAGCGATGCTCCCAGGAATTTTGGCTCCGCGCAAAAAGGGGGCCTACGTCTTACGTCTTGTGTCTTGTATAAAGAGTTAGCATACAAGATATGATATAATTGTCATACGTCATACATGATAGGAGGGCATCAATGAGCAAGATGATTTCTGCACGAATTCCCGATGCTCTCTATTCGCAGGCGAGCATCCAATTAGCATCTCTTGGGGCTTCCACGAGCGATCTTGTGAATGCTGCTTTTGAATATGTTCTTGAAGAGCATGCTTTGCCAACAGCTCACCCGTCTAAAAGCAAACAAAAGAAACGAGCTCTGTCGAAAGACCAAAAACAGTTGATCAAAAACATGTTTAAGAACTGCATGCTTGATCTTGACATTCCTGATGACGTCAAAGCAGACAAGCGATATGCGCAAGCAGTAAGGGCGAATAAATATGAAGATATTGCTTGATACTAACGCGCTCATCGATCTTGTTGCAGTCAGGGGACCTTACGTCAACGACATTAAGAAACTATGCATCGCTGCTGTTTTTGGTGACCTGCAGATATGGGCAAGCACGCAGTCGTATGCTGATGCTTATTATGTTTTAAGAAAGCATGCTCCAGCAGAAGAGGTAAAGCATGCCCTTCTAGCAACGCTGGATGTTTTCATGGTGTGTGGCACCTATGCAGCAGATCTTCGTGGAGCACTGAAGTCCGACTGGAGCGACATAGAAGATTATTTGATCGCACACGCTTCAAAGCATATTCCTGCAAAGTATCTGATAACACGCGACAAAGAGCTGGTTGGAAAATCGCCTATAAAAGCTATGTCTGCACAGGAGTTTTTGGATGTATTAGAACATGAATACGGACTCACCTATGATGAAAGCTCTCTCAAATAAGGTGGCACGCAGCTATCATTGCTTCCGTTCTTTCAAGAATTTGCCCTTCCCTCCAAATAAAAAACTCATTGTGACGCGCGATAAGCGCGATTTCAAAAACT
>OLQL01001113.1_pt1 | contig 24060 bp, 27 predicted proteins | sample 1672971 | NCBI WGS metagenome assembly OLQL01 (sample SAMEA3136742, study PRJEB25190) | human gut metagenome | biome: human gut; feature: human-associated habitat; material: faeces | place: Austria | collected 2013
CAGCTCATCATTCTGGTAGTTGTTTTTTCCTACATAAATATCGTAGCCATCACTGGAAACATAATGGAAGGGTTTGGATTTCACCTGCATTTTGGCACCTTTTTTGTTTCCGTAGTGGCGCTTCACATAGCCGTATTCCATCAGCTCTTCCTTGATCTGGGAAAGGTCGCTCTCCTCAGCGGCAATGTCCAGGGCATTGGAGATGGATTCCAGATGTTCGATCTCGCTGGTGGTATCTGCAATCTGAACCTCCAGAGCTTCCTGGGTACGCTTCAGCTTACCGTAACGATCGAAATACTTTTTGGAATTCTCCTGTGGGGTCAGAGTAGGATCAAGAGGAATGGTGATTTCTTCTCCATTATAATAGTTCACAGCCTTAAAGGATTTACAGCCTTCTTCCAGACCATAGCCGTAGGTGTTGATCAATTCGCCGTAAACCTTGTATTTGTCCTTTTTCTCAGTGTCTTTCATCTGCTTCTGCTGAAGGCTTAATTTTTTTCGGTTTCGGTCAAGGGCAGTCTGGACGATCTTTCGGAGGTCCGCAGATTTCTGACGGATACGGGTGATCACGTCGCGGGAGGCATAATAGGTTTCCAGCATCTCTGACACAGATTCAAAGGTCCGGGTGGTGAAGCCTTCTCCATATTGGGAAAAAGGAAGAACACCGTATTCAACCGGCTCGTCCCCTTTGAAAACAATAACCGGGGTAAATTCTTCCCTCCGGATCTGTTCCATTAAACGGGTGAATTCTGTATAAAGCTGCTCTCTGGTATTCTCATCTAATGTCTGGACATCGTCATTTCCATCAATGGAAGCGCGATAGCAAAGTTCCTGAGCCATTACCGGGCTGAAACCGGTAAGCGTCTGATAGAGAGCTTTGGAGACAGCATTGGATCTGCCGCATACTTTTTCCATGAAATCTTCTCTGGAAATGGTAAGAGGATCCAGCTTGTCCTGAGTGTGGGGGATGAAATAAGGACGTCCTGGCAGAACTTCACGTACAGAGCTTACGTTGCAGGATACGTGCTTGATACTATCCAGGATCATATTATTATCATCACAGAAGATAATGTTGCTGTGCTTTCCCATCAGTTCCATAATGAGAACCTTATGGCATACATCACCAAGTTCGTTCAGGTGCTCCAGCTCAAATTCTACAACACGCTCCAGACCAGGCTGGCGTATCGCAGTGATCCTGGCGCTTCCGATGTGCTTGCGGAGAAGCATGCAAAAATTAGGAGCAGTCAAAGGGCTGATCCGGTTTTTGCCTGTAAAATAGATCAGAGGCAGGGAGGCGCTGGCGGAGAGAAGCAGACGCTTCTGACCATTTGCACCTTTTCCGGTGATCAGCAGTTCGTCACTTTCCGGCTGGGCAATTTTGTTAATGCGTCCCCCGGAGAGATTTTTATTTAATTCAGAAACCATTGCAGCAATGGTAATTCCGTCAAAAGCCATAAAAAACTCCTTTCTGCTGACAGGTTACCGATCGTTCCGTGACCAGTAATCTGTAACATGCAGACTTTATTATAACAGCAAAAAAAGGATTTGACTAGGGTTTTAGAATGAACTATAATAAATCTGTATGCGTAGGCAACTGTGAACGGTAGCCTGCGTAGAGTTATTGCCTGAATATCAGAGACGATTCTGTTATGCGGAATGGTACTCTTTTCAGACAGTATTCGGAATAAAAATAAAGAAAGAGATTACTATGATAAAAAGTATGACCGGCTTTGGAAGGGCCGAGGTGATTACAAAAGAGCGGAAAATCACCGTTGAGTTAAAATCCGTCAATCACAGATATCTGGATCTGAGTATCAAAATGCCAAGGAAGCTGGTTTTCCTTGAGGGCGCGATCCGGAATCTTATGAAGACCTATATGCAGCGTGGTAAAGTGGATGTGTTTATCACATATGAGGACTACACCTTAAGCTGTGGCGCACTGAAGTATAATAAGGAGCTTGCAGGAGAATATCTTGCATATATCCGTCAGATGGCAGAGGAATTTGGCCTTGAGAACGATGTGAAGGCAGGAGTTCTTTCCCGTTATCCGGACGTGCTGACTATGGAGGAGCAGTCTGTAGATGAGGACGCATTGTGGGCAGTTCTGGAAGCACCGCTTCGTGAGGCCTGCGAGAAATTTGCCCAGTCCCGTGCAAGCGAGGGAGAGAATCTGAAGAACGACCTGATCGCCAAGCTGGATGCTCTTGATGAGAAGGTAAGTCAGGTAGAAGCCCGTTCTCCGGAGGTTGTGGATTCTTACAGAGAGAAGTTGGAAGCCAAGGTTCATGAGCTTCTGGAGGATTCTCAGATCGAAGATTCCCGTATTGCAGCAGAAGTTGTCCTGTTCTCCGACAAGATCTGCAACGATGAGGAAACCGTCCGTCTCCACAGCCATATCCAGGGAATGAAGAAGATGCTGGAGGAGAAGGGAGGCATCGGACGCAAGCTTGATTTTATGGCACAGGAGATGAACCGTGAGGCAAATACCATTTTGTCGAAATCAAGTGATCTGATTATTTCCAATATAGCAATTGATCTGAAGACAGAGATTGAGAAGATCAGAGAACAGGTTCAGAATGTGGAGTAACCTAGTACATCGTTTTCGAAATAACTATACCACTCACTTGTCTGTGAATCCGATTGCACAGGTATAAAAGCCTCGGCGTAGCCCGCTACGCCTGCGTTTTTATACCTGCACACTCGAATCCACATCCTACGTGATTGGTATAGTTATTTACGAAGCGATGTACTAGAGAATCAAAGACGCAAGCTTTCCATATTGACAGAAGGGTGAAAACATGGCAAAATTAATCAATATCGGATTCGGCAATGTGGTGAATTCCCAGAAAATCGTAGCTGTGGTAAACCCGGATGCCGCTCCGGTGAAACGAATGGTTCAGAGTGTGAAAGGTTCCAATTCCCTTGTGGATGCCACTCAGGGAAGAAAGACCAAGTCCGTGATCGTTACTTCAGACCACATTCTGATATTATCTGCGATCCAGCCGGACACGATCGCCCGCAGATTTGCAGAAGTTATAGAAAATAAGGGAGAGGGCCATGAGTAGAGGAGTTTTGGCAGTTGTTTCCGGATTTTCCGGAGCAGGAAAGGGCACCATTATGAAAAGCCTGATGGCGAAGTACGACAATTACGCATTGTCTGTATCTGCCACCACCAGAAACCCCAGACCAGGGGAAGAAGACGGAAGAGAATACTTTTTCCGCACAAGAGAAGAATTTGAGGAAATGATCCGTCAGGATCAGCTGATCGAATATGCCCGGTACGTGGAGAATTACTACGGTACACCAAAGGCATACGTGGAAAAGCAGCTTGCCGCAGGCAGGGATGTGATCCTGGAGATCGAGATTCAGGGAGCCCGCAAGATCAAGAAGAAATTCCCGGAAGCTGTGCTGGTATTTGTAACAGCGCCCTCCATGGGGGAACTGAAAGAGCGTCTTGTTGGAAGAGGTACTGAGACTGCGGCAGTGATCCACCAGCGTCTTGCAAGAGCTGCACAGGAGGCAGAAGGAGTTGACGAGTACGACTATCTTCTGGTGAATGACCAGCTGGAGGATGCTGTAGACAGGCTTCATAATATTATTCAGAGCGAACATTTCGCCATGAGGAGAAACCTTGGTTTTATCCATGAGATCCAGGCACAGGCAGCAAAGTTTGTGGAAGAATAATCCAAATAAAGAGCAGATGAAACTGCCATAAAATGAAATATCGATTTGCGGCTTTATTCACGAAAACACAGTTTGAAACTGCGAATCTTTATAAAAATAATAACAATAATCACAATTTTTGAAAGGAGTATATATATGATCCATCCATCTTATTCTGAGTTAATCGAAGCAATCAATACCAACAATGAGGACGACGATGAGAGCATGGTGCTCAACAGTCGTTATTCCCTGATTCTTGCTACAAGCAAGCGTGCGCGTCAGCTGATCGGCGGTGCAAAGCCATTGGCAGATAATGTTAAAGGCAAGAAACCTCTTTCTATCGCAATTGACGAGTTATATCACGGCAAGGTTAAGATCCTTCCAGGTAAACATGAGGAAGAGGATTTAGCAGAGATCGCAGGACATTCTGCAGAGGAAATTGCTTCTGAAGAACCTGCAGCCGCAGTTGATCCCGCTGAGTCTGAGGAGAGTGCAGAATAATATGAAATTACTGTTCATTTCCCTTGGATGTGATAAGAATCTGGTAGATTCTGAGGAAATGCTTGGAATGCTTGCTGCAGACGGACATGAGATCGTTGATGATGAGGACGAAGCAGAGGTCATTATTGTCAATACCTGCTGTTTTATCGGTGATGCCAAAGAAGAAAGTGTAAATACCATTCTTGAAATGGCAGAGAAGAAAAAGGCAGGTACCTGCAAGGTGCTGATCGTTACCGGCTGCATGGCACAGCGTTACAAGAAAGAAATTTCAGAGGAAATACCTGAAGTGGATGCTATTCTTGGTACAACCTCTTACGGCGATATCAGCAAGGCTGTAAAGGAAGCCCAGGCAGGCAGACACTTTGAAGAGTACAAGAGCATTGATTTTCTTCCGGATATTTCCGGTAAGCGTATGTTGACCACAGGTGGACATTTTGCATATCTGAAAATTGCAGAAGGCTGTGACAAGCACTGTACCTACTGTATTATCCCGAGCCTGAGAGGAAAATTCCGCAGCTATCCCATGGAAAGACTATTAAAACAGGCAGAGAAGATGGCAGAGGAAGGGAAATCCTGTGAAGAAATCCTGCAATATTTTTTCACTGATGTCAGTCTGGAAGAGGTCACGGATATTGTAATCGAAAAAAACGAAAAGGGAGAATAAGTTGGTCATTTTCTGGCAAAAATATTGTCAGAGGTGATAGAATATGAATAAAAAGCAGCAGTCCTCTAATAAGAGGAGAAAAAGAGCGTCGATCGGTCTTGCGGTCTGCTTTGCCGCTGCTATTGTGCTTACAGGAGCCTATACATGGAGAAATTACCGGGCAAATGTGAAGGATGAGCAGGCAAAGATCGAGGAAGAACAGCAGGCGAAAGAGGAAGAAATCAAAAGAAATACGGAAGAGACAAGCAGTATTGCAAAGAAAGCGCTGGAAGATGAAGAACCTGTGACAAAAGAGGACAGCCAGGCTGCAAATACGGCAGCAGATGGAAGTACAGAGAACCGGATGGATACATGGGAGACGGACAGCACGCAGACCGCAGGAACGGCAATGAACCTGAATTTCGGGGAGGACAGCCAGCTTCTGTGGCCGGTGGACGGCAATGTGCTGATGAGCTACAGTATGGATAAAACCGTATATTTTTCTACATTGGATCAGTACAGATATAATCCGGCGATGATCATATCCGGTGCGGTGAACGATAACGTGATCGCAGCAGCACCGGGTCTTGTAAAATCCATTGATAACTTTGCGCAAACAAGCTCCTGTACGGAATCAATCTGATTCTCGCAAAGGAGCCAGTACTCTTTCGTCGTTTGGTCTAATCGTCGCACTTCTCGGCGAAGCGATGGCGACAGCGGTTTGGGTGATGAACGGTCGATGTTGTTACCGGTCATCAGTTTCCAAAGTTCAATAATCAACGCAAATGCAAGTTGTATCCCGTCCATACGCTGTGCTTTCTTAAATTCAAGCTGAAGCTCCATTAAGGGCGTAAACCGCTTGGGTATGCGGACAGCATACAGTGTAATATCTTTTTGATTTAAAATGAGGCGTTCCCGTATCTTCTCCTGAGTGTACTGTTCGCCAAGCGAATCTATACGGACAGAGCGTTTCCAACCGGGAGCGATAATGGAAGGATGACGGTAATCACTGTTTCTTGCATAGCTGTAGCCGAGATTTTTCAGGTATAAATCAAAGGCTTTCCAGTTGGTTGTATTTGAAATTGCTTGATCAATATCCCGTTTTAAAATATCTCGGTGAGTTAAACCGCCGCTTTTGTGAATCCAATAGTCTTTCTTTCGATTGCCTGTGAATTTACTCGGCGGCAATACGCTTTTACCTTGTTCCAAACAAACTGCATCGGAGATCTCCCGCAGTTTGTAGTGGTCTGAGATATGGTTTTCAAACTTCCGACCAGTGCGAAAAGATACCGAATTTACCACAATATGATTGTGAAGATTATCTGTGTTTAGGTGGGTTGTCACTACTACTTCATAACCTTTTCCCCACATCCGTTTTGCCGTTTCCAAACCGATTGCGTGTGCTTCTTCGGGAGTAACCTCGCCGGACTTGAAACTTTGGTATCCGTGATAGGCTACATTGCCGCCGAGCTTACCGTAACGCTGTTTGGTCGCCAGCATATACTCGTAGGCTCGCTTTGTCGGGCAGTTGATACCGCTGACATACATTCGCTTATCTGTTTTATCATCGTTCTCAACATAGCGGAGAGCGTTATACAAATCCTCGTCAAGATATTTCTTATCTGTTGTCTTGTCAGGATTACGGGCATAGTCGATTACTTCTTTTAACCTGTTTTTGACAGGCCAGAATCCGGTGGTTGCCATTCATCACTCACCTCGATTCCGTTTTTAATTTGTGTTATGGTTTCCTTTTCAGGCAATAGAAGTTCCGAATGAATTTCATCAATCAGCGCAAGAAGTTTGTTTTCTGTTTCAGGTGTGATTTCTGAGGAATTACACAGCTGGCACAATTTGTTATAGAAATCAAAAAAGACATCGGGTTGCACCGTTCTCGGTTCATATCCCAACGCCCTTTGCACCATATATTCACTGACAGATAAATTGAATTTTCCTGCGAGTTGTTTGATTTTGTCCTTATCTTTTGGCTTTACCCGAATATCAATTCGTGCAAATTTTTCTTTTGGGTTTCTGTTCATAGATACATCAGTCCTTTCAAAATGGGGTGTTAGGGGTGTCCCCTAAAGAGTAAACCGGCTAAACAGCCGATTTTGAGTTGGAACTTGCCGTACAAGTTCCCTGCTTGTTACAGTATGAGACACGATTACTGTCCCTCGTTTCTCTCAACCTTTCTCAAATAGGAAATACCGTTCTTTGCTTTCTCAAAAGTGAGCGTCAGCATTGCTCCTTCTTCAATTTCAGGGATACCAAGATAACCGGTGTTCTGCCAAGCGGCAGCCATAATTTTACTGCCGTCCTCAAAAGTGAAGTACGCAAAAACATTTCGCTTTTTGCCCCAACGCTTGCAGTCAAGCCGTGCTTTAAATACGCCTTCATGCTCATTTGTCAAATATTCGTCAACACAAACACCTTTTTCTTCGAGTTGTCTTAATGATGAATAAGCTCTCATAATAAAAATCCTCCTTAATTTTGTTTAATGCCAAAGTGATGCCGCAGGGTATTTCAGAGCATAAAAAAGCGGCATCGTTTTAATGTCGTCAGCCTCCGAGAAAATCATCGAGGGAATCCAATAACAGATTTTCTTCTTCGGATAGTCTTTCGGTCAGTTGCCTTGATTCCGTCTGTATCACAGAAAGATTCTGCAAGCACTCTCGAATGGTTTCCTTAATAGTCTCTGTAATTTCTGCGTGCGGCTCATAAAACTGATTAACGGCAGTAATAACCGCCTTGTTTTTTGAATCCGTTATATTTTTCAAATACTCCCAAGCGCTGCGGTCAGCCTTGTTATCCAAGTTAAACCGCAGACTCATTCGCTTGATACTCATAACGCACCGCCGCTTTTAATCAGCTTCATTTCAAGCATTCGTTCATAGCCTTTGGCAGTAGCACAAATATCATCGTTTACGGTAATACGACTTTTGTCATATTCAGAAAAGTTACGGATAAGACATCCGCCGCCTCCGACCACGTAAAGTTTCATTAGTTTTGAATCATAGCCGTGCTCACGAAGTCTGCGAAAAATACCTTCTACATATTCTCTCGCGGTTTGGATAATGGTTTTCAGATATTCACCGTCAATATCTGCTGTACCGAAACGAAGGATACGGGTAATCATTTCTTCGGGTGGCTCTGCGTGATGAACTCTCATCAGATTTTCACGGATTTGGAGCATACACTGGAGCGTTCCGAATTTCTCGGTAAAACAGCGGTGGGGATTCGGCTTTTTATCGTTGACGAACATAATATTCATCGTGCCATTTCCGATATCGCAGAGCATATTTACACCTGAAAAATCGGATAAGTGATTGACAATGGCGGCAAATCCCTGTGGGTAAACATCTGCACCGACAATGCGGATATGATAATCCTTGCCTTTGAAATTGAAATCAACCGTTTCATTTTTTGTAAGGTATTGTTTGAATTCTTCACGCTGTTCGCTCACCCAAGTCAGCGGAAGCCCGGCGGCGATCAATACATCAGCAGAATAGATTTTAGCAATGTTCAACTCCCGTGCGATTGCGGCAAGCGACAGAACATAATAATCCTCGTCCAGCATTTTATCCGCTGAAAATTCTTTATGCTCTGCGCTGATAAGATAATACTTGTTATTCCAAACAAGCAGATTATCTTTGAAAATTGGTTCTTTATCATATACGGTCACACCTGCCTGAAAACAGCAATTTGCCGTTTTCATATTTCCATAGCCGTGGTCGATGCCGATAATATGGGTTTCTTTATATTTTTTCATTGTGATTGTCCTCCTTGATTTTAGGAATCTCTTGTTTGATTTCTGCAAAAGCAGGACAGACACTGTCGGTTATCATCAAACAGTTTTGGTGTCCGCACTGCATACATAGGGTGTTCTTAATTTTGATTTGTTCCGATTTTATTAGATGGTACTGTGTCATAAAGTCCTCCTTTTCCGTTTTTGGGCGAAAAAATAACACCTGCCGATTTTTATATCAACAGGTGTTATCAGATAATTTTCTTATTGCTGAATCCCAAATCTTCGCCGGTGAACTTTTCGTAAGCCAAGCCGATTTTTCGGATTCTTTTGTGAATAGTACTATGCGTTTTGTAGCCGAGCTTTTCTGCAATTTTCTCAAGCGTTATGCCCTCCATACGCATGGTGAGGATTTGTCTGTCCGTTTCGCTGAGCAATGCTAAAAACTCGCTTACTGCCATCGGCTCTAAAACGGTACGGTTCATATCGCTGCGTTCATCGGGTATATCCCAGTCCATACCATCGTTGTTTTCGGCATACCGTTCTTTGATTTCCTCTAAAGATTCAACCGTGATATTCTTTACACGGGTGTGATACCACTTGCGGTAATGGTCGATTTTCTGCCGGCTGTTCCGATAATCAAAATCTTCAAAACAGCGGAACTCCTTTGCGGTATCAATGACAGCTTTCATACTATGGTGCGCCATTGTCTGGGGAACAAGCCAGCTGAACAGATCGGAGATTTCTTCTTCCGACACATAGCCGAAGTTTTCATCCACACCTCCGGCCTTTAACAACTCTTTTGCTTTCGGAAGAATCTTTTCCTCCTGCATTTCCTGAATCCAGTACGGCGCTGCGTGGGCAAAAATCCATGACGGCTCATAACCGGAATAGATTTCACGCTTTGCCCCCAGCCCCATAAACGGCCATACCATAAACGCATAAGCGTCGATAATGGCAAGCAGGAACAAATCGCTTTCTACCATAGCGATTGCGTCCCAGCTTCGCAATAGTTTTCTCGGATTGCGTGGGATACTGTTCAGTTCTGAACCGCACCTGTCCAAAATGGATTTCGGAATAAAGTAGAATGCGGGGATGAAGTCCGCATTGCGAAACGGTGTGATTTCACCGCTTTTTCTTTTTAATAATATCGGCATATTTTGTACCTCCTTTCCAGAGAGACAACCTCTCTACTTATTATACGACACGAAAATATTGTATTGTTCCTGAATTATAAAAAATATTATAATCTCTTTTGCCTAAAAACTCAATGAGATTTAGGCAAAAGCCATGTTTAGAGGAGTTTTGATTGACATTTGCTTTTAAATATGATAGTATGTTAGTATGTAAACTTACATACTAAATTAGAAACGGTGGTGATTACTTGATTGTTGATGATTCTATGAAATTCTGCAATTTGCTTGCGCAAATGATAAAAGAGGCAAAATTATCAAATATCAAGTTTTACACCGCACTTGGCATAAAAAAACCATACTTTTATGATATTTTAAGTGGCAAAGTGAATCCGCCTCCCCCGGACAGACAAATCGCAATGCTCCAATTGTTAAATCCCAAGCCTGAGCAAATCCCATTGTTTTTTGATTTGGCTGCACAAGAGCGAAATGAAGTGCCCGCTGATATTGCACAAGCTTTAAAAAATAAAGATTTGTGTAGAGAATTGCGAAATGGTATAGACTACAAAAGATTATTAAAGAACGGAGAGTATAAAGATGAGTGATAATAAAAGAGAACAAGAGAGAACAGAACTTTACCGTACAATATGGGCACTTGCCAATGAACTTAGAGGAAGTGTTGACGGTTGGGATTTCAAACAATATGTTTTGGGTATGCTGTTTTATAGATATATATCCGAAAATCTTACAACCTATCTGAACAAAGGCGAATGGGATGCAGGAAACACTGATTTTGATTATGCTAAAATCAGTGATGAAGAAGCTTCAACCGTTAGAGATGAGATGGTACAGGTAAAAGGATTCTTTATCCTGCCCAGTGAATTATTTGGTAATTTATTAAACAGAATTAAGAAAGCTGATAAAGACGCTAAAGATAAAGCAGAAAAAGACGGCAAAGAAGTAGAAATTGCTGATTTGGATGAGAATTTAAACGAAATATTGCAAACGAACTTTAAAAACATTGAAGCGTCTGCTATTGGTACCCCAAGCGAAGAGAACTTTAAAGGATTGTTTGATGATATAGATGTCAACAGCAATAAGCTTGGACCAACAGTAATTAAAAGAAATAAAAGACTTAAAAAGTTAATCACTGTTATCGGGGATATGGATCTTGGTAATTATCAAGACAATTCCATTGATGCTTTTGGGGACACCTATGAGTATCTGATGGGGATGTATGCTTCTAATGCTGGTAAAAGCGGTGGTGAATATTTTACGCCTCAAGAGGTATCCGAACTGCTTACAAAGATTTCGCTTGTTGATAACAAAGGTAATATGAAAACAGAAGTAAATAAAGTGTATGATCCGGCGGTTGGTAGTGGCTCATTGCTTTTGAAGTTTGCAAAAATTCTTGGCAAAGATAATGTCCGCAATGGATTTTTCGGTCAGGAAATCAATATAACCACCTACAACCTTTGCCGTATCAATATGTTTCTGCATGACATCGGCTATGATAAATTCAGTATTGAACATGGCGATACTTTAGTTGATCCTAAGCATTGGGATGAAGAGCCGTTTGAAGCCATCGTTTCCAATCCTCCGTACTCTATTAAATGGGAGGGTTCTGATAACGGAACACTAATCAACGATCCGCGTTTCTCTCCTGCCGGTGTATTGGCTCCTAAATCAAAAGCGGACTTTGCTTTTATTATGCATTGCCTTAGTTGGCTTGCTACAAACGGGACAGCGGCTATTGTTTGTTTCCCCGGTATTATGTATCGTGGCGGAGCAGAACAGAAAATCAGAAAATATCTGATCGATAATAACTATATCGAATGTATCATTCAGCTGCCAGATAACCTTTTTTATGGGACGAGTATTGCAACTTGCATTATGGTTCTCAAAAAATCTAAAGTCGACAATCAAACTTTGTTTATTGACGCATCAAAAGAATTTGTCAAATCTACGAACAGCAATAAATTGGGTGATGGAAGCGTAAGTAATGAAGCTAATAACATTCAGAATATACTAAACGCTTATGTCAATAGAAAGACTGAAAAGCATTTTACTGCTCTTGTTAAACAGGAAGATATTGAAAATGCAGATTACAATCTTTCTGTATCAACTTATGTGGAAAGCGAGGATACAAGAGAAGTTATTGATATCGCTGTCCTTAACGAGCAAATTGCTCAAATTGTTCAGCGTGAAAATACATTGCGTGCCGAAATTGATGCGATTATAGCTGAAATTGAGGGGGCGTAATAAATGAGATTATCAGATGTGTTATCAAAACCGATAACAACAGAGTATGTGCAAGTAGAAGGATTTTTAAGCGGCAGAAAGCTTAAAACCGGAAACTCTAAAAAAATTGCCGTTGGCAAAGTTGCTTTAAACTATCATTGCAACAATTGCAATGATCAACGGACATTTTATTCAGGTGAAGATTTGTTTTGTATTGGAGTCAACGAAAAAACTGTCAGTATTGATTGTGTTCTTGAATGTCCTCGTTGCGGGGCTTCGGTACAAATGTGGTTTTTGCTGGAATGTAGAGACGACGATAATATACATAGTCAATATCCGTATGTTCGTATTTTAAAAAGAAGTGAAAAATTTTCTGAATCAGTTTCACTGAACACCGAAACTTACGGCGATTTTACAAACGCTTTAGAAAAAGCAAAAAGGGCAGCAAGAGAAGGATTCGGCGCAGGATCTATCGTTTATTTGAGAAAGGTTTTTGAAAGAATTATTACCCAAACAGCAGAGGCTGCAAATCCTCCCATTGAAACAAGGAAAGCAAACGGCAATCTTAAACCATTTATTCAGATTCTTACGCCAGTAAAAGATCAATGTAACATCATCCCTTCGGAATTTGCTGAAGACGGCTATAAACTTTTTGGAGAGCTTAGTGATGTAGTTCACGGAGACTATGACGAAGACGAGGCTTTACAAAAATTTGATGCTTTCTATCGCTTAGTTACCGGCGTACTGGAAAAAATAAAAACTAACAGAGAACTAATGAATGCGATAGGTACCTTAGGTTGGCATACCGGAGGTGAGGAGAATGAGTAAATTAGAACAACTTATCAATGAACTTTGTCCCAATGGGGTAGAATATCGAAGACTTGAAAATTGCTGTGAAATCTTGGATAACAAAAGAAAGCCTGTAACAAAATCCGCAAGAGAAGCTGGTAAATATCCGTATTACGGAGCAAATGGTATTCAAGATTATGTATCTAATTATATATTTGATGGCACTTTTATTCTCGTCGGCGAGGATGGTAGCGTTGTAACCGAAATGGGAACACCTATTGTTACTTGGGCGACAGGAAAAATATGGGTGAACAATCATGCTCATATTATTTCAGAGATAAATGGCGTTTTGCTGCGTTACTTATTTCATTATCTACAAACTGTACCTGTAAAACACTTAATTCATGGCAATATTCCGAAATTAACAGGCGGTGATTTTAGAGCATTAAAAATCGCTGTTCCACCTCTACCAGTACAAGAGGAAATTGTTCGTATATTGGATAAATTTACGGAACTCACTACGGAACTCACTACGGAACTCACTGCGAGAAAACAGCAGTATGAGTATTATAAGGATGAGCTATTAACATTTGAATATGATTCTGTAGGTTGGTGCGAGCTAAATGATGTTATCATTTCGCTCAATACAGGGCTCAACCCAAGAAAGTTTTTTCGCTTAAACACAGAGGACGCTATCAACTACTATGTTACCATTCGTGAAATTCATGGTGGTAGGATTGTACCTACTGATAAAACTGATCGTATAAACGATGAAGCGCTTGCACTTTGCAACAATCGTTCCAACCTTGAAATTGGAGATGTTTTATTCTCAGGGACAGGTACAATTGGTGAAACCGCAGTAATAGTGGAATACCCCCAAAATTGGAACATCAAAGAAGGCGTTTATGCTATCAAACCTAATAAAAAACGGATTTTGCCAAAGTTCTTACGGTATTTATTAACTGTAACATATATCAAAACAGCATATATGAAAAAAGTTGCCGGAGGAACTGTAAAAAGCATACCGATGGGAGAATTGAGGAAATTAGAAATTCCTATTCCATATCCAGAAGATAAAGAAAAGTCACTTGCAGAACAACAACGCATAGTTGATATTCTTGACCGTTTTGATAAGCTTTGCAATGATATGAGCGAGGGATTACCTGCCGAAATTGAAGCAAGACAAAAGCAATATGAATATTATCGAGATAAGCTCTTAACTTTTAAGAAAAAGGAGTCGGCGGAAAATGAATAGCTTTGAAATTGTAGCAAGCTCTACTGAAAGTACGGTGGTGGCTGAGTACACACCCGAAAAAAGAAAAAGCACCGACTATCAAAGCGAAGCGGCGCTTGAACAGGATTTTATAAATCGCCTTGTCAGTCAGGGCTATGAATACATTACTATAAAAAGCGAACAGGACTTAATTGACAATCTCCGTACTCAGCTTGAAAAACTGAATAACTACACCTTTTTCGATAAAGAGTGGAACGATTTTTACAACGGCGTTATTTCAAACGGAAACGATGGAATTGTAGAGAAAACCCGCAAAATACAGGAAGATTATCTGCAAAACATTACCCTTGATAACGGTTATGTAAAAAACATCAAGCTGATAGACAAAACCAACATCCATAACAATCATTTGCAGGTAATAAACCAGTATGAAGAAGACGGCGGGAATCATGATACTCGTTATGATGTGACGATTTTGGTAAACGGATTGCCGTTGGTGCATATTGAGCTGAAAAAACGAGGGAACGCAATTCGGGAAGCGTTTAATCAAATCAATCGATACCAGCGTGACAGCTTTTGGGCAGGCAGCGGATTGTACCAGTATGTACAGTTGTTTGTAATTTCCAACGGTACGCATACAAAGTATTATTCTAATACTACAAGATTTCAGCATATCAAAGACAATACAGAGAAAAACGCTGCAAAAAAGAAAAAGACCTCCAATAGTTTTGAATTTACAAGCTATTGGGCGGATGAGAAAAACCGCACCATTCCGGACCTTGTAGACTTTACAAAAACCTTCTTTGCAAAACATACCCTGCTTAATATTTTGACTCGTTACTGTGTGTTTACCTCAGAGGATTTATTATTGGTAATGCGTCCTTATCAAATTGCAGCAACTGAAAAAATTCTAAACCGCATTATCGTTTCTACCAATCTCAAAAAAATCGGCAGAAAAGAAGCGGGCGGTTACATTTGGCATACCACCGGAAGCGGCAAGACCTTAACCAGCTTTAAAACCGCGCAGCTTGCTCAAGGATTGAATTTCATTGATAAAGTATTGTTTGTTGTAGACAGGAAAGATCTTGACTATCAAACAATGAAAGAATATGACAGATTTGAAAAAGGTGCTGCCAACAGCAACACCTCCACTAAAATTCTGCAAAAACAAATGGAAGATGATAATGCAAAAATTATCATCACTACCATTCAAAAGTTAGATAAATTCATATCCAAGAACAAAGAAAATGAAGTTTATAAAAAACATATTGTTATGATTTTCGATGAATGCCACCGTTCTCAGTTCGGAGATATGCACAAGTCGATTACAAAGCACTTTAAAAATTATCATATTTTCGGCTTCACGGGCACGCCGATTTTTGCATCGAATTCTAACAGTTCCAATGCACCGAACATGCGTACTACGGCACAGGTTTTCGGCGGTGAGCCGGATGAAAACGGAAACAAAGTAAGACCACTGCATGCATACACCATTGTTGATGCTATCCACGATGGTAATGTACTGCCTTTTAGAATCGATTATATCAACACAATCAAAAATCCTGAGATTTTATACGACAAGCAAGTAAAGGCAATCGACCGTGAAAAAGCTTTACTCGATCCTAAAAGAGTGTCTGAAATTACACAATATATTCTTGAACATTTCGAGCAGAAAACCTATCGTAATCAAAGCCGTTCCTATTATGACCATAAGGTGATTACGAATGTAGAAAAAATGGCGAAATCCAAGAATAATGCTGTGTCAGAGCAAAAAACAACTGCAAAAGTAAATGGTTTCAATTCGATTTTTGCAGTTGCATCTATTCCGGCAGCAATTGCATATTACAATGAATTTAAAAAACAAATGGAGGAAACCGGTCATAAATTAAATATTGCTACAATATTTAGTTTTAATCAGAATGAGGAAGATCCTGATGACATTTTACAAGATGAAAGCTTCGACACAAGTGGTCTTGATCAGACTTCCCGGGATTTCCTTGACAGCGCAATTGATGATTATAATAAGCTGTTTAATGTTAGCTATGATACATCTGCTGATAAATTTCCCAATTATTATAAAGATGTTTCATTGAGAATGAAAAATCGTGAGATTGATTTGTTGATTGTAGTCAATATGTTTTTAACAGGATTTGACGCAACGACTCTCAACACCTTGTGGGTAGATAAGAATTTAAAAGATCACGGTTTGATACAAGCGTTTTCCCGTACCAATCGTATTTTGAACTCAGTTAAAACATTCGGAAACATTGTTTGTTTTAGAAATCTTGAGACAGCTACCAATAACGCCTTAGCGCTTTTTGGAGACAAAAACGCAAGAGGTATGGTTATCCTAAAAACTTACAATGAATATATGAATGGCTATGAAGATGAGCACGGAAAACATATTGAAGGCTATAACGAGCTTCTAACCAAACTTGTAAATGAATTTCCGATAAGCAGTCAAATCGTTGGCGAGGATAACGAAAAAGAATTTATTAAACTGTTCGGTCGCATTTTGAAATTGAGAAATATTTTAAGATGTTTTGACGATTTTGAAGGCGATAATTCTGTATCAGTTAGAGATTTGCAGGATTATCAAAGCGTTTATATTGACTTATATCAAGATTATGCTAAAAAAAGTGACATTGAAAAAGAACGAATCAATGATGATATTGTCTTTGAAATTGAGCTTATCAAGCAGGTCGAGGTCAATATAGATTATATCTTGATGCTTGTTGCCAAATATCATGAATCAAACTGTGAGGACAAAACTATTCTTGCCGATATTAACAAATCAATTGATGCAAGTGTTGAGTTGCGCAGTAAAAAAGCTCTAATTGAGGGATTTGTTGCCCAAATGACAGTAAAAACAGATGTGGAAAAGGACTGGAAAGATTTTGTCAAAAAGCAAAAAGAGCAGGACTTAGAAACAATCATCAAAGATGAAAAGCTAAAACACGATGAGGCTCAAAAATTTATAGAGAACTCATTCAGAGATGGTGAAATAAAAACCACAGGAACAGATCTTGATAAAATATTACCTCCGATGTCAAGGTTTTCAGGCGGCTCTAATAGGGCCTTGAAAAAACAAACTGTCATTGATAAGTTAAAAAGCTTTTTTGAAAAATATTTTGGTTTGATATAGTTAAATCCGCTACCAGCTTTTTACCGGTAGCGGATTTAACTATATTAGGATCAATTCATGATTTACGATTTCTGCCGCTATGTTACGGATATTGTTCATTCGCCGAACCCATTCCATTTGATTTTCCGCCTTAAGCTGCTCCGTTACACCCTCACGATTTGCCATCTGCTTTATCAGCCGAAAAAATATTTCCTCTACCTGCCGGTCGATTTCGGCAAGATGAGCGTTCAGCTTCCCACTTGTCAGCAGGTTATAATACAGAATTCTGTGGTGCTGTTTCAAATACCGTGCGTGCCGCTGTCCCCAAATACCGATAGGATTCTGTTTTTCTTCGGCAAGTATCAAGTTTGGAAGCAGATAATCTCCTGCCTGTGTGTATGTCCCGCCCATTTGCTCAAATAATGATTTTTTCATTGTGTTTATCCTCCTGTTTTTATTGTACTTTCATTTTACAAGAGGACAAAGAATAACACGAATGTGCCGATTGTAAGACATAACAAAACCGCCGCCTTAGAACTTAATCTAAGACGGCGTTTTCTGCTTTGGTATCAGATTGAACATTTCACGGCAAAGCCGCCTGCAAAAAAGTAGGTGTTCGTCCAATACCTGATTGGTGGACCTGATGGGATTCGAACCCACGACCTCTCGGATGCGAACCGAACGCTCTCCCAGCTGAGCTACAAGCCCGGATATGAAGTTGCAGAGCCATAATATATGGAGCGGATACTCCGCTCCATATATTATACACACTTCTTTATAAAATGCAACCATTTTCTCTCCGGCGGCGCAAAAAATTGCCCCTGCAGATGGAAAACGCCGTCCGGCGGGCCTTATTCCGCCGCCGGGATGCGGGTATACGACACCGGCTGCCCCTCCCGGAAGGTCACCTGAAAGCCCTGACCGGGGGAGACGGAGTAGTCATAGCGCCCGCCGCCGAACCAGGCCATCATCAGCCCCGCCGTGACGCCGCCGTGGATGACGCAGACGGCGTCCTCTGGCCTCTGCACCACCGGGGCGATGGCCGCAAGGCTGCGCCGCAGCACCTGCGGGGCGCTCTCCCCGTGGGGGCAGGGGTTGTGCTCTACGTCGGTGATCCACGCCTGATAGGCCGGGGTATCCTTCAACTCCTCGTAGCTCTTCATCTCGAAGTCGCCGAAGTCCATCTCCCGCAGGCCCGGAAGCCGGGTGTGGGGTACGTTGCCATAGATGGCCGCCAGCGTCTGCTCCGTCCGCAGCATCCCGCTGGTATAGTAGCGCTGGGCTGTGGGATAGTCCCCGGCCCGGCGGTGCAGCTCCGACAGAGACTCCGGCAGGGCGGGGATATCCGCCGCCCCGTAATACAGATTCCGCAGGCTGCCCTCCGTCTGGGCATGGCGCAGCAGGGTCAGCTTCATTTCAGCACCTCCGTCAGTCCGCAAAATACCCGGCGCACGCTGCCGGCCTGCTGGGCCAGCCGCCGCAGCAGACGGCCATGGCGCTCCCGCCAGGCCCGCTCTCCGGCATCCATGGGAACCACGCCGCTGCCGATCTCCCGTGCGATGACCACCTCCGCCGCCGTCAGCAGGGGGAGATAGGACTCGGTGTCCTCCTGCCGCCGGGTCAGCTCCTCCAGATGGATATAGCACCGGGTGCCCGGCGCCGGCTCACCTGCCGCCAGATCGCAGATATCCCCCGGCGTCAGGCCGTACTCCCGTGCCGCCAGTGTCAGCTTTCCCTGATATGCTCCGCCGATGATCAAGTCCATCTCCTCACCTCACCAAAGTCCATACGGCGGCTCCCGCCAGCTCACCCAGTGTCAGGGCAAAGCCGGAGATGTCACCGTTCATGCCGTCCAGCTGCCGGAAGCCGTACCATACCGCCAGCCCGTAGCCCGCTGCTGCCGCCAAGGGGGCGAAGCTGCGGTCCGTGACCAGCGGTACGGCGATCGCCGCCGCCAGCAGCACCGCCAGCGCCGCGGCATAGCCGCCGTGGCGGCCCATGGCGGCGTATTGGCTGGTACCCATGGGCCGCAGCTTCAGTACCGCCAGTCCCGCACAGGCCCGTGTGGCCACCGGGATCAGCAGCAGCCCCCACAGGCTTTCGTCGGCGCTGCCGGAGAGGAATACGCTCCACTGGCACAGGGCCAGCAGCACCATGCCGATGACGGCGAAGGCTCCGCAATGGGAGTCCTTCAGGATGCGCTGGCGGGTGGCCAACTCCCGGCGGGACAGCACGGCGTCGCATACGTCCATGTAGCCGTCCAAGTGCATGAAGCCCGTCACCAGCCACGGGAGCGCCGCCATAAGGAAGGCGTACAGCCCGCCGATGGCGGCATGGCGCAGCAGCAGATACAGGCCCAGCCAGATGCCGCCCACCGCCAGTCCCACCAGCGGCAGACACACCAGCATTTTCTCACGAGCCTTCTCGTTCCACCGCCGCAGGGGGCAGGGGATCGCCAAAAACATCCCCCAGGCCATGGAAAACCCGTCCAGCCACTCACTCAAAGCGCCACGCTCCTTTCCACAGGCGGGGCAGTCCCGCCGTCAGCTCACATACCACGTCAAATTCCGCCGCCAGCCTGCGGCAGATCTCCGCAAGGCCCCGGCGGTATGTCTCCGTCCACGTCTCGTAGGTCACGCCGTCCCGCCACAGCTCGTCGCAGACGCAGACAAAGTGGGCCGGGTGACGGCTGATGACCAGCAGCTCCTCCGCCGTGCGTCGGGGGGCTTCTCCGTCCGGCTCCGGGGCGGAGAACATCTGGCAGGCCAGACACGCCGTAATGCTGTCGAAAAGCACCGTCCCCGCCGGGGACACCCGCACCAGTGCCTCCGGCAGCTGCCGGCCCTGCTCAATGGTCTCAAAGCCCCAGCCGTCCCGCTCCGCCAGATGCCGCCGGACGATGGCACGGTCCTCTCCGTCTCTGGGCTCCAGCGTGGCCCAGTAGTACATGGGCGCCCCGGCGGAGAGCCGCCGGGCCATATGCTGGCCCATCATGCTCTTGCCGCTTTTGCTGCCGCCTAACAGAAGGATCCTCATGGCGTCACCGTAAAGCTGTCCTGCGCCCGGATAGGGGCCAGGTAGTCGTCCTCAATAGCGGCCTCCGGGAAGGTGGCCATACCGTCCATGATGGCGCAGGCGGCCCGCAAGATCTGAAACATCACCGGGCAGCCGCTGCCCTCGCCCAGCCGCATCCCCAGCAGCAGACAGGGCTCTTGCCCCAGTTCCTGTGCGGCGATGCGGTAGCCGATCTCATAGGAGGCGTGGGAGAGGAACAGATACTCTCCCGCAGCGGGGCAGAGACGCACCGCCGTCAGCGCCGCCACGATGGAGATGTAGCCGTCCACCACCGCCGGGACATGGTTCTGGGCGCAGCCCAGAAAGGCCCCCGTCATGGCGGCCAGATCCAGCCCGCCCACGGCGGCCAGTACCCCCACCGGGTCGGCGGGGTCGGGGCGATGCAGGGCCAGCGCCCGGTCGATGACCTGTTTTTTCTTTTCAAAGGCCGCATCCGTCAGCCCGCCGCCCCGACCGGTGACGGCCTGCGCCGGGGCGTGGGTCAGGGCTGCCAGCACCGCCGCCGAGGTGGTGGTGTTGCCGATGCCCATTTCCCCGATGCCCAGCGCCTGCACGCCGTCAGCGGCGGCCTGCGCCGCCAGCCCCATGCCGGTCTCCAACGCCTGAAGGGCCTGCTGCCGGGTCATGGCGGGTTCTCTGGCAATGTTGCCGGTAGAGCGGCGCACCTTCCGGTCCAGCACGCCGGGGATGGGGCGATCCGTGTCGATGCCCATGTCCGCTACCACCACCTCGTTGCCGAAGTAATAGGCCAGCGCCGACATTCCTGTCTTGTGGCGGGTCATGTTGATGACCTGCGAAAGAGTCACGGAGGTGGGGGCGGAGGAGATGCCCTCCGCCGTGACGCCGTTATCCGCCGCCAGCACCAGCACCCGGCACTTCTCGATATGGGGGCGCACCTGTCCGGTGATGCCCGCCAGCCGGATGGAGTAGTCCTCCAGCTTGCCCAGACTGCCGGGGGGCTTGGCCAGCTCCGCCTGACGGCGGCGGGCGGCGTCCATGATCTCCCGATCCGGGACGGTGACGGCCCCGCAGTACTGCTTCAATTCCTGATCTGTCATAGGTCACTCCTCGCTGAGATAGCCCTGCTGCGCCAGCCATGCAAGGGACGGGGCGCAGTCCTGATTTTCGATGGTCCATGTGGACGCCGGACACTGCTCCAGCAGCGCCGCCAGTATCTGCTGCATAGGGATGCTGCCTTCTCCCAGACTGCTGTGGAGATCCCAATCCCCTAAATTGTTGTGCAGGTGTACATGCCGCAGGTAGGGGGCCATGGGGGCGATCCACTCCATGGGAGGTGTCCGGCTGGCGCAGGTATTGGCGTGGCCTACATCCAGACACAGACCCAGCCGGGGATCATCCACCTGACGGACGATGTCCGTCATCAGCTGCGGCGTCTCGTCCATGACGTTTTCCAGCGCCAGCACCATATCCTCCGGGACCTCCGGCAGGAACTCCCGCCAGAAGGCCACGGACTGCTCCGTGAACCACTCCGGAAAGTACACCAGCGGGATATAGCCGCTGTGGATCACCAGACGGCGGATGCCCAGCTGCCGGGCGGCGGACAAAGCCTGACGATAGCGCCGGGCCGTCACCTCCCGCACCAGCGGGTCCACGGCACAGGGAGCCAGCTCCGCAAACGGGGCGTGGAGCCAGAAATGGTCGATGCCTGCCATCTTCTCCCGAACCGCCGGAAGGGTGGCGGGGTCGTCCAGCATGGGGGCGTAGCAGAAGTCCGTGACCTCCAGCCCCAGTCCCCATTTCCGGGCCAGCTCCGGGGCGTGGCTGTCCATGCCGGAGAGGTGTAAGCGCTGTCTGATGTCCATAGGGTCCCTCCTGTTTTTTTACTCACTTTCGCCATTATACACTATCTCCGCCGCATTTTCCAGTGGGTACGGCAGGGAAGTGCGCCGAAAAACCCCCGTCTGCGTGGCAGACGGGGGTTGGGGATCGCTTTATCAATACTGAGACAGCTGGGACTCCAGCGCCGGATTGGCCACCGTCCACTGGTAATCCTCCAGTCCGGTGTCTACCTCCGTCCACAGCAGCCATGTGGCCATGTCGGCGGTGCCAACCTGCCCCTCGCCGGGGCCCTGATGGGTCAGCGTCACCACGGCGGCGTGGTCCGCCTTCAGGGACACGGACTCGATGCCCACCTCCACGGAGCCGGAACTCACCGACTCCTGCACCAGCACCAGCGCATGGTCCTTGAAGAATGCATCGTCGTAGGCGGACAACTCCGGGTAGTCCGGCAGCTGGGCCGCCGAGGTGACGTACAGGGCGGAACTGACGTTGCCGTTATAGGTCAGCCGCAGCCGGTCCACCTGCCCCGGCACGTAGGAGCCGTCCTCCCGGACGGTGCCGTCGCCGGTGTCGCCCACGGTCTGGGTGCCGCCGGGGGCGGCGGTGGGGGTGTCCGTCTTGGCGGGGGTATCGGGCTCATTGTTCTTTGTACCGCAAGCCGCTGCCACGATGCACAGGGCCGCAGCCAGCGCCAGCGCCAACAGTCGTTTACATTTCATGGGTTCTGCCTCCTTTCGCAGGGAGCGGGTCACTTCTGCTCACTTTCCTCCGGGTCATGATCCGGCTGGGCTTCCTCCGGGGACTTTTCCTCCGGGGTCTGCGGCTCCTCCGGGGACGGCACCGGCTCGGATACGATGTGGATGTGCTTGGCAGGGGCCTCGATGACCTCCGGGGAGGAGGGACGGAACAGGGGCTGCTTCTCCTCACGGGTAGCGCCGTAGTTGTCCACCGTCTCCGGGTCACGGCCCTCGATGATAGCCATCATCTCCTGACCGGTGATGGTCTCCTTCTTCAGCAGATAGGCGGCGATCTTGTCCAGCAGCTCCCGGTTCTCCTCCAGCATCCGTCTGGCATCCTCATGGCACTGACGGATGATGGCGATGACGGCACGATCTGCGGCGGCGTAGGTCTCCTGAGCGCAGCTCATGGAGTACGTGCCGTCCAGATACTGGTTCTGTACGCTGCCCAGCGCCATCATGTCGAACTCCTCGCACATACCGAACCGGGCCACCAGATTCCGGGCCATCTCCGTGGCCCGCTCGATGTCGTTGGCGGCGCCGGAGGTCATGGTGTGGCACACCACCTCCTCGCTGGACCGGCCGGCCAGCAGCGTGCGGATCTCCGCCAGAATGTCCTCACGGGACATGAGGAATTTCTCCTCCTCCGGCAGGTGCAGGGTATAGCCCAGAGCGCCCTGCGTATGGGGGACGATGGTGATCTTGCTGACGGGCTGGGCGTTTTTCTGCTTGGCCGCCACCAGCGCATGGCCCACCTCGTGATAGGCGATGATGCGCTTTTCCTCGTCGGTGATGACGGTACCCTTCTTCTCGGAGCCGGCAATGACGGTCTCGAAGGCCGCCAGCAGGTCATTCTGATTCACGGCGCTGCGGCCCAGCCGCACGGCCCGCAGGGCCGCCTCGTTGACAAGGTTTGCCAGATCTGCGCCCACGCAGCCGGCGGTGGCCTGAGCGATCTTCTCCAGATTCACGTCCTCGGCCAGATGGATGCTCCGGGTGTGGACCTGCAGGGTGGCCAGACGGCCTGCCAGATTGGGGCGATCCACGGTGATGCGCCGATCGAAGCGACCGGGGCGCAGCAGGGCCTTATCCAGCACCTCCGGGCGGTTGGTGGCGCCCAGAACGATGATGCCCTTGCCGGGATCGAAGCCGTCCAGCTCCGCCAGCAGCTGGTTCAGGGTCTGCTCCCGCTCGTCATTGCCGCCGCCGAAGCGGCCGCCGTCACGGGATTTGCCGATGGTGTCGATCTCGTCGATGAAGATGATGCAGGGAGCCACCTTGGCGGCCTCCTTGAACAGGTCACGGACACGGGAGGCGCCCACACCCACGAACATCTCCACAAAGTCCGAGCCGGAGATGGAGAAGAAGGGGACGTTGG
>OLQL01001143.1_pt1 | contig 23538 bp, 17 predicted proteins | sample 1672971 | NCBI WGS metagenome assembly OLQL01 (sample SAMEA3136742, study PRJEB25190) | human gut metagenome | biome: human gut; feature: human-associated habitat; material: faeces | place: Austria | collected 2013
TTTGCACAAGAAAGGCAGCACTTACGACGTACTGACAGCGTCTGACTGCAAGCTGGTGCATCCGGATATGACAGCGATCCTTTCCAGTGTGCTGGACTTTTTTACAGAGCTTGGGGCTGTGCATTATAAGAAAATGCAGCATACTGGTTATCTGCGCCACTTGCTTCTGCGCCGCGGTGTGACCTCTGGTGAAATTCTGGTACATGTGATCACCACAAGCCAGGCAGAGTACGACTATGCGCCGCTGGTATCAAGGCTTCTGGCTCTTCCGCTGGAGGGAAAAATCGTGGGAATTATGCACATTATCAATGATTCTCTGTCTGATGTGGTGCAGAGCGATGAAACCAGATTACTTTATGGACAGGATTACTTCTATGAAACGTTGCTGGGTCTGCGGTTTAAGATTAGTACATTTTCCTTCTTCCAGCCAAACTCACTGGCAGCCGAAGTATTGTACTCCATTGTGCGTGATTACATTGGTGACACCAAGGATAAAGAAGTATTTGACCTCTACAGCGGTACTGGAACTATTGCCCAGCTTCTTGCTTCTGTTGCGAAAGAGGTTATCGGCGTGGAAATTGTTGAGGAAGCTGTGGAAGCTGCAAAAGTAAATGCCGCCTTAAATGGTCTCACCAATTGCCGTTTCATCGCAGGTGACGTCCTGAAAGTCCTGGATGATCTTACTGAAAAACCAGATATGATCATTCTGGATCCCCCTCGCGATGGAATCCACCCCAAAGCCCTGCCGAAGATCCTGGCATATGGAGTAGAAAACATCGTCTATATCTCCTGCAAACCAACAAGTCTTGCAAGAGATTTACCAGCATTTCTGGCAGCTGGTTATGAGGTTCAGCGCAGCTGCAGCGTGGATCAGTTTTGTGAGACGGTGCACGTTGAGACGGTAGTCTTGATGTCAAGGAAATAAAATCAAGTGCCAGAAAGTGGCGTATTTCCGGGCTTTTTCGGAAGTTAGGAATAGAAGCCTAACTCTTGAAAAAGCTCGGTTGTTTTATATGGAAACATATCTACCGCGAAATCTGTGTCAGGTTGTAACCTCGGATTAGATGTCACAATTTGAGACAGTGGATTAGATGTCAGGCATTTGGGGATGATTTTTGGAAAATGAAAACGGATGACAACCAATCCGGCAATTCGACCATTTGGGGTGTTTGTAGGCAGTGGAATAGATGTTAGGAAGGAGGCGCTTTAGTTGGCAAAGAAAAAAGATGAGATAACCATCCGCTCAAGTGCAGCGGAATACCCGACCTATGTTGCCTCTGTAGGTGATCAGCAGGACAGCATGCGACAGCCATTGACTATGATAAAAATTCTGCAACGACGAGAAGATTTTATGCGACCGTTCAGAATAAAATGCATTATGCCGTTCATGGACATACGGCGGCTGAACTGATCGTGGAAAGAGCTGATCACACAAAAGAGCATATGGGATTAACCACCTGGGCAGATGCACCGGAAGGAAAGATTAAGAAAAGTGATGTTAATCCTGCGCATGTTAATATTAATAAGGTTCTAAGTGAACTGGATATGGATATATTCAAGTCAAAGAATCAGTTCTTTATAGATGCGGCAACTTATTATATAGAACATTTTGGACGGGAAGCACTGATAGAACCGAAGGAAAAGAAAGAACCTCAATTTATATCAACTGAGGAAATGGCTGTCATAGAGGAGCGGATCAGACAGGAGGCAAGAGAAGAAGCAAGGCAGGAAGCAAACAAACAAAGAGGTTATGAGCATGGTTGGCAGCATGCTGGCAGCTATGCAGGCTAACAAAGATGCAATATCTATCATACAACAGCAGGCAGATACAGATGATAATGCTGATTCGGAAGATGATTTTTATGATGACGTTATTGCACAGAGCGCATTGAATTGGATGGAAAAAGATTGACTGCAGCAGTTAAAAATATTTGTGTTGTAAAAAGCAATACATGGTGGTACACTATAAGAAACAGGAGGTGCATACTATGGCAACAAAAACTGCAAATGTAACAGCGCGAATTCAACCGAATATAAAAGAGCAGGCAGAGGCAATTCTTGACAGACTTGGAATTCCTGTATCTGTATTCATAGATATGACTTACAGACAGGTTATTATGCGTGATGGAGTACCATTTTCACTTGATATTCCGGATAAACTTGTTACAAGAGATTCTATAACACAAGCTGAATTTGATACGATGATGCAGACCGGACTTGCACAGGCAAAAAAGAACGATTCTGTATCTGTTGATGAGGCTTTTAATCAATTAAAGTCGGAAATATAGTGCATGAATGAATATGAGGTAAGGGTAACAAGGCTGGCATTAGAGCAGATGAAAGAGATAGTGCATTATATTTCAAATGATCTAATGGCACCGGATGCAGCAGATAATCTGCTTGACAAGATGAAAGCAGAGATTACTAAGTTGTCGAGTTTTCCGAAAAAACATGCCTTGATTGATGAAGAGCCATGGAGGACTGAGGGAGTACGCGAGATTGTTGTTAAAAATTCCCTGATTTACTATTGAGTTGATGATGAAAATAACAGAGTTCAGGTAACAGCAGTTATTTATAGCAGGAGAGACCAGATCAGGCAGCTAAGCAATATGGATATGGAGTAGTGGCTTAATCCATAAGGATTACTATAAAAGTATATAGTTGCAAATATATAAAACTGAATACACGCAATGAAAGAAGCAGATATGTGGAAATATTCCATGTGTCTGCTTTTTTTATGCCCTAAAGATAACAACAAGTATCAGTACACCAAAGGCGATCAGGGATTAGGAAAGCCGAATAAAATATATGTGTATGATTTGTTGAAAGCAGAGAACGATAATTGGCTGCCAAAGCAATTTAAGCACAGAAAGGGCGGACAAATAAGAAAGAAATATTATGATCATGCAAAAGAGAATGTAGCATTTGAGAGATGTGTGGATGTTGTGACATCGTTGACAGCGGTATTTCGATTGTATGAAAGCTATTGTAAAAAATGACGCAACATGACAATGGTAGAAATTGCAAAGTGGAACAATGTCAGTGAGAGGACGATTTATAGGTATAAAACAATATTTTCGTGGCAGGAACAGCGACCGTAAGGGAGCGAAAAGCCACGCCGTAAGGCGTGTTCGCCAGACCAGCAAAAGCGGGCTGGCCTGGGTTTGGAGTGGCTCCAACGAGCGTATCTGAATGCGCCTCAAAAAACAGTTTTTACATCTGTATTGTAATTCCAACAAGAAAGGATTCCTCACCGGGAACAAGATCGAGATCACCGCCATGGCCTTCAATGATTTTTCGGACAGAGGAAAGCCCGATTCCATGATCAGCAGATGTACCCTTTCGGGAGAGGAATGTTTTTCCCTCCTGCAAGGCCAGACCGTCGTAAGTGTTTTCAATCTTCAAAAAGTACATATTGCCTTTGGTTTCGCCTGCAATGAAAATGCGGTGCACCCCTTGCTTTTGGCGGCTGCACGCCTCAACGGCATTGTCCAAAAGATTGCCCAGCACCGTACACAGTTCCACATCGGTAAGCGGCATCTGATCGGGAAGATCGAGCCGCACTTGAAATTCTGTCCCTTGTGTCTGCGCCATGCCGTAGTAGTATTCAATCAGCGCATTTACAACGGGATTTTTGCAGAACTGGGCAGGGGAGTGCCCCGATGTTGCCGCAACCTGTTCCTCTACCTGTAACAGGAAGGAGCAGATCTCCGTCTGCCCACGTTCAGAGGCCATGCGGTCTATGGTGCGCAGATGGTGTTTGATGTCGTGAATCAGCCTTCTGTTTTCTGCCGCTGCTTCAGAAACCTGACGGCTGTACTCGATCTGCATAGAAAGCTGCCGGACGACCTGCTTGCGTTCTTCCTGAAAAATCAGGCTGTTTCCATACCCCTCTACCACATCGCGCCAGAGGGAATAACCGATGGCGGCTGCTATGAAAAAGCTGCCCCATTCCACAAACCAACCGCCGATAACCGGCTCATAAACCGGCAGAAGGCGATCCCATATAAAGGCGCAGGTTGCGGCTGCCGCAGCATAGAAGATCGGCCTGCTCCGTTTTTCTCCTCTGTGAATGGCAAGCACAGCGATGATAAGCAGATAGAGTGCAGATGCCACCTTATAACAAAAGACCGATGCAGAGAAGAAACGAATCGCTCCAAGGGAGAGATGGGAAGCCATCATGCCATACACAAACGCATATACCAGGAACGCAGCGCCCACCCCATTGCTGATGGCCGCAGGCAGGAAGCCCGGCCTGCATATCCGGTTTTGCAGAACTACGATCAGCCAGGTAACCAGATAGATACAGAACAGTTCCATCGTGTACCAGGGGAATATGGGAACAGCAGCCAGCATATGAAGCACAGGATAGGATGACAGACCGCACATGGCAAGGCAGATCAGTCCGAACAGGGATGTATTGTTCTGTTTCATCCGGCGGCTGAAATAAAAGGACAGCAGCGCACAGACAAAGGTAACCGTACAGCCAAACAGGCAGAATGCAAACCGGATTCCTCTGGTTGTATTTACCGCCAGCATCGTTCCGAAAGCAGGCGGATAAACAATCCCTCCGTAAAAGTGGTCATAGTTGCTGACCGCTATGGTGAGTGTGAACGGTTTTCCGCCATGAAAAGTGACCATGCGGTTTTGAACCAATGGTGTCCCCTGTGCAGGTTCCCCCATTTGCAGGATCAGGTCATGATCCAGATAAAGGTTGTAAGCAGAAAACACTTCCGGGATTTCCAGTGCATACGCTTCCTTCCGTTCCGGCAGGAAGAATGTCATCTGGTAAGTCCCGCAGCCATAGGGAGAAGGGTTTGCAGGGCTGGAGAAATTGGTCTGCGCTCCAATGGAAAGGTAGCGCATATAATGGCTTTCATCCCGTATTTCTTCCGGGGTCAAAAGCGCGTCAGGATAAAACGCCCAGCCGGATACCAGAAAGCGCACCGGTGACTTTTGAAGTTCTTCCTCAGAAAGCGCCAGAATCCCATTTGCCGCCTGAATGGTGTCCTGGCTATATTTATTATTAAACTGATACAGGCCAAGAAAAAACAGGGATGAACACAGGCAGACCATACATAAAGCGGCATATTTTTTTACCACAGAAGATACCATCTTATTTTCGCCTCCTCCTTAGGAACAATTCACCGGCAGACAGAAGAAGCAGACAAGCCGGAATCAAAAGGAGTATGGGCGACCGGCTATGCTCAGTGTCGGCGGCATGTGCCAGGGAAGCGGTATCTTCCTTTACTGCAATGGTGTAAGTCCCTGTATGGCTGATCTGAAAGGAAGCGGCTTTCGCCGCATCGTCATAGCCGATCATGGGAATTTCCACGCCGCTTTCATCACCGAGGAACAATGTGCCGTCTGCCGGGTCATTTGGATAGGGCAGCATGACAGAAACATCCGGCAGGGAGTTGAGCACAGTTCCGTTGATGGAAAACGAAAAAGAAAAACCGCCGTCCGTATCCTTTTGGATGATGACTTCAATCTGATCTTCGTTTTGGATACCCTCCGGCAAGGCGTCTTTGGGTATGCTGATGGTGATTCCCTGTTTGGAAAAGACGGCTCTTTGCTCCCCTGTTTGCAGCATCATCAAAAAGCGTGTGCCGGAAATCCGGTCGGTGGTTTCATTGAAGAACTCTGAAAAAACAGGTTTTTTGGAATCCGCACTTTCCGGGGGAACGCTCATAATGCTTTGCACCGGCTCTTTCCTGTTTTCCGAAAGCTTCCGGGCAGGATTGGGAGCGGTAAGCTCTGGAGCGCCGGCAATCGTCCGCACTTCAGGGGGCTGCTGTAAAGCGGTATCTTCCTCTGGCTGACCTGATACAACGGGCGCTTCGATTTCCGGTATGGCCGGTTCATCGGAATCATCTTTTCCATCCCGGGATGGCTCGGAAGGCTTGTGGGATGGTTCATGATCCGTAGGATCATTTTCTCCGCTGACCGAAGGTGCTTTTTCAGAATCATCGGAATCCATTCCGCCGCCATTTGTTACAGGCGGTTTTGAAGGCTGCGTAGGGGGACTGTCTGTGAAACCGTCATCCTGATCGCCGGTATGTTCGGGAGGCGGCTGAATGATGGTATCAGGTGGATTGCCGCCTGCATCCCCTCCATCCCGGTCGCCATCGTGATACCCTTCAAGGACTATTTCATCTGCGTAGGTAAAGGACAGGATGCCGGTCTGTCCGCCGTCATAATCGACCTGAAGGCGGTAACTGCTGCCCGGCGTCAGCAGACGGGTGGCAATCGAGAGCATTTCCTGACCCACATAAACGCCACTTTCCAGACGGTTCCATGAACCGTTGTTTTCGGACAGCCATACGCTGATCTCATCCAGTTTCCCCGGCGGTGTGACCCAGGGAAAATGAAGGTTTCCTCTGGCAGCCAGAAAGCAGTTAATGTCCGGTCTGCCTGAAGCCTGTACAGAAACAGGAATTGAGATTTCAGGGAAAGCAATTCCCTCTGCAAACGCAGTGTTTTCTGGTGCAGTCAGCTTTCCCATGGCATGGTACAGTCCCACAGTATTCAGATCAATACCAGAAAAATCCCATTCCACCACAGCGGTGTAGCTGGTTCCATTTTCCGCATAGCATTCCAGATAATACGGGGAAGCAGCGAACAATGCTTCCAGTGCTTCGGTTTCGCTGCCCTGTTGAACCGCAAACGCATCCGTATAAGGATACCATTTCTCTATGGAGGTAATGACAGCAGGCGGCATTTCTTCCACCCGGACGGAAATCTGAAGCTCCTGCAAGACAGTTTCATCAAAGGCATACCCCTCCGGCAGTTCAATCCGGCCTGCTGCGGTATATTCGCCTGGAGTGGTCTGGTCAATGGCCGAAAAATCCCATGCGACAGAAAATGTTTCCGGCCGGATTTCTTCACCTGCTGTTACAGTGGCGCAGACGGTTTGATACTGAAGGGCCAGCTGATAAATTTCCTCCAGGTCATCATCAGACGGTGTGGTTCTAAGGGGCAGGGTGAAATCTGGCAGGGAGCGCAGTTCGTCTTCCTTTTGTATTTCTGTGACAAGGACGGGGGATACTTCTTCCGGTGCTTCCGGTGTTTCCGGGGTTCTGCTATCCAGTGTCCCCGGAGCCTCGCTTTCTAAATCCGGCAGAATCTCCGTTCTTTCATCGGCATTGGCTGGGGTTGCGGTTTCAGCGGCAAATGCGGGGATACTGCCGGTGAAGCAGAGAAAGCAGGCCAGACAGCCACCCAGAATACGCCTGTGTATTTGCTTTATTCTCATACGATACCCCCCATTCCAGAGAAAACATATTGACGGTAGGTTTCCCGCAGCTGTTTTCCATTGCGGAGGGCAATCGGAAGTTCCTCCCCGTTTATCAAACGGAAGGTCTGACTGTCAACATGGCTGATATAATCCATGTTGATTAAAACGCCCCGGTAGCAGGGCAAAAAACGCTTGTCTTTCTGCAATGCGGCAGTGACCTCCTGAAAACCTCCGCTTACCGGTATCACGCGTTCCGCCATATGAATCCGTGTCATACGGTTTTGATAATCTATGTATAGAATCTTCTCTGTGGGAAGTTCCAGCTTTTGACGGTCAGCCATAACCGAAAGTGTCATCACTTCATAGGGCGGTTTTAGCTGGCACAGCTCCATCGCTTCTTCAAATTCTGCCTGATGGAGCGAAAGCGGCTTCAGCAGATAATAGCTGGCGGACAGGCTGTACCCCATCCGGGCATAATCTTCTGTAATGGTCAGAAAAACGATCTTACAGAGCCTGTTTTTCTGGCGCAGCCCTCTGGCGGCCTCTATTCCATCCATGTTCTCCATATAGATGTCCATAAAGACAAGCTGAAAATTGACCTGGGCGGCAGCTTTCAGAAAATTCTCTCCGTCCTCAAATTCTGTCAGCGTGTAGTCCAGCTGATGCTTTTTCATATAATTTTCCAGGCAGGCAGACAGTTCTTCTCTGTCCTCTGCTCTGTCATCCACAATCGCAATCTGCATCGTACCATCTCCTTTGCACAATCATCCAATATGAGTATAACATAAAACCGCAGGAAAAAACTTGCGTCTTAAACAGGAAACCTGCGTCTTAAACAAAGTTGGTTGCATTTCTCTTGACAAGATGCTACTCTAATTATACTACCAGACTTTCCGATGAGAAGGTCTGGTTTTTTTATTTTTCTTTTCAGGAAAGGAGGCTCAGCATGAAAATCGCACTTTGTACGGAGCTAAGAAATGTGGAATGGTTTGAAAGCAGGCTGCGCTCCCTTTTTGAAGGGGACGGACAGCTTGTCATCGACGAGCTATGGAATGAGAAGCAGCTATCTCAGGCACTGCGGCGGAGCCGATATCATGCGGTTGTCATCGCAATGACCGGGGCAAGGGGATTGGAGGCTGCCATTCAGGCAAAGCAGCTGGCACCGGAAGTACCGCTTGTCTGGTGGAGTGATGATGAAAACTTCGCCCTGATCGCGTATCAGCTTCATATTCCGGCATTCCTCTCCATAGATTGTAGTGATCAGGAGCTATATGAGGCGATGGAGTCCATCAGGAAACGGAGGTATGGAAATGCGAATTGCGCTATGCAGCTATAGTCAGAAGGAGAAAGAAACGGCGTTACTGATGAAGCTTGGCAAAGTAGACCGCTTTGACAATGGCGTATTCTGCGTCTATGCCATGCAGCGGGAGGGTCCTTATGATGCTGTGGTGGTCATGGAGGACGGAGCCAGGGGGATGAATTTCTGCATGAGCATACGAGGCTACAGCAGGGATGTCCAGCTCCTTTGGATCAGCGACCAGGCAGAGTTTGAACCCCAAAGCCGCAGGATGCAGACGGACACCTTTTTGGTAAAGCCTGTGACGGAATATCAGCTGCGGGAGGCAGTATCCCGGCTGCTTCAGGGAAAAAGGGGAAGTAATGAATCAGGTGAGGAGGAAACGTATGAATAAAAAATATTACCGGAGAGAACAAAACCGTCACGCTATAAAGAAAATAATGACAACAGGAGGAAATGGATATGAGGTATAAAAGGAAGAAACGGCAGATCGTATCTGCAGCATTGGCGGCAATGATGGCGATGCAGTTATGCATACCGTCTGCAGCGTTTGCTGCAGTTCCTACAAAAAAGTTGAAAGTGATCACGGGATTTACGGAATTACCGGAGGAGGTCGCGCATATTCAGATCCCTGCGGATGCCGGAGAAAACTTTGAGGATTATCTGAATTTCCCGGAGACGATCGAGGCTTCGGTGGTGGAATATAAGAACGTGGATCATCAGAATAATAATGTGGATCGCGATAAGGGCGCGGAAGATGAGAAAGCGGCAGCAGACGACAGTGATAAGAAAGAAGACTCGGAAATTGCTACCGACAGCAATGCCGGGGATTTTCTTGAGGATTATGAGTTTGAAGATGAGGAAATCTCAGAAGATATCCCGGTGCTGACGGATATCAGCGTTACTTGGGAGCCGGATGAGAACTGGGAAGATGAAAGTGGTTCCTATTATTATCTTCCGGTTCTTCCGAAAGAGTATATTTTGGCAGAGGGCGTGGAGCTTCCGGAGATCGAGGTCAGCATGGACGGCGGAATCGCTTTGCTGGCGTCAACAGATACTTATAATATTGCGAATGGCGGTATCGTCATCAACAGCGACACATTGGAACAGTATAATGATGCGACTATCACGGGAAGCAGTACGACCCATAATATTCTGGTTAATGGTGTGGAGGCTACAATCACGATTTCGGATCTGGATATCCAGATTCCGATCGACAATAACGCTACGACAGCAAGTAACTGGATACCGGCGATCCGACTGGCAAATGGTGCAAAACTGAATCTGATTCTGAAGGGAAAAAATACACTCAAGGGCGGTGATAGGTGTGCGGCTATTGATGTGCCGGAAGGCTGTACCCTGACGATCAGCGGAGAGGGAAGCTTAAAAGCAACCGGTGGAGGAGGCGCCGGAATTGGTGCGTCGAGCATGAGAAAGGGTTCCTTGGGGACGATTGAGATCAACGGAGGCAATATCGAAGCTTATGGCAGCGGGATGGCAGCAGGTATTGGCGGCGGTTTAGAGGGCGGCATCGGTACCATTGTCATCAACGGCGGAACTGTGTATGCCAAGGGCGGACATGGAAACTACTCCATGGATATTAAAAATGTATACGGTGGAGCAGGAATTGGCGGTGGAGCGTACGGCTGCGTGGATCGGATTGAAATCAATGGTGGCAATGTGACAGCCTATGGAGGATATGCTACGAACGCAGGAAGACACCCCGGAGCCGCAATCGGCACTGGCGGCGGTGGAGCAAAACCGATAGGCGAAGGTAAATACAAGTATGGTGAGATTGTGATCAATGGCGGAACGGTTTCAGCCATTGCATATCATAATGAAGTATATGCGATCGGTGTCGTAGAGAAGCCCAGAATAGATGGTACCTTGGTGGGCTCCATTTCCATCAGTGATCAGGCAGTAGTCAACTTAAATGGTGGTGATTATTTCCCGAAAAGTGAAAATCCCGGACTGAAAAACTATACCATTCAGGGCACGATTGCGGATGTACGATTCACCGAAAGCACTTATCCGGTGACAATCAGCGTGGGAGGGATTACCTGGAATGCAGGGACGATGAAGGTGAGCGATTATCAAGGTACACTTAAGGCATCCAATTATCTGAAGCCATTAACGCCAGGGACACCGGTAACGGTAACGGTGACGGTTGGAGACTATGTTTATCAGATGGAAGCTGACGTTGCTGATGTTGATGATAAGAATGCAACGATCACTTTGAAGGCCGCAACTCCTCTTTATGAGACAAGATTAAAATTTGTTTCCACGGCGATCACGAGCGATCAGATATTACAGGCAACCGATATCACGATCAAGCAGGATGGTGAACCGTTGATCAATCAAAAAGGTCAAAGTGCAGCTATGGTCATTCCTTCCATGCAGATTTCGTATGATGAAGTGAACACGGGACATTTGACGGTATATCTGCCGGAAAATAAGAATAAAACAGAGATTTCGGTGACGGTACCGGGCTTAAATGACGGCAATCCGATCACAGTATCAGATAAGACGATTTCGACAACAACACCAAATGAAATTACGATGTTTAATCCTGATACCGCTTGTAGTCATGAGCACTATAATGCAGATGGATTTTGTGAAGCATGTGGTGCATATCAGGAGCCCAAAAATTGGAAGGGATATTATGAGATTTATAATGCCGGTCAGCTTTTCTGGTTTGCAAAGCAGTTTAATGATGGTAAAATCCCTAATACGAGCAATCTGAAGCTGATGAAGGATATTAAGATCCCGGACGGATATGCCTGGACAAGCATTGGAGCCATATCTGATGATAAGTCTTTCAAGGGGAATATTGAGGGAAATTACCATGTAATTTCCGGACTGCGACCTGCTAATGACGGTACAAGTTCTAAGTACGGACTGGTGGCAAGTATTAAATATGGGAATGTACAAAATATAGGGCTGGTGTTGGAAGGTAATTGGACTTGCGGGTTGTGTAGACTCACTGTGGGTGATATCAAAATTCAGAATTGTTTTGTAGTAGGAACAAATTTTTCATATAGTTGTTCACAAGGAGCGGTGACTAAAAATGGAACGGTGACTAATTGCTTGGCTGTATCAGGAAAACTGGAAGGAACTAAGTTCTCGAATGATCATAGGGCTACTTTTACGAACTGTTATGAGACAACAAAGAGTGATTATAGTTCTCCGGGTATTACTACTCTAGATAACGAAGAAAAACTGAAAAAACTGAAATCCGGAGAAATTGCCTATAAATTAAACGGTGATCAATCAGATGGTACGTGGGGACAGGTGATCGGAACGGAGGATTACCCGCATTTCCGCAAGTACAGTAAGACGGTATATTATGATCCAGCTACTAAGACATATTCTAATAATAAGGCGGCAAGTATCACTTCCGCAGCTGTCACGGATATTAAGACGATTTCTGAAAAAAAAGCGACTGCTACACTTAAGGCAACAGGAACTCCCGGAGCAGAGGTTAAGTTTTTCTTAACCTCCGGCGAGGATGAGCAGACATTAACATTAGATGCGATGTTCTCGAAAGGAACGTTACTTACGGAGAGTTCTTCCGGAAACTATGAGTATACTATTACGGATTTAGCTCCGGACACAGAATATCATGTCAGACTGATGATTAAAAAGGATGGTAAGTTATCTCTTGATGTAACCTATGTAAATTTCCGGACAGAAAAAGTGCGGCAGGAGGCACCTACTGCTGCTGATGTTTCTATCCATTACGAACAGGAGACTTTAGAGAATAAAGCTTCCTGCGATCTGGAGTATGCTGCTTCTAATGATGCACAGTCATGGACAACGATAAGACAGGGTGGTATGGTTCGTCTGACAGGGCTGCTGGATAACATTCGTGAAAATGGTGGGTCTGTACCAGTCTATATTCGCAAGAAAGCATCCTCGTCCATGTCAGCCAGTGAAGCGGTTTTGGTGGCGAATTTGCAAACACAGGCGATTCCGGGAGAATCGAACAAGCCGAATATTGATTATCGGAAGGAAGAAATCACAATTTCCTCATCTTTACAGTATGTGATTGTAAACGGAACCAATACCTCTCCAAACTGGACATCTGCAAAAATGAGCAGTGGATCAGGAATTTCGATTACAGACATCATTTCTTCCGATCATGAGAGTACGGTTTATTATCGGGTTGCTGCAAGCAGCAAGGATAAGAAATTTGCCGGAAAACCTAAAAGTATCACGATTCTTAAAAGAACGGCAGCACCGGCTGCAATAACTAAGGATGAGGTGGATATAACCGGTACGACGATTACCATAAACAGAACGAATCCGGAAAATGACATTGAGTATGGATACCGTGATGCAGATTCAGACGGAGCATTTACATGGATTGACGGTACGGAAATTCAGGGATTATATCCGGCACATGGATATCAGGTAACCAGCAGAATAAAGGCGAAAGAGAATGCATTTGCTTCTGAGAGAACGCAACCGCTTAATGTGTCTACCAAGGATACACTGAGAATTGTAGGAAACGGAACACAAAAGTGGGATGCGAAGGGGACTTATGGGGTTTCACTTGCTCAGATTCCGGTTTCCCTGGCTTCTGGTTATGGTGTATATAATGGCGCAAATCAACCGGTAGCCGGAACCTGGAGCTGGGAACCGGAAAATAGTAGTTCAGCATCTGGTATTTATCCGAAGGTAGAAGATAACAAGGCTTATACCGTGAAATTTACACCGACAGATGCAAGTGCTTCATACGATAGGACATTAACAGATTCCGTGGTACCGGAAATTTCTAAGTACCCACTGAATTTTTCACTTGCGGTAAAAGATAAGACCTATGACGGCACGACAAACGCGGACATTACCAGCGTGACCTTCGACAACATGACCTTGAACCGAGGCACAGACTACACCGTGACCGCCAGCTTTGACGATGCCAGTGTGGGCAACGGCAAGAACATCACTGCCACAGTGACCTTGATGGGGCAGGCCGCGAAGAACTACGCCCTGAAGCAGAGCAGCATCACCACGACTGGCAACATCACCAAGGCCGCTGCGCCTGACTTTACTAAGGAAACCGCGCTGACCATTGTAAACGGCCACGAAAAGACCTACACGGTGACGCTCCCCACTCTGCCTGTACTGGAGGCTCCCAAGGAGTACGGCACAGTGACCTACGGCGCACCAACGGTCAACTTGTCCAGCACCTATTACGCCGACGGTGCGAAGGTGGAAGATGGCAAGCTGATCCTGCCGATTCAGAAAAATGACGTGAAAACCACCGGCTCTGTGGGCACAGTGACCGTAGTAATCAAGAGTACAAACTATGCGGACATCACTCTGACCGTCAATGTCAATGCGACCGACAAGCTTGTCCCCATTGTTACGGCACCTACGGCAAACGCCCTGACCTACAATGGTACAGAACAGGCGCTGGTTACAGCAGGCAAGACCACTGGCGGCACGATGCTCTACCGGCTTAACGATTCCAAATGGAGCGAGCAGATCCCCACAGCGAAAAACGTGGGGAAATACACCGTTTGGTATAAGGTGCAGGGAAACGCAGAGTACGCAGATGTGGCAGAACAAAGTTTGACTGTGACCGTTTCCAACCAGCCTTCCGGCGGCGGTGGCGCATCCGGTGGTGGCGGCGGTGGCGCAGCCCCGGCTCCGACACCGGATGATGCGGATGTCATCACAGTCAAAGAAGACACGAAGGACAATACGACCTCCAAGCCGGGTGCGGAAACCGACACAACTACAACAACCAAGACGACCGTCAAGAATACGACGACCGAAATGACCAAGAACGAGCAGGGTCAGGATGTTTCCAAGACCACAGCCAGCGTTTCCAAAGACCTCGGTGACAAACTGCTCGATCAGGCGGTTTCCAATAAGTCCGATACGATCGAGATCACTGTGAAGTCCAGTGACGCGAATAACGGCAGCGGCGCAGGCAGCACAGGCGCGGCGGACAGCGTGAAAGCAACCGAAGTCGAGCTGCCAAAGGCGACCGTCAACGCGATCGCCAAGGACACGAACGCCGACCTTGTCATCAAGACCGACAATGGCGAAGTCGTCCTCGACAACAAGACCTTAGAAACGATTGCAGGCGCAGCCAAGGGTGACACCGTAACCATCGTGGTGGGCGAAAACACCCAGCTCAAGGAAACGCAGAAACCGGCGGAGAAGATCGTCGGCAAGAACGGCACGCTCTTCGACCTTGCCGCGAAGATTGGCGAAAAACACCTGCATCAATTTGAAGGCGGCAAGGCTTATGTGACTCTGCCGATGCCGGATAAGCTCAAAGGCAAAGACATCCTCGTGATCTACATCGACGACAACGGTCTCTGCGAGATCCTGAACCACAGCGTAGAGAAGATCGGCGCAGAAGATTACATTCGCTTCACGACGACCCGCTTCACGACCTTCGCAGTCGTCGACAAAGACGAAGCAGAGGGGTTAATTAAAGAACAGAACGCCGCCCACGTCAAAGAACTGATGCAGAGCGTGAAGTTCAAAGTGACCACCACTAAGACGAGCAAGAAATCCGTCAAGGTACAGGTCGCAGCCAAGAGCAGCAAGACCATGATCTCCGACATCAAGTCGCTGGGCTATACGGTCAAGTACCAGTTCTATCGCTCGACGAAGAAGGACGCAGGCTACAAACTGCTCAAGACAAGCAGCAAGAACAGCTTTATCAGCACCAAGGGCACGAAGGGCAGAAAATATTACTACAAAGCCCGCGTGTTGGTCTATGACGGAAGCGAACTTGTGGCTAAGAGTGCACTCAAGCAGTGCAGCTATGGCGCAAGACGTTAATGCAAAACTGATTTTTTGCTAACAGAATATAGAATTTTTACTTAGGGCTGACTGTAACAGGTCAGCCCTATTTCTTTGATGTAACAATACTGATAATAACGATACTGATTATAGTGATACTGATCTTATCCTTTCCTATCCGGAATGGAACAGGAATGATAAGATGTAATATAACTAATGTTGAGGTTGTGGTCTGCCTTTATTTTAGAAAATTTTTTCGCTATCTCATATAAAGTGTGATTATAAAGCATAAAACTCCAATAAAAATGTGAAGAGTGATTCTATGGAACGATTTATCTTAAAAAAGTTGCTGGATTGGAAGGATTCTCCCTACCGCAAGCCTTTAATCTTGAAGGGCGTACGTCAGGTGGGTAAGACTTGGATTCTGAAAGAGTTCGGCAGACGCTGTTATGAAAATACAGCTTACTTTAACTTCGACGAAAATGAAGAATATAAGCAATTTTTTGAAACAACCAAGGATGTGGACCGGATTCTACAAAACCTTATGCTGGCAAGCGGTCAAAAAATTGTGCCTGAAAAAACCCTTATCATCTTTGATGAGGTGCAGGACTGCCCTAAGGTCATTAACTCTATGAAGTATTTTTGCGAGAACGCACCGCAGTATCACGTTGCCTGCGCCGGTTCTCTGTTAGGTATTGCTCTGGCGAAACCCTCTTCTTTTCCGGTCGGTAAGGTCAACTTTATGCAGATTGACCCGATGACCTTTAATGAATTCCTGCTTGCCAATGGTGATGAAAACCTGGCACAGTATCTGGAACAGGTGGACACCCTTGAACCCATCCCTGACGCCTTCTTTAATCCGCTGTATGAGAAGCTGAAAATGTACTATGTCACCGGTGGTATGCCGGAGTCGGTATTGATGTGGACGGAGGCACGGGATGTTTCTGCTATGCAGGAAGCATTATCCGGAATCCTCGGAGCCTATGAGCGTGATTTTGCCAAACATCCTAATCTCAGCGAGTTCCCGAAAATCTCAATGATCTGGAAATCCATTCCGTCTCAACTGGCAAGAGAGAACAAGAAGTTTATCTATAAAGTGGTCAAGGAAGGTGCACGAGCCCGTGAGTACGAGAATGCCTTACAATGGCTGGTGGATGCCCGTTTAGTGCATAAAATTTATCGCAGCTCAGCTCCTGGCCTGCCGATTGCAGCTTACGATGACTTGTCGGCTTTCAAAATTTATCTGGTGGATGTGGGATTGCTTCGCCGTCTGGCACAGTTGGCCCCCACTGCTTTTGGCGAAGGCAACCGTCTTTTTACTGAATTCAAAGGCGCATTAACCGAAAACTTTGTGTTGCAGACTTTAATTACTCAGTTTGAAGTCATGCCTCGTTATTGGAGCCAGAACAACCCACCTTACGAAGTGGATTTCCTCATTCAGCGGGAGAACGACATCTTCCCCGTAGAGGTCAAATCTGAAGCCAACACAACCAGCAAGAGTATGAAGAAGTTCAAGGAACTGTTCCCTGATAAGGTCAAGCTACGCATCCGTTTCTCACTGGATAATCTGAAACTGGACAATGATGTGTTGAATATTCCGTTATTCATGGCAGATCAGGCGGATAGACTGATCGGATTGGCATTGGGGAGTGAACCATAACCCTTGAGACGCTGGCAATATTGCTGCCCACAAAATTATTGAGACTCTAAAGCTTTCATGGTATCATTGTAAAAACAGGAAATAGTAATACTGTGAAATCTATTTTTATATAGGAGCATGTGCGAAGGGGGAAAAGTTGTGAATCTGGTTAATCGTACTTTTCAGTTACAATGTGTTTTTAGGGAAAATAAATACATGAAAAAACTTTTATACACAATTGTTTTATTAATAGCCGTTCTCATAATTCCCGCCCAGCCGGCACACGCCCAGAGCCATTGGTATACCAAGGATCCCATTATCCGGCAACGTAGTAACAATTCCAAAAGGACGGGTAACTTCCAATGTAGTGAAATATTTTAAGAAATACAAGATCAAAGTATATACCCATACTGTGAATTACCGGGGACAATGGGAGAAATACAGGGCTATGGGAGTGAGCGGTATTTATTCGGATGCATTGTGAAAGTGAGTTTGGATTCGATTTTAAGGATGATTTTGAAAAAAGAGAAAGGGGCATTCAAATATGAAAAACTATCGTGCAGAATTAACAGGCGTTTTTGGTGATCCAGTGGATGATAATCCTACTGGTGTAGTTGAGGAGGCTGCGTTTGCAGCGAAAAATTTGAATTATCGTTATCTGACCATTAAAGTGCTTCCAGAGGATCTTGGAAAGGCAATGGACAGTGTGAAAATCTTTGGCATGAAGGGAATCAATCTTACCATGCCTCACAAGATCAAGGTTCTCCCTTATCTGGATGAACTGAGTCCGGCAGCAGAAATTATCGGAGCAGTGAATACGGTTATCCAGAAAGAGGGAAAACTATTCGGTGAGAATACGGATGGAAAAGGGTTTGTAACCGCGTTGAAGAATTCTGGTGAGACTCTGGATAAGAAAAATGTGACTATTCTTGGCGCTGGCGGAGCAGCCAGGGCGATAGCTGTTGAATGTGCATTAAATGGGGTTGCCCATATCAATATTATCAATCGAAGCATTGAAAAAGGTGAGGAACTGGCATCTCTTATTCAGATGAAAACAGATAGCAGTGCAAAGTATCTTAACTGGAAAAACAATATGGCAATTCCATCTGATACAGATATTTTAATCAATGCCACTTCAATCGGTTTTTCTCCAAATGTGACAGACAAGCCAGACATTGATTATACTGCCATCACACCGGAAATGTGTGTATGCGATGTCATATTTAATCCTGCGGAAACAATTTTCCTAAAGTCCGCAGCAGAAAATGGTGCAAAAACTATCACCGGTCTTGGAATGCTGGTACAGCAGGCCGCACTGAATTTCACCCTCTGGACAGGCGTGGAAGCGCCGGTAGATGTGATGGAGGATGCGCTGAAGAAGGAGTTTGAGTAAGGAAGACTGGCTTTTTCTGAAAAGAAAGTTGTCAGATTGAATCTTTTTAAACAAAAAGGATGTGAGACTTTTGAAAATAAATTATGAAACTGTCCACTTCAATTATGCAGACAGAATAGGCAATCTGACCGCGGAAGCAGTCGGCGTAGTAAAGGGAGAGAAACATTTTCCGGTTTACAGTGGAAATCGGATTTTTAAGCCGTTGAGTAAATCCAAGCCATTTTCTACGCCTCTGTTTGCTTATGCGGAAGTGTTCTGGTCGAATGTGATAAATGAATATTTTGTATCGGCGCCTTTATATCAGCTGGCTTTTTGCCATGGTTATGAAGAAGAGACACAGAAATACTATGATTATGGGACTGTGGTTCCAAGGATTTATAATGAAGATGAGCAGCTTTTGAATCTTCTGGAATTCTTTCGGAAGTATCCGGATGAAAAGGTGGATATAGACCAGTATGAGAATTACTGTATGATGTTTTATGATTATACGGATATTCTGGAGGCTTCCTATTTCCAGAATCACGAAGACATGGCAGAGCAGCTTGCCATGCAGATCCTGGTTTCCATGCTGAAAGGCGATCAGAATTATCACTATGAGAATATTGCGTTCGTTTGTAATAAAAAAGGAGAAATTCTGAGGCTGGCTCCGATGATCGACCATGAATTTTCCACTTACTTTATGTTTCCGGACAATTCTGCGCAGCATATGTACTGGTATAGTGAGTTGATCCGTTCCATGGAAGGACATGAAGTTCAGGATTATGAATATGACTGTCTGAAGAACCCAAAAGAACGGCAGATGATGGAAAAAAGTGCCGTTTGTCTGCATAAGAATCTTGTGTATATAAAAGAGCATTACCCGGAAGTTACCGGAAAGTTTATAGAGAATCTGAATTGCCTGGAGCATGATCTGGAAGAGAATCCATCTCCATTTTATCTGCAGGAAAATATTGAATATCCGGGAACTGCCAATTCTTATGCTTACATGTCCGGGAAAGCCAGATACAAGGATTATGATGAGGAAAAGGCAAAGCTTCTGGAAGAGAAATATAGTTCCAGGGAAAAGAAAATAGATTTCCCTGTATTGAGTGTTCAGAGTGTGCAGGAAATTAAGGGAATTATAAGACTGTTGAAAGTAATTTTGGAGAAGGAGAACAGCAATTGGGATAAAGTAAAGGAACAAAATGATGAGTACAAAGCCGAAACTGGATTTACAGATAGAAAAATAAAAGCATATGACAAGCTGGAACTGACAGATGAGCAGCAGAAAGTTCTTGATGCTCTTAGACAGAACTGTGTGGAAGAGACTCTTTGGTCAGCAATTGCAGCCTTCCAAAACTACCCATTTCGCACAGCCTCTGGTCTCCCATATCAGTACAAGCTGAAAATCGGCAAAGACGGAACCTACAACAAAGAGCTTCTCATCGACCGCCGGGAAAACAGCAAAACCCTGTCCTGGAGCAGCATAAAAATGGCATTCCAAAATTGCCGGCAGATATCCGGCATCGTGAAACGCCCCAAGGCATTAGGGGATATTAGAGGGATTTCTTATATTTACCCATTGTTCTGGAAATTTGGACTGATCGAAGTGCCTAAAGAGACTGCGAAGAAGATGAGCGGGGAATGTGACACCGAAGCGGAGCTATAAATGCATGAATGAAAGAATGCTGTTTTTCAAGGTAGCGACGGTGTGAAATTTTTTCCGTAAATTCAAAACCTCATGCGGCTTAATGGCAGATTTTGCGGTTAAGCCGTTATCTGGGCACATATACAAAAGAAAAAGCTCTGACAAATGATAATTATCTAACAATCATTTGCCAGAGTTTTTAATTACGTAGCAACAAAACAAAATCTATGCCTGCTTATCCCTGCAGTTTCTTCCCCTGCTCGAATTTCGGCTCACATGTCAGCTCCACGCCCAGTTTACGGAAGGAGAGGACATCCACAGAAGACAGCATAACAGAAGTATGTGCCTGGCAGCCTTTCAGCTTCGGAAACTGCTCCAGGGCAAGACGTGCTTCTGGATTCGTAGCAGCACTGATGGAAAGGGCAATCATGGTCTCATCCATATGAAGACGAGGATTCTTACTTCCAAGATAATCTGTCTTCAGCTCCTGAATAGGGTGAATAGCATCCGGGGAGATCACATGCTTCTGGTGATCGATTCCGGCAAGCTCCTTCAACACATTCAGAAGAAGGGCGGAGGAAGCACCAAGCAGATCAGAGGTTTTACCTGTGATGATCCTTCCGTCCTCCAGCTCCATGGCAGCAGCCGGAGCACCAGTTTCTTTCTCTCTTTCCAGGGCAGCAGGAACAACCTTGCGGTCCTCCAGTGTGGCATGTGCCTGCTTCAGAAGAAGCTCGATCTTGTAAACCTCCTCCTCTGTGCCGGTACCGGACATAAGCGCATCCATACTTTTATAATATCTGCGGATGATCTCCTGACGGGAAGCCTCCTGGCAAACCTCATCATCCACAATACAGTTTCCTGCCATATTAACGCCCATATCTGTAGGAGATTTGTATGGGCACTCACCCATGATTTTCTCAAACATAGTCTGTACAACAGGGAAAATCTCTACGTCACGGTTATAGTTGACAGTGGTCTTACCATAAGCTTCCAGATGGAATGGGTCGATCATGTTGACATCATTCAGATCAGCGGTAGCTGCCTCATAAGCCAGGTTTACCGGGTGCTTCAGCGGGATATTCCAGATCGGGAAAGTCTCGAATTTGGCATAGCCTGCGCTGATTCCTCTCTTGTATTCATGATAAAGCTGGGAAAGACAGGTAGCCATTTTTCCGCTTCCTGGTCCAGGTGCTGTGATGACAACCAGTGGGCGTGTGGTTTCGATATAGTCATTCTTGCCGTATCCCTCGTCACTTACGATCAGGGAAGTATTGCTTGGATAACCTGGGATATTATAAAGGACATAAACCTTGATTCCAAGCTTCTCCAGACGCTTCTTGAACGCATCTGCGCTGTCCTGTCCGGAGTAACGTGTGATGCAGACACTTCCTACATAAAGTCCTCTGCTTGTAAACTCGTTCATCAGACGTAGTACGTCCTCATCATATGTGATGCCAAGGTCACCGCGGACCTTATTCTTCTCAATATCAGGCGCACCGATTACGATTACGATCTCTGCCTGGTCGGAAAGCTGCATCAGCATGCGCAGCTTGCTGTCCGGCTCAAATCCTGGAAGAACACGGGAAGCGTGGTAGTCATCAAATAACTTGCCTCCAAATTCCAGATAAAGTTTGTTGTCAAATTTGCTGATTCTCTCACGAATGTGCTCGGACTGCATTTTCAGATATTTGTCATTATCGAACCCAATTTTTTTCATTCTGTCTTTCCTCCCTCTTTCTCTGGGCTGTTCTTTACTATGTTCACAAAACACCTTGCGGAATATTTGCGGCACATAGTAATCTTTTAGTTCCTCATCCATTATGTTGTTCCTTACTGTAAAGTTACAGGTAAAAAGGATACAGCAGATGCGTTCTGCACCTACCTTAAAAAATATGTTCCTGGACTGTATTAGAAAAATCATTCCTGCAAATTGTGCGCACATCCTGCAGAAAGCCTTTTTCAAACACGCTCTAGTATACTACAGTTTGCGCCGTAAAAAAAGTATCTATTTATTTTTCTGATGTGAATTTTTTTGACCTTTTTTTCTCAAAAATTCAGCGGGTTTTCACAATAACCAGGTTGATTTATCTGCGTTTTATCTTTATAATAGAAAAGATAGTAAGGAGGAATGAAATGGATAATAATCTGGATAACAATCAAGGCGGACGCCGCCCTGATAAAGGGGATCCAAGAAGAGATCAGGATCCCAACCGCAATAAGAAAAATCATCAGTCCATTCTGGCTTTTCTGATATGTCTTTTGGTTACTCTGGTGTGTTTCAGCCTGTTTACCAATATGCTGCAGGATAATTCCAGTGAGATTACGTATGATAAGTTTATTGATATGGTGAATAACGATGAAGTGAAATCCGTTACACTTCAGTCTGATAACCTGACCATCGTGCCGAAGAAGCAGGTGAACCCTTATCAGGAGATCAGTTATTACACCAATCTGACAGAAGATGAGACTGCCCTTACCAAACGTCTGGAAGGAACCGGTATTATTTTTAAATCTGAGCCGCCGGATGCTTTCGGAGAATTTATGGCAATGATGCTTAGCGTACTTTTACCGTCTGTGCTTCTGTTTGTGCTTCTTATGTTTTTCATGCGCCGCATGAACAAAGGCGGCGGTGGTATGATGGGCGTTGGGAAAAGCCGCGCCAAGGCGTATGTACAGAAAGAGACCGGAATCACATTTAAGGATGTTGCCGGACAGGATGAGGCCAAGGAATCCTTGCAGGAGGTTGTGGAATTTCTTCACAATCCAGGCAAATACGTGGAAATTGGAGCCAAACTGCCGAAGGGAGCCCTGCTTGTAGGACCTCCAGGTACAGGTAAAACCCTTCTTGCCAAGGCAGTTGCAGGGGAGGCACATGTACCGTTCTTTTCCCTTTCCGGATCAGAATTTGTGGAGATGTTCGTTGGCGTAGGTGCTTCCCGTGTCCGTGACCTTTTTGAGGAAGCCAAGAAGAATGCGCCGTGTATCGTATTTATTGATGAGATTGATGCCATTGGAAAGAGCCGTGATTCCCATTACGGCGGAGGCAATGACGAGCGTGAGCAGACTTTGAACCAGCTGCTTGCTGAGATGGATGGTTTTGATACTTCCAAGGGACTTCTGATCCTGGCAGCTACCAACCGTCCGGAGGTACTGGATCCGGCACTTCTTCGTCCGGGACGTTTTGACCGCCGTGTTATCGTTGACCGTCCGGACCTGAAAGGACGTATTGATATCCTGAAGGTTCATGCGAAGAACGTAAGGCTTGACGATACCGTTGATTTCGAGGCAATTGCCCTTGCCACATCCGGTGCCGTTGGTTCTGATCTTGCAAATATGGTTAATGAGGCCGCCATCCTGGCTGTTAAGAATGGCCGTCACGCAGTTTCCCAGAAGGATCTTCTGGAGTCTGTTGAGGTGGTTCTTGTTGGAAAAGAGAAGAAAGACCGTATTTTAAGTGCCCAGGAGCGCCGTATCGTATCCTATCATGAGGTAGGACATGCACTGGTAAGTGCCCTTCAGAAGGACTCCGAGCCGGTACAGAAGATCACCATTGTGCCTCGTACTATGGGCGCAC
>OLQL01001144.1_pt1 | contig 23527 bp, 46 predicted proteins | sample 1672971 | NCBI WGS metagenome assembly OLQL01 (sample SAMEA3136742, study PRJEB25190) | human gut metagenome | biome: human gut; feature: human-associated habitat; material: faeces | place: Austria | collected 2013
TACTAATTGCATCTCCCAGTGCATTAGTATAATTAATCGAATGCATAATAGTATCCACAAAAGGAGAATTTTGATTAATTACATAAGTCCTAACTTCAATTAAAGTCATTTGATCCCCATACTTTTGTTGAATTTCATAATCACTTATTGCAGACATTTTCAAAGCAATTCCAGCACCTCCCGGATAGGCATTGACTAAATCCATAAAATAATCTTTTTCTTTTATCACGCCTTTTTCTATTGCATCTTCTATTTCCTCTTTAGAATATGCTCCGTTTCCAAGGTACTGCTCACGTTCCTCCTCTTTTTGCTCCCATAATTCTTCTTCAGAGCGCTCTATTTATGTAAGCCAATACTCATTCCACTTCGTCCCTATCGGGGAGATATAGGCGTTCGTATATCCACTCCTTCCTGTCATCTTGGAGAGGATCCCTCCAAAGGCGGCGGAGACATCTTGTTTCCGGTTTTCTTTGTCTATGATGGTTTTGGTTCACTATTTATAAATTATATTAAAACCCTTTTTTGTATATCCAATCTTCTTTAATTAAAGAAAACCGACATTTATTCTGATTTTTCCATACAGTAATTCCTAATATAAATTCTCCCTTACTATAAACAATTGAATTAAACTCTCCAGATTTATCGTGTTCTGTATATCTTTCATTAATTTCCCATCCTTGACGCATTAATTCATTACTATATTCGTTCATTATAGTATTATCCAAAACCATATTATATGTTCTCATACCAGTAATATAATAGACCAGCCATCTTTTATGTACTCCATAATCGTCTTTAATAGGCGGTATGGGATTGGGGAGTTGCCGATACATTTCCACCATCTGATCTCTCATCTGTATCCTGTAATCATAAGTCGCGTGCCAAAGCCATCCAAAATACAGGACAAACAACAAAATGGCTGTAACCGCTACTATACCAATAAAATCATAGTAGCTTAAATTCTTCCAGTCTATTTTCTTCACGGTAGCACCTATCATAAATCATTTATATTGCAAATATATTTTGCATCAGTATATGTCATAGAAGCAGAGACCCCATTAATTGCGCCCAGTTCTCTGGTACCATATTTCGGATTTATTGAAATCGTAGCCCCCCATACAATCCCATACCAAATCCAAAACTACCTCTCGATATTACTTCACAAAATTTATCTTCACCCCATTCACTTGTATCTATGCTAAATTTCCCGGTTGCCACTGTTCCACCAAGACCACTTACGATTCCACCGCCTCTGACAAAATAAATGTTATCCATCCTATCCATAATGAGTCCTCCCGATAGCCCAAGTCCAATACCAATAGAACCATTTAGTATTACATAGTCCTCATCACCAAAATGATATCCAGCCATAGTTACTTCTTTTTCGTATTTCTCCGCCAGTATGCTATTATTCTCTTTTCTGGCTTTTCCGTTTTTTTATATAGTTCGTTTTCTTTGTGTCCCGCTATGTCTCCTATAAAGCGGTATCCTACCGGGGAGCGTACGTTTACGTATTCCACCTTTTCTTCTATTTTCTTTTGGTCGAAGATTCTACTGTTTTGGATGAACCGTTATAGAATATTTTAGAGGCTTCCCATTGTCTATTCTATAATTTTCCAAATCCTGAATACTAAAATATAATCCCAGTTCATATTTCCCTTTTCTGAAATCAAATGATTCCCCTATCTTTCTATTGTTTGAGTGATCAATATTTTCTGATTTTCCCGTAAATTTCCATCCGGTATCCACTAAGTTTTTCTTATAATAATTAATAATCTCATCCCTCGACGCATACACTTCAAAATTTTTTGTTAGTATGTATACATCCGGACTTCTATATGAAAATATAAGATTATTCCCTATGGTTTCTGCCTCTTCCTTATATATACCAATGGTAGACACACTATTTCTAATTTCTTCTTCAGGTTGCAACGCCTCGAAATGGTTAGCAATAAAAAGCACTATAGCAATAATACCCACAAGAGCTATAGACTTCGCTTTTTTCATCTTATCAAATATAATCCTCACTAAGCGACTCTCCCTTCTATTCAGTTATATAAACCGCTTGCTATTAGGATTAACTCTTTTTATTTCGTGTTTCTTGTATAAAAAGGGGATTAATGACATTCTCACTTATTGTTTTATCAACTCCAACACCTATCTGTGGCGTATCCCCCCATATTTTAATCCCCAGACTGTTCCAAATTGTTTATTAATTGGTGTAAAACCATCCTCTACAAATCCAATATAAACATTCCTTCCAATACTTCTACCGGAAAAGATATCTTCTCTATTATCAGGTCTTTTCAAATTAAAACTCTGATCAAACGACACAAGCCGCAATCCAACCACTTCTGCTCCAATCGGTAGAATTCCTTTTGATGCATTTCCACCAAAAGAATAGTATGATTTCCCTGTTTTAAAGTCATAGATATATCCGCCTTCCCAGTTACCTATTCCATCTTGTATAAGATATGCATCAAATCCATGTTCTTTGACAGAAGATACTCTCACAGGTCTAAATTCATATATCCCCGTCCCTTTTATGCTGCTTTGTTTATTTGTTACCATTCTCTTATAATCATTCATCAGTTGATCAACGTTATCCGATGCATATTTATTTTTGAGTGATAATTCTGTTCCGGTCAACGCATAATAGTTCTCCATCTCCAATTAGTTATCGGAAGCAGCTCCGTCAGGATCCCATTTATTTCCATTTCTTATGATGTTATCTTGTCTCTGTTTTGCCTGTTCTTCCGTAATTGGTATCCCATCCGGATTCTTTAAATCTTTAACTAATAGTTTCTTGAATTCCGGCAGCTCAAATCCTAAATAGTTCCACTTTGTTCCCATCTGCGCCATATAGGCCCCTGTCATGCTTCTTACAACGGCTCCCCAAGGGGGAGGTTTGTAGGGTGTTAGTAGTGGTGAGTTTGTTCTTTTCTGCCGGTGCTTTACTGTTTATAATGGCTCCTTTAAAGCGAGTGTTGCTTTTTTATCTATAATAAAATACTATAACGAAGAAATTATTTTAATTACATGTACAAGAATTGGCCAACACCACCATAGTATCCCTACCCCAATTATAACTGGACACATATAAGAAATTATCCATTTCCCCGTTATATTTTCTATCCAATTATTACTTTTTTTATACGGTAGAATAAGAAAAACATATTTATAATATCGAATCATAATATTCATTAACCAAAAAGAAAAAATTCCTATTAGGGTTCCAAATTCTTTGTTATAGTAAACTCCTACTTTTTCTGAAATATTCGTTGTGCCAATTACAGTAGACAAAAAAAGCATAATTACCCATAACAATCCAATTATGATTATCAAAATATATTCAACAGGATATTTTATCCTACCATGAAAAACATCATAACAGACGAATGTACAAACAGAAAGAAATGCCAATAACGTTGCTGTTAATCCTACAAAGAAAAATTTATCTATTATATCCATTGCCTTCTCCTATCAATCCTCTACAACAAAATATTGTTTAAGCCTTTCTCTAAATTCATCTTTATCATTTTTATTAATATCATTTGATAAATCATAGATATAATCCACATATACTTTTTTCTTTGATAAGAATCATATAAAGAGTTCCCCAACCGTTCACCTAAATAACCAGTAAATACAACACTTGCGCCTCCTATAAGTTGAGGACCTGGATATGACAGGACTCCAGCCCCTACATTTAGAATTCCACTAGAAATCAGGAATGCCCCCAATGCAGTTCCTCCCATACTGCCATCCATTCCACTAACTTCTTTGCCATGATTATCCGTTGTTAAAAATGTTCCTATATCTAACATCCTTCCGGCAGTTCCTGACCAGCCGGACATCCCCGGCAAATGAGATTCCTTAGATACTTCTCCTATAAAGTCTAATCCATATCCTCCATCTTTAGCCTAATCGCTTTGGAATGGGGTTTTCCCCTTACTGGTTTCTCTTTGCAGGTCATTTCTCAGTGATTCAATGGTTTCCTATACGTTTTTCTTATTGCTCCATTCGGTCGGCAGGTTGTATTTTGTGCCACGCGGTTGAATGATTTTTGATCTATGGCTTTATATTCCTGCGCGCTTATTGTCACCTTAGGTAATGTGTATCCTTTTTCTTCATTCCAGACTCCATGCAGTGCTTTTTGCGAGGCGGGATGTTCAGCGGCTTTGCTCATGTTGACGTATTCTGTCAGCAGTTTGATGAGTTCATCAGGACTTTTCTTTTCTGTGGATAGTTCTTGTTTGAGTTGTTTGTTCAAGGCTTTTTGCGTTTTTTGCCAGCCTGTCCCACTTTGTCCCCATCTGTGCCTCGTATAGATCCTCTTACACAGTTTCCTGCCAGACCTCCTGCTAATACATTTCCTCCACGCATGGTTCCTTATTTGTAAATTGTGTTAAAACCCTTTTTGGTATATCCAATCCCTTTTAATTAGATAAAATCTACATATCTTTTTCCCTTCCCACCGAGTAATCTCAAATAAAAAATCCCCCTTTCTTAAAACTATACATGTGGATTTACCGTATTGATTGCTATCAGTATGCTTTTTATCAATCTGCCATCCTTGTTCAACCAATTTTTCCCCATACAAATCAAATTCGTTATCCTTTAAATCTCGGTTAAATTTCCTTGTACCAGAAACACAATAAACCAGCCATCTTTTATGTACTCCATAATCGTCTTCAATAGGCGGTATGGGGTTGGGGAGTTGCTGATACATTTCCACCATCTGATCTCTCATCTGTATCCTGTAATCATAAGTCGCGTGCCAAAGCCATCCAAAATACAGGACAAACAACAAAATGGCTGTAACCGCTACTATACCAATAAAATCATAGTAGCTTAAATTCTTCCAGTCTATTTTCTTCACGGTAGCACCTATCATAATTTATTTACACACAAAAATATTTTCCCCAATAATAAAAATTCTCTTTTAAAGCCCCATATGGTATATCCAATCCCTCTTAATTAAATGAATATTTATTGAATCCCTGTTCTCTCGTGCAGAAACAGACAAAATAAACTCTCCTTTTCTCATATTTACTCCATAAGTTTTATTCTTATCATTTCTTACATACTCTCTTTCCGCATCCCATCCTTCTTTTTCTAACGCTTTTTTATATTCATTTATCACATTTTCAGGCTGTGGTTTATTTAATATCTTTACTCCATCAATATAAAACACTAACCATCTTTGGTGCACTCCATAATCTTCGCTAACAATAGGTAATGGTTCAGGAAGATGTTGATACATTCCTACCATCTGATCTCTCATCTGTATCCTGTAATCATAAGTCGCGTGCCAAAGCCCTCCGAAACAGGATGCAAATAGAACAATCACTCCTATTCCTAAAAATCCAATAAAATCATAATAGCTTAAATTCTTCCAGTCTATTTTCTTCATAGCGGCACCTATCATAAGTCATTTATTATAATGAAATACGATTTTCTAAAATCTCTTTTTATACAGCCAATCTTCTTTATCTAAAATAATATGCCAACAACTATCATTCTCTCTTTTAGAAATATACAATGAAAATTCACCTTTGTGGGCAATAATACGATAATTTGGCTTATGCCAATTCTGATTATCAAGTTTCCACCCAGATAATGGTAAATGCAATTTATAGTAATCGGCAAATTGTTGATCAGAAATACTCGTAGATATCCTGCCACTAATGTAATAGACCAAAAACTTTCTGGCTTTTACAACTTCATAAGATTCATTTTGTATATGATTCATTCGTGGCAAATCTAAGTATACAGAGATAAGTTCCTTTTTATTATTTTCAACATAATCTTTATTAAAATACCAAAATCCAAAAGCAAATATTGCAGCAACTAATAAAATCCCCATAGCAATAAAGCCTAAAAAAGCTTGTAAATCTATATTTCGCCAATCAAAAGACTTCATTTTCAATCCCCTCTACAAATTATTAATGTTACACACAAATATTGCTTCATTAATTACGGCTCCAGCAGATAATCCTATGCCACTTACACCTAACTCCCTAGATCCTGTATTATCTCCCACAGATATATTCACTGATACCAATGCTCCACTAATACCAAAGGAAACACTTTCCCCTTCTATATTTCTTCTGAACTCTAAATCATCCCAATCACTTGTATCTATGCTAAATTTTCCGGTTGCTACTGTTCCGCCAAGACCACTTACGATTCCACCGCCTCTGACAAAATAAACGTTGCCTGTCCTATCCATAATGATCCCTCCCGACAGACCAAGTCGGACTAATAAAACCATTCAGTGATGCATAGTCCTCATCGCCAAAATGATATGCAAGTCCCTATTTTACCTCCTGCCAGGTATCCTATGGCGGCGCTTGCCATTTTATGGCTGTCCATGCCTTTAACTTTTCCCGTTTTTTTCAGGAGAGCATCCGGTGCTGCCCCTGTCAGTCCTTTTGTCATTCCTGCTTCTTTGGATACTAAGGTTCCCATGATCCATACAGGCGATACGGTTGGTTCCGCTTTCGCTCCATTTCTTTGATTCTTTTTCACCAATTAATATTCCCATCCTTATTAATCAATAAACTAATTCCGCAACAAGCAATTGAAATATAAGCCAATCCTTTTATATCAAAATATATAGCAAAAAAACCAATACCAGCTCCTATTAAAAATATAGTTCCACTAACTCCAAAATATCTTTTAACATTTTTCAAAATATTCACGCCCCATTCCTTTAAAAGGTAAGTTATTTTAAGTAGTTAATACTCTTGCATAGATAACCATTTTAATAAGATATGCATCAAATCCCATTATGAATTTTTCTTTGTAAAAAACAAATTACCCCAGTTATTATCCATACACACAATACATAAGTTATTATCGCTGAAATAACACCAGAACCTCCATAAATATAATTTCCAATAAAACAAACTGTATCAAAAAGTGCAAACAATATATTATTTCCATCCGAAAGAAATGGGAATACTGGTAGCGTGATGAATAATAAACCACAAAAAAATATTATTGCTATCTCTATATACCGAATTCCACCTTTAATAGTTAATAAAAGTGGAAAATTACCACAAAAATAGATAATAAGAGAATAAATAAGACTTATTGCTAATCCGAGTATAAATGCTGCTTTATACGAGAAAAAAGCCATCTGTAAAAACACCGCCATCGATATGCAAAATAAGACAGAGAATATACCCTCAATGATCAATATTTTCCATATATTTTTTAAACTTAAACAATACAAATTCATTGTTTATACACCTCCACTACCAAATGATTCGCCTGTTCAAGATTATCCCCTTGTACTTTGGGATCAAATTGATCAAACTTTATATTTTCTCTTCTATAATCATCTATTGGCAATATGTTATACAAACTATTCATAACAAAACTATTACAGTTATTTGTAAACAAGTTATATCTCCAATAAGGATTACCATTATTTATCGGTTCATAATAAGGTTTTTTACCCAAGCTGAATTATTCCTGTAATAATTTATCGTTGAAATTAAATTGTATGTATCACTCCTATTAAAATTCAACTTAAATAGTCTCGCTTGTTTAATATCACTTATTGAGCCATAATATTTCTCTGTAATTGCTCTTTGGAAATATAGGCGCCTGTGTGTCCTACTCCGCTCCCCACATTCCATGAAGAAGGAGTTTTTCTATGGAGCCTTCTTTCCATCCATAGTGGCCTGCCGCTTCATGGATGATTTGGTTCCCTACTATGTTCATCATGTGGATGTGTTCCTGTTTTTCTTCTACTTTTGTTGTCAAAGATTTCTTTAAAAGATTTCTTTAAGTTTTTTTAGGCTGTCTTCTATGTTCCTGTTTAGTTTCTCTATGTCCTGTTTCTGGTTTTCTTTGTCCGTGATGGTTATGGTTCCTTTGGATATGGCAGCGCTTCCCGTATAGGTAATTCAATTTCCTTTGAATGTTCATACGCTGATGCCTGCATTTTGGCGTCCTCCTACGCCGAAGGATGCAGTAATTCTTGCGCCTTTGCTCTTTCCTTCTGCTGTTTTCCTGTTTTCAGCAGCAGTAAGGTTGATGTCTTTGCCTGCCTTCCCTTTAATGGTAACTCTAAATAGCCACCATCAATAATAATGCAAACCCCAAACAGTCAATCCACCTTACAATATTAATAAACTTAATATAATTTCTCAGTTTATTAATTCTTTCTGACTTATTATCACGTGATATTATGAGCTCTTTCTCCTTTTCATAACAATATTTTGATCTGCTAAGTGATAAGAAATATATGATACACATAACAAGCAGCATTATTAAGTAATTAATTCTATACCCAATTATAGATATACAAAATAATACAAAAAAGTAAATTAGCCCCCCTACTCCACTAAAATAGTAATAGAATGTTTGAGACACATTTTCTTTTACTTCTAACTTATTGCTAAACATAAAGATTATACGCTCTATGAATAAAAAAAGCTAAATATAACCATCCTTACCTCCAACTTCTATCGCTAATCATTTTTTACCTTCCTTTTGTTCTTCCATTTTTGAGCATCTGTTTTTAGTAAATCCTTCATCATGGTTTTAGCGACTTCATTTCCTCCTTCATCAACCGCCATTCCCATAATTATCCCCTGTGCCTTTCAGCAATCTTCCCCGATGTAATTCTTCCGCTCTTCCTGCCATGTTCTCTGCCAGTGCAAAGGGGTATTCTATAGCTGCTGTGTCCATGTTCTCCGCAAGTGTTCCTTTGTTAATGGTATAGTTTGGCATGGATATCCCTTTCATACGCCTGTAGTTTTCCCGGTCTTTAATTTCATCGGGATATAAGGCATGTCCATTGGCTACGGTTCCATCTTGTTCTCCAAAGGTATATACCCCTGACGGATGATCGTTCCCTTTGTCAATTCGTTTGAAGGTTACATTTTATCATAAGGGCGTATTCCCTCCCCGTTGGGATTCAGATGGCTGAATGCCTCTCCGCTCCGGCTGTTTAGATCTATAATCCATCCGGTTCCTGTATCACTGTCTCTTCATCATAGAAATGTCATATATAATAACTAAAAATAGTACTACAATCGCTATTACCCTTGCTATAAACACTCCTATAGAATTTTTGGCATACGGTCTTTGATCCCAAATCCCAAATGTTTTAAAATATTCCGGATAACAAATTGCTATAACTAATACAATGTATACTATGATATTCAAAATTATGTCTTTTGCTGTCATAAACTCAGTTTCTCCTTTTATCCGTTATCTCATTAACACGTCTCTTTATATCTTCTTTCTTATTAGTATCTTCTCTTTCGTGAAATATTTCTTCATATAATTTACTCAAATTGACTCTTACACCTACTTCTGCTCCTGCACCATAATAAGCTTGTACTCCAAAATCAGCAACACTATCACCATTATCGTTACTAATATTTATACCTCTTAAAGCACCATATGCATTTACACTTCCATCTGAAGTATGATATTTAGGCTCATAAATATATCCTATTTGTCCTCCAACAGCAATTATGCTTGTACTCACATTTGCTACAATTACCGGATGATCTCTACTTGTAGAAAAATCAAGATGTACGTTTGCTTGCGTCCCACTAGATTGTACCGTATAGGCTCCTTCCGCACGGTCTCCTGTCAGGCTCCCGGCATTCCATGGATGGCTGTCTTTTCTGTGGAGCCTTCTTTCCATCCATAGTGGTCTGCCATTTCATGGATGATTTGGTTCCCCACTATGTTCATCATGTGGATGGGTTCCTGTTTTTCTTCTACTTTTGTTGTCAAAGATTTCTTTAAAAGATTTCTTTAAGTTTTTTTAGGCTGTCTTCTATGTTCCTGTTTAGTTTCTCTATGTCCTGTTTCCGGTTTTCTTTGTCTGTTATTGTAATGATTTCTTTGGATACGGCAGATGTCTTGGTTGTTCCTGCTTTGTCTTTCACGGTGAGACCCTCGTTTGAAAAGAGTTCCAAGGCATTTAAGGGGATTCCTGCTCCTGTGTTGTAGGATATTCCGTGTCCCCCTGTTTTATATTCGGCTTTGTTGTCTATGTTTTCCCATGTCAAAATACCGGTGGTGATCCGGTTCTTTTTCTGCTTGGCTGTCTATGACGGCTCCTTTGAAGCGGGATTTATATTAATTACCCAAAAAGCCAGATCATAATAAAAATGAAAACTAACATAGACAGCCCTATAATCATAATTTTTGTATCCTCTTTGTATTTCCAATCCTTATTGCCATATTTAATTCGATGATGCACTGTAATAATCATCGTTATAAAAAATACAGCAGACATAATAATTTGGGCAAAAAGAATATAGTCGTCATTAATTAATTCCCTATCTACCGCAACTATATAAACCATACTAATAATTATAAGTATCGATAATGGTATGTATATATGTGTTGGTGTATGTGTAAGAAAAAACGTTCCTTATCAGATAAATTTTGTTTCAAAATAAATGTCTTAAAAATTCCAATAGATAATATCAGAAGTATCAAATCAATGGAATGCTACCAATAAAATAATTCATATATTATCACTCCCTGTATTCTATTTCTTCAGTCACTTTCATTGAATCCTTTTCATTTTTCTCCCATTCTCGTTTTTTCTCCTCTACATATATTTATGTTAATATACTTCCACTCATATATCCCCTTTAAATGCGTTGTATGGGGATTAAATCTTTTGTAGTTTTCCTATATCCCGTAAAGCGGTAATACCTCTTTGCAGATGGATGCCGCTTTCTATGGAGAGGTTGTTGCCTGTTTTTACTTCTACTTTCTTTCCGCTTGCTTTGCTTCCTGTATGGGTATTATTTCTTCCACTACTTCTCCATCTTCTATGGTCCACAACTAACCATTTCTAAACACTATTAATAAAAGCACATCACAGCTAAAACAGTAATTATTAAGATTATACTTATGCATCCTGTCTCCGTATCATTTTTAAACTTCTGATCTTTGGGGCCATATTTCATACGATTATATATGCTTATCATGAACTCAATTAATACCGCCATAATTACAATGATATTTGCTTCTTTAGTGTATTCACCGAGGAAGAAGCCTCTATTCACCCCAATAATGTATAACATCGCAATAATATGAATACACACAAGAGGAATGTATAAAATGGAGAGACATGAAGCACAAAATATTGCTCCTTTTCAGAACAAATAATTTTTTGAATAAAATATACCCGTATAAGAAGAATGCAAATAACAAGATAGACTAAATCATAAAATACGCTATTTACCAAGTAACTCATTTTCCCCTTCCACCCCGGAAGTTTTCTCCTCATCAACCAAAGGTGATTGTTGCTGTTTCCATTTATTGATCTTCACCCGTACACTTGCTCCTAATAGATATAGTTCCACCGCGCACAGCCCACCTACAGCCCACCTAATGCACTTTTCCCCCATGCCCCAATTATCCCAAGTGATACGGCAACGTATCGTATGCATCCGCGCTAAATGCGTTGTAGGGGGATTAAATCTTTCATGGTTTTCCTGTATCCCCTATAGGTAAGACGCACCTGTTACAAAAGGTCTGGCTTTCTTTACAAGGTTTTTCCCAATTGCCTCCACTTCTTTTCGTGTCAGGTAGGGATATTTACTTTCCATCCAGTTCGCCGCGCTCCAGCTTGCTATTTCTTCTGCTGCTATTTCTTTGGATTTATCCAGGGCTGCTTTGTTTAGCACTTCTTTATATCTGTTACGCTTATTTTCACAAATGACATGGTTAGACAGATGTTCCATTCTTATCCTTATAATAATTCACTTACGCTTTCTCTAATGTGGTAAAAGATAGATCAAGAAACCTAAAAACATGAAAAAAATACATCCAACAAGAACCTCTTTCGTTCTTCGTTCCCGTTTTTGAAGAGATCCTTGTATTTCTTTTAATGTTTCATGATCAACACTCTTAATAATGACAATCCTTCTTTCACGATCTAAAAGCCAAAACAGCCCACCTAATGCCCCTATACTACTCGCACCTAATAAAAACCGAACTGCATTTTCTGGCGGGAAAAAAATATATACAAATACAGAAAATGGAAGTATTAATGAATAAATAAATTTTATAATTATAATTCGAATAGTTGTGGAAAAAACTAAGCTTCCAAACTTTATCTTCTTAAAAATCCATATAAGCATCATTGCTAAATACACTAAAATTATTACTAAATCTGTCATGATATATCATTCCTCATCCAGATAACTTAATCAGGGGTCGAGTTTGGATACGGCATTGGTGGATGCGGTGATTCCGCTTGCTTTTATTTTGTATTCGGCTTTGTTGTCCATGTCTTCCCCTGTCAAAGTACCGGTGGTGATCCGGTTCTTTTCTTTTTCTGCTTTGCTTCTATGACGGCTCCTTTGAAAACACATAAATCATATAAATAAGTACATTAATATCGCCATAACAAAAAGTCCAATAAGTCCAAAAATCCCTCGTTTGGTTTCTTCAACATATTCCCAATCCTTGGAGCCGTATTTAATTCTATTATAAAATCCTATAATCATCATTATAGCCCAAATAAAAACAAGTGAATACAGTGCAAATCCTTTGTAAGTATTATCAATAATTTCTCTATCTATCAAAACAATATAAACCATATTCACAATTAATAATACAGAAAGGGGTATATAGATTATTGGCAATGTATGTCGTATAAAAAAAGATTCTTTTTCTGATAATCCTTTTTTTAGGATAAAAGTCTTAAATACTACTCCACATAAGATTAAAAGAATTGTGTCATATATATAACTCCCCACAAAGAATCTCATTTCATCTTTTCTCCTTCCTATTTAGTGTCTATATTCTTGCCTGCCTCATCTTTCTCCCATCTACTTTTTTCATTTTCGACATACCATGTAGCCGCTCCGGTAGCAGAGACGAATCCAATAATTGAACCTGGCCCCCCATTACAGTTCCACCAATCGCTCCTCCTAACATTCCCGCTGAAATGGGCAATGTATTATATATATCCGCACTAAATGCATTGTATTGGGATTTAAACCTTTCGAAATTTGGAGATTCCCCTATACTGACAAGTTCTTCTTTATAAGTGTAAAAACAATAAGATTAGTACAAGAAGTATAACTCCTATTATTGCACCTTCCCCTTTGGTCATATTATGTTCATGTTCCTTATCATATTTCCATCTTGTATAAACCGAAAGCCCTACCCAGACAAATCCAAAAAATTCCAGCGAACTATATGCATACATCTCAAAATGACTATTAATTACTTTTATATCGATCATCACAATAAAGAAAATATTAAGAATAAGCGCAATTGTTATCGGAAGAAAAATAACAGGGGCATTTTCTCTAAGTATCTTTTCTTTCTCAAAAAAATACTTTTTTAAAATAAATGACCTGAAAAACACTATACATATTACTATCAATAACAAGTCATATATATTTTTCATCAAGTGTTTGCCCTCTTTTCATCACTAATATCCCTGGATTCTTTACGTTCTATTCCGAGTTTATATTGTTCTACCCTATAACCAATAACTCCTGTCATTAATGTTCCTATACAAAAAGCGCTAACTGGACCACCAAGATACATTCCAACCGCTCCTCCTAACATCCCTGCTGAGGCAGGCAATACGTCCAGAACATCCGCACTAAATGTGTTATATGGGGATTTAAATCTCTCGTGGTTTTCCTGTATTCCGTATAGGTAAGACGCACCTGCTACTTCTTTGTGCCCCGCTATGTCTCCTATGAAGCGGTATCCTACTTGGGAGAGGATATTTGCGCATTCCTGTTTTCTTCTATTTTCTTTTTGTCGAAGATTTCGGAGAGTGTGTTAAGTGCGTTTGCTGTGTCATGGCTGATTTCTTTGTCTGTTCTTCCTTTTATGGTGGTGATGATGCTGTCTGCTATGGCTGCATAGGTGGTGCTTCCTGCTTTCCCTATCCCTATATTAATATAAAGAAATCCATCCATTATAAGATCATAATAAAATGACCATAAGGATCATTGTAAATCCGATAAAGATAATTATCTGTCCATAAAGTGCATAACTAACTAAACCACGAAACTTTTTTGCGTCTTTTGAGTTTTTACCACAATATTTTTTTGCATTTTCATACTTAACTCTAAAATTATATTTTGTCCTATTAAGAGAAAAAAAGAAAACAATAGCCATCACAATCAATGTAATAATTATATTTATGTCATATCCCATAAAAGATGCCATAAAGAGGCAAGAAAAGTATATAAGTCCTACCCCTCCTCCTATATAATAAGAGAATCTTTGTGATAAGCTTTCATCCCCATGTAAACGTCCACTCACCAAAAATAATATGGTTTCTATAACCAAAAGAGCACTTGAAAGAATCATTGTTTCTTATCCCCAGCCATATTATTCTGATCGTTTGGTTCGCTTTTCTTTTTACTCATCTGTTTTCAATAGCTCCTCTTTATGGTACTATTTTCTACCGCGTTCATAGCAAGCCCACTGATCACTGCCATAGCCCAATAAACTTACAACATAATTAGTATCATAATTCCAATACATGTAATACCTATCCATTTACTCAGTTGACTAATTTCCCAAATTCTTTTGGCATGATATATTTTTTCTGCATTCATACAATCTTGCATCTTTAAATCAAGATATTCTAACTTATAAAAATAATTCATTCTACAATTTATCAATAAATAAAAAATTAAAAATATCATCCAAAGTTCTCCATAATAATTTTTATCTCCATATTCAGAGAACCATATCATATAGCAGAAAAATATTTCACCTCCATACCCTCCAACATAGTAATAAAATTTTTGGAGTATACTATCATCCTTATTTACAGAAAATCCTTTCAAAAATATTAACCCTGTTATGAAAAATATGACACCGCATATAAGCATATATACTTCACCTTTTCCCGGCTTCTTTTTCTTTCTGTTCACCCGTTTTCAAATGCTCATTTTTAAGATTCTTTTCAATTTCGGCAGTACTATCATTTACTAATACTGTACTTGCTACAGAAACTCCCACACTAATATATGGATTTTTATCACTTTATAAGTTGCAACTCCTGCAGATAATGCAGAATATACCTTACTTGATAACGGAGTAATTATATTTATCTCCTGCGCCTTCCACCAATTTTCTCCGCTGTAATTCTTCCGCTCTTCCTGCCATGTCCGGTATATTCCCGGTGTTTTTAACGGTCTCAGTGCCAGTACTCTTGCTGTACTTACATTTCCTCCCATGTTCTCCGCAAGTGTTCCTTTATTAATGGTATAGTTTAGCATGGATATCCCTTTCATGCGTCTGTAGCTTTCCCGGTCTTTAATTTCACCGGGATATAGGGCATGTCCATTGGCTACGGTTCCATCTTGTTCTTCGTAGATATATTATTAGCTCTTCATCATTAATTACAAAATCCAAATTAAACTTAGTCCAAACACAGCAATAATACCAGACCATTTAATAATAAGACTTAGTTTCCATAATTTTTCAGCAGTAGATATTTTACTTCGATCAGAGTCATTTAACGATTTCAGATATTTCTTTTTATAAACATACTCGATTCTACATGAAATCAATGATAAAAAAATTAGCATTGATATCCATCGGGGTGTAACATATCCTATCCTCATATTATAATTTTCCCAAATTATATAACACAAAAAAGCACAGCCAATATATCCACCCACATAATAATAAATCCTCTGATAAAAATTTTCATTTTTATGGATTTTAAACTCTTTAACACTCAGAAAAGATACAATCATTATTAAAAAAAGTATAGAATAAGAAAACATTATTTTATCTCTTCTTTCTTTTCATCTTTTTTTTGCTCATCAGTTTTAAGGTTTTCTTTCTTAAGTTTTTGTATTAAACTATCATTCCATGATTTCGTTAAGGCTAATGTACCGACTCCCACTGCTGTACTAATGATTGGACTCTTAAACTATGCATATGCTAAGAGGGCATTTACACTTGCTACTCCAGCACGGGCAGGAATGTTAGCAATCCTACCACTATAAAACCGCAACAATAACTAAGGTAATAATACTAACCCCACACATTACACTACCAAAACGGCAAATTCTATATATTCTCTTTAACTTAACCACCTTAATGGTTTCATTTTTTTGTGTAGATTCTATATACTTTTCCTTATAATAAAATGTAATTCTCTGCAACATTAACAACTCTAATATCAAAATGCATATAAATATTTCCATATAGTAATAATGATTACCATACTGGACAAACCATAACATCCATATCCAAAAAGACAAACCTGCATACCCACCAATATAATAATATATTTTTTGTAAAACTGTATCATTGCCATGTACTTTAAAGCTTCTTATAAATTCTAAAACACTCAATATTAAAACTATTATGCCAATAATCATACTAAATATCCCTTTCTATTATTTCTCTACATCCTTATTTAACGTATTTTCTTTTATGGATTTAGTAGCCTTGTCAATCATTTCATCTTGAGTAATGGTCAAAGCAATTGCCACACCAGCACTTCTATATGGATTCTTGGTAGTTTTATAAGTTTCTGCCCCTAATCCGGTAAAGATTATTACCCTATAAGCTAAAAAATCTAATATTTATCCCCTGTGCCTCCCACCAGTCTTCTCCACTATAATTCTTCCGGTCTTCCTGCCATGTTCTATACATTCCCAGTGTTTTTAACGGTCCCAGTGCCAGTACTCTTGCCGTACTTACATTTCCTCCCATGTTCTCTGCCAGTGTAAAGGGATATTCTACAGCTGCTGTGGCCATATTCTCCGCAAGTATTCCTTTGTTAATGGTATAGTTTGGCACAGGTATCCCTTTCATACGCCTGTAGTTTTCCCGGTCTTTAATTTCATCGGGATGCCTCTTTCGTTTAATGGGGTTTTTGAGCCGTAAATGGTTTTGTTCAGTAATACCTTCTATATTGGATTTCATTAATTAACAGAAAATCCAAGAGATTACATACCACAACACATCTCGGTAATACCATATTATAAATAATTCAATAAGTGTATTTACTACACATAAAAAAACAATTTGCTTTTTGTTTATTCTTTCACTTTGCCTATTATTCATAGATGTAGGAAATAATATACAGAGATAATATTTAGCTATAACAAAAACATTCCAAATAATAAAAATCGTTCCTTCTACCTGTGCATCTGCGATATTAACTATTTTTACTCCATTTATAATTTCCAAAATATTAGTAAAATAAGCAAATACAAACACCAAACAAAAAACACTTGTAATCATTCCCATAAGGAGAAATAAGATATATTTCCATATACTATTTTTGATCTCCTTTTCATGCATACGCCCATCATCCCAGGCAAAGCATAGCATCGTTATAAAAAATAAAACTGCTGTAATAATTCCGCCCCAAAATGATATACTCAAGACTTTCATTTTGTCCCTCTATTAATCAATAATTCCAAAGTTTTGATTTAGCTTTTCTTTAAATTGCTCATCATAGCCAGATTTATTCATTTTTAATAGGTAATTTACATATTCTTCTTTTCGACTATACCAGTTATTTAATATTGTCATTCCTACAAAACCAGAAAGCGCAAGCCCGGATGTACTTAAAATACGTGCCTCAAAAGGAGTAATTTTTCTCATACTTCGGCATGTTGTATTTTCGTGCCATACGGTTGAATGATTTTTGATTTATCGCTCTATATTCCTGTGCGCTTATTATCATTTTCGGTAATATACATCCTTTTCTTCGTTCCAGACTCCATGCAGCGCTTTTCGCGAAGTGGGATGTTCGGCGGTTTCGCTCATGTTGATGTATTCCGTCAGCAGTTTGAGAAGTTCGTCAGGTTTTTTCTTTTTTGTGGATAGTTCTTGTTTGAGTTGTTTGTTCTGGTCTTCTTACGGTTTTTTGTCAGTCTGTTCCACTTCGCCTCCATCTGTACCGTATAGGCTCCTGTAGTACGGTCTCTTATCAGGCTTCCTGCGACGGCTCCTAAGGCAGTGCTGATGGCCTGTACGGTATCAGGGTAGGTGTCCATCCGGTTTTTCCCCTTGGTCTTTCCCAGGTATCCTAATTAATCAGTTATCTCTTTTGTCGTATCTTTGAACAGAAAATAGCCTCACCTGTTATTAAAACAACAATACAAAAGCTAAGATTACCACACAAATAAGACTAAGATACTTTCCTATTCTGCAAATATACCATAGTCTTTTAGTTATATTTATTTCACTTAAACTGATCTCTGAATTTATTTTTAGTCCATAATACTTTTGTTTATAAAAGAAATCCATTCTACTATTCCCCAAAAATATAAATAGCAAAAAGGTTACAAATTTAACACTAATATGACTGACCTCACCATACATTCCAGATAAAAACATATACAAAAAGAATAATCCCCCTCCATATCCCCCGACATAATAATAAAACCTTTGTATATAACCTTCGTTTTTCCCCAACTTAAACTCCCTCAAAAAGCATATTGTTGTTATACAGAAAAGTAAGGAACTTACAATCATTTTGCATGCACCTCTCCCTCTTGTCTTCTTCTCATCTTCTTCTGCTCATCTGTTTCTAAATTCTTTTACTTCATATCCTCTATAATCAGATCACTCTCTATATCTGCAACCATTGCGCCGACTACACCTATTCCTGTAACAATATAAGGATTTCTAGAATACGCATATCATGGCATACCTGTAAATATTTCGACAATAACTTTTACACCGACTGCTCCCACTAAATTTATCCCTTGTGCCTTCCACCAATCTTTCCCGCTATAATTCTTCCACTCTTCCTGCCATGTTCTCCACCAGTGCAAAGGGATATTCTATAGCGGCTGTAGCCATGTTCTCCGCAAGTGTTCCTTTGTTAATAGTATAAGTTTGGCATGGATGTCCCTTCATATACCTGTAGTTTTCCCCGTCCTTAATTTCACAGAATGTCTCTTTCGTTTAACGGGATTTTTGAGCCGTAGATGGTTGGGGTGATTTTGTTCATTCCGTTTCTTTGTCCTGTTACAGGGTCTTTCCCATATCTGTTATTTGTCCGGGAGTCTAAGGGATCGTTCTTGTCTCCTCTCCCTATTTTCCCGTTGTAGGATATTCCGTGTCCTCCTGTTTTATATTCAGCTTTGTTCTCTATATTTTCCCATGTCAAAGTACCGGTGGTGATCCGGTTCTTTTCTTTTTCTGCCTGGCTGTCTATGACGGCTCCTTTGAGGCGGGTGTTGTTTTTGACTTGGATGTCGTATCCTTCTTTTCCTGCATAGATGCCCGTCTGTTTTGTGACGCTTTCGTAGGTGGAGTCTGTGTTTGTCTGTCCTTTTCCTCCGCTTACGCTGACGGCGCTTCCCGGTGTGTAGCTGACGGACAGTCCGGATGTCTTGCCTGTTTCTTTGTAATTCTTTTTGTCCTGTTCGCTTTCTATGGTCGGGTTTCTTCCTATGTCAGCTGCTGTAGTGATCATCCTGACTTGAAATATTTCCCCATTCATCTGTCTATTGGAAATACTATGATATAATAACTTTTTTCATATACCAACCCTTCGAAATTTACTGTTGTCTCCGCAGGAAAAGATAATTGACGCTCATCCGTTCCATCGGCATATATTTATCTACCTTTTTTATTATCTGCTTTCACTCTCAACTTCTCATATGCCTGCCGCTCTTCTGAAGTAAGATCTGACAGTGATGAAATTACTTGTATCTCATCACTGTTATACTTCGCTAAGGATCTATCTATCTCTTGTTTCTCCTCTAATGGCTGAGACGGATTCCTATATACCTTTATCCTAAATGGATTCGCATAAATCGTATAAAATCCGGCACTACCATAAGAATAGAACACTTTATCTCTGTAAAATATATCCGTTTCGCTTTCTTTTTCATATACATCCCTATCTAGAATTGTTGATTTCATTTTTATTTTATCTTCCGGTCTACTATCCCATAATTCCAAATAAAGCGAATTCCTATTTCTTTCTACTATTTGTATGCGAGCTGCATATCCAAATACAGTTCTTACCGCTGGACTCCAAGCAATAGGTTCCGATAGAATCATAACCATATGAATTCCCATAAGAAATGCATTGTATAAACAAAAGGCCAAACACGCAAGGAATATTTTTTTTCTCATAATGTTCCTCCTTATTCTATTTCTATCGTACCATCAAGATTCGCACTCCAGTCAAAAGCCTGTATCGCGCCAATTTCTTGATATCCTGCTGCCCCGTTATTTATAACATCAATTATTAGTTTCTTAAATTGATCCCAAGAAGAATCCTCTTTCATCTTTTCTAAATTGGAATTGACATCATGCCACTCAAAATTATATGCATCGCTGGCCTGTCCATAATAATCTATACTATTTTCATTCCTTGTAATTTGTAGCCCCAATTTTATTCTCCCATATCCCAGTACTTCATTAATAGTAGCATCATTATCATACTCATCTTTTACCTGCAAATTAACAGACCCGTAAATATACTTAGTTTCACCAACTTTTAATTTCATTCCATAAGATTGTATAGCAGCCCTAAGAATAGCAGAGTTATTCAAATCAGAACTAATCTTTTGCCCTAACTGACTATCAGCTGAAACAGGCGAACCATTTCCATATAAGGCATGCCTTAATAGGTCTGCTGCTACTTCTGCACCCATTGAACCGCCTATAAATTGCCCCGCGGAGTTCGCAATATCTCTATGGTTCTTAAATATTTCATTACTCAAATCCGGATATTCTTGCATGAAGTCAGATTCAGACGTTCTACTTGCCTCCTTTTCTTCATTTACATTTTCATTCATAATATCTTGCGCTTCATTTAAATTATCAACTTCTCTAATTTCTTCCAACTCATTCCACTTCGTACCCATCTGGGAGATATAGGCGCCTGTGTGTCCGCTCCCTCCTGTCATCTTGGACAGGATTCCTCCGAAGGCGGCGGAGATGTTCTGTACGGTATCGGGATGCTTGTTTATCCAATCTTTCCCTTTGGTCTTTTTCAGGTATCCTATGGCATATTCGTTGGCTCCTCCTGCTATCAGGCCGCTTAGGGCGCTTCCTCCGCTCTTGGCTCCAGTAATGGCTCCCAGCATGCCATGGAGGGCTGCCTTTTCGGCGGAGCCGTCTTTCCATCCATTGTGGGAGGCTATCGCATGGATGGCCCGGTTTCCGACTATCCCCAGTTCTTCCAATAGTCGTTTTCTTTCTTCTACTTTTGTTTTGTCGAAGATTTCTTTGAGTTTGTTCAGGCTGTCTTCTGTGTTCCTGTTCAGTTTCTCTATATCCTGTTTCTGGTTTTCTTTATCTGTGATGGTTATGGTTCCTTGGGGTACGGCAGAGATTGTGGTGGAGTCTGCATTGTCTTTCTATAGAAAGAGCTTTATAAACCACCAAAGTTCAGAGCCATATACATCTAAACCAACAAATAATAACATTGCTCCTACAAAAAGCCAGCCGATTAAACGTATACTATCTTGTGGGTTATATTTTCGTGCAACTTTCTTTCTATAACGCAAAATTGACCAAAATACAATTGTCATCCATAACCAATAGCTCCATAACGCAATAGTTATAATCAAGAAATTATTTAAATAATCAATTACTCCCAAATCCGTTAAAACTACTAATGCAAGTAATATACAGACACAAATTACAATTGGAACACGAATATATGAAGGTATAATTTTTACAGAAATAATAATATCCTCTCGATCAGATTTATTCAAAATAAAGACCCATATATTCCATACTAAGAGAAAAACAACTGCTATATCTAATATTTGATTATTAAAGGAAAAAGTCATTTTTTAGTCCCTTTCCTATTATCAGTATCTATATTATTTCTCATCCGTTTCAATAATATCCTTTTTCTCTTTTACATGCGGATTCAAATATACTCCAGTAAATAAGCTAACACCCGGACCACCGACACTACTGGTAATTACCCCCGCCATTGTTCCACCCACAATAGGCAATATATTTAAAGCATCCGCTTTAAATGCATTGTATGGGGATTTAAATCTTTCGTGGTTTTCCTGTATCCCGTATAGGTAAGACGCACCTGCTACGAAAGGACTGACTTTCTTTACAAGGTTTTTCCCGATTGCCTCCGCTTCTTTTCGTGTCAGGTAGGGATATTCGCTTTCCATCCAGTTCGCCGCGCTCCAGCTTACTATTCCTTCCGCCGCGATTTCTTTGGATTTATCCAGGGTTGCTTTGTTTAGCATTTCTTTATATCCGTTACGCTTTTCAAGGATGACTTGTCCGGGCAGGTCTCCTTTTTTTATTGTACTCAGATCTATATAGATGCCTGTTCCTTGTTTTCTCAGCCATTCTTCGTTCTGCTCAGCATCGATTTGCAGCCATCTGTCTTTCATTTTTGCTTTATCTTCTTCTGTCTTTGCGTTTTTCATATCGTCCATACCTTTTAATATTCATCATTAGATAATTTTATACCAATTACGTGATATAGGTGATTCCATATTTTCCACATTGAAGTTATATATTCCCCATAAAATTATCAATATGATTATCAATTCAAGCCATGGAATAATTTTTTTACATATCAACCACCATTCATAATCTTTCGAGAATGATATCCCTAAATATTGATGACAATAATTTGCATTTATTATCTTAGCCCTTACATATAAATAATCAAAAAACGGCAAAGAAACACTCAACACCACAGCCAACTCTAATACTTGTCCAACAGAAATGAGATGATAGATCATACAATAAATAATTAACGCAAAAATACCATAATCAAAAATGAGCCCCAAATATCCTCCCCAAAAGCAAACATGAAATACTAACCCTCGAACTCTTGATTTTGTATAAGAATACAGACATTCTCCCATTAGATATATAGCTGGAACAAAAGCTAGAACTCTTTCTATTAGTTCTTCACTTTGCATAACGTTCTACCTCCTAATTAGTTTTTTCTTTTGTCATATCTCTAGAAAGAAGTGCCTTTTTCAGTTGATAAGCTCCACCATCAAGAATCGGACCAGAGATAACCCCAGGAAGGGGAGTAACACTCATCCCTAATCCAATCAAAGTCTTAACTCCATCTATCGTCAAAGCCCATTTTAAGTTACTTCCACTATATGTATTGAAATCACTTGTTAAATCAATAGCTCCATCTATAGCCATGCCGATCGCATTATATTTACCTATGATTCGTAACGATCCCCTAACCCCAGTTTTTCCAGTTCTTTCCATGGTCTACCCACCTCATTCGTTATTACAGCCATCGCTGCCGATCGCAATGCAAGCGGAATCATTTCTGAAGAATGACCGTTTCCATCTCCTATACTTTCCTTTTTCAGTGCTTCTTTATATCCGTTACGCTTTTCAATAATGACTTGTCTGGGCATATCTCCTTTTTTTATTGTACTCAGGTCTATATAGGCGCCTGTTCCTTGTTTTCTCAGCCATTCTTCGTTCTGCTCAGCATCGATTTGCAGCCATCTGTCTTTCATTCTTGCTTTATCTTCTTCTGTCTTTGCGTTTTTCATATCGTCCAGATATTGTTCATATTGTTCAT
>OLQL01001147.1_pt1 | contig 23357 bp, 26 predicted proteins | sample 1672971 | NCBI WGS metagenome assembly OLQL01 (sample SAMEA3136742, study PRJEB25190) | human gut metagenome | biome: human gut; feature: human-associated habitat; material: faeces | place: Austria | collected 2013
GCCGTCATTTTGGCCTGCTGCGCCACGCCCTCACCGAAGTTTCGGGTCGAGAACGCCGTATCGCCCTCCGGTATCATCCATGCCGCAAGGTCGGGAACGAGGTTCAGGCATTTCAGGGCCACGATGCTTGCCGCCATCAGGTAGCCGGCGGAGAAGAAGCTGTTTTGCAGGTAAGCCGCCATCGTCTGCTCGCTCGCCGTGATTGCCGTCAGGTTCTCCACCTGTATGCACAGCACGATGTCGAACAGCAGCAGCACGTAGAAGCCCACGAAGTATAGGCTTATTGTCAGGAAAGAATAATCGTATAAAATGAAACAAAAGTGATTAAATATATTGTATATAAGTTATTTATACGTCTTTCTGATTTTATCCGAGAAATCATATCAAACCACGGATTTAACGATATTTTGTTGCGTATTTGTTGTGTAATATGGAAGATTTGGGTAATTTTGCAGCGTGAAAAACAGGGATAAATCTGCCTGTGAAAAGAAAAATATAAGGAAAGGAAAACATCATGGCACGACCGAAGAAAGTACAAAAGGTGAAAGAGCCTGTCCGCATCCGTCAGCGGAAGTTGGCTAACGGAAACATGAGCCTGTATCTCGATGTCTATGTAAAGGGAGTACGCAAGGTTGAATCTCTCGGATTGTACCTTGTTCCCGAACAGACACCGATTGACCGCCAGCAGAACAACCATGCAAGACAGGTTGCCGAGAAAATCAAAGCCGAGCGCATTCTGGCTTTACAAAATCACGGTGTGCGCCAGTGGGACAAGGTGAAGCGGTCGTGTATAACACTTGTGGATTTTCTGAAAGAGTATGAGCAGGAGAAATTCGGTTTCTCTACATCCACTCTTAAAGGCAGGCGTGACTTGCGGCTGAAAATCGAAACCTATCTAAAAGAAGCGAACTGCCCGGATATTGTCTTGGCAAACGTGGATGTGGATTTTTGCCGTGGCTTCATCGACTTTCTGCGCTATGCGAAGAATGCGGTACGTAGGGATGGCAGCGTCATCAGCAACGGTGCGGCTCATCATCATCAGGCGGTACTAAACGGTGCGCTGAACAAAGCCGTGCGTGACGGCATACTGGCGGCAAATCCGTTAAAGTCCATCAGTTCAAAAGAGAAATACCAGCCTACGGAAAGCATGAGGGAATATCTCACGTTGGAGGAAATGAAAGCAGCGATGGTTGCACCCTGCCCCCATGAGGATGTGAAACGTGCGTTCCTGTTCTCCTGTTTCACCGGACTTCGCCTTAGCGATGTGCGGTCGCTGACATGGGGAAAGATTGTCAAAGCCCCCGATGGCAAGACCTTATATATAAGGATAAAGATGCAGAAGACCCAAAAGCTGGTAAACGTGCCGCTTTCAAAAGAGGCTGTCGATTGCCTGAATTCCAAAGAGAACCCCGAAGAACCGATTTTCATATTACCAACAGGAACTTCTAACATTGAGCGGAACATAGAGAAATGGATGCAGAACGCACAGATAAACAAGCATATAACCTATCATTGCAGCCGCCATACCGCAGCTACCATGCTTCTGACACTCGGTGCGGACATATACACCACATCAAAGCTGCTCGGTCATGCCAACGTGAACACGACCGCCATCTATGCAAAGATTGTGGATCAAAAGAAAGTGGAAACGGTCAATCTTGTAGATGACTTCTTTTCACGACAACCACAAACGGAGGGAAACAGATGAAAATAACGATAAGGACACGGACACTGAAAACGGGATGCCGCTCTATATACCTTGATTTCTATGAGAAGGGGAAAAGATGGAACGAATACCTGAACCTGTTTCTTGTGCCGGACGATGCACCCGATGCAAGACGACTCAACGAGGCGGCAATGGCAAAGGCGAATGAAATAAAGTCAAAGCGGATGCTCGGCATTGACGAGGACGAAACGGAGGCAGACAACGGCAATTCAAAGCAACTGCCCAAACGAATTTTTGCGGATTGGCTTGACAACCATATCGAAGGGATTAGACGCAATCCATCCTATTCTCCGGCAACGTACAGCAATTACCGCTCTTGTGTCAATATAATAAAGGAGTATCTGAAACACCGCCGCAGACCTCGCTTCCTGATGTCGAAAATCGACAAGAAGTTTATTGTAGGACTGCTTGACTTCATTAAGAACACCTACAAGAACACCAAATCGCCCGACAATCCCAAAGAGTTGTCACTTCACACGCTGCATCTGCACCAGAGTACACTTGTGCGCATGCTTAATGTGGCGGTAAAAGAGGAAGTAATGGATAGAAACCCTTTCTATACTTTGGGCAGGCACGAACGGATAGCCAAACAACAGTCAGAAAAGGAGTATCTCACGAAAGAGGAACTGCTTGCACTTATTGAGGCTCCGGCTACCAACGAGACAACCAAACGGGCTTTCCTGTTCTGCTGCTTTACCGGATTGCGGTACAGTGATGTTTCCGCACTGACATGGAGGAACATAAAACAGTTCAATGATGGACTGGTTGTTTCAATTCAAGCCATGCAAAAGACCGGGAAACAGGTAACGATACCCTTGAACCAGTCTGCGTTGAAATGGTTGCCGGATAGAAACGGCTGTAAGCCGGGACAAAAGGTCTTTGACATGACCTGCCTTAGCGCCTGCAACAGATGCCTTAAAAAGATGGCTGCTGCCGCAGGGATAGAAAAGAATGTCAGCTTCCACACGGCAAGGCATTCGATGGCTACGCTGTCATTGGCTGCCGGGGGCGACTTGTACACAGTAGGTAAATTACTCGGTCATACGAGCATCTGCTCTACACAAGTTTATGCCGATGTGGTAATGGAAACCAAGATTGAAGCGGTAAACCGGGTTTCAGAGTTCTTTTCAGACCAACAGCATTAAATAATAGATACGTTGAAAGCATTTTTTATCAAAGGATTGTTTACCACTACTGAAATTCTATGCTTTAAATAACAAAGAGACAAAGAAGATACAACAGGCTATAAAAACCTTATTAGTGGTATATTTTGCTCAATTATGTCACTCTTTCATATAGAAAGGGGGTATTTATATGCGCAAAGTCAAGATATTTGCTCAAACATAAGGGATTACCAAGAATTTTGAGTAATTTTGCACTCGGATTAGGGCAACCTTGTCCGAATACATCGTTGGTAAAAAAGAGGCGTTATGTCTTCATCTTGTATATGCGAAGCCTGAGAAACTTCAAAAAAGGAAACAAGAGTTGGCGTAATGGTCTCCACGCATATAGCGTGGGGCTGTTATTTCCACATCTGTTTCCAAAGGTTTTCTCAGGGCCTGCATATTAAGACGTGGCATACAGTTCCACGCTTCTGCATATAAACAACCCATATTTGGTTACTGGATGGGAAGAACTAGAAAGACTATGAGCAAGATTTATTGTCTGATGAAGTATGCAAGGCTGCTCTTTTGTATGCCCGTCCTATTTGTCATGCAGTCAGTTTATGCACAAGACATCAAGGAAGAAGCGTTTGAGTATTCACAAGAATTGTTGGAAGCAGCCAAGAAAAATGATGCTGATGCTATGTACAAAATAGGTGTCTGTTACTATGTAGGCAGGCCTGAGGCACAAGCATCTGCCGGGAAGAAATCAAAAAAGCAAAAGTCAGATCTTACTGACTTGCTGAAAAGTACAGGTACGCTTTTATTAACGTTACAAGGTTCCGATGGACAAGCTTGTGGGACAGACAGACTGTCGTCTCTTATAAGGAATGAAATTCCTTTTAAACAAGATTATAAGAATGCGATAAAGTATCTGCAAAAGGCCGCAGATAAAGGCTCTGCTTTGGCAATGCTTACACTTGCTGATATACATTATGCCGGTAAAGGTGGGGTAAACAAGGCAGACCTTAAAAAAGCTGTCGAACTATATACAAAATCAGGCAGAAGCGGTTGCAGCGAGGCGTATCTTAGGCTTGCCAACATCTATAATTCTCAGCAAGCCTGGCTTATCAAGGAGGGTATAGAAGACTACAAGCTACGGGAGACGATGAAAGCCATGTATCCTCTAATGCAGAAAGCACTCGATTACAACAAACTTGCAGCAGACTTAGGGTCTGCACAAGCTGCATACAATCTTAATCACGCTTATCTCGGTCAAGGAACAACAATAGCAGATTACAACGAATCCTTAAAATGGTTACGTCGAGCTAATGAATTGGGACACCCCCGTGCAACGACCGAGCTTGCCGTGCGATATCAATTAGGTTGGGGTACAATGCAGAACAAACGTTTTGCTCTTCAGCTTATGAGACAGGCGGCAAGTAAAGGAAATGCGGCGGCAATACATAACTTCGGAGAATACTATTATCGTGGTGCGCTTTTGCCTATGGATAAAGAAAAGGCTGTGCAATTCTTTTACCTTGCTAATAAGAAAGGACAGAATAATTCGTCCAGCCTTTCGGCCTGTTATAAAGAGGGACTGCATAACGCAGTTAATTATTCATCTGAACAAGAATGGCTTGCAGCGTTGAAACAGGAATTTGCCGAAGTTACTTTACCCGAAATAACTTTACCACAGCCTCAAGTGCTTTATACTGTTGCCGCTGGAGATGTAGTCAATGATTGTGGCTCTTTTTACATCGTAAATGATGGGATTTGTGTGACGGAACGGAGTTATGACTCAATTTTTAAGGACTTGAATACGGGCAAACTAACAGCCTCAGCTTATGGGTTTATAACAACTCTTGCTAACGATGGCACTGAGGAACAGCCTATTCTCAATCAAATAGGCGAAAAAATGGTCGCTGCCACAGATGCTTCAATTGCGTTTTCTTATGGTCTCCAGATATTGCAAGCTGACCCATTCGATACAATGGGTTATAAAGCCATTACATATTATAACATGGCAGTGTTCTACCATAATTGTAATGATTTTGGCAAGGCTGAGGCGTATTTGAAAAGAGCTTTGGAGGTGAGTCCTGATTTTATCGCAGCAAAAGAATGTCTGGCTTCACTCGAGAAATCCGCCAAGGAAGCAGAGAAGGCAGAAAAGAAAGCTCGGCGCAAACTGGTGTGGGAATGTATTTTGATTGGCGCACAAGGAGTTTCGAATGCAATGAACAATTTTGCAAGCATTCAACAAACCAAGCAAGCGCGAATTGACAATGAGGAGGCAAGGAAGGAAGCCAACAGGACTCGCAACAAAGAACGTATTCGCGACTTAAAGGTACAAGGTAAAACGGCAAGACAAAATAAAGTAGGCATGATAGGCCAAAGAGCCGTTTCCAACCAATATACAGATGGAGCGGGCAGGCTTACCGATATGATGAATAATGGCATGTATGGTACGCCGGAATTTCGTGCATTGCAGCAAGACCAACAAAGGTTGAGTAAAGAATATGGCATTCCAAGTCACGAATCAGAGAATTGGTAAATTTAATTAATAATAACAGATTAAAAGTATGAAACGCTTATTGTTAATGATCATGGGCATAGTATGCGGAATATGTTGTTATGCTCAAAGAAGTGCTACTATCAATAAGGTATGGATGGAACACAATGTCACAAAAGGTGGAAAATTAGGTATGGTTGTACATACGGACTTTACCGTTAATGGTTTGAAAGGTGAGAAAGTGGACTGTACTGCTTACTTCTACGATAAGTACAAGAACAACCTAAAAACCACATACAGCGGTTATAAAACCGTAACAGGCAAGGCTTGCGCATGGAGCTATGGAAATGTTACTTACGATAATTCACATTGGAAGGACTTTGATAATTTCATGCCATACGAAGCTATGAATTTAGAGGCTGGTAAGCATGAGTATTATTGCAAAGTCGTTATATGTGATACTGACAACAATGTTTTGGGCGATTCCGAATATTATAGTTTTACTGGAACAGGTTCAAACACAAAGCGAATCTATTATGACAATGGTGGATATGCAGACAAAACGACAAATGCGGACGGAACGATTACAACCGTTAATTACACTCCATGTAATATTTGCCATGGAAGAAAGGTTTGCAATTTATGTAATGGTGCCGGTGGTATGTGGGGTGGATATGGAAATTATCGCAGATACGCAATATGTACAAGCTGTGGCGGAAGTCGGCAATGCAAATATTGCCAAGGAACTGGTGTGAGTGTTTTCACGACAACATACAATCCCGCAACCAATTCGTCCGTGGGGCAAGATTTATGGTCGGGAAATCGTTATGTGTCAGGTGGACATTACAGTGATGACGATGATAATTCATCGTATGGATCTTCTGCATCCCGTTCTTCATGCAGCATTTGTCACGGTACGGGAGTAGACCCGTTTCCTTGGAAAGACGCAGCATCAAATGCCGGTCAAGGTTTGTCATGGTGTTATACGAACCAATCAGGCACAAAATGTCCCTACTGCAAAGAATCTGTTTGGCACCAGCACGCCAGATGTTCAAAATGCAATGCTCGATAAAATAAAAAAAGAAATACAATGATATAATAAAAAATATTATGGCGCAAAAAGGTATCGATTTTTTCAAATGGCTGTTGACTATATTCATCTTAGTCAGTCCGGCAAGAACATCAGCCCAGTCGTTTTCAGGAACATATAAAGATCTTGAAAATAATAAAACTTTTGAAAACGGAAAAATCTCTATGGGATATGTTAATTTGGGTACAGAAAATGAACCTGAAATAGCATGGCTTATTCAGACAGAGACAGGAGAAAGTGATGAAATCGAAGATATGTTTTGGTTTTCAGAAAATGCAAAATGGTGTTTTGAATCAAGTAAATCGTTTCTGAAACAAAGTTCAGATCTCGCTACGATTATAAATGCTTACACATTAAAACCAGCCGGGAATGGTCAAGATATTATCGAAATTGGAACATACGGATGTAAGTATGAGGGGAATTTTACTCCTCAATTCATACTTATCCGTCTATTTAATCCTAACGGTTATCCTCGTGCAAGTATATGGATCCCATTTAATGAAGAGACGAAAAGAGAACTTTATGAGAGTTTGGCAAATGCTATTGAAAATATTGGTATTAAACAAGTACAATAGTGCCATAAATGTACTATTTGCAAAAGGCTATTTGAAGTATATATGAAATCCCATATAAATAAAATCTTTTTTTACACACTTTTCTTATCTGCGCTAGTGAGTTGCTCACAGGCAGATAAACAATGTTACTCATTTGCTGAATCTTGGAACAGTAAATGTCCAATTACTTTGGTGAAAAATGAGGCAACTCTAACCAACGTGCGTTATTCAAAAGATGAATTTATACTGTCAATCTTCGTGAGCGATAGTGCGCCGACTTCCGTACTTTCTTTGCGAAAGCTAAATGAGGAATATTCAAAGCGTATAGAGGAAGTCGAGGACTACTATATGGATGGCAAGGAAATAGGCGGATTACCATTTGTGAGAGGTGTTATCAGCAAATCGCCAATCCTGACACAAATCATAGATTCAATCGCCTATTTGACTTACACCCCCGAAAGTACTCAAGGGTATCTTCCGCTAATTATTAGTATAAGCGATGAAACGGACAGCCTTGCCTATGTTTACAATGAAATATGGGAGCGACTGACAGAATATGAATGTATGAATGCCATCATGCCGATTGAAATGTGTACATGGACATCAGATGCTATAAGTCCGTTGCCACCTTTGAATGATGTTGTGAGAGTGGTAGGCATTCCGCATATAAGCGATGAGGGGATTCTAAAAATATACTGCTCGTATGACGCATCTCCATATTATACACGTTCGGGCGAACCTGTGTGCATTGACGACATCAGGGGAAAATATTTCAGCAAGAAAATCTTGGAGGATTATCTTGCCGAACTTATGGCGAAAAGCGAAAATATATGCCGTTTTTTGAAAGCCTGTGAGCGGCATGGTATTGGCATTCAATTCATTGTGGAAGGGTTCAAAGACGGGATAGATTATGACCTTTCGACACCGGAGTTCATTAAACAATGGGAAAACTGGGGAGGTAGTGATTCTATTATAGTTTCACCACCGATGCAACAGCAGAAATGATTTATATTGAATTATTAAAAGATAAAGTACAATGGAAGAAAACAAGAAAAATTTGAAGCCTGACAATTTTTTGGTTTGGGCTATTTTGTCCACGGTTTTGTGTTGCCTGCCCTTAGGCATTGTAGCGATTGTGTATGCCAATAAAGTCGATACATTTTGGTATGCAGAAAAATACGAAGATGCAGAAGATGCATTAAAGAAAGCCAAGCTATGGACGTATATCAGTGTAGGGGCTGGTGTGGCAGGTGTAATCCTTTCAACTTTTATAATGCTGATATTAGCTTTAATCGCCTGATTTAAAATGATGAAGAAATTTCTTATCCTGCTAATTGTTGTATTTGCCATTGTTGTTTTTACGACACTGGCGATATTTATAGCACCCTATATAATAAATTTTATAGGGCAAGTTCTGTATGACAAATGGCACATCATTCGCTATGAAAGTGAAGTCATGTTGGTTTACAATTGGTTGTTGGGCTTTATCGCATTAGTGTTGTGTGCCATAACTTTTGTCCTATTCCGTCGAAATCGCTTGCGAATATATACTTTACTATTCATCCCCCATATCGTATCTTTGATTATTGCTATGTTTTATATCGGTCTTAATATCCAATATTTGGGCGATGGATTTATTTGTGTGGAAAGCCCATTTTCCATTTATAATGATTATAGAAACTCCAAAGGGAAAGTTATAATGAGCATCAGTTCATTTGAAGGTCTTGTATGCAAAGATTTCTATAATGGAGAAATTGTTTTTAAAGTTTGGGATATAGACGGAATCCATGCTTTATACAATGAAGATGGTATTTGCTTTCTGCGTAAACCCCATGATGATGAATCTATGAAATCATATTCCGACTTTTATTATTCAGAAAGGTCTTATGATAAGGATAACTATTTTGACCATTGCAGAGTTCGTTTCTTTGATAAGTATGGAAACTATATAATTACCCGTGAATATGGATTAGGTGGATATTATCCCGATCGAGAATCTGGAAAATTATTGTCTGAATACAGTGAAGAGGTTGATGAATTATCCGATGGCGTCAAAAAATTCAAAAGTAAATAAAACAATTATATATGTTACACTTTTGGCGTTGGCTATTGTATATTCATTGTGCAACCCCGAAGAATGCCAAATTTTTCCTCAATGCCCATTTCGGCAACTGACAGGATTGTTGTGCCCCGGTTGTGGCAGTCAAAGAGCAATCCATCAGTTGTTGAATGGACATCTGTTTTTGGCTATCCAATACAATGCGTTTTTGGTAGTAACGCTTCCTTGGATTTCAGCAATTATTCTATTCAGATACTTTGCGAAGAACAAAGGGGAACAAATAAACCGGATATTATTAAAGCGGAGTGTTGTCAATACCTATTTAATCGTTTTAATAATATGGTGGGTTTATAGAAATGTAACCCATTAGTTTGCATCGTATTCTTTACTCAAAGACTTTGCTGTCCACATATTTTCGATTTTTCTTGGTTTATTTGCTTCTATTTTTGGATTCCTTTCTAATGGCTTTGACCCTTTCATTGAATATGGTCAAAGTCGAATCTGCGCCAACTGTTTCCGTCAGCTTCTCGTAAGCCTCGATGGTTACTGTCATTCCCGGATGTAGTTCATTGAGCATGACCGTAATCACTTTGTGTTTGTCTGCAACCGTTCTCAACCGCCTGTTTTCATCCCGGTATTCATGCCATTGTACCCAACTGACGGTAAAAAGTGCAAAGAATACGAGCATACAGCCTATACCAGTCCAAACATAAGGATTTTTGTGCCAGCCATCGGGAACTTTGCTCCATAACAGCCTTGCTGAGTTTACCACCCAAACAGGGCAGATTGCCTGCCACAGTTCCGTCATAAAGCCCTGCTTTGGATGCGGCTTTTCTGATGTCTGGCTGTCATTCTCAATGTGATTTGTCAGCAGTTCCAGAATCTTGTTGAGCTGTTCTTTGATAGTGGGAACACCATGCTCGCGCATATCCTTCTCATTGGCATTCAGATATAGCCGCAAACTCGCCATCATTTCATCGCCCAATGATTTCTTATATTCCTCGATGGCTTCTTGGCTCCCGAAAATGGCATTGATATTTTCCGGTACATTGCCACTGAAGAACCGTATAACAGGCTCCAGCTTCGCTTCCAGCCTTTTCAATGCTTCATTCTTGTCCGGGCGGTCCTTTGCGTCCAGTTTCTCCTTGATTGCCTCAATGTCCTCCGCCAATGCCCCGATAAGGTCGGCTATGTTCTGTAAGTTGTCTTTCATCTTCTCATTTTTCTTGGTTTGTATTTGTTCTTTTCGTTGTCATTATCACCCCAGCCGCTTTCGTTTCCTCCACAGCCTCCGCCGGATGAAACCTTGGCTTGGTGCGGTTGTATGCACAGCTCCATAAGTGCGCCGATGGTCACTTGGACGATGTTTGAACCGGATTCAGCGGAAGTGCCACCGTTGCCGTCTGTTTCCGTTTTGGTCGGTGACGGTTGCCCTACAAAAGTATCTGCTACATGGCTGTCAGATGTCGTATTCTGCCGGGGTGGTTGTGTCCGTCCGTCCAATCCGTTGTCCGACATACGGGGTTGCCATTCCATGCCCTCGGCAATGCGACTTCCGAATAGCCTGTCTAATTTATAAAAGCTCATGCTCCGGTCTATCCGTGAGCCGCTGAACGAGATTTCATCCTTCATGAACGACACGCCGAGGATTTTGCCGTTGCGCCTATCATATCTGAAATTCACCCCGATTCCTTGCCTTGCCAGCCTGTCGCACAAATCCGCCCAGCAGTTACAAAGGGGCAGAGCCGCCTTGATAGCGTCATAGATTTGGTATTTCACCTTGTCCTTCCCACGCAGGCGGTCACGTTTCACGTTCATCTTGCCCTTGGAGAAGTGCAGCCCGTATTCCCTTGTGAGAGCTTTGCATATCTTCACGTTGCGCACACGGTCGTTGCTGGCACTGATGGTGTTCCCGTCATTGTCCACTCTGTTCGCCACGATGTGCAGATGCTGGTGTTCCCTGTCGGTATGGCGGCTCACGATGTACTGAGTGTTCGTTATACCCATGCGCCGCATATACTCACGGGCAATTTCAACCATCAGGGCATCCGTCATCTTGGATGTGTCCTCGTGGGCGAAGTCCAGCGAGATATGGTACACCGGATTTCCCAACTTGCGTCCCGGCTTGTCATCTGCCTGTCCCTGCATACTCCTTGCGATGGTGGTATTGTCATCAAGCCTCACGTCCTTGCTGTCGATGAGCCGTGCCTTCTTCGGGTTGTTCACGTAGTTCACCACTCTGGCGAAGCTCGCCCGTTTCTTCAAGTCGCCCATCATATCCTTTCGATGATTTTGTTGAACTCGTCCAGCAAGTCCGTGATTTTACCTTTCAAAAGAGAAAAGCCCTGTTGGTGCGCCATCTTCGCCAGTTGATTCAGGTTGTTGCACCCTCCCTCCAGCATCCTTATCTGCCGCCTGTCTTCCTGTGTCCGTGCAGACACGACCTTGCCGTGCAGTAACAGTTCGCGCAGGAAGTGCGAGGGTTTCTTGCCTGCATCGGCTATCCGTTTCATGACCGCTTTCCACTCGGCAAGCGTGAGCCTCGTGGACAGGGTCTTTGTCCGTGCCTTGCCCTTTGCGGATTTCGGTCTGCCGCCTTTATGTGAATTGTCGTTGTCTGTCATACGCCTGTTGTTATCGGTTATAATCGGGATGATGTTTTAGGGCTATTAATCGGGCTGTTGCCGTTTCCGGTGTGACCGGGTCGCCGCTCGTGGCGTGGTTTTCGTGGACGAAAACATTAACTTGCCAGCCCTAAAACATTCCCCTGTAAAAATTCCACTCTCTACAATGCCTGCCATTCACGTACAAGAGGTATTACCGTCAGACAAGATGTGTCCACCCTGCATGGTTGGCGGATTGCCCTCCGTATAAGTGGCTGTCAAATCCTCGTTTTTCGATACCTGTTGCTGGTGCAATGTTCGGCCTGTTTCTTCTTTCCCTATTATCCTTTTTGCAAAGTTCTCGGCCTCCTGCTGTGAGTTGAAGATGTAGCCGCCTTTACCGAAATCGCTCCAATAGGCGTGGAAATCCCGTGCCGTCTGCACAAACTTCCGCTCTCCGGCGGCTTCAATTTCCTTTGAAAAAAGCACGGCGAAAATAGTCGCTCCGCTTCTTGAATGTGTCCGGCTTTCGATGGAATACGGTGTATTCTCACACTCCGAGACGGAGACTTTGCTGTTATCCCCATCAACATTTTCCGAGGGAAATTGTGTAGAAACTGCGCTACTTTCACTTGGATTTTCGTCCGGCTTGCTCTCCGGTTGCCGTTCATTGTCCGCAGAATTTTCATCATCCTGCGGCTTTTTTCTGCGCTTCGGAGTATCTTTCGGAACAACAGAATCCATAAGCCACGATTGGATTTCGGAGCGAAGGAAATATAGCTTGTTGCCCTGTTTGCGGTATGGAATCCTGTGTTCGGAAGTCATCGCATAGATGGTGGAAACGGACTTGCAGAGCATGGCAGACACGTCCTCAACCGTCATGATCTCCAGCAAGGGAGTGACGGCGGTTGAGGAAATGATCTGCTCAAACATTCCGGTCAGGCGGTCTATCTTCTCATGGAGTTCCGCCACCGACCGGGGGAGATTGTCAAAAGACAGGTGTGGATTTTCGCTTTCTGTCATATACAAATTGTGTTTGTTTTTGAAGAAAGGGGACTAATCATTCTTGGCGAGATCACGCATGATGGCGTGTGCCTCCTCCGAAATCTGCCCTTGTGAGGCGACTGGATTCTGCCGGAGCCATTTCAGGAGTTCGGACTTCTCAAAATACACCATCTTGTTATTGGGCTTGAAGTACGGGATGACCTGATTGTGCGTCATCTTGTAGAGCGAGCTTTTGGAAATGCCTAAGAACATGGCGGCTTCCTCCAGATTCAGAACCTCCTTTGAGGCATAAACCACGTTCTTGACTCTCTCCAACTCCTGTTTCAGTCCGTCCACCACCTTTCGGAGCAAGGCGGTTTCGTTCGATTTCTGTTCTGTTTTACACATAGTCGTTTTCTTTATGATTTGATTTATTTTTTGTCGGTTGTGGTTGCTTCCGATTCGATTTGTCAGTGCAAAGTTAATGCGAGAAGAATACGCAAACAAATGGGCAAATCGCTGTTTAACAGTCTGTTTGACAATATGTAACATCGAATTGTACAATGTCTTTCACGCTTCAAAACTGACATAGCCCATGCTTCTCCTGTCAGATAATTATCTGACTGTACAACCGGATGATTTTTGAATTATCCTGTTCAAAATAAAGGCGGATTATCTGACGGGAAATTTGTAACTTCGCCACATCTTTATCTGCCAACCTTGCCAGATAATCTTCACTCATGAAAGCGGCAAACTTGCCCAACCGAATACCGGAAAAACGGCATAGGTTAAAAATGGTGAATTAACTTATCATACTCTCTGAGTTTGATTTTTATGGGCAAAAGACACATCTTGAATACACACGCAACATTTTATGATATTTTTGTTGCAGCTTTGTTGCGCAAACCTTAAATACTTAAATATAATATTTGACATACAGTCGGTTACAAAATATCGTGATATTACGAAGTAGAGCATCGCCCCGTAGAAATGCACCGTCAGATACCTCGTGAGCCACTTCGCCCACGCACCTTCCCATTTGGGCAGGAGCGAGAACGCCCACTGTATAGGGCCGAAGATGGTGAGCATTCCCAAAAGAATTTGCTGACAATAGATGGTAACCCATTAGCCAATGTATTGAAACGAAGGGAAAATAAAAACAGATAAAATCTATATAAATACTGATTATCAATGTATTATTAACTAATGATGATTTCTGTTGTATTCCTTAAAAATCTCTATTATTCGACATTTTTGTTACCTAAAACGATACTTATATCCGGATTATTTGTTACCTTTGTATATGGATATAAATCATTGATATACAATGGGAAGAAAAAAGAAATCATTAATAGAGAAATCTCCGTTCAAGTTACGTCACCGTAAACTGGCGGACGGACGTTTATCCCTGTTTCTTGACCGTAGTGTAGACGGCGGGCATGAGTACGAGTTTCTGCAACTCTACCTCATGCCGGAAACATCTGCCAAAGCAAGGCGGCAAAATGCGCAGACACTCCGCAAGGCGGAAGATATTCAGCGAGAACGGACAGAAGCCCTGCTCAATGCGAAGGTGGGAACAGTACCGGAAAGCAAATCTTCCGATATGCTGCTGTCCGACTGGATGACCATTGTCCGCAAGAACCACGAACACCGGGAAGCACGCGACCTGAACGGAATCGACAACGCCCGTAAAAACTTGCTGAAATTCCGTGCAGATGTCAGGCTCTGTGATGTGGACAGACAGTTTTACATTGATTATATCGACTGGCTTCGTTCTTCCTGCAAGACCGCATGGGGAAAACAGATTACTCCCAAGACGGCTCATTCCTATTATACCACTTTGCGTACCGCTTTGAACGAGGCTGTACGTGAGAGACTGATTGAATCAAATCCTTGGTACAAACTGGAGATGACCGAGAAAATCAAAGTTCCCGAAAGCAAACGGGATTTTCTGACCATCGAGGAGATAAAGAAAATGATAGCCACGCCATTTTTTAACGAGCAGGTACGGCAGGCATACCTGTTTTCCTGTTTTTGCGGACTTCGTATCAGTGACATACGGAAATTGCGTTGGCGTGACATTTCCATATCAGGCGGGCAATGGCTCGTGTCGGTAGTAATGACAAAGACCACCAATCCCGTTTATATCCCCCTTTCGTCCCAAGCGGTAAAATGGTTGCCGGAACGTAATGGCTGTACACCGGATGGCCTTGTCTTTGGAGGGCTGCCCAATACAAGCAACCTTTGTGTCAGTCTCAAGAACTGGGCTGATAAGGCAGGCGTAAAGAAGAACGTGACATTCCACACGGCACGTCATTCATGTGCGGTGCTGCTGCTGACGCTCGGAGCGGACATCTATACCGTTTCCAAAATCCTCGGCCACCGTTCCGTGCGTGCCACACAGGTTTATGCAAAAATAGTAGACAAGAAAAAGGACGATGCAATCACCTTGGTTGACGACGCATTCTAAATACATTATTATATATGGCAACAACAAAGAAATCGACCAGACTCAAGGAACCGGTAAAGGTGCGCACGAAGAAGCTCGCCGACGGTTCGGAATCCTATTATCTCGACATCTATGTTGACGGAAAACGCAGTTACGAGTTCTTGAAACTGTACCTGTTGCCCGAAATCAATCCTATGGTCAAGGAGCAGAACCGGGCCACAAAAGCGGCGGTAGAGGCCATCAAATCAAAACGCATCATCGAACTGACTCACTCGAAGGCCGGACTGAAAAAGACATCCGTCCGTTCCAAAATGCTACTGGACGACTGGATGGAAGCCTATCTTGCCGAACAGGAACGAAAAGGCGCGAGAGGACTGAAACTGTTACGAACAGTCTGCCGGTTACTTCCCCTTTACAAGAAAAAGGTGAAGATGAGAGAGATTGACAAGGACTGGTGTCTGGGTTTCATCGACTGGATTCAGCACACCTACAAGACCCGGTGGGACAAGCCGCTTTCACCCAAGAGTGCAGCGGACTACGTGGGTTATTTCTCCACCGCACTCAACGCCGCCGTCCGTGCCGAGGTTATCCCGGAGAACCCGATAATGACACTTGCAGCCACAGAACGTATCAAGGTGCCGGAATCCAAACGGGAATACCTGACCATTGACGAAATAAAAGTTCTGATTGACACGGAATGCCCCCGCGAAGACGTGAAACGTGCCTACCTTTTCGCCTGTTACTGCGGTTTGAGGTTGAGCGATGTTTATGCCTTACGATGGAAAGATATTGTTCAGGACGGGGAACAATACCGGATGTCAACCGTGATGCAAAAAACTACCACACCGATTTACTTGCCTCTTTCCCGCCATGCCGTCCGTTGGCTGCCTGAAAGGAACGGTGCGGAAGACGGGCTGCATGTCTTTGCCGGACTCCCGGCAGAACCCAATATCAACAAGGTACTGGCCAAATGGATGGCAACGGCAGGAATCAATAAAAAAATCACCTATCACACGAGCCGCCACACGTTCGCCACAATGATGCTTACCCTCGGTGCGGATCTTTATACCACGAGCAAGCTGCTCGGCCATGCCAACGTAAAGACTACGCAGATTTACGCGAAAATCGTTGACAGCAAGAAAGTTGAAGCGGTGAATCTGGTTGATAACGTATTTGGCTGACATCCTGCGTTGTACTCCATTACCACCGTTTTCAGCCTTATTTGAATAATTGCCGAATTTTGACCTTTCCGGCCAGATTTCAATCCGAAGAGGTCAAAACTCGGCATATCTGTTTATCAGATACATAAACCTGAACTTATCTTCTTGATTTGGATAGATAATTTCAGATTTATGGACGCAGTTCATAAACCTCACAAAACCTTATATCTGAATTTACAGCGTAATATTTCATAGATAATATCAAATAAGTGGTTCTAAAATTTGCTTGGGCAATTCCAAATGCGTAATTTTGCATCAAAACATGAAAGTATGGATAAACTTATTGGCCGCGACAAAGAACACGCGGAACTGGAAAGATGCCTGAACTCGGACAGATCGGAGCTGGTCATAGTCTACGGCAGGCGGCGTATCGGAAAGACATTCCTGATTGAAGAATTTTTCGACCGGGAGTTTGATTTCAAATATGTCGGTGCGCATGGAATGACCACCCGCAGACAGTTGAACAACTTCCTGAATGTGCTCAACAGTTATTCGGGAAAAAAGTTCTCCCATTTAAGCAACTGGGATGAAGCCTTTTATGCCCTTGAAGAATACCTGTCGTCCCTGCCCGCTGACCGTAAACGGATTGTGTTCATAGATGAAATGCCTTGGATGGATTCGGGAAAATCCATATTCGTGTCGGCCCTTGAAAACTTCTGGAACGGCTGGGCCATGTCACAGCGGAACATCATGCTTATCGCCACGGGGTCCGCGACCTCATGGATGAAAGACAAGATTGTCGCCAACAAGGGAGGCCTCCATGCCAGAGTGACGTGTAACCTGCATCTGTCCCCGTTCACCCTGAATGAGACGGAGCGGTATCTCGCTACCAGAGGCATCGAATGGGATCGTTACCAGCTTACCCAGACATACATGGTGCTTGGCGGTGTTCCGTTTTATTACAGCCTTCTTGACCCCGCGTTGAGCCTTTCCCAGAATATAGACCGGCTGTTTTTCAATGAAGGCGCACTTTTGAAACTGGAGTTCGAGGAGCTATACAACGCCCTTTTCGACAATGCCGACCTGTACACGTCAATCGTACAACTACTCAGCGAACACGAATCGGGAATGACAAGCAAGGACATATTCCAGTCACTATCATCGAAGAGCAGCAACATAACCAAGGCGATAAAAAACCTTGAAAGGTCCGATATGATAGAGAAATGGCTTCAGTACGGCAACAAACGTCGCGGAGCCGTTTACAGGCTTACGGATTTCTTTTCGCTGTTCTATTTCAAGTTCCTTGCCGACAACCTCTCACACGATGATGAATGGTGGAGCAATCATCTTGATTCCGGAAATGTATTCGACTGGATGGGTAGCAGTTTCGAGCTTGTCTGCATGAGACATCATAAACAGATCAAGTCGGCTTTGGGAATAAGGGGCATGGCTACATCCTTGTCCACATGGCAGGTCAAGCCCAATAAGGAGGAAGGAATGCCCGGCGGACAAATAGACATGATAATAGAGCGGGCTGACCGGATCATACACCTGTGCGAGATGAAATTCTGCATGGACACATACCGTATCAAGCCCGAATACGAACGCCGGTTGCGTGACCGTTCCGGTTTGTTCAGGGAACTTACCAAGACCAACAAGACACTGGTTCATACCTTTATCACGACGTATGGTGTGGCCAATGGCAAGAACAGAAGCATCGTCCACAGCGAGGTGACGATGGACGACCTTTTCAATTCCTGACGATTATGATGATACGGCAAATAACACAACGGTTGCACGAAGTGAACACGCTTCTTGCAACTTACGGACAAGGCGTCTTGTCTTTTGAACAGGCCTTGCCGCCGTCCCTGTTCTATCAGGATTTCAACGACACGAACCTTCTTGTCAAGGAGGCAGCCTGTCTGGTAAAGGAGAACCCCGGACAACTTCTGGACTTTTCTTCTTCCCTTCTTTCGGAAACGAACAAATACCTTTCACTCGACAGGACACCGTTGCAGACAGTGAACTTTGAAGCCCTTTTCGAGGAATATCTAAGCCCCTTTGAACACCGGTACGAGGAAGCGAAAACAGCCGCCACAGAACTTTGGCGCGAGTATTCGGCAATGAGTAACCGGTTGGATTTCCTGCCTCTGGATTCGGAAGAATACAGGTCGCTCGACACGGAGTGCGGAGTAGCAAAGGCAAAATATGACCAAGCTCATGCACACGCAAACCTATCATATAAGGAATGGCAGCAGGAGCGTGACCGGAATTTCTGTGTCTGGTGCTTCAAACCGGTATTCCTCGACGTGCTGGTGGAGCGTCTGCAAGGAATCGCCGGAAGCATCATCTCCGACATCAGACGCGTGAAGGAGGGCAACCCATGAACCGTGCAGGCCTGCTGCAAGAGACCACCGCATGGATGGATACCGTTGACCTCGCCCTGTGCCTGTTCATTTACGAGGTGTGCAACGACTACCAGTTCGAGTATCTGTCGGGCAGCGACTTCGTGAACTTCCTGAACCTGAAACCCACCGAACGGGAGGTCATCGTGCGCCCGAAAGAGAACCTTCGCATCTGTTACATGGTGTTTTCCATCGCCCGTACCATCAGGCCGCGAGAGCGCGGGAAACTCTGGTCGGAAGAGTTCCTGAAACGCTGCGGCATATCCAAATCCTACTACGACAAGCACCGCAGCGATGTTTGCAACAATGCTGCCACCAAAGAGAATCAAGATTTCCGCAAATCCATCGACAAGGCCGTTGAAAACGCAAGACGGCTGAAAGGTACCCCATAACCGCCCGTCGTTTCCCCATTCAGCCCGGTATCTTCCCATTATAGCTATGCGCTATACCGTTCATACACAACGGTATGGCGCATTTTCTTTTCATGCACTTTCCCCATTCGTCCCCCATTGGCCCACCTTGGAGCAAACTTAACTTTGCATCGGAAACAGAAGAAAGGAAAAGTCTGAAAAAACAGCAGATTCCGATTCTACGAAAGTACAAGTAACAATAAAAATGAACGTATATGGAAAGTGAACGTAATTTGATGACCACCACGGAAGCAGCCCGTTACCTCGGACTGAAGCCAAGCTATCTCTACAAGATGATGATGCGCCGCGCAATCCCTTACTACAAGCCGGGCGGCAAGCTGTGCTTCTTCGCCAAGGAAGACCTCGACGCATGGCTGAAACGGGTACGGGTGAAATCGCAGGTCGAGATCGACAGCGAGGCATCCCACTATCTGGTAACACATGAGAAAAACAAATGATTCATCAACCTTTTTTAGAACAATGCAGTTATGGACAATTCAAAGAACATGGAACCGGGTATCAGGAATGCCACGGTTCAGGAATCCCCGAACAAGGAACAGAGAAAGAAAGAGAGCAGACCCGTAATCAGCGCGAAGGTACAGACCATTCTGGACTTTCTTCGCGGCTGTTCCCCCTACGAGGCCGATTCCATACGGGTAATGGTCGGTTACGGGACGGGCAACGGCGATACCGCAACGATTGAGGCGACGGACATGTTGGCTGTCAACCGCTTTCTCAATCACGGGCTTGCCAAAGAAAACGGAACAAGTAACGAGGCCGTGATGAAACACCGTCAGGAACGTGCGCAAAAACTGTTGGAAGCCGTCAAGGATTTCGTTGACATCGGCCAGCTCTGCCGCGTCAGCATCGTGCTGATGAAAATCTCTTCCGACTTCAAGGCGGTGGAGGACGCACGGGGACACCTGCAATCCCAACCCGCCGCCAACGTGAACCGGAACTGATGTCAAAACCGGAACGGGGTATCGGACGGACAAGGAAACTCCCGCACGCACTATCTCATTGAAACTGTTGTAGGTTTTCCGATACTCCATTCCCTTATTTTTTATTGAATTATGCAAGAAAACAAGAGGAACAAGGAAACATCCCTTTTCAAAAAGCCGCAGGGCTTCCGTACAGTCCGCATCCACTTTACCGCAGAGGCAATCGAATGGCTCGGAGGGACAACGAAAGATGACGACGGCAATACAATCGGCAACCATACTCTTTTTTATGACCTGCTCTCACGGATGCGACTGTCCCCCGGCAGGGGCGATTCATTCCGCAGGCCGCAGGAATTGCAGCCCGGACAGTTCCAGTTCTCGGAAACCAGACTCGCGGAGGAATGGAACATAGGGAGAAAAAGAATCCGCAATCTCCTTGCAACGATGGAAAAGCTGGGCATGATAGCGGTGGACGCTTCCAAAACCGCTTCCGTCGCTTCCATGACCTGTGTCGAGGAATGGACGGACTTTCAGAACTTCCACGTCGTAAACCTTTGCAATCCCGCCCTGAATGGTATTCGAACGGCATCTGAACGGCCTTTGAATGGCATTTTATCCGGCAGCGGAGGCACGCCGCAGGAGAGGTGAAAACGTCTTTCAGTTTCGAGATATGCCAAGGTATCACCTCCCTTCGGTCAGTCATCCCTTGGCGCTCTCGCGGCTCACTGGCAGTTCGCCGGTGGCGGCGCTCGCAGGCTCGCACCGCTTAACCCTTATAAAACAACAGTTATGACAGAAGACAATAAGCAAGACACATCATTTCCGTCCGGCGGCAGCCGCACCGAATACATCGGAGCCAAAGTCACCGTGGAACAGAAACAGTACATCCGCCGCCTTGCCGCCGAGTGCGGCATGACCGTCAGCAGCTACGTGCTGGCAAGAGCTTTCAACTACAGGCCGAAAGCGAGGCTGACGGCAAGGCAGGAGGCGGTCATGGAGACCCTTATAGGATGCCGCAGCGACCTCGTGAACTACACGTCCGCGCTCCGTGGCATGAACCCCGAAAAGCGCAGACAGATGTTTAACAGTTACCCTTTCATGCTCGAATGGCTCAAGGAACTCGGCAGGCTGGCCGAGCGTGTCACGGACGTGCTCGACAAGGTACGGTTTTCCAACCGCCTGCCCGACGGGACAAGGAACGGTGAAGACAGGGAGGACGAGCCATGATAGGGAAAGCGAAATCCATCTCCCACGGGATAAATGACATCAGGTACATCACGGGAGAATCGAGGAACAAGAAACATCCCGAACGCATCTTCCACGTGGGGGACAATCTGCTGCCGCCCGGTCTGGATGCCACGGGTATATGGGATTCTATGCGGCTGACGCTGGAGAAGTCCAAACGGGTCAAAAATTCCGTCATCCGCATCGAGGTCAGCCCTGCGCCGGAACACACCAAAGACTTTACCATCGACGACTGGCAAAGGTTGTGGGACGACTTCACGGATGAGTTCGACAACATCGAACTGCTTGACAAGAACGGCAAGACCTATTCCCCGAAAACCGCCCTCAAAGGCAGCAAGGGCACGGTGTGGCTGCATCTGGAATCCAAGAGCGGCATTCCCCACCTTCACGGTGCGTTCTGCCGTATCGACGAACGGGGGAATATCAACAACGACCATGACATACACCTGCGGGCACAGCGGGCAGCCGAGCGTGTGGCCCTGAAACGGGGCTGGACGACTGCCGCCGAAGTACGTGAGACGAACATCGGGCAGGTGAACCGGGACTGCATGGAAACCCTGCAATCCATGGAAAGCTGGTCATGGGACGAGTACGTGGCCAGACTCCGGAGCAAGGGATATGAGTTTTGGGAGCTGCGCGACAACAAGAAGATATTGCGCGGTTACGTGCTGAAGAAAGGCAACGCCAGATACAAGGCTTCCGAACTCGGCAGGGGGCGCAACCTCATGGCGACCAAACTTGAAAGCACGTGGAAAAAGCTGCACGCGGCTCCCAAGACAAGGACTGTTTCGACACAGCCCGCCGCAGGGAAATCTATACCGACTACACCCCGGACGATTCCGGTTCACGCACAAGGAACGACACCGGTTCCGCAATACACCGGCTATCGTCCCGGTACCAGCCCGTACCATATCGACATCGACGGGGAAAGCCGCCGGTTCTTCATTCCCGATGAAGCGTTGGACGTATTCAATGACGAGTTCGACTACCGGGAGACAGCCAACAGCCGTGACCTCACGGACATGGCTGCGGCACTTTTCGTCGGGATGCTCGATACTCCGGCGGTTCCTTCGGGAGGTGGTGGCGGCAGTTCCAACGACCTGCCTTGGGGAAGACGCGAGGACGAGGACGAACGGGAATGGGCACGCCGGTGCGCCCGTGAAGCGGCAAGGGTAATCGGAAAGAAACCGAAGACAGGACGAAAAAGATAACAGCCTATGAATAAAAAATTCGATTTCTCGGAAATAGACGGGGCACTTCCGACTGCCGAAAAAATGCAGGAGCAAGACCGCATAATCGATGCGCTGAAAAACAATTATGAAGCTGTCCGCATTCTTAGTGCCAACGTGGAAAAGCTCGAAAACAGACTTTCGGAAGCCCTGCCCAAAATGGACGGGGCTGTTTCTTCCCTGCGTGGGGCAAGCACGGTCACACTCGGCGAGGAAGCGAGAAAGACGCTTGAACAGGAGGGAGAGAAAATCTGCCGGAAGATGGCCGACAGGATGGAACGGGAATGCGCAAGGCTAGCCGGACGCCTCTCGGCGAATGACCGTGTGCTTATCTCCGCAACCGCTTTCTGGTGTATGGTAGAGGCAATCATCTCCCTCGCGGCGGCTTTCGTTTGTACCTGCGCCGCGAACGCTCGTCTTATACATAGCATATTGCTGTGGGAAGTACTCGGCTGTACCGCTGCTTTTCTCGTTGTCTGTGTCACGTTGACCATTTTTATATGCCGCAAGTTAAGACGAGAATGAAACATTACCAATTAAATAAATATAAGTATGACAACAGTAAAGGTGAAATTCCGCCCGTCAACAGTCGAAGGCCGTCCGGGCACTATCGTTTATTTTGTAACTCACCGCCGTGTCGTCAGGCAAATCACAACCGGTTATAAGGTGTTCTCTCATGAATGGGATGATAAACAGTCAAGACCTGTTTCGGCACCGGCTGGCGAACGGATAACCGTTATTCAGACAATAATCCGAAAACTGGAGGAGAATTTGGAAAAGCTGAACAGGATTATTGAAAGATTCGATCTGCTTGTAGATACTAATTGAAAAGTGCGCCAATATTCCAGTTGAAAATTGCGCCACCATAGGATAAGTATAATGACCTT
>OLQL01001155.1_pt1 | contig 23276 bp, 26 predicted proteins | sample 1672971 | NCBI WGS metagenome assembly OLQL01 (sample SAMEA3136742, study PRJEB25190) | human gut metagenome | biome: human gut; feature: human-associated habitat; material: faeces | place: Austria | collected 2013
CGGTAGTCTTTCTGGACAAACCGCCAAGACTGCCGTTACAAACTGTATTCATATATGCAATCCTCACACTTCTATATCTCCATAAAATAACATTACTTACTTTTCAGTCGGTTCCATAATTTCATGATCAAAGTTCGGTTCATAATAACCGCATACAATATGGATATGAAACAAGAAAGACCAATACATATAAGATTTTTACTATAAAACAATGCGAATATAACAATCGTTGAAGCTATTGCAATTACAGTCTCTCTTCTATCTTCATTTAACTCAATATATTTTGAAACTTTCCAACGCCGATAGAGATAAATTAGGAAGTTGGCAACTAACGTAGAAATAGCTGCCGCATAAATTCCAAACTTATGTATCATCAATAAATTGATTGTCAAATTCAGAATTGCTGCTGTCAATGTTGTTGTTCCCATGATTTTTGTATCTTTATATGCAGTAAAAATTCCTCCATAAAATCCAGAAATATTAGCAAAATAAGTAGCTAACAAAAGAATTGGAACATAAAAAAGGGCTTCATAATAATTTTTATTTATCATAATACGAAAAATCAAAGGCATAAACGCACTCATTCCAAGAACAAGAGCATACATAAAATTTTTCAAGTATTTATACACGGCATTATAAAAATCATTTTGCGAATCATCACCCATTACCCTTGCAGAACTTTCTTTCCATGACTGATAAAAAAACCCATAAACAGTATCCATCAAATTAGGGAATTTGTAAGAAACAGCATATAACCCGGTCGCTTCGCTCCCCACCCAATTCATCAAAACAATTCTATCCGAAAGATTAATGATTGACCACGAAACTTTATTAGGAATCAGCGGAAGTGAATATACAATCATATCTTTTGCCATTTGTGAATTGACAATCCGAAAATCAAAATACCTCCACAAACGAATTCTAAAGATAAAAATAGCAGAAACAAAAAACTGGGTTAGAATAGATGCCATTAACATTCCACCCACCCCCATGCGAAGCGCAGCGATAAACACTACATTTAATGCTACTTGAATCGAACCAAGCAAAAAATTAAATAGGGCATATTGATCCGTTCTTCCTATTCCACGAAGTATCGCGCTAATCATTCCACTCATTACATTTAACAAAATATAAATCGTTGCATAGTAGGTATAATGATAATGTAACCCCTGCATTACCGGAATTCCAACCAAAGTAAAACATACCATTCCGATTAATACAATTACTAAAGCGGTCGATATTACTTTCTCCTTTTCCTCCTGTTTTTTGCAATCAATCAAAAAACGAAAAATAGATTCATCCATGAGTACCGAAACAAATGGGACACAAAATGTTGCAATGCTTAAAATGTAATCAAATGTTCCATACTCCGAGGTAGAAAGTAGCGCAGTATATAAAGGAAGCAGGAAAAAAGAGACCAACTTTGTACTAATATTTCCAATTGCTATAATTCCCGTATTTTTAATCAAACGTTTTTTTTCATTCATGTTCTGTATTCCTACTATTCCAGACTATTTTGCAAAAAATTTAAGGAGTCTTCTGCCATTTTCTTAATTGTTTTTTTCGTTTTACCATTTGACACCGATTCCATCCAATCTATATTTCCCAATGAATATAAATTTTTTTCCAAATTCAGCAGGTTTAATAATTCTAGCATTCTTGCCTGTGATCCACTTCTTGGGAACACACAAAACGGAACTTGAAAGTGTATAGAAAAAACTGTTGCATGAAATGAATTTGTAATAACATAAGAAGCATTATACACCATATCCAAAAACTCTTCCGGTCCTATTCCCAAACAATATTTTTGCCCTATAAATGCGCTAATTCTTCTTTGGGAAACATATTTGATTTTTAAATGTCTTTCCCGAGCGATCTTTGCTGCATACGAAACCAGTTCTTGTTTATTCTCCTTGTCATCCAAGAAATAAACAAAAATATAATTTTCATTTCGATTTTTTAAGTGAAAAGAATCAATATAATTTTCTGCATCCAAAAGAAACGTAGGATCAACCGTATGCAATATTTTCTTTTGTATTCCAACTTCATTTATCAAATAAGGAATTGTTTCACTTTCTCTGACCGATACAGCATCTAATCTTTCAATGTCATTTTTCATTCTTTTATAATACTTGTCCGGCACCTTTGCCGGCATACTTGGTGCATACGCAATTTTTTTCTTATTATCAGAAACAAATTCCAAAAAAAATTCTGGCACAAATGCTTGTGTACAATTGATATTCCAAATTTGATCACTTCCGCATATAAAAGCATCATAGCAATCATTTAATTCTTGCGGATTATCAACGCAGGCATAATATATTTTTTTAGAAATTTTTAAATACCTATCCCGGAATCGTTGAAATGCTCGCTTCCTCTTTATATTCCACGGAAAATACAAAACATCCCCAAGAAAAGCCCTTGGGCGCTCTTTATAAATCTTTTTTCGAAATACTTTGTATTGTTCCATATCCTTAGCATATAGAATATTTACAATTTCAGGTCTATATCCCATATTCCGTAACACATCTTCCAACGCATACGCCTGTAATGCAGAACCGAAATTATCTGCTGCATGAAATGTCACAATTCCTACTTTTTGTTCTATCATTTCTATTTTCCTCAATGAAATAAATATTTCGCATACAATGTTGGAAATAAAAAAAGAGTTGACATTTTACTTTTTGATTAATGTTCAAATATCTATAACATTCTTTATATATTTCTTTCCCCTTCAACATTGTTTTATTGTAACTATTCAGAACCCCTTCGGATTCAATAACCACTTGTTGTGCAAAACAGAGAATTGAAAAAATTTTTTCTACTCCGATTTGCTGTTACTTTGTGAATAAAAATGCTGTTTTTTATTTGGATGGCTGTCTTGTGGATAAAGCACTATCATCCGTATTTCATTCGCTTCATTTTCGTCTTTTGAGACGATTTTGAATATATTTATTAGCATTTGCACCTTCAAATTTAATACTTATCCACCGTTATTTCGCTGAGTAGATTTTGTGACAGATTCGCATTTTTACAGCGTTTCTGATACAATAAAAACATAAAATTCCTCGGAAAGAAGGTGGTCTGAATGCCAGTTAACATCACAGAAGAATTCGTTCGTCAGCTTATGGCGCAAGTTGATTTCCTGACGAAGCAGAACAGAACATTAACAGCTACTGTTGACAGCATGAATCAAACTATTTCTGAACTGAACCAGACTATCAGGGAACTGAAAGAGCAATTAAGCAAAAACTCCAAAAACAGTTCTAAGCCGCCTTCATCTGACGGACTTAAGAAGCCTGCTGTAAAAAAGAACCGAAGTCTCCGCGAATCCTCTGGAAAGAAGCCGGGTGCTCAAGCGGGTCATGATGGTGCTCATCTTTCTGTCACTGCCAATCCGGATCACATCAGGAACCATATGCATTCTGACTGTACCGGATGCCCTTATCGCGCGAAATGTCTGGATAAGGCCTGTATAAAAGAAACCCGCCACGAGATTGATGCGGTTGTGACTGTAGATGTCACTGCGCATAATCTTATTGAAGTATGCATCTATCAATATATTTTTCTTTATTATATATTGGAACTATAACACTAATTTTTTTCATATGTATTAGCACTTTCTCATTAATAAAAAATGGGGGAACAAAAAAACAGAAATGAATTTTATATAATCTTTAAAACTCATATAAAATTTATTTTTTTTCATTAAACTTATGTACTTATTTCGTATTTTTTTACGACATTTTCCTTCATTTTTCCATTCCATTAGCAAACATTTAATTGCGATATTATTATATTCTTTACGAAGTTCTCTTTGAGCTCTGTTGGATATAAAATTATACTGCAAAATTTTTTCGTGTGCTACTAATGCTGTTTTAAATTTATCTATACTAATTCTTTGAGTTGCACTTCCAGAATGGCATCTATAATTATACAATTCGCATATATCACATTCCAAGTAATGTCCATTATCTATATTCTGTATATAATTTATACAAAATAATAAATCCTCACATATTGATATATCTTCTTCAAAGGCAATTTTATTTTTCCTAATTATATCATTCCTAAAAAATTTATTCCATGGATAACCACCTGCCATTTTAGTGTCAACACATACTTCTACTATTTTTTCCTTTGACAATTCATGAAGAACTCTCTTATTACACTTTGTACTCCTTCCGTAAATAAGCATATCTACATTTTCCAATTTCAAAATGGACCACATAGCTTTTAAATAATAATCCTGTTTTATATAATCATCTGCATCTACAAAAGTAACCCATTGTCCACTTGCTAATTTTAAACCTTCATTTCTAGCAGCAGAAACTCCCTTATTTTCTTGCGATATTGCTTTTATTCGTCTATCTTTGTTTAACCATTTATCAATTATTTTCTGTGAAGAATCTGTCGACCCATCATTTATGATAATCACTTCAAATTCCTTATATGTTTGCATTAATATACTCTTAATACATTTGTCCAAATATTTTTCTGCATTATATACAGGAACTATAATACTAATTCTTTTCATGTTTTATAATAACCAGAAATTTTGTTTCTTTAAGACTCCTTATTTTATTTTTATGAACTGCATTTCAAATAGAAACGATATGCAAATACATATACATTTCTATTACAGTAGTACAATAATAGACTGATTTTACTTTTCATCTCCAAATTTTTATCCAATAAAATATCACTTATCATTCCATGAACTAATTCTTTGAACTCTTTATACACTCCATTATCCCATTTTCCACATTTAACCATATCATTAAAAAAGAACATATAATATAACATTGAACCAATTAGAACAGACTTACTTCCTGTTCTTTTTCGAATTTCTCTTATTGGATACAAAATTTGATATAATTTTTCAGGGCAAATTTTTCTTGTGATAGAATTAGTCCTTATACGATAATGATATAAATCATCTGTTATATACAAAATATTATTTGCTTTTTCTAATAGTAAATACGAAGTTAATATATCTTCATATATACATCCTTCAGGAAATCTTATTTTTTCAAACAATTCAGCTCTAAAAAGTTTATTCCATGCATAACACCTATAATAATTATTATACAGCAATACATCTCTTGCCTGTGCAGATGTATATAACATATTTTTCCGATTTTTTATCTTATGTGTTTTTTGAAATTTACTTGTTTCACTATAAAAATCATAATTACAACAAACAATATCTGCACTACTCTTTTCTGCATGTGCAAACAGCGTTTCCAACATCGTCTCTTCGATAAAATCATCACTATCTACAAATGCAAAATAAGCTCCCTTCGCATTTGCGATTCCCACATTTCGGGCCGCAGATAGACCACCATTCTCCGTATTTATAACTTTTATTCGCTGATCGATTTTTTGATAATAATTGCATATTTTTGGCGATGAATCCGTTGCCCCATCATTTACAAGTAAAATTTCTATATTCGTATATGTTTGACAAATCAAACTTTCTATGCATTCTCCTAAATATTTTTCAACATTATAAACCGGTACTATTACCGATATAAGTTCTCTCATTTTTTAAACTCCTAATATTCTTGATGCATATGGATAAATATTATTTACGCCCAAACGCACAAATAAAATTATAAAATATAAAATTCCAAGCACAATATAGTACCCAAATATTACAATAGTATATTTTGATACAGTAATAAGTTTTGGTACCGCTATCATCAAAATCCCCCATAATGGTAATATAACCCTATAACTTTCTTGACTAACTCCAGTAACTTGCCACAATATAGTAGACATAATCAGTACCATAGTATAAAAATTATAATCTCGATCTAACTTAACATCTCTTCTATATTGTAAAATAAACGGCATTACTGTTAATGTCATTAATATAAAAACCGTTATACTTGGATTGTATGTTTTATTCATATGAACTAATTGATAGCCATACGAGTCTTTTAAAACAGAAAATATTGTTATTAGCTTTGGCATTAGAATAATTATAAAACAAGAAGCTAACACTAATAACCCATCAACCAATTTTCTATGTTTATTAAATAATTTATTTATATTTTTGGTTTTTGTTCTTACCCTACCAGTACAAATATAATATAAAGGATAAATTAATAGCCCCACAACGGACATCATCTGAATAGAAGAAGCAATGATTATAACTAATGTATACTGTTTTATCTTTCGCTCTCTCACATATTTGAATCCATATAATATTATAGCTATAGAAATTGACTGTCTCATAAGATTAAGAGTAAAAGGAAAGAAAAAAGTAAGAAAAATATAATATCCTACCCAAGCATACCTATCCTTCAAATTTCTTAATGACTTATAAATAAAATAACATATGATAAATTCAATAAAAAAGAATTGCCAAAAGACATTTCCAAATATCTTTGCAATAACATAAACAAAAACGCGATATAATGGTTCAACATTTTTCACATAAATATTTTTTGCATTAAAAAAATCAAAAAAAGAATTATTTTTTGCAATTTCAAATACACCAATTCCATATCCACTAGTATCTGTTCCTACTGAATAATCTCTAGCTCCTGCAATAATAGATGGAAGTATTATTCCCAACCAACCAAATATTCCTATAAGTTCATATTCTCGACTCTTTGTTTTTATCTTTATTTTTACACTTCTTTGTTCAAGGTAAATAAAGATAGATGATAATAATATAACTACAAAATATATCCACATTTATTTGTATCTCCCAATGATGGTATAAACCTTCCTCTTTAAAAAATTTTTTCTATACACAAGTACTGCTCTCAAATCGCACTTTCTAGCGCCTAAAATATCACTTATAAAACTATCCCCTATGTGAATATGTTGTTTTTTTATAATATGTTTTTCTGTTATTAAAGTAGAAAATAGCTGACCACTTGCTTTTGTCTTATTGTAGACATTTGACACATACAATTTCTCATAACCTTCAATTCCACACTTATGTAGCATATTTTTAATTGTATTCTCTTTAAGATACATATCCGAAATTATATATACTTTTTTCCCCATAGCCACACATCGATTGTATAAATCAACAACTTTCTGTTTCGGATACACAGCATCAATTTCTGTTTTTTCTTCAATTTTCTTTATCATGGTAATATCTTTATCTGGATAATATTCTGATAACATTATATATATATCATCCAAATCGACTTCATTGTTCTTTTTTATTTTTCGAGCATTTTTCTCAGCAGCAATTCTACTTTTCACAAAATCATTTTTTTCATTATGAAAATACTCTTCCCCGACTTTCACGAAAATTTCTCTTGGATCACTAACATTACGTTCAATAAGTGTATCAAAGATATCAAAACTTATAGTATCATAGTTTTTTAATACATATCTTTCTAATAATCTATTCATCTTCTTAATAACCTATATATCCAATAATATGGAAAAGGAATTTTAAATACCTCTTTCATAAAACCTGTCTTCCAACAACTATTGCTTAAATCATGCAATAATTGCTTTGGTGTGTATTTCCATATAGATTTTTGTGGTAAAAAATATGCCTTATTTCCATCTATATTATATAAGTTCCTAAACAACTTTGTTTCATTCAAACTAGGTTTTTTTCCAAATTTAAGTAAAGGTTTCGCATAATATTGGTATTTCCTTCTTTTACTAATAACACTATTTTTATTATCGGCTATATATTTTAGTGCTCCATTCTGAATTTTTTCTAAAAAGTTAGTAATGCTTGGAATTTCTTGATACTCATACTCTTCTTTTACAGGCATAACAATATTATCCACCAGTATGTATCCACTGGTAGAGCCTTCTTGAATTTGAAGAAACTTCTCAACTACTCCAAAGAAGCAAAGTAATTCCTTTCTTCTTGCATCATTCTTATTATCATATAAATAACCACATACTTCATTTTTCAATTCCTCAGGAGGCGCAATCCCAATATAGTACCCAACAAGTGATATCTTCAGCCCGGAAATTCCTATTAGTCGCTTCAAATTATTTTGAATGCTTCCATTCCATCCCACATCAACAATTGCAACCTTTTTACCAACAAGATTCAATTGCTTTAAATATTTAACCAAAATCGTATATTGTGTATAAGATTGTTCATTGATTTTTTCTTTGAACAATTCATAGATTCGTTTCATCTTAAGATTTTTTGCAAGTGTATCATAACGAATATCTTCATCCCAATCAAAATATTTCTCACTACACTTTTGGTATTCTTCTTTGCTTATTCCATAATATAAAGCAAGTTCTGAAAATGAAATATATTTTGTATACATAATATATTTAATAGTTTCTTCATATGTCTCTGCAGTCCACAATAAAGCTCTTCGAATACTATTACGCGAAAAATATGTATACTCACATATTTGTTGATGCTGAGGGTATAATGTTTCATACACCTTTTGTAACATGTATCCATCTCGAGCCAAGAATAATATCTTGTCTGGTTCTCTTTTCTCAAACGAATCATATAACCATTCCGCAAACCCATATAAAAAGGGACCTAATTTCTGATATCCAAATTTTTCATATACAGTCAATACAGACTTGACTTTCAATTCCATATGCCTTATATCTCCAACTTAAGCCTATACTAATCCACTTACACCAAATTCATCAAAAACTACCATTATATTTATTTCCAAAAAATTTTGCCTTCAAAAAGGCCGTTCCCTTCTTCCACCAATTAATTTTTTCCATGTGAATATACGGAATTTCTTTTATTTCATTTTTCTTAAGAACACCGGATTTCATTTTTTCATCCAACCACACATTAAATATAATTTCACTTACTCTTCCATAAAATCTTCCCTGGAAAGTACTTAAGTCATTGGTACTGATTCTTTTTTGTAATTCAAAAAGTATATCAAACAGCCATGAACAATACTCATTTAATAAATGCTTGTCCATAATCATCATATTAAACATATAACCATATGTCCGATTGATCACTGTGTCAAAGCTATTCAAGTATGATGGATACTTATCCGCAATAATCTTTCTGGTTTCATCTAAATGTTCAGCATAATGTGTATGCGCATAATGGCTATAAAGTGTTTCTATGTAGTATTTTCTTTTATTCGGGACAAAAATCTTTATTGATTCCAAATACGGTTTAAGCTCCTGATAGGTAAGAACATTCTCAAAACCAGCTTTCTTTTTCATCGAAAAGTGTCTTCTATAATGAACCAATCCAATATAATCAGCATCAAGATTTTTCCATGCCCAATATAGCCCCGTCAATTCACAAAAACTAGGATTAAGATTCGAAATATTGTCTCCGGTGTTATCTTTGATATATCCGAAATCTAAATCATTACCTTCTGCATCCTTTTTTCCATCTGCTCCAACATGTAACGGAATATATATATGATCGATTGGCATCTGATACTTTTTGTGTGTTGCCACAATTATTTTTACAGAATAATTTTTCATATACCCTCAATCCCTTTTTTACATTTTATGACGTCTACACAGCCCCTTCATTCACCAAAATACTCTTGACCGTCTTCAACATAATCTTCAAATCCTGCCCGATACTCCATTTTTCCATATTTTTTTGCTTCATGTGCAAAAATTGCACCGTACAGTCCTGAACCTACCGCTAAATAATCATATTTCATTGTTCTTTTCTCCTTCGTATGACTTTATTTAAAGCTAATTTCGCATTTTCTATCAAAAATTTATCTTTCAAGAAAAATAATATAATTAAATAAACACTTGCTCCTAATACAATCATTAATATTGTATCTAATATGTTTTTCTTTAAATATTGATTTAACCATAACAAACTTGCAAGCATTACTCCCCCTGAAATCAAATACTTCGGCAATAATTTCAAAACTTGAATTCCGTCTAATTCATTTCTTACTAAAACTAACTGAATTACTGCTATTGTTGTTTCCGCAACTACAGAAGCCACTGCCGCTCCATTTGCTTTGAAAATCGGAATTAACATAGCATTCATAATAACATTAACGGCAGCTCCTGCTAGCACTGTTTTTGTAAATATGTTTTGGCGCCCCGTAGGAATCAAATTTTTTATGAGTTGCTATAATAACTTTAACTGAATATTCACTCATGACTTCAATTCCTTTTTACACATTTCGATACTTATCATACTCCTCAATCAGATATCGTAATATTCATTTACCGCTCACATCGCACCTTCATGTCTCAGCACAACTCCCACTGTTTTGCACAATATTTTCACATCAAGTCCCAGGCTCCAGTTCGCAATATAACTGCGATCAAGTGCTACCACCTGTTCAAAATCCGTAATCTCACTGCGCCCACTTACCTGCCACATCCCGGTGATCCCAGGTTTGATTGCCAGGCGGCTTCTGTGGTGCAACTCGTATTTCACCCACTCATCTTCCGTTGGTGGACGTGTACCTACCAGAGACATATCCCCTTTGAGCACGTTCCAGAACTGTGGAAACTCATCGATGGACCAGTCGCGGATCTTATTTCCAAGCCCCTTTTTTATCGTTCCGTCCGGCAGACGCCTGCTGCCGATGATGCGCGGGTCAAAATCCAATTTAAACATCATTCCGTCCGATACACGGTTTTCTGCGGCAAGTGCTGCTTTGCGCTCCTCCGCATCCAGATACATACTGCGGAATTTATAGCACGTAAATTTCTTGCCATTCTTTCCGATCCTGGTCTGTCCGAAGAAGATCGGACCGGGCGATTCATGATAGATCATCGGTGCAAGGATCAGAAACAGAATTCCTGTGAGGATGCAGCCGACGATGCCTCCGAGAATATCTATCAGCCGTTTGAGAAACAGTTCCCAGGTACTCACGGTACGGATGCTTGTAGTCAGCACCGTGTATCGTCCCAGTTTTTCCACAAACTGTTTGTTCGCCGCCAGCTCCATCCGGTTGGCAAGTTTCAGATGTACCGTTACTCCCATTTCCGTCAGCTGGTCGATCCATCTGTCTACCCGCGGATCATTTGGCTGCAGATCAATAAATACTTCATCCACCCATGCATGGCACAAATAATCCATAACAGACTCTCCCTCTGCCACAAATGGGATGTCCCCCAGTTTTTCGGGAAGTGTTTTATTTTCATTGACATCGATCACAGCAATTCCACTGACCTGAAACAGTTCATAGTTGTGATTTTCGACATCTTCCCGCACCTGCGGAAGATTTTTCCAGTCGGTCAATATCACGATAGAATTCTTTTTTCCAAGCCGCAGGTTCCGCAACACGTGCCGTTTCCACAAAATTCTTATTCCATAACTGATTATAGCATAAAAGATAGCGGTCAGAAACAGTGTAATACGAGAAAAATCACCCGCATCTTTCACAAAGAACAGATAAAACACGGCAAACAATATCACCATGCTGACCTGACGCATGGTTGCCGCCAGTTCTATGAGAAATCCGCGTTTCAGTACGTTCTTACATGTATTTAAAAAGAACATCATGCATACATCGATCAGGATCAACACGATGGAAAGGTTTCCATACACGGAATTGGAGTATAAATTCAGGTTCCGGTGTCTGACAAGATACGCCAGGAAAAAAGAAACCTGCAGACACAGAATGTCCAGTATCACAAAATCAATGTGTTTGATCCAGCTGTTTTTTGCTTTTTGATACATGATGTCTCCTTTCTTTCATTTTTATGATTCTTATTACTTTTGTTCATTCCCAATTTTTTCTATAGGAAAGGGCACAGCAGAATCAACTCTGTGCGCCCTTTTCAAGAACCCGAGATTATTTAGAAACTTTCTTTACGGTTCCTTTGAATCCGGCTTTCTTCAGCTGAGCCTTGAATGCTTTCAGCTGCTTTGCAGACATACCGGAAACCTTGATTGTCATCTTTTTGGTGTCTACACCCTTAAATGCAGTCTTATCAACCTTTACGGAAGCAGACTTGATGACGATTGTCTTTACAGACTTTGCACCTGTAAATGCCTGAGCGCCAATGGTCTTGATGCTGGCTGGAAGTGTAACAGTTGTAGCTTTTGTAGCATTTGCAAAAGCCTTTGCTCCAATTACTGTAACCTTGTAAGAGACTCCATCTACAACAACCTTAGAAGCTACTGTAACACTCTTCTTTGTTGTCTTTGGTAAAGCCTTTACGGTTGCTGTACCGTTTGCTGCGGTACTTACCTTTGCGCCATTATCAGCCTTGACGTTTGTCTGTTTTTCCGGAGCTGGAGCTACGGTTGCAGAATCTGTTGCAGCATAAGCAGTACAAACAGATCCAAACATCATAGTAGCAGCGGTAATACCTACCAGCACCTTCTTAATTAATTTGTTCATTGGGATATAATCCTCCTTCCCTGATTATTTATGTGAAAACCCTTTCGGGGAATCACCTACTTCTGCTCTGTGCCATAGCCATAATATTCATGTTTTCCATAGTAGCCATAGCCTTTTCCATAATAACTCTTGCCATAGTAGTTGCCATATTTGTGATAATATCCACTTGCAGCGCCTTTGGCACGGCTGAGTGCAATGCCGACAACCGGACACCCGGCACGCTCCAACTGGCGGATCGAATTACGAACCATTGCCTTTGGCGTTTCTCCTGCGCGGACAACCAGCAGTGCGCCATCACACAGCGAGCCAATCTTTTCTCCATCCGATACCAGATTCAATGGTGGAGCATCAATAAACGTATAACGATAATTTTCATCCAGTTCCTCAAATGTACTTGCCAGTTTCTGTCCTTCGAGAAGCATGGACGGGTTAATAATATTTTCTTTATTCGGAAGGAGATCTCCCGCTCCGATATTGGTACGCAACACATATTTGTCCAGCGTATCGTCACTTGCCAGATAATCGGAAGTTCCCAGAATTTTTCCATTGTCTTCCCGGACAATCTGATATTTGTCAACCATAACACTCTTGCGCAGATCCATGTCCACAAGAATGCTCTTGCTGCCGGCTTCTGCCATCTGCCGCCACAGCTGCATGGCAACAAAACTTTTTCCCTCATCCGGAGCGCTGGATATCACCATGATTTTTTTCACTTTGCTTCCAAGAAAGCTCACATTGACGCGCAGACGGTTCAGTGCTTCCTCTACCGCATACGGAAGTTTCGGCATATTCTGGACGGTCGCACGGTTTTTCGGTGTAAATTCCATTACTTTTTCTTCCTTCTTTTCTTTTTCTCTTTACTGATCGCTTTTTCTACCTCATCGGAAATTTCTTCGATATCCCCCTCCGGAATAACGGTAAACGGCATGATACCAAATTCTTTTTCGACATCCTCTGCCGTATTTAAGCTGTCGTCCATAAGCATACGTACCACGAAGATCACGGCTACAAGAAGCATTGCAACAACCGCTCCGAGAATAATATTTTTGGCAAGGTTCGGCGAACTCGGTTCATCTGGAACCACTGCATATTCCGCAATGGTCGGCTGTGCATTCTCAGATGCATTCATAACTTTCGGAATATAGGTTACCGCTGTATCTACAAGTTCATTGACCATCGACTGTGCAAGTTTTGGATCATTGTCCTCCACCGACACGGCAAGTAACCGTGAATCTCCAACAACTGAAATATCTACTTTTTTCAGCAGATCTTCATATTCCATATCCAGATTCAGGTTATCAATAACTTCATTGAACACGGGACGGATTTTGATCAATTCGGTATAGTCCTGGGAAAGGGATGTTCCGATATTGAAATCCGACAGATCAAGCACACTTCCACTGGATGCGGAAATCATATACATTTTTGCAGTTGCCGTATATTTTGGTGTGATCAGAAAATGTGTGATGGAGCCTGCAATCACTCCCCCGATCACAAATGCGAGAATCAGCCATACCAGCTTTGCCCGCAGCAGATAAAAAATTTCAAGCAGATCAATTTCGGTTTCTTCGCTGTTCTTCTCTGTCAGTTGGTTTTCCTGGTTCATTCGTTACTTTCCTTTCTCTTGCACCAGTGGATACAGTTGTTTCATAGATGTCTCCAGTGAATCTTCATCCATATAAAACTCCCAGTGCTTTTTCCCATCGTGCAGCTTTTCTCCAATTTTGGATGTACCGTCGATTGTGATAATTCCTTTGTCTGTATATCCCTGCATATCCTTTAACAGGGCAGTTAGATCATTCATCTTAATATCTGTCGTCGCATACGGGCGCAGCCGGTCATATAATTTCACGGTCGCATTGACATCCCCCGCATTCTGTTTTTTTATCTTTTTCATGAATGCGTTTAAAAAGATCTGCTGGCGGCGCATACGCTGCGTATTGCGATCGTCATCCATGGCATACCGGGACTGCATGAGCAGTTCTGCCTGCCGGTCTGTCAAGGTAAGCGTTGTCCCTTTTTTCATAGCCGGGTCCAGCTTGGTCATATCATCTTCCAGTGTAACGGTTACTCCCCCCACCTCATGATTCAGAAGTGGCATCGCCTCCATTTTCAATGCATAGTATCCATCAATAGGCAGCCCCCCAAGCATTTTGGATACGGTCTCCACCGTATTGTCACAGCTTGCAGCCTTGTCCTTTCCATACCAGTGTGCCGTGCAAAGCTGCATCTGTGCACTGGCATTGGCACTTCCGTCTTGCAGAAGCATTGGCACTTCAGTGATGGTGTCCCGGTTCAGCTGCAAAATTCCATATGCTTTTTCTTCTTCATCCACAACAACAAGCATCAGTGCATCTGCCATCGAGCCATGATATTCTTCTCCCTCGGCATCTTCGTTTCCGCTTTTGTCCGTTCCGATAAAGAGATACGTCTGAACCGGATGGGCAAATTTCCAGGTCTTTTTATGTAGCTTGATCGAGACGGTTTTTTCTTGAAATTCTTTCCAGACACGCTGCGTTTCATTTTCTGTAGCTGCCTGCTGGATACGCACGTCGTGCCGATCCATCCCACGGATGATAAAATATACAGCAATGATTACAAGTACGGCAATGATAATTTCTATAACTGCACGCATGGTTTTCTTTTTTTCGCTCACTGCAGTACCTCCCTGGTCAGGCGATCCGTTTTCTGGAGGAACGCTTCGCCAAATCTCTTTGCAAGCACGATGCGCCCCTCGGCAAGATTTGGATGCCGGGTATCCATGTTGTGACAATCACTGCCAAGAATAATGATTGTGGCTTCTTTTGCAAGCTGAAACGCTTTATGCCTCTTTTTCCAATTCAGAAATACACCTGCATTCATCTGCTTGTATAACGGAAGTTCCATGACGGCATCCCAGATTTCTTTTTTCTTCTGGAATTCGTAATAACGCTCAATATGGGCAAGGACAACTTTCAGTTTCTGGTGCCGTACCAGTTTCTCCACATCTGCATAAATGGCAGAATTCCACTGGGCAAACGGCATTTCCAGAAGAAGTGTCTGTGTTCCTTCCACACAAAGCTTCGGGATCATTCCAGCACTTCCAATTCCCTGAAAGTAATAAACTTCCGCTGCCAGATGCAGCTTCTGATCCAGATTTGTCTCTGCCATTTTCGTTTTCAATTTTTCATAGCTGCACTGTCTGCGCAATAAAAATTCTTCCACAGAATCTTTCTGCGCATAAAAATGAGGAGTTGCTACGATTTCATCAACCTGCTGCTCCCTCTGCGCTGCTAACATTCTTAGTGACATTTCTACATTCCGGCTTCCGTCATCTATTCCCGGAAGAATATGTGTATGAAAATCAATCAGCATTTTTTATGATCCATAATTATTTCATAATCATATTTGTTTGTAACAACAGATATTTTACCTCATGTCTTTACCCTTTCACAGTACGTTTACACGCGAAAATTGGCGAATTTCCCCGTTTTTCCGTTTGTAAACGCACAAATACTCAAGTTCTAAACGCACCTATATTTTACGTTTGAAAAGTGTTTATTATATTTTAATAACTGATACTATCTTTATATAAGAAAATTTGGAATTTTGGGGAATAAAGAGGATTACGAAATGAATAAGAAACGGGAACCTTATGATAGAATTGCAGTTGGCGAACGGATTCGCCATAAGCGGATACAACTTGGACTCTCACAGGATGAACTGGCGGTGCGGATCAATCGGGCAACAAAATACTGTTCCGATATTGAACGCGGGATGTGTGGTATGTCTGTGGAAACCATGCTGGCGATTGCCAAATCGTTAGATATGAATTTAGATTATATGATGTTTGGAGAAATCTCTGAAACAGAGCGGGAATGGCAACAAAAAGATGCAATGACACTGATCCACATAATCGAAAAGGCGCCCGCCTCCCAAAGAAATTATGCGATACGCCTTCTCAAACTATTTATTGCTGCAACCGGGAATTCGCCTACATAGACCCGTTCTTTTTCACGACTTCCGGTACACAATATCTCCTCATTTGTATACAAACTTACTACTACGATTGTACCAAACTCCGGTGTAAAAGTCCATAAAAGAGGGAGGATATTCCCATGAAATACCCTCCCTCTTATTTCCATTTTCACTTATCGATACTCTGCAAGATTAATACGGATCAGAGCCTTATGCAATGCAAATTCCGCGCGCTTTAGATCCAGATTGTCATTTCTGTTGTGAATCCGCTCCTCTGCCCGCTCTCTTGCGGCTTCCGCACGCTCCAGATCAATCTCTTCCGGCCATTCTGCCAGTTCTGCCAGAAGTGTTACCTTATCTCCCAGAATCTCGGCAAATCCGGCATGCACTGCTGCCACCTGTTCTTCATCCCCATGATGGATCGTGACAAGCCCCGGTTCCAGTACCGTTGTAAGTGGAATGTGATCACGATATACACCGATCTCGCCGGATTCCGTATTAAACTCCAGCAGATCCGCAGTTCCCTTATAAAAAACGCGGTCCGGCGTGATGATTTCTACATCAAATGTCTTTTCCATCTCTGTTTCCTCCAGCCGGCACACACATTACCCTGCATATGCCGCCTTTACCTCATCAATTGTTCCGGCATTCAGGAAATAACTTTCCGGCACGTCATCTAGTTTTCCATCCAGAATTTCACGGAATCCGCGGATGGTCTCTTCCACCGGAACATATTTGCCTTCCAGTCCGGTAAACTGTACTGCCACGGAAAACGGCTGCGACAGGAATCTTTGTACTTTACGTGCCCGGCTGACAACAAGCTTATCATCCTCCGACAACTCATCCATACCGAGAATTGCGATGATATCCTGCAGTTCTTTATATTTCTGCAAAATCTCCTGTACTCCACGCGCAACCTTAAAATGTTCTTCCCCGACAATTCTCGGATCAAGGATACGCGAAGTAGAAGCCAGCGGGTCCACTGCCGGATAAATTCCAAGTTCCACGATGGAACGATCCAATACCGTTGTGGCATCCAGATGTGCAAACGTTGTGGCCGGTGCCGGGTCTGTCAGATCGTCGGCCGGCACATATACCGCCTGTACGGAAGTGATAGATCCGTTCTTTGTGGATGTAATCCGCTCCTGTAATGCACCCATCTCTGTCTGTAAGGTCGGCTGATAACCTACCGCGGACGGCATACGTCCGAGCAGGGCAGACACTTCCGATCCTGCCTGTGTAAAACGGAAAATATTATCAATAAATAACAGAACATCTTTTCCGCCTTTATCACGGAAATATTCTGCCATCGTAAGTCCGGTAAGCGCTACACGCATACGTGCCCCAGGCGGTTCGTTCATCTGTCCGAACACCATGGTTGTCTTATCGATAACTCCCGACTCTTTCATTTCATAATACAGATCGTTTCCCTCACGGGTACGCTCTCCGACTCCGGTAAATACCGAATATCCACCATGCTCTGTGGCAATGTTGTGGATCAGTTCCTGGATCAGCACGGTTTTTCCTACACCGGCTCCTCCAAACAATCCGATTTTTCCGCCTTTCTGATACGGACAGAGCAGATCGACAACTTTAATCCCTGTCTCTAACATTTCCTGGGAAGTTGCCTGTTCCTCAAACGAAGGTGCCTTCCGATGAATCGGCCAGTGCTCCTTGGTCTGCGGAGGTGCAATTTCATCGATTGGCTCTCCCAGCACATTAAACAAACGGCCAAGTGTTTTTTCTCCTACCGGTACCGAAATCGGTCCTCCCGTCGCTATAGCATCCATACCGCGGACAAGTCCGTCCGTCGGTCCGAGTGCAATACAACGCACGGTATCATCCCCCAGATGCTGTGCTACTTCAACGATCAGTTCTCCGCCCTTTTTTAAAGGAATACGGATTGCATCATTGATCTCCGGAAGATGTCCTTCCGGAAATTTGATATCGAGCACGGCACTGATCACCTGCGTGATCTTTCCTATTGCTCCTTTATTTTCCATGTTTCTTCTCCTTTATTACGTCACTCTATCGCATTTGCTCCCGCAATAATTTCCGTCAATTCCTGTGTGATAGATCCCTGTCTTGCACGGTTATATTTCAGGGAAAGATCCTCTATCATCTCTTCCGCATTGCTTGTTGCGGAATCCATGGCCTGCATGCGGGCACCGTTTTCACTTGCCACGGCTTCTACCAGTGCCCCATAAAACAGACTTGTCACATATTTTGGAATAATCTGATTCAGAGCCTCCTGTTCGTTTGGCTCATAATTCATAAGAATTTCTCTGGAAGACTTTTCCTCCGAAGGTTCACTTACTTCCACCGGAAGCATACGGATCAGCTGCGCTTCCTGACTAACGGTATTTTTAAAATGCGTATATGCCAGATAGATCTCTCCTATTTTTCCTTCCGCGAAATCGTCGAGCACTCTCTTACAGAGTGCTGCTGCATCCGGATATGTCGGATTTTCCATAATTTCCGAGGCATCTACCTCGATGTGATATCCTTTTCGCTCCAGTATCTCAATTCCTTTTCTGCCAACTGCATAGATCACGACATCCTCTTTGGCAACATCATCACTTTCTGTGATCAGTTTCACCACATTCGCATTATATCCTCCTGCAAGTCCACGATTCGAAGTCAGTACAACGATCGCTTTCTTTTTGGATTCTCCGCTTCTTAAGTATGGATGATCCATATTGCCGCTGTGTGCTAAAATGGAACTTACGGTCTGATACATATACTGAAAATAGGGATCTGTCTGTTCTGCCCGCCCTTTGGCTTTCTGGAGTTTTACGGTAGAAACAAGTTTCATGGCTTTGGTAATCTGCTGTGTGCTCTGGATACTTCCTTTTCGTCTTTTTATATCCCTCATAGACGCCATGTGTTATCACCCCCTGTTATCATACCCTCACGCCAGGTATTCTTTTTTCGTTTCCTGAATAGCTGCTATCAGTTTCTGTTCCGTCTCCTCATCGATCACCTGCGTCTCTGTAATCTTTCCGGTAATCTCCGGATATCTGGTATCAATAAGTTCGAGTAACGCATCCTGAAAATGCAGAATTTCCTCTACCGGAATGTCCATAAGATACTTTTTCACTGCCGCATAGATGATAACGATCTGTTTTGCAACCGGCATCGGCTGATACTGCGGCTGTTTTAAGATTTCTTTTAATCGTTCTCCCTGTGCCAGTTTCTCACTCGTGTCTGCATCCAGTTCGGAACCGAACTGTGCAAATGCAGCCAGTTCCCGGTACTGTGCCAGTTCTGTACGGATAGGCGCCGCAATCTTTTTCATAGCCTTGATCTGTGCGGCTCCTCCTACACGGGAAACGGAAAGTCCCGCATTGATTGCCGGGCGGAAACCGGCATTAAACATCTCCGTCTCCAGATAAATCTGCCCATCTGTGATAGAGATTACATTTGTCGGAATATATGCAGATACATCTCCCGCCTGCGTTTCAATGATCGGTAATGCCGTCAGGGAACCTCCTCCCAGTTTGTCCGACAGACGTGCCGCACGCTCAAGCAGACGTGAATGCAGATAAAAGACATCACCCGGATAAGCCTCACGGCCCGGTGCACGCTTTAACAGCAGCGACAGGGTCCGGTATGCCATGGCATGTTTGCTCAAATCATCGTAGATAACAAGTACATCTTCGCCATTCTCCATCCACTCTTCGCCGATTGCACAGCCGGAATACGGAGCAAGATACTGCAAAGGCGCAAGTTCACTTGCCGTAGCCGCAACAACGGTTGTATAACTGAAAGCTCCATACTCTTCGAGTGTCTGGACAATATTGGCAACGGTAGAAGCTTTCTGGCCGATTGCCACATAAATACACTTTACCCCCTGCCCTTTCTGATTAATAACCGTGTCAATTGCAATCGCGGTCTTTCCGGTCTGACGATCTCCGATGATCAGTTCTCGCTGTCCTCTTCCGATCGGCACCATGGAATCAATGGCTTTGATACCGGTCTGCAGTGGTGTATCCACTCCCTTTCTGGAAATGACACCGGATGCCACACGTTCTACCGGACGGTATTTATCCGTTGTGATCGGTCCCTTTCCGTCAATCGGCTGTCCGAGCGCATTCACAACACGTCCGAGCAGTGCATTTCCTACCGGCACTTCTACCACACGTCCGGTTGTTTTAACCGTATCTCCCTCATTGATATTGTGCTGACTTCCGAGAAGTACCGCACCGACATTATCTTCCTCCAGGTTCAGTACCATACCGTATACCTCTCCCGGAAATTCTAACAATTCTCCCTGCATCGCATTTTCCAGTCCATGGATACGTGCAATGCCGTCCGCCACCTGAATGACGGTTCCCACATCTGCCACTTCCAGCTGGGAAGCATATCTTTTGATCTGCTCCTTAATGACAGAACTGATTTCTTCTGGTTTTAAATTCATGGAGCGCACTCACCTACTTTCAATTGTATACGTTCTAAGTCTCTTGTCAGATGTTCCAGTCTGGTCCGGACACTGCCGTCCACAACACGGTCCCGGATCCGGATGACCATGCCTCCGATCAATGCGGGGTCCGTGGTATAATGTATCTCAAACTGAACGTACTTTGTCGTGTCGAGCAGCTTTTGTTCCACCGCCTGTTTCTGTTGCGGTGTCAGTTCCATTGCTGACGTCACATAGGCAGTACCTATTTTTTTATACTCTTTGACACGGTCAATAAAATAAGTGAATACCTGATCTGTCTCCTTATAATGCCCTTTTTGTACAAGCATCCGAAGCAGTCCCACCAGTTCATCACCGATACGTCCTTTGAAAATATCCTCGATCAGTCTGACTTTTTCTTCTTTTTCGATTTTGGGATGATTCATCAGGCGGGTCAGTTCTGTATTTTCACGCAGAATCTGTGCAACAGCCTGCGCCTCTTCATATAATTGATCCACCATATGTTCTTCAACCGCCAGCGCAAACAAAGCATCCCCATATGTTTTGGATACTAATTTTGCCATGTCGATTCACCCATTTCTTTTAATGTTTCATCCACAAGTGTGCTCTGAATCTCTGCGGTAATGGAAGATGCCACAACTTTCTGTGCCATCAGGGATGCCACAGTGATCATTTCCTGTTTCATATCATTCATGGCATGCTTCTTTTCCAGAAGTGCCTCCTCCTGTGCATGTTTTACAATGCGTGCAGCTTCTTCCTTTGCCTCATTGACAATGCGGTTCTGGTTCTTTAACGCCTTTTGTCTGGCATCTGCCAGAATCGTTTCCGCTTCCTTGTCAATTTCTTTTAACTTTGCCTCATACTCCGCTTTCAGCGCTGCTGCTTTTTCTTTGTCGGCGCTGGCCTCATCCAGTTCCGATGAAATGTGATCCTGACGGTCTTTTAAAAGTTTCCGTGCGGGATTAAACAGCAGATATGACATCAGCATATAAAGGAAAAATACTGCAATTGCCAGCAGGGCAGCATCAAAGAGCAGCTGTGGATTTAAATCAAATAAAAATTCCTGTGCAGCTAACACTCGTTTGCCCCTCCTTTATCCAAGCGGATGTACAAAAAGTAAAAGCAGTGCGACAACAAGACCATACAGACCTGTCGTCTCTGCAACTGCCTGACCTAACAGCATGGTGGACATAATCTGTCCCCTTGCTCCCGGATTACGTCCCACGGCTGCTGCGCCGTGTCCGGCTGCGATACCCTGTCCAATACCAGGTCCGATACCTGCAATAACTGCAAGTCCTGCACCGATAGCCGAACATGCTCTGATTAAATCCTGTCCTGAAATATTCATAGTAAAATCCTCCTTAATTTAAATACTTGTTTTGATACAAGGAGCAAATCGCATGAGAGTTCCGCTTACGCGGAAGCGATTTGCGTAGGAAATGCATTCTAAAAATGCATTTCAATCTTCTCCACACGCCTGTGACACATAAGTCATTGTGAGCATACAGAATACATACGTCTGGATTGCTCCGGAAAACAGATCAAAATATACGTGCAGTGCTGCCGGCCATGCCGTTGCAATTACCCCAAGCAAACCGTATACCAGTGCCATGATTACGGTTCCTGACAACACATTTGCAAACAGACGCAGCGACAATGAGATCGGTATTGCAATCTCACTGATAATGTTGATCGGCGCCCAGAGTGGAAGCCATGGCGGAAGCGGTGAACACATACCTGTCCATATTTCTTTCAGACTCTGGTGTTTTGCCTTGTTGAAACGGATCATAAAAAATGTGATCAGTGCAAGTGCAAGCGTGGTTCCGTAATCTGCCGTCGGCGGGCGCAGGCCAAACAATCCAGATATGTTACTCATCAGTATAAAAATAAAAATCGTGCTGATATAGTTGACGAATCTGGGTGCCCACTTTCCCATGGTGGAATCCACCATTCCGTCTAATTTTTCTACAATCAGCTCGATTATATTCTGAAAAGTATCCGGTTTTTCGGTGGCATGCTTTAACTTGCGATTGGCAATCACAGCAAAAATAACCATTACTGCCATAACAATCAAAATACATGCGTGGCTGTCGGTGATCCAGACTTCCTGACCAAATACTTTTACTTTAAAAATTCCATGAATCATAAAGTCGATATCCGACGCCAGTAAAATCCCCTCATTCATATAGTCACCTCCTTCCTTTTACTTTCTCCCATAAAGGCTGAAGATATGCTCCAATTTTTAAACCAAGCAGCCCAAGAAAAGCCGCAATCAGGTTTCCCCATTGAAAATACCCAAATAACACGAACAAAATCACCACTACTACATAACGAAGAATTGATTTTGTGACAATTCTTCGCGTCGCATGTGCGGTGTCCCCCATCGTAACAGAATCAAAGATCACAGTTGCAAGATTGATTGCCATCCCCACGGCAATTGCTATGCCAAACCATACCCCGATGGAATATGCAATCCTGTCCTTTACAAACCATACCCCGATCAGTTCTACCATCACCCCATATAATAAAATTGAGACGACCAGCCCCGGTAATGCTTCGTTAATCCTTTTTAACATGGTTTTCTTTCTTTTCCTCCTGCCTGTATAGTTTCCTTA
>OLQL01001161.1_pt1 | contig 23211 bp, 17 predicted proteins | sample 1672971 | NCBI WGS metagenome assembly OLQL01 (sample SAMEA3136742, study PRJEB25190) | human gut metagenome | biome: human gut; feature: human-associated habitat; material: faeces | place: Austria | collected 2013
CGACCGGATGGGTCCTCGACGGCGGCACCTGGTACTACGCGACAGGCTCCGGCGCGCTGGCCTCCGGCTGGCTCAGCCTAAACGGTGCGTGGTACTGGCTCGACCCCGCGACGCACGTCATGGCAACGGGCTTTCAAACTATTGGATCATGTGAATACATATTTAATAGTTCCGGCAAGATGATGGCTAATTGCTGGTCAAACGGTGATGGGTCCTGTATGTATCATTCTTCATCCAGCGGTGCAATTGACCTTAAGGGCATCATGACCGATTCGGGAATCCAGCTGATTGACGATGGCGGGAATGTTAGAACGGGCTGGATTGAGAGTCAGGGTTCTCGATATTATTGTTCTGCTGATGGGGTAATTCTGACTGGATGGCAGCAAATAGCTGGGTCTTGGTATTACTTTAACTCGGATGGTCGAATGGCGACCGGCTGGCTTAACGATGGCGGTAACTGGTACTGGCTAGATTCCGCTTCTGGCATAATGAAAACGGGATGGCTTTCCCGTGGGGGCACATGGTATTACCTTGATGCCGCACGTGGGGGAGTAATGTTGAGCAACGGTTGGTATTGGATCGGCTCTACTGACTACAAGTTCAGTTCATCCGGCGCAATGGTTGGCGCTTGGGTCGATGTCCCGTGCTATTCGCAGTACCCGGAACTTCCTACTGGCTGTGAGTCGGTTGCCCTTACAAACTTGCTTAACTACTATGGTTTCGGTTTAGGTAAGACGATTATTGCGGATTACTATTTGCCCAAGGGAAGCAATGGCAATTTTGTTACCGCTTTTGATGGCAATCCAAGGCGTAGCAGCGGGGGTCTCATGGGATGCGTCGCACCTGCGATTACTATTGCTGGTAATAACTTTCTGCGTGCTGCTGGAAGTGGCAAGCAGGCAAAAGACGTCTCTTTCTCGTCAATTTCTTCCATTAAGAACAGGCTGACCTGTGGTCAACCTGTTGAGATGTGGAATACCGAATGGGGAAGTTGGCCAGGAGGCCGTTATGCTGCGCGTTGGTATAACGGGCATTCCTATGGTCTGTGGGGCGGTAATCATGCCGTAGTCCTTAAAGGCTATGATGACGAGCAGGGAATTGTCTATCTTTCGGATTCGATTAACGGCAATGTTACGCGAAATGCCCAAGTGTTCTTCGGCACGTGGCAACAGATGGATAGCCAGGCCGTGGTAATTGAATAGCCATGATGCTAAAAGGGGAGAGCTCGACGAGCTCTCCCCTTTTGCTACATTGTTAATCTAGCTACGCCGTCTTCTTACGTCCAAATAGTTCGTCCCAGTTACTGGCTGCCAAAACTGTTCCGCATACAATTACAACGCAGCAGATTACGGATGCCATGTCGGGAATTGTTCCAAGCAAGATCAGGCCAAAGACCACTGACCATGCCGAATAGGAGATATTCAGAGCCATCGCACGCGCTGCTCCGATTGCCGCAATGCCCTTGTAATAGAACAGATAGGATGCAGTTCCTGCGAGTCCGGCGAGTGCAATAATCAATGTGGGCATGCTTGGGATAGCGCCCAACGTGAAATGCCATGCTCCGAAGAGGGGGAGTACGAGCGCTCCATAAACAAGCGCACTTGTAGTTTCGCGGATTTGCAAAGCTGTTTCGTCATCAACGGCATCATCTTTCATTCCCCATGCGCACAGCACCGCTTCGGATCCCCATCCAATAACGGCAAGCACCGCGCCGAGTAAGCCGAAGGGGGCATTTGCAATCTCGCTCGATCCGGCCGATAGATAGCCCATCGTCATTACACCGCAAAGAGCAACGAGAAGGGAAAGAATCTGGCCTTTGCCCATTTTCTCCTTCAGCAGTACGAAGGAAAGGAATGCTCCGACTGCGGGATAGAAGGCGGAGATGATTGCCGTGTAGGCAGCTCCGATGTTATTAATTGCCAATACGTAGCCGGTCATCCCGATAGGCCCACCGAGTAGGGCGCCGGCGATGACGACCTTGCCCGAACGAGTTTTAAGTGCAGCGAGCGTGTCTTTTAGTCTGCCTCGGACCCCCATGTAGCCAAAGAGCCAAATTGCACAGAAGGCATCATGGAGAAAGGATCCCGCAATGGAGGCGCATGCAAGCGCTTCCGCCGATCCAATATAGGGCGCAAGCGCCAAGCCGATTCCAAGAATTACTGTATCAAGGCCCCAAAGAAGACCGCTAAAAAAGCCGAATTGCATCGTTACTCACCTTTCCGATAGATCTCCAGTGCCTTTTTGAGGTATTTGGCACCGTAATTGAAGTAGATATAGAGCCATTCGCCCACGAAGTCGCCTTCGGCTTCTTTCAGAAGAGACCAGAGGTACCAGCACCATCCTGCAAGGGCAATGTGCGCATAGTTATGCGCAATTTCGTTGTTTGTTGCCTTGCGCCCAAAATATGCATCAAGCGCGCGGTCGACTTCATCTTCGGAAAGCTCACAGCAGACACTGCACGTTCCAAAATCGTTCGCGTAATCGCTCATGCCAGCATATTCCCAGTCAATGAGATAGTACTTGTCGTTTTCATCGATAAGGAAATTGAGGTAAAAGAAGTCATTGTGACAAAGGCATTTTGGCGCATTGTCGGCCTGAACAAAGTGCTCCAATTCATCGATTTCGGCGGCCATTTCCCTGTAGCCTGGAATGTCGATGGGACCTTTTTCCAGAAGAAGTGATTCGTAGCGCTTCGCTTCGAGGTAGAAGTCAAATTCGGTTTCGACATTTGCACCGCTCTCGTGAAGCAAACGACACATCTGCATCATTCGATTCATTTGGGCAGCATCATGCGGATCAGGCTGCTTTGCGTTGGGTACAAACTTCGAAATTTTCCAACCGCGCTTTGGGTCCTCATGAATGAACGTATCGTCAAGGCCGAGTTCCTTGGCCTTTTTAAGTGCGGCTACTTCTCCATTTCTGTTAATAAGCAGTTCGGTTCCGACTCCCGGATGGCGGTAAACGTACTCTCCATCATTGGTTCTAAAGTGGCACGATAGATTCGTAAGGCCTTGTTTAAGGGGATAAACGTCGTGAATCTCTGATTTGGAACAGCCGAGCACTTGCTCGATGTTATCGAAAATGTCGGAGTCAACGTTTTCGATAAAATGCGGATCAAAGACACGCAGCTCATCAAGAGAATCGAATTCGTTAATCTCGCCCTCAGGATACTTTTTGATCACCATATCGAGCTCCTTGATGTGCTCGATATATAGATCTTCCCAAAGCTTGTCCGTTGTTTCTGGCTTGTTATATTCCGTTTCAAGAATCTGCTTAAACGCAAGCGAGAAGGCTTTATCAAAGTAGACATGCCCGAGCATGTACCATGCATCGGAGCCGCCAATCGTAACGTTGGTGATTCTATCCATTGCTCCCGTTTGAATGCACCATTCTTTGGTGGCGCCTTCAGCATATTGAGCAGAATAAAATGCTTTCCAAACATATGCCTCAAACGGATTGTTTAGAAGGTAATCATCGCTTGAACAAATATAGGTGTTTCCAAGCCGCTCTTTTACGCACATAAGCGATGCGTGGTTATTTTTGGATGCATATTCGTTGTTGACGACAATCGAGACGCCGAACTTGCTTTCGAGATAGAAGAAATATTCTTTTTTATAGCCGACAACGACGGTGATATTGCTGATACCTGCGTCTTGCAGCTGCCTAATCTGACGTTCGATGAGAATCTCACCACGTACCTTTAAAAGGCCTTTGGGCTTTTCATACGAAATGGGAGCAAAGCGGCTCGAAAGCCCCGCAGCCAATATCACTGCGTTTTCAACCTTATAGGGGTGAAGTGCTTCGTAACCGCTGTCGGTTAGGCTGTCCGATTCGAGAAGGCCCTCATTCGTAAGCTCTTTATTTGCTGCGTTTACCGATCCAAGTGAGAGGCCAGTGCGCTCGGCAACTTCTCGCTGGCTGGCATATGGGTTCTTTAGGTATTCGTACAGAACTGTAAAGTTACGCTTGGTCAGTTCCACTGCAGGCCTCCAATTAAGATGTTCATTGCTTAGGGAAAGAATAGAATGATTGAACGTTATGTTCAATTTAATATATTAATCTACATAGACTGAACAGACAGTAACGAAAATCAATCCTGGAATGTGGATTAAAATAAATAAATGAGATATCTGGGAGGGTCGCTTATGTATCGATTCGAAAAGAAGGCCACGCTTGTTTGTGCTGCTGCGTCATTAATTACTGCTTGCTGCTTGCCCCTGAGTGCGAATGTCGCGTTTGCACAGGATTCCGTTGAGGCTCAGAGTATTGAGTCAAAAGCGGATTTTTCTTCTGTGGTTTCCGATGATTTGCAACCTGATAATTCTTCCGTCATAAAAGATGGCTGGCAACGAGACGAGTCGTCTGGAGTTTGGTATTACGGAAAAAACGGTAAACACCAAACCGGCTGGCTGCAAAGCGGGGGCTATTGGTATTGGCTTGATCCTGCCAATGATGGTGCAATGCAGACAGGTTATTTCAATGTGACCGATGATGGCGGTTTGACTGCTTCGTTTTATGCGAATGACGGTAATGCCGCAACGCCTTTTGGCGCGCTATATCAGAACTGCTGGCTACGTAACACAGATGGAAATTGGTTTTATGCCAATGCTGGAGGCGATTTAGCTGCTGGTTGGTTTTATCAAGATGGCACATGGTATTACCTGGATCCTGTCACTCATATAATGCAGGTTGGTTTTGTCGACCTCGGGAGTGGGAAATACTATTTAGATGCCTCGGGCGCTATGAAAACCGGCTGGATTCTCGTTGACGGGAATTGGTACTGGGCTTATTCATCGGGTGCCCTTGCTTCGTCATGGCAGACGATAGGTGGGGCTCGCTATTGTTTTGACTCACAGACGTTTATCATGTTCAAGGGTCGCCAAAAGATTGATGGATGCACCTACATTTTTGGTGACTATGGCCTTGCAAATGGATGGTACAAGGATGGATCAGATTGGTATTACTGCTCCAACGGTATTGCGGCTACTGGCTGGAAACTCGTTAACGGCGCTTGGTATTATCTCGACCCAGCTTCCGACGGCAAAATGTTCGTTGGGTATTTAGACCTTGGTAACGCAGCATATTATTTGAACCCCAATGGAGCTATGGCTGTTGGCTGGGCTCAGTCCGAGAATGGCTGGTATCTAGCCTCTCAATCTGGTGCGCTTATTTCTGACTGGTATAAAGATGGCTCGAGCTGGTATTACTTGGACCCTGTTAGCCATCTCATGAGAACGGGTTTATTTGAGGTGGGCGGCAGCGATTGTTTTGCAAACCAGAGCGGTAGGCTTGTGGTTTCAAGTTGGGTTACCGTTAATGACGGCGTTCAAAGATACGCTGATGATAATGGATATCTTTGCAAGGATGTGATTCGCGAAAACGGCACTATCCTAAAAACCGCTGGAGCTGATGGCTGGCAGGTTGCGTCCGGCTGGGTTAATGTCGCAAACCTAAGGTTTTACGCTGAGCCCGGAACGGGTGCCATTCATCTTGGATGGTTACAGATTGACGGCGATTGGTATTGGCTTGATGCTGATTCTGGCGTAATGAAGACCGGATGGGTTTTTACTGGCGGAGCATGGTATTACCTAAACGCTGACGGAAAAATGGCAACTGGTTGGAAATGCCTGAATGGAACATGGTATTACCTTGAGTCCAATGGCAGCATGCATGCTGGCTGGCTTAAAGATTCGGGTAAGTGGTATTGGCTAGACGGTAGCGGCGCTATGGCAACGGGTGCAAGAACCATCGATGGCGTTCGTCGAGTTTTCTGGAGCGATGGTCAGTGCGACAAAGTTGGCTGGCAAAATCCATCCCAGTATCCTCAGGTCAGTTCTTGGACTGTTCAGCTGCCTAGCTATTGCACCGGATACTTTACCTATGTGACCCCTTCTCTCATTTCTGTCGAAGCAACGCGGGAAGATTGCGTGAACGCCTTTATCCAGCGCGCCTATGAGTATATCGGTACGCAATATATTGAGCCTTGGTCTACCGCTCCCGGTGGAGCTGTTGATTGCTCTGGTTTTGTCTTGCAGTGCCTTTATGCTACTGGCATGGATATGGGTGTTTACAACCCTTATAACCATCGCTGGGATCCAAGCCAAACCTACAATTCCATGAATTGGTATCGAAGCAATATCTTTATGCCCGTGAGCACGAGCTCGATTCAACGCGGCGATGTAATTTATTATCGCGGGCATATCGCAATTGCACTTGGCGGCGGTATGATGATCGACTCCTGGCCTCATCAGGGTGTCGGAATTCATCCTATTAGCGCAAGGGGAAATGTAATCGGCGCAGCTCGTCCGTTTATTTAATTGATTTGCTGCAAGACGATCGATATCGGTTTGGGGGCCTGAAATGAATGTCAGGATTGAACATCGAATTTGTTGGCGAGTAATTGGCTTGATGCTATTTTCCGCCTTGCTCTCAGTTTCCGTCCCCGCATTTTCTTGCACTGCCTATGCCGTGGAAGAGGGGGCGGATAACGGTGTCGTAGAGCGCGACTCGACAGGAGGGTCGGGAGCATTTGTCGGTGGCGGTTGCTCTCAAGACTCCAGTGATTGTGCCGGCAAAACAACGGAAGATTCGAGCCTACAGGTTGTCGAAAGCCAAGACCCGTCGACGACAGAAAAACTATCTGGATGGCAATGGAACGGTTTGTCCTGGTACTACTATCTAGACGGCTGTCGTTTGACCGGAATGCAGAATATTGACGACTCGTTGTACTACTTGGACCCCGCTCGTGACGGCGCAATGAGCTGCGGCTGGATTTTTACTGAAAATAAGTGGTATTACGCGGGTCCATCAGGCGCTTTGGCAAGTGGTTGGCAGTTTATCGGAGGCCAATGGTACTGGTTTGACTCCTTTGACAGCTGTTCTATGGCTACTGGTCGACGTGTTATTGATGGGCACCCTTATCTTCTTGGAACCTATGGACTGATTAATGGTTGGTGCCTTGATAACGGTTTATGGTATTGGGGAAACAATGGTGAAGTCTTAACCGGCTGGCTTCAAACTGGCAATAATTGGTATTGGCTTGATCCCGCCAATGATGGTGTTATGTCTAGAGGAATCGTTTCTGTCGGTTCGTCTCTTTACTATTTATCGGATTCCGGCGCAATGGCTGTTGGTTGGGCGTTTGATGGGACGGACTGGTATTACGCTGACGGTTCCGGCGCACTTGCATCGGGCTGGCGTTTGGTGAACGGCGTTTGGTATTGGCTCGATGTCGCAAATGACAATAGAATGGCTACCGGCTTTTATGTCATCGGATCCAACCGGTATCATTTTTCTTCAACGGGAGCGTTGTCACTTGGCTGGTTTATGAGCGATGGAGACTGGTATTACGCTGAGCCTTCTCAAGCGTCGGGCATTATAAAGACTGAATGGCTGAAGGACGGTGGTCAATACTATTATCTCGATCCTGCCGCCGACGGTAAAATGCTTCTTGGTCATTTTTCTGTAAATGGGAAAAGCTATTATGCAAAAGCTTCAGGCGCTGTTGCTTGTCGTGAATGGGTAGATGTCCAGGACTCGGTTCAGGATGAGCCATCTAAGGCTTTTGCTGGTTCTGATTGCTCATTGTGTGGAGCATTGCGTAATGGAAAACTGTTTACATCAAACGGCGATGGCGAATTGGTCGAAGCTCACGGGTTTGTGATGCTTGGAGGCTGTAAGTTCTATGCTGATCCAACCGATGGCTCCCCCTGCGCTGGATGGAAGAACGTTAACGGAAAATGGTACTTTTTTGATGAGACCGCTGGCTATGCACGATCTGGCTGGCTGTACAAGGATGGCTCCTGGTTCTATTTAGATCCGTCCACTTATGCTATGAAAACCGGTTGGGTTGCCGTTAACGGATCTTGGTATTACCTGAATTCGTCTGGTTTCATGCAGACGGGATGGCTCAATCTGGGCGGCACCTGGTATTGGCTTGACGCTAGCGGCGCTATGGCTACTGGCTGGCGCGTTGTGGACGGGTCCTGGAATTACTTTATGGCAAACGGCGCGTGGGTGTCAGACTATATGGATGCTAAAGCTCAAAGTTATTCAAGCAATACAAATTGGCTGATACTTGTCGATACGTCGCGTTGCATTACGAGTATTTACACTGGATCCTGGAATAACTGGTCCTTAAACCGTCGATATGTATGTTCGACGGGAAAAGCTAGCACACCTACGGTGATAGGGGAGTATCAAGTCTACGGAAAGGGATATTCCTTTGGGCATGGATATACTTGCTATTACTACACGCAGTTCTATGGTGATTATCTGTTCCATTCTTCGCCCTACTACGTTAACAGCAATCGCGTGATGGATCCCACGATGGGTGTTCCATCCTCTGCGGGATGTGTTCGCCTTGAGATTCAGAACGCAAAATGGATTTACGATAATATTCCTTATGGAACAAAAGTTGTTACGTATTAAGTGATTTCTGCATCAATATCTTCAACGGAAGAATAAGTCGCATGTCTTTTGTAAGAGGGTCAAGTTTCGTACTGGTTTTATGAATGGACGATTCATCAAAGATATCTACTAAGTGGATTAATTAGTCTGGGCATTGGAGTAATTCAAGAGATGAAAAAAACCTGTTTTGTTCTTAGTGGTAATGCGTATCTATGTCCTTATTTGTTTAACTTTTATGTCGATAATACTCCCGGGGAAAAATACCTTGTCTACTGGAATAGGGATGGCGTGGAAGAGACGCTAGGGTCGATTAAGGGCATTGAATATGCTAAGCCCTGCCCAGATACTGGTTTATTACGCAGGCTTTACAGTTATTTTGCCTATATGTTGTTTGTAAATAAACAGCTATTAAATAGTGATTTTGATCACATAGTTTTACTTAATACTATTGCTGGTTATTTTGCGTTTCCTGCACTACTTATTAAGTATCGCAAACGCTATGTAATGGATGTTCGAGATTACGGAGGAGAGTTTAATCCGATTCTGGGCCTCATGTCTCGCGCTATAGTGTCCTTTGCTGGAATCGTGGTGCTTTCATCACGTTTTTATGCCGCTTTTCTCGCCCCTTCTGAATACAGTTATGTCCACAATCTGCAGCGACCGTCATTCTCTGATCTTGATGCTAGTTCATGCGTGAATAGTTTAAATGGCAATCCTTCTTTACCGATCGTGATTGCATTCATTGGTAGTGTTGGCCAGTATATTGGGCAACATGTTAAGTTGATCAATATGTTTAAAAATGATTCACGTTTCCGTTTGATGTTTGCAGGAGCTGGATCTGAAAAGCTAAAGGATTATTGTAGAAATAATCACGTAGAAAACGTCCAACTGTTAGGGAGGTTTGCACCTGAAAAAATGTACTCTTTATATACAGGAGTCAACATAATCCACAATCTGTACGGCAATGGGGATCCATTTCTCGATTACGCTATTTCTAACAAAATGTATATAGCTGCCCAGCTTCATATGCCAATTCTTGTTTGCCCGAATACCGCAATGGAAACAATGGCAAGTGATTATGGTATTGGTTTTACACTTGATTTAGATAATACAAATGTTAATTGGCCCGATTTATTGTTCGAATACTATACCGGTCTAGATTCGAATAGCTTTATTAAGGGTTGCGAGAAATTGTTAACCGATGCATATGATGACAATCAGAACTATTCGGATAGATATACTTCGTTCATTTCTTAAGGCTTGGTTTTTTAATGACGAATGAAATTCTTTCTTTTGATGCGGTGAAACACGAAGAACTGAAAATCTTGGTGGAATTTCACGATTTTTGTGAGAAATATAATTTGTGCTATTCGCTGTCGTATGGAACTCTAATCGGTGCCGTGCGTCATAAGGGTTTTATCCCCTGGGATGATGATATAGATGTTGTCATGCCTCGGAAGGATTACGATAGGTTTCTTGGCCTAGTTCAAAGCGGTAGGTTTTCTCCGTGGCTTCGCGTTCAGGCTACAGAGATTGATGGGTATTTACCTTCATTCGCAAAAGTAATTAATCCTAAGATCTCCGTTCAGACAGAGCGAGATCGCCCTTCAGTTCCAGAATGGCTTTGGATAGATGTGTTCCCAATTGACGGTATATCCGATTCAAATCTAAAGGCCACTATTATGTTTTACGAAGTGAAATTGCTTGATTTGATTTGTATTGTATCAAGGCTCAACTTCCATTATCCACATCCGATTAGCATGAAAATTCTCATGGCTATTTTTTATCCCATTTCTCTAGTACTGCCTATAGAGAAATGGGCTTCCGAACGTTTACATAAACTTTCAAGAAAATATGATATTGGCGAAACAAAGAGAGCGGGACAAATCGGATGGGGGTTTGGTCTCAGGGAGGCTTTTCCAAATAGGTATTTTACGGATGTAATGGATGCGGAATTTGAGGGTCATCAATTTAAAATCCCAACTCATTATGATGAGATGCTTACTCAACTTTATGGCGACTATATGACCATTCCTCCTGCTGATAAACAGGTGTCTCATCAATTAACTGCATCAGTTAATTCAAGAACGGAGTAATTGTTGGGTTCCGATAAAGTTCTTTCGATAAAGTCTAATATTTTATGGAGTTCTATTGGCTCGATTATCGGTTTATCTTGCCAATGGTTAATAAGCGTGCTGGTGGTTCGCCTATCCTTTGGTTTTTCTGATGCTGGCTTATACTCGCTTTCGATGTCTGTCTATGGCATTTTTTTCCCAATTGCTCAATATAGGATGTATACATATCAAGTTTCAGATGTTAATGGGGAAAACACGGTAGGGGAGTATCTTTCCTTTAGATTACTAACCATACTTTTATCACTTGCTTTGACTTTTGCTTATTCGCTATTTACTTGTCGCCCTGCTTCCGTTTTCTGCATTTTTCTCTACGGCTTATATAAAAGCGCCAACCAATTGATAGATGTCCTTCATGCTGCTGATCAGCAGTTCTCCCGGATGGATTATGTTGGAGTCTCACTTGCGCTTCAGGGAGCATTGTCTCTAGTTTTTTTCTGCGTTGCTTTATCTTGCTTTCGTTCGGTGCCGCTAGCTATATTTGCAATGTTTATTGCGGTCGTATTAGTTGGATGGATTTACGATTTGCCACGAACTACCGCCCTAACAAGCATTGTTGTTGGAATTAGCCGAAATAAGGCAAAGCGATTATTGATAACATGCTTGCCGGCTGTGGTTGCTGGCATAGCGGTTTCCGCGTCATCGTCAATTCCACGCCAATATTTATCTTCTGCATTGGGGGATTCTGCTCTTGGGGTCTACTCGTCTATTGCGGCTCCTATTGCTATCATTCAAATGGGTGTTTCATATTTGTATAACCCCCTGCTGGGTTATTTCTCGAAAAGTTATTCAGATAAAGACAGGTGTTCTTTCTTTCGCCTATGCTTTGCCTGCTTACTTGGTGCGTTAATCATCGCCGTTGTGTTCGGTATTGGTTTTGAGGTGATTGGAAATAGCTTATTTTCATTTGTATTTGGTGAGGAAATACTACCTTTCATGTATTTAGTTCCACCTTTGATAGCTTCTGCTGTTTTGACTGGACTGATGTGGCTTGTCAATGATTTGTTGATTTCATTTAGGTATTTTTCGCATACCCTTGTTGCTGGCGTGTTGATGTTTATCGTTTCGCTAAGTTCAATGAAGTATTCCGTAGAAGTATTCAATTTAAATGGTGTTACAGTGTGTAGCTTAATATCTTGTCTTTTTGGACTTGTATATATGGTGGTCGTATTGTCTATCTTGTTGAGACGTCATTTTAATAATCTCGTTTAATTGCATCATTTGATTTCAGGGCGAATTGCTCTCTCCCTGACTTCTTCCTCTGAATTATTTAAATGATTATTATTTGTTCGTAATGACTATGTGCATTTCAATGGTTTTTTAAGGGGCTGGTTCTTGAAATGAAAAAGGTAATGCTAGTTTTCGGAACTCGTCCGGAAGCAATTAAGATGTGCCCACTTGTGAATGTGCTCAAAACTCATCCGGATGATTTCAGTACCGTTGTTGTCGTGACTGGTCAACATCGGGAGATGCTTGAGCAGGTTTTGCATGTCTTTAATGTGGTACCCGATATTGACCTAGCTGTCATGAAGCCTGGTCAGACTCTTTTCGATGTTACGTGTAGCATCCTTCTTAAAATTAAGAAGGTTCTTGAGGGGGAAAGACCGGATGTCGTGCTTGTCCATGGAGATACCACGACAAGCTTTGCTGCAGCCTTAGCTTGTTTTTATCTGCAAATTCCGGTCGGTCATGTTGAGGCTGGTTTACGCACACATGATATCAGCAGTCCTTGGCCAGAGGAGTTTAACCGCCAAGCAGTTGACATCGTGAGTCAATATTATTTCACACCAACCGAGGTGAGCAGACAAAACCTTCTCGATGAGGGAAAAAGACCCGAAAAGATTTGGGTTACAGGTAACACGGGAATTGATGCACTTCATACTACCGTGGATCCGGAGTATTCACATCATGAGCTTGACTGGGCAAAGGGTTCTCGTTTGATTCTTATCACCGCACATCGCCGCGAAAACCTTGGTGAACCTATGCATCGCATGTTCCGTGCTATTCGTCGCGTAATGGAAGATTATCCCGATACCAAGGCCATATACCCTATTCATATGAATCCTCTTGTTCGCAAGGCTGCTCATGAAGAGCTAGATGGATTTGATCGACTGCATATTATTGACCCCCTTGAAGTATTTGATTTTCATAACTTTATGGCTAAAAGCTATCTGATACTCACTGACTCAGGCGGTATTCAAGAAGAAGCGCCAAGCCTTGGTAAGCCTGTTCTTGTCATGCGTGACACTACTGAGCGTCCTGAGGGCGTTAAGGCGGGGACTTTGAAACTTGTTGGCACAGAGGAAGATGTAATTTACAACGAGTTTAGCAGGTTGCTCTCGGATGTCTCAGAGTATGAATCGATGAGTCACGCTTCCAATCCTTATGGTGATGGCCATGCAAGCGAAAGAATCGCTTCGGTTCTTTCTGACGGTCATTTACGATGAACCGTGCTAGTAGAAACTTAGCTATATTTGATTAAACAATTCATCTGTTTAGTTCTTTTCTATAAGATTCGTGGCATTTGCAAGAGGGCAGATGCAGGACACCTTGCGGCAATCACAGTGGTCACTACGCAGACCACAGATTGTCGATGGTGATAACAGCTATAGTGTTTATATGTTCTAGGACCGTTGTGGATACTGTGTTGCCTATCACGCTAGCTCCTTGCATAACATGTAGTTCGTCTTGTTGGTGCTACTTTTACTTTTAGCTAAGGATAACGGGCTATCATTGAAAGGTTGTTCATGAGCAATCCTTATAAGGTGCTAGTTATTGTGCCTGCTTATAATGAAGCTGAATCAATTTGTGCGACAGTTAAAGCCGTGATTGATTCAGGATATGATTATGTCGTGGTCAATGATGGTTCAACTGATAATACGCTTGAGATTTGTCATGCTAACCATCTCAATGTACTTGATCTACCGCAGAATCTTGGTATTGGAGGGGCTGTACAAGCCGGCCATAAGTACGCTAAAAAATATGGATATAACATCGACGTTCAGGTGGATGGCGATGGACAGCATGATCCTTGTTTTATTTCCAGTATGGTTGAGCAGATTGAAGCTGGCTATGACTTGGTTATCGGGTCTAGGTTTCTCGAGCGAACTGGGGGGTTTCAGTCTACGTTTTTACGCCGAGTGGGTATTTCATGGCTTACTAGGGTGATTAAAATGTGTACGGGGAAGTACATAGCTGATCCGACATCTGGATTTAGGGCCTGCGGACCGAAAGCTATCGACTATTTCTGTAAGAACTATCCAGTTGATTACCCTGAACCCGATTCTATTGTCTCAGTGCTTGCTCGCGGTCTGTCTGTATCTGAGATTCCCGTTGTCATGAAAGAGAGACAAGGGGGTTCATCATCCATTTCGGGCTTTTCGAGTGCCTATTACATGATCAAAGTTACCCTTGCAATTATTATTTCTGCATGTTCAAAAACGAGGTGTTAAAGTGCCGGTAACCCTTCGCGTTTCTGTCGCAGCGGCCTGTATTTTACTTGCTGCATATGTAGTTAAGCTTATTGTGAGTGGCAGGCTCCAACTTAAGTATTCTCTATTGTGGCTGGCTCTGGTCCTAGTCCTAGTCCTGTCTGCTCTATTTCCGCAGCCCCTGTGCTATTTATCGTCGGCGATGGGGTTTGCCACGCCTTCCAATTTTATATTTGTTCTGGGGTTTGTCTTTGTAATCCTAATCATGCTTTCACTTAGTTTAATTGCCAGCAAACAGGCCGATGCGATTAAGAACTTAACTCAACGAGTTGCATTGCTTGAAAAAGATATCGAGAGCATTCTGAGGGATAAGTAGTTCTATGTTTACGTGCAATGATCATACATTCGTAGTTTGCGCCTATGGCGAATCACCGTATTTGAACGACTGTATATCGTCTTTAATGAACCAGAAGCAAGCCAGTAGGATCTTTATCTCTACTTCTACTCCGAATAAGCATATTGAGCAGATTGCTTCTAGCTATAACTTGCCTGTATTTATTAACAATGGGATGCCAGGGATTGGCCATGACTGGAATTGTGCAATTTCCCATGCTCAAACTCCATTGGTCACCATTGCTCATCAAGATGATCTGTATTCCCCTAATTATTCAATTGAAATGCTTCGCTCTGTGAACGCCTCCAATCATCCCCTGATCTTCTTTTCTAATTATGGGGAGATTCGTAATGGGGAATATTTCGATGACATCTCGATTCTTAAAGTCAAAAGAATAATACTAAGAAAACTCGCTCGAGTTGGTAATTCATCTATAGTCAGGGACAAGCGTCGGGCTTTGCGGTTTGGATCTGCGATTTGTTGCCCTTCGGTCACGTATGTTATGCCTAATCTCGAGACACCTTTGTTTTCGAGTGAGATGAAGTGTGACTTGGACTGGGAAGCGTGGGAGAGATTTTCGCGACTTGAAGGCTCTTTTGTTTATTCTCCCGAGATTCTTATGCATCATCGAATTCACAAAGAATCTGAGACGACTTCCTTGATCCAAGATAATACACGGAGCTCCGAAGACCTTGCTATGCTTGAAAAATTTTGGCCTAAAAAGGTTGCGAAAGTAATCCATCGACTATATTCAGTCAGCATGAATAGCAACACTCTTTAACGTCTCTGTGTTGAACGTCTCCTCTGAGTCGGTTGACGAGCGCTTCGTGTATGACTGAATTCGGATATTAGCCTCCGAAGTCGGATGCTACGGCACTGTTCTTGCGTTGATATCATCGACGCAAGCTCTGAGATAATAATTAACTTGTTGATATACTTGCTACCACTATATTTAGTTGCGCTTATGTGAGTTTTGAAATTTAAGGATTCTAGCATGACGAGTTTTGTAAGATGCAAACCTGCTTTTCTTGCTTTTGCCGGTTTATTTGCAGTCTATTCAGTATTTTGGTACTTAAATAATCCTAGATTGCTTGTTCTGCTTACAATTGCGATTTCGTTAATTATAATTCTCGCGCTCGGCAGCGTATTTGCTAGTGATAAGGATCGCCTTAAAAGTGAGTGGGTATTCTTGGTACTGCTCATATCATTTTTAATCATATTTTGCTTTATATTCCCTCCGTTCACCGCGCCCGATGAGGGCCATCATTATTTTTCGACTTATTGGTTGGTTGATAGCCTTCCATTTAATGCCCATGTGTCTAATGACGGTGCTTTTCTGGTGCGAGATATTGATTACGCGCTATACAATAGCCGCCAACCGGGCGATGCAATTAATTCAGCTTCATTTGATTCTGTTATTGATGGTTTTTCACTATTTGGAAATGGACAGCTGGTTCCTTTCAGTGAATTTTCTTTTAGTGCCGGCGGTGAGAATATTACTGCAAAACTGGGCTCTATCATTGGCTTGCAGATAGGGTTGTTCTTTGGGCTTGGAGCTTATCCCGCGTTCTATATGGGTCGAATTGGTTCGGCTCTCGTTTTTTGCTTCTGCGCTTTCCAGGCATTTCGAATCGCACCTAAAGGCAAATCGGTCATTGTATTCGTTTCATTGTTGCCCATGACGCTTCATTTGGCAGCTTCATATTCCTATGATTCTGGAATCATTGCTTATTCACTTCTGGTATTCGCATGTTTGATGCGCGGTTTTTTTGGCGAACAGCGGTCGATAGGAAAAAGAGAAATCATTATATATTTAATCATTTCGGTTCTTTTGGCTCCGTGCAAGGTTATCTATTCAGGGTTGATTTTACTTGGATTGTTCGTCCCTCTTTCGCAGTTCATTGATGAGAAGACCGGGCGTTTTAGCAGGTTCTTGTTGATCTTTTGCGTTATGCTTTCTGTATTGGCCTTACGTTTGGCATCGATGAGCAGCTTGGTTTCTCAGACTTCAGATTCCTCTCGGGGCCATGAAGCGGGGCAGTTATATTCGCTCGGCGATATTCTGCTGCATCCAAAGAATAGTTTCCTTGTTTTTTGTAGAACTCTCGACTCTCTAGGTGATTTCTATTGGGAAACGTCTTTGGGCTATTCCCTTGGATGGCTTCAAGAGAACTTGCGTTTCCCTGCATTCTATATGATTCCTTATTTGTTTTTCGGGTTTATTTGCTGCCTTGACTCTAGTGATGAGCCTTCGTTTCTTACTGCTCCTGTATCCTTTCTTTTCATTTTTGCTTTCCTTTTGGCTGCACTCGGTTCCATTGCATCAATGTGGTTGGCATGGACCTTCAACTATGAAAATGTAATACAGGGTGTTCAGGGGCGCTATTTTCTTCCGGCTTTACCAGCTTTGTTGTTTGGACTAAGAACACGATTATTTAGGTTCAACTCTACTTCCATTTCCGTTGTTACTACTGGCGTCTGTGTTATGAACTGCCTATATCTTATTCGTTTTATTAGCGTCGCCTCCTGTTTGTAGATTTATCTCGCGCGCAGTTGCTTTGGTAATTTCTTGTAGTTGGGGACTTCATCTCAGGGTTAACTAGGCCTGGTCTATCAAAGACCAATTAGATTGTATGGGAAAAGTGTAATGTTGAGAAATCGTTATTTGAGTTTTATCGGTGTGGTCTGCCTTGTATCAATTTGTTTCACCCCTCTTTTATGCCCAACGGTTGCTTTTTCATTACCCGAAGATTGTGCGGTTCTAGGCGCTGATATTTCTACAGATCAATCGGTGCAGGGTCCAGTTGGGCCATCGGATGGTGATCGGTTACCTTCTGATTCGGTTAACTTCACAGCGTCTATCGATTTGTCGACATATGAATACACTGGTGATGCGATTACTCCGAGTGTGTCGGTTTTTGCTGATAGCGGTTTAAAGCTTACATGTGGGACCGATTATGAAGTCTTTTATGCGAATAATGTTGCACCTGGCTGTGCTGATATAGCTGTAAATGGGCTAGGGGACTACGCTGGCGCTACCACCCGGTTGTCGTTCCAGATTGTTCGCTCTTCTGATAACAAAATCGCCCTTCCTGGTTCTTGGGTCTGCGAAAACGGTAAATGGTGGTGGAGATATGAGGCCGGTGGTTGGCCGTCAAACTGTTTTCTGACTATTGGGGGAGCCGAATATTATTTTGATTCCGAAGGCTACGCAGCTACTGGCTGGAGATACCTGAGTGATGGATGGCACTTATTCTCTGAATCCTGTGCGCATTTGAAGGGATGGGCTGCCATCGGCGGTCATTGGTTCTTCCTTGACGAAACATCAGGTTCAATGAAGACCGGTTGGGTTTTAGACAATCATAACTGGTACTATTTGGACGGTTCGGGTGCTATGCATACTGGCTGGCTGCTCCTTGGCAATACTTGGTATTGGCTTGAGCCTTCCGGATCAATGGCTACGGGCTTTAAACTTGTAAACGGCAGTTTGTATCATTTTTCTCAATCTGGATCCATGAACACTGGTTGGTTTGTTGACGATGGGACATGGTATTGCGCCAATGGCTCTGGAGCGATTCGCACAGGATGGTTTTACTTTGATTCTAGCTGGTATTTGCTTGATTCCAATAATAATGGCGCCATGCTCGAAGGATTTCAGTCTGTAAATGGTAATTGGTACTATTTGGATTCGGATAGTGGCGGCGCATTAGAGTGCAACGCCTGGGTCTTCTCGCAAGATGGAAACGCATATTATGCGTGCAGCAGTGGTGCAATTGCGTTAAAGGGTGTCAAGGACAGCGTGGGCGCAATTAAGCTCAACGACGCCGAAGGAAAGCCCATGGTAGGCTGGTATTGGTCCTCCGCTGCTCAGACGTGGTTTTACACGGATCCAGACGGGGTGCTACAGCGCGGTTGGCAATTAATTGGCGGGAAGTGGTATCACCTCGATAACGAATCTGGCGTTATGAATACAGGCTGGTTCCGCGATGATGACGGGCTATGGTATTACCTTATGTCGTCAGGTCAAATGGCAACTGGCTGGAACAGTATCGAGAATGGCGAGTATTTCTTTAATGCTGCTGGTGCTTGGGTAGAGCCCGAGCGTTCTGCCCGTACTTCCTTTCAGTCTCAAATTGTTAGTCGCTGCTACAACGTTCCTTCTCCTGGAGTGGGATTGTGCTCGGAGTGGGTTAGCGAAGTTTTTTATCCCGTGCTGGGGTCTTATCCCAACGGTGACGCATGCGACATGTTTTGGAATTGGTGTCACAGTCGAGATATATCGCAGCTTAAGGTTGGAATGATTGTTGCGGTCCCTACTCATACGCATACTAATGCGGGGGCTCGCTGGGGACACATTGCTATTTATGTTGGTAACGGTATGGTTATGGATAACATCGGTTACATTAGGGCGACATCACTGGCCTGGTGGCTGAACTACTACCACACTACCGCTACGCCTCAGTGGGGCTGGGTTTTAAATACGCCATTAGAATAAGATGCTCTCTGACTGTCGAGTGGAGGACAACTTATCACAATGGGGGAACCCACAATAGGGGAATCGAGGGTTAATCCTCGATTCCCCTATCTAGCTTAGGCACACGTTAATTTGTCCTGATTGAATAAGAGAAGAAACGCCAACTTCTTATAAATGATAATAACGATTCGCGGGTTCCCCAACGGTAAAGTTTGGATTCATATAGGGATCACCTTCGATGTAATGCTTGGCCCAGCGATAATTCATGTATGCGACCTCTTTGTGGAAGCGAATCTGCTTCTCCGTATTGTTTTCAACGCCTCTAGAAATCGACTCATAGTGATAGAGCTCGACTTCGGGTGTGTATACGATCAGGTCGTTGATCTCGCGTAGCTTTAAGCAAAAGTCAACGTCATTAAATGCAACTTGAAGCTCTTCCGTGAAACCTCCGACTTTCTCATATTCGCTACGCTTAGTCATTATGCAAGCTGCAGTGACGGCGCTGAAGTCTTGTTGTGCATCGTTGAGTGCAAAGTAGCCCCAGTTATCCTTTGGCATGCTTTGGCAAAGATGCCCCGCCACGCCACCAGTGACACATAAGCCCGCATGCTGAATGGTGTTGTCGGGATAGTAGAGTTTTGCACCAACTGCGCCAACATCCTCACGTGCGCAGATGCCAAGCATTATCTCAATCCAATTGGGCGTAATTACCTCAGTATCGTTATTCAACAGCAAGAGATAGTTACCTTTGGCGTGAGCAACGCCAAAGTTCATGAGCTTGGAGAAATTGAATTCGTGCTCCCAAGTTACAAGACGAACGATATCTGGATATTTTGCTTGCAACTTATCGTAGTAATCGAACGTCGCCTTTTCTGTGCTGTTGTTTTCGATTATGACAAGCTCGTAATTGTTGTACGTTGATTTCTCAACAATTGACTTAATGCAGTTGTCCAGAATGTCGGCGTGGTCTTTAGTCGGGATGATAATTGACACGAGTGGATGGGAATCTGGCACAGCGTAGGTTACTTTATATGTAAAGGGACGACGCGCTTGTTCGACCTTCGCATTGAGCCCAAGCCTGTCCAAATGACTCTGGACCGCTTTGATACCTGCGATAGTGGCATACGGCTTGCTATCGGCATTTGCTGCGGTGGAGGTCCCGCTTAGGCGCCAGTGATATAGAACCTTTGCAACATGATGAACTTTCCTTGCCTTTTCCACGGCGCGGAGAGTCAGATTATGATCCTGTGCTCCATCGAACTCTTTCGTGTTCGGTTCTAGAACATCAAGCAGCGACTTACGGATGGTAAGCATATGGCAGATATAGTTATTGTTTCTGAGCAGATCGATATTGAAATCCGGCTTAAAGAACGGCTGCGCTAGCTTTCCATCGGGCATGAGTTTGTCTTCGTCGCAATAAAGAAGATCGACGGCATCATTGTTTTCAATTGCCTCGGCATATGAGAACAACAGGTCCGGTTCAAGAATATCGTCATGGTCAAAGAAACTAACGAAATCACCCGTAGCGATGGCAACGCCGGCGTTTGTATTTTCGGAAATGCCCTTATTCTCGGTAAGGTTAATTGATTTAATTCTGTTGTCGTGGGCCGTCTCCTGTTCAACGCGAGCCTTTAGTTCCTGATTGTCAGGACTTGCATTAACTAGGATGAGCTCCCAGTTTGCATAAGACTGGGTTTTTACGGATTCGGCCATATCGTTAAAGAACGAAATGGGCGTGTTGTAAAGAGGGACAATGATGCTGAACTTCGGAGCGCTGTTGAAGGCGATTTTTCTCTGTTTCTCCAGAGCGCCGATGGTTGCCTTATGTTCCGTGAACCATTCGGGGTATTCAGGGTCAAACTGCGCATGGGTAAAGAGAAAGTTGGTCTCCTCAAGAAGCATGCCTAATTTATCGGGCGTTAAGCAGTCGAATGCACTGAATGATGGGTGATTTTGATCGTCAATAACAAAATAATAACGATCGAACGCCTTTGGCATACGAACCGAGAGCTGCGTTTCAAGTTGCTTTTTCTCAGACGTAAATCCAACGCTTGTTACATTCGAACCGAAATTGACGATGCTCAAATCAACTTCATTGAGGGTTCGATCGAGGCAGCGAAGTTTGATTTGGGAGTCGCTACGATACGGCGTTCTCACCGTGCACCTAAGGATGTAGTCGCTTGAATCTTCGATGCACTGCCAGAAATCAATCGTTGCCATGTCAAACTCTGAAACGTCATCATAGTTTCGGAGTTTACTGCACATGTCAGGTTTAATTTTGTAGTTAAGGCGAGACTCCCATTTGATGTTCTTGCAATTGAGTGAAAGGGAGTCGCTGCTCAGGGTACGACCGTCTTGGCCGATTTCGCAAAACTCAATTTTGATGGTGCGGGCATCGGGATCGGGGAGTACAAGGACGTATGAGTTCGAGTCACAACCATTGTCCCGGAATTTTAGGAGGGATAAAGGTAAGCAGCGGTTGTCGTTTGTAGCCGCTTGGGCTGTTACGCTGGAGCCTTTATGGATGCCTTCAATCTTAAGCTGCTGGTAGATTTTCCAGTTTCCTCTGCATACTCCGGTTGTTTCGACTCGCATTGTCTGCCTTTCGTTTGTTGGACACTGCCCATTGTACTTTTTCATTTGTTGCCTCGCTAGAAATGCAGAAAGAGTTGCGTGTTTCTGCTGTCCGATTTAAATAAGAAGACGGGGAGGTTGCTGCCGGTGCGTATAATTTAATTAACTATGCATCTGTAATCAGCGGCTTTTGCTCAACGATTGTCAATCGAGAGGATTTTTATGAAAGGCATCATCCTCGCCGGCGGGTCCGGCACCCGCCTGTACCCGCTCACGCTCGTGACCTCCAAGCAGCTGCTGCCGGTCTACGACAAGCCCATGATCTACTACCCGCTGTCCACCCTCATGCTGGCGGGCATCCGCGACATCCTGGTCATCTCCACGCCGACCGACCTGCCCAACTTCGAGCGCCTGCTCGGGGACGGCTCACGCTACGGCGTGAACCTTTCCTACGCCGAGCAGCCCTCGCCGGACGGCCTGGCCCAGGCCTTCACGATCGGCGAGGACTTCATCGCCGGCGAGCCGTGCGCACTGGTGCTCGGCGACAACATCTTCTACGGCAACGGCCTGTCGCGCCACCTGACGCGCGCCGTCCAGAACGCCGAGTCGGGCAGGGCCACGGTCTTCGGCTACCACGTGGACGACCCCGAGCGCTTCGGCGTCGTGGAGTTCGACGGCGAGGGGAGGGCCGTCTCCATCGAGGAGAAGCCCGCCGAGCCCAAGAGCTCCTACGCCGTCACCGGCCTGTACTTCTACCCGGGCGACGTGGCCGCCAAGGCACACAGGGTGGAGCCCTCCGCGCGCGGCGAGCTGGAGATCACCACGCTCAACCAGATGTACCTGGAGGAGGGGACGCTGTCGGTCGTCACCCTCGGCCGCGGCTACGCGTGGCTGGACACCGGCACCATGGAGAGCCTGCACGAGGCCGCGGAGTTCGTCCGCGCCGTCGAGCACTCCCAGGACCTGCCCGTGTCCGTCCCCGAGGAGATCGCCTGGGAGAACGGCTGGATCACGACCGCCGAGCTGGAGGAGGCCGCGAAGGCCTATGGCAAGTCGGTCTACGGCCAGCACCTGAAGAAGGTCGCCGCCGGCGAGATCGTCAACAGCCCACGCGAGTACTAATTGCCCGGTGGAAGGGGATGAGATATGACCGACATTTTGGAGCGCGATGGCCTCTCCGTCGAGCTGCTCTCATCCCTTTCTTATTTATGTGTGTGAAGCCCGCTGTTATCCGATAGAGCTTCAGTACAATACCTTCTTTGATAGGCAGTTAAATAACTGGCTTTACAAGTATTTGTATAAGAAGACCGTTAATTCGTCGATTGGTTCCTTCTTGCGAATGCGCTACGAGGCTGGTTTGATTCATGATGAAGCTGAGTTCAGAAGGGAGTTGGCTGATGCGCTATCTGGTTGCTAAGTGGTTTTCTAAGCAAGGTTCGCTGGTGATGGCCGTTAAGCCAGGCAAGGAGCTTGTTGAGATGATGCGAAGGGTACAGGGTCGTTTTGGCACCTCTGACCTTCAGCTCGTTACCATCAGTCGTCCTTCCGCATATGGTGAGTACGAACCGTCTGAGTTTGTCCATTCCGAAGAGCAGCTTGTGGCGCGCCTCGAGCAGCAGGCTGCGTAAATAAGGAGAATAATGTCTGAGATTTTTGAACCCAAGAACATCATCGTCACGGGCGGCTGCGGCTTCATCGGCAGCAACTTCGTCCACTACGTGGTCGACAACTACCCGGGCGTCCACGTCACCGTCCTGGACAAGCTGACCTACGCCGGCAACCCCGAGAACATCGCGG
>OLQL01001173.1_pt1 | contig 23100 bp, 14 predicted proteins | sample 1672971 | NCBI WGS metagenome assembly OLQL01 (sample SAMEA3136742, study PRJEB25190) | human gut metagenome | biome: human gut; feature: human-associated habitat; material: faeces | place: Austria | collected 2013
CCAGGCCGACAGGGCCGTTGACCTGGAACAGGGTGGGCGCATCGCTCTTGGCCATCTCGCTCATCAGGGTGGTCTCATACTGGCCGGAAGCGGCGGTCACGACGGTGACGGGAACACCGGTCTCCTCGGTGTACTTCTTGGCCAGATCCTGCCAGGCTTCATCCTGCTCGGGCTTGAAGTTCAGGTAGTAGACCTTGCCGGCTGCTGCGGGGGCCTCAGCCTCGGTAGAAGCAGCAGTGGAGGCGGAGTCCGCGGTAGAAGCGGCCTCTGCGGTAGAGGTGGCCGTGGAGGCGCTGCCGCCGCAGCCCACCAGCAGACCGGCTGCCATCGCGGCGGCCAGGGTCACGGAGAGAGTCTTTTTCGCTTTCATGTTTTTTCCTCCTTCTAAAGAAAAACAAGAGTTGCAGTAGTGATTGCGTTTTCTTATTCGGAAACGTTTCCGTTTCGGATTGATATTATAATACACCATAAATAGCGAAAAATCAATCGTTTTTTGGTGATTTTATCCAAGATTGGAACCTTGCACAAATTAGAATACCTGTTTTTGTGGAAATATTTCAAAAAACAGGTCGTTTTTTGTCGGAAACGGTTCCTTTGTTGCGCAACCGTTTCCATATGTTGCGCAGTTTTCACGGCAAATCGCACCACCATCCGCCTCTATTTTTCTCGACTCTATCCCCATGTAGGGGGAGGGATTCATCCCTCCCGGTGCGTTTGCCGCCATTACGCGATTCATTTTTTTGTGGAGTCGTAGGGGCGGCATCTATGCGGCCCGCGCGTTCCCCATTACCGCCCATTCCCCGGGAAACCGCGGGCAGCATCTATGCCGCCCCTACAAAAAGGCAGCGCACCGTTTCCACGGCGTGCTGCCTAATACACTTATTATATACCCTATCTCAGGTTTTCGTCGATTCCCGCATACTGACCTGGTAGCCCAACTCCACGCGGGTCTCCACCTCACGGCCTTTGAGCGTCTGCAAAAGCTGCTGGGTCGCTTTGCGGCCCAGGGCGTAGGCGTCAAACTGCACCGCCGTGATGGCGGGCGACGACTCAGCCAGCGCGCTGCTGTCATACAGCGACGCCACGCGGATATCCTGCGGCACCCGCACACCCTGCTGCTTGAGCATATTCATCGCCAGCAGGGTCAGCCGGTCGTCCATGCACAGGATACAGTCCGGCTTGCGCTCCAACGCCTGGCTCACGGCCTGCATCCGCAGGTCGTCGGTTTCCAGCTCCAAAAACAGCAGGCTCTCGTCGATTTTCTGGTCCATCATGTCATAGGCCTGCTTGAAACCTTCCAGGCGCGACATATTGACGGTGTACAGCATCGTGCCGCCCAGCAGGGCGATCCGCTTCATGCCCTTCAGCAGCAGGCTGGTCAGCTCCCGGCAGCCGCCGACCTGGTCATGATCCACCGACATCACGGTCGGATCCTCGGGGCGGCCGATGGCTACAAAGGGCAGCTTGCGGCTTTTCAGCAGCGGGATCAGCGGGTCGCGTTCCAGCGTGCGGGTCAGAATCAGGCCGTCGATCTTGCGGTTGTCCAAAAGGCGCTCCACCGGGCGTGTCTCGTTCTCGCCTACCAGGGTCAGCAGCACATCGTAATCACGGTCCTCCGCCACCTGATAGACCGAACGCATCGTCTTGCGCAAAAACGGCATCTCAAAATCAGAGAACTGCTTGGAGATCACCAGCGAAATGTTGTACGAGCAGCGCATCGCCAGCCCGCGTGCCATCACGCTGGGGGTGTAGTTATGCTCCTTCACGTAGTCCTGTACGCGCTGACGGGTCGCTGCGCCCACACGGCCATTGCCGGATATTGCCCGGGATACCGTTGTTTTTGACACTCCCAAAGCCGCAGCGATCGTTCCAATGTCCACAACTTTGTCATTTTTCGGCAATCGCGCCATGATTTCATCTCCCTATTGCATTTCACTACTATAATAATAGGTTTGAAGCGCCGCGTCAAGGCGTTATTTGCTCTTGTTACTTCTCCCCCCTGGAGAATATCACATATTTTCCGGCAATTACCTGTGTAAATTTTTGCGCAGTATGCGGCACAAGCCGCGTACCTGTTGCGCGGTTTGCGCGCTGACCGGCCCCGGCGCAAACTGCGCCGTCTGCACAAGCGCCAGCAGCGTTTCCACATCCTGCGGGGCCGCCGTTTTGGTGTGTTCCCATAAAAATTGTTTAAACTCTTCCTGATCAGAGGATACCCCTTCGCTCAGGCCGCAGCGGCACATCTTTCTGTACAGCGCGCGGAACTCCGCCCGCACAGTATCGGCCGGGGTGCGCCGTGCACGGGCAATGCCCCACGCGGCCAGCACCGCCGCCAGCGGCAGCAGCCACCAAAAAGCTCGGGCTCGGGCCTGCGGGGCGGTCGGGTCCGCCTCCGGCGCGGGCGTTGCGGCGGGCAGCGGGGTCTCGGCATCATCGGCAGTCGGCACAGCGTTCGCGTTGGCGGCCAGCTGGTCCTCGGTCAGTTCGCTGACCATGCCGGGGGTCGTTTCCAGCGGGGTCCAGCCCTGCCCGGCAAGGTACACCTCGGCCCAGGCGTGGGCGTTGTCGTCCTGCAAAACAGCCTGCCAGCCGCCGTCACTCTCGGCAAACAGGCTTTGTGGGGCGGCATAGCCCACCACATAACGGGCGGGCAGGCCCAGCATCCGGCAGAGCACCACCGCCGCCGACGCAAACTGCGTGCTGCTGCCCGCATGGCTCTCGTTCAGAAAATACAACACCGGGTCGGCCCCGTCGGCTGGCTGGGGCGGGTCACTGGTGTAGGTGCAGTGCTCGTTCAGGTAGCTGCGCACAAAGGTTCGTATCGCGTCGGCGTCGCCGGTCAGTTTGTGTTCTTTTTCCGCTGCATCGCAAAATTCTTGCAGTGTGCCGTAGTCTGCGCCGTCGGGCGTCGCCAGGTAGCGGCTCTCGGCGTAGGCCGCGTAGGCGCTTTCCAGCCGGTCCAGCACACTGGGATCCGCGTCGGCACGGGCGGTCAGCAGCGTTTTTGCCTCCCCGCGCGGGAAGTAGTAGAACGTGTCGTCCTGCGCGGTCTGGCCTGCTGCCGCGCCGTCGCCATCCAGGCGGTAGTAGTCGTTAAAATAGGCGTTATAGGGTGCAAAAGTGTAGGCATCGCCGGCGTGCAGCCGCTGCACGGTCATCTGCTGCGGTGCGGCACCATCGTAAGCGGCCCGCAGAAACGGCAGGTTCGCGATTGCCAAACGGCTGTCACCGTCGGTTTTCCAGCTGGCGGCGGCATTGTCGAACTGCTCGGCGTCCGCAGGCTGCCAGCTATGCCCATCGTATTCCGCGCCGATAAACCCGCGCAGGTAGACCGTCTCCGTTGGCTTCTCGTCGGTCGTGACGAGTAAATCCTCCAGCCCTTGCAGGGCCAGGCCGTCGCTCTGGGTCAGGCTGCCGTCCTCGACGCCGCCCGCCGCCGCGCTGACGTGAAAGTTCAACGCCCCGCCGCTGATTTTTGGCAGCCACTCGATGGCCGCCCCCAGCGCCGCCGCCCGGGCGCGCTCCGTCACCGGCTGCAGAGCATCCAGAGGCAGGGCCAGCACCGGGCGCAGTGCCAGCGCAGGCAGGAACAACACCGCGCAGACCAGCATCATCCCGGCAGCGGTGGTTTTCTGGGTCGTGAGGAAGTTTTCCACATTCGCAGTGTAAACGGTGGAATCTTTTTTGCCCCACAGCCGCCTGCGCCGCACCGACCGCGCCGCCGCCCACGCGCCGACGCAGCCCAGGAGCAGCAGCAGCCAGCCCACAGCTCCGCCGCCCGCGCCCGCCAGCAGCACAAGCACCACGGCAGGCAGCAATACCAAATCCAAAAGCAGCGCGTCGCTGCGCCAGACCGTCACAGCGGCAAAAAACGCCGTGATGGGCACAAGCGCCAGCAGCACAAACAGCCCGCACGCACCCGCCTCACCCACGGCAAAATCCGCGTTGAAACGTGTATTCAGGCATAGCTTCACGGCGTTGGCAAAGGCATCCATGCCGCGTAGGAAGTCCCGCTGCACCAAAAACAGCAGCACCAGATACCCCACGGCCAGCGCCAGCACAGCCCCGCGCTTGGCAGCGGCAGGCAGCGGCGCATAGCACAGCGCCAGCCACAAGGCGCACAGCGCCGCCGCGCCGGGCCAGATCCAGGCGGGCAGCGCCAGCGAAAACGCGCTGTTCACCGCCGCCAGCAGCCCCAGCGTCAGCAGCAAAAGTATCGAGAAATCCACGCAGCCACGCAGAACAGGCCGTGCCGCCGCACCCTGCTGGGGCAGCAGCACGCGGTCCACAAATTCCAGCCCGGTGTCCGGGTCGGCGGCCTTGCGGCGGGTCAGGGTGCGCAGCCGGGTCACAGCCGCCCGCCCAAAATGCAGCACGGGCGGCGGGGTGCCGCCATCCTCGGCCAGCAGCGTGCCGGCCGGGTCGGCACGGTAGGTCGTGCCCAGCGGCTCCCGCACGGTCAGCTCGTCCACCTTGGCCGTCAATTTCCAGTGGATTTGTTTTAAGGGATCCCCCACACGGTAGGGGCGCAGGTCGTAGACGCCGTCGGCAATGTCCTGTCCCGCGCGGCTCTCCTGCTCGGCGCGGTTCTGCGGGGTATTGCCCGCGCCGTCGGCCTCTCCTTCGGCGGGCGGCAGCACGCACAGCTCCCACGTTTGGCCGTCCGGCGGGCAGTCCGCCGCAAACAGGCCCAAGTGGTCCCGCACCGTCAGCTTTTGCAGTTTGAACCGCCACAGCCCGCTTTTGGCGGCCCGCAGCGTCACCCGCAGGTCGGCGCGGCCGCCCGGGGCCAGCATGGCGGCACAGGGCAGTTCGATGGCCGTACCGCTCTCGGCATCCTCGGCCCGCAGCACGGCCCGCAGTTCAGGCACGGTGCGCCGCCCGGCGTTTTGCAGGTGCACGGTCACGGCAAATGCCTCGCCGGGGCGCACCGGTTTGGCGGGCAGCTGCAAGGCCACCGTCACCTGCCGCCGCAGCGTGCGGGCGTCCCACCACAAAAACGCGGTGAACACCATCGCCAGCGCCAGCAGGAACACCACAAACGGCGCACGGCTGACCGCGGCGGCGCAAAACAGCACGGCCAGCAGCAGGCCGCAGCCCACCTTACCTGCCATGGGTCGGTTTCTCCGGGCGGGGGCGCGGCACAGTGTGCAGCACGTCGGCGATCACGTTTTCCACCGTCTCCCCGCCGGTGCGGGCCTGCTCGGTCAGGCTCAGGCGGTGGTGCGCGGTGTCGGCAAAAATCGCGGTCACATCCTGGGGCACGACAAACTCCCGCCCCGAGAGGTACGCCGCGGCCCGCGCCATACCGGCCACGGCCAGCGACGCACGGGGGCTAAGCCCCAGTGCCAGCCGTGCGTCCTTGCGGGTCGCCTGGGAAAGCTCTACGATATACCGCAGAATTTCCTCGCTCATATAAATGTTGTCCACCTCGGCCTGCATGGTCAGCAGGTCGTTCTGGTCCATGACCGGCTGCACGCGGTCCAGCAGACCGTGGCGCGGCTGGCGGGTCAAAATCTCCATTTCGGCCTCGGTGTCGGGGTAGCCCATGACCACACAGACCATAAAACGGTCGAGCTGCGACTCCGGCAGCATCTGCGTACCGATCGAGCCAACCGGGTTTTCCGTCGCCATGACGGTGAAGGGCTGGGGCAGCTTGCGGGTCACGCCGTCCACCGTCACCGCACCTTCCTCCATGACTTCCAGCAGGGCGGATTGGGTGCGGGCGCTGGTACGGTTGATCTCATCGGCCAAAAACAGGTTGCAGGCCACCGCGCCTGGGTGGTAAACGAACTTGCCGGTCTCTTTTTGGTACAGCGAAAACCCCACAATATCAGACGGTAATACGTCCGGTGTGAACTGTACGCGGTTCTGGGTCAGCTGCATAGCGCGGGCAAACGCCTGGGCCAGTGTGGTTTTGCCCACGCCGGGGATATCCTCCACCAGCACATGGCCGCGGGCCAGCATTGCCATCATGATTTTCAAAATTGCTTCGGGCTTGCCCAGTACGGCCTTGCCCACCTCGGCCGTCACGGCCAGCGCTTTTTCTCGTGTCTGCATCGGTCAGTCCTTTCTGTGGCGGCGCAGGATCAGCCCGCATCCCACCACGGCGGCAATCAGCACAATTCCTGCCCACAGGGCGTTGTTTTCCAGCCATATCATCCAGTTGGAGTACGCCCCGCCCGCATCCTCGCCGCTGCCCTCGTTCGGCAGCGGGCTGATGCTCTCGGGCGCGATCTCCTCCACGGCGGCGGTGCCGTCGGGGCTTTCCACCGTCACCTGGCGGGGCGCGGCGTCCCAGCTGCCCGCGCACTCGGCCAAATCTTCCTCATGGGTGGCGGGGGCGGCATCGGGGTCGCGCTCGGCAATGACCAGGTAGCGCTGGGTGTTCTGGGTGTAGGGGTGGCAGGTCGTCAAGGTCAACAGATCCCGTCCCGGCTGTATCAGTATCGCATTTATGTCGTCCGGCTGTATAATTTTCAGTTCACACACGCGGTAGGTCAGGGTCTCCCACGGCGTGGTCAGGGTGATTTTGTCGCCAATCTGTATCTGCTGCACGTTGCGCAGCATCTCCGCGCCGTAGTAGCCGCGGTGGGCGGCAATGACCGTGTTGGTGTTCGCGCCGCCCAGCGGCATCGAGGTCTGCCCCAGCAGTGCGCCGCCCCGGGCCATGTTTTCGGTGCTGGCCCCCAGATACACCGGCAAATCTAAATCCAGGCGCGGCACCCACAGCGCGGCGATCATATCATCGGGCAGGCCGTAGGCCGTCAGGTCAAAGGCGGGCGTCTCGTAGGCAAAGGGGTCCTTCAGCCCGCTTTGCCCCGCGGCGTAGATTTCCGCGTTGTAGGCTTGCAGTGCGTCGTATAGATCTGCGTAGGGGCGCGTGTTTTCGGCAGCCGGGTCGTCAGCGGCCACGGCGGCGGACTCGGCGGCGGACTGCACAAAGGTTTCCACGGCGGCGGTGCTTTTGCGGCGGGTCAGGTATTGGCTGACCGTCGGCTGCAGCATCAGCCCCGCGCCCACCAGTATGGCAAGCCACGCAAAAATTTGCAGCAGCAGGCGTTTCATCAGTCTTCCTCCTCGCGCTTTTTGCAGCGGTGCAGCAGCAAAAGCAGCAGCAGTGCCTCGCCGCCTATGATAATACTGCCGGTCACGCTGATCCACGGCCAGGCGTCCACCACGCGCTTGACGATGTTGCCGGTGTTCAATGCCTGGTACTGCACGGCCTGCGGGGTGTCGGTGTCCTCGTCCTCGCCGTTGTAGGGCACGCGCACGCCGCGCACCAGCATACGGTGGGTGTTGATGGCATAGGGCGTGCAGGTGACAAGGGTGCAGTAGTCCCCGCCGGGGATGATTTCCAAGTCCTCGGTGTGTTCCGGCTCCACGACCTTGACCTGGTCGACCTGGTAGGCTAGGACTTCGTCCATGACGTGCAGGTAAAATTTGTCACCTTCCTGCATTTTGTCCAAATCGGTAAACAGGACGGCCTCGGCCAGGCCGCGGTGGCCGGTCAGCACGCTGTGGGTGCTGTCGCCGCCAAGCGGATAGCTCGACCCTTCCAGATGGCCGACGCCCTTGAGCAGCACCTCGTCGCTGGTGCCCTCATAAATCGGCAGATTGACGTCGATTTTGGGGATTTTTATGTAGCCCAGGCTCTCGCCCACGTCCATCAGGTCCACATAGCTTGTGCCGGTGTCGGCGGCTTCGCCCGCCGCGTCGCGGCCCACGGCATTGCTGAGCTGTTCGTTGTAGCTGCGGGCCGCTTCTTTCGCAGCATCGAGCTTTTCTGTATCCATGGATTGGACGGTATCGTCGTAGCTGTCAATGACCGCCGACGCATGGCGCTGTGCCACCGCGTTGCTGACGACCGGGTACATCGCCACGCCGATGCCCGACAGAATCATCAGCGCCGCAAATCCAAGTTTTAATTTGCCTGTGGTATCCATAGGTGTGCCTTTCTGTTCGTGGGGGGAAATATCTGTGGCAATTTGCAGGGGCCGATGCCTGCATCGGCCCGCAAGCCGCCCTTGTCAAAGACAGACTCCCCCGGGACGGGGGGAGGTGGCGCGAAGCGCCAGAAGGGGAGCGGTGGCCGCCATCGGCGGCCGGAGGGATTCCACCCCGCCGCCATATCCCCTTTGCCTTATATTATACCCCCATAACCACCATAGGGGAAGAGCCAATCCCGGCCCTTCCCCTATGGGTTTACCCTTCTAATTATCTTTTGGTGTTTGCATCATGCGGTTTTAAGCGCGGTCGTTCTTCTTTTTCATGCTGAACAGCACCGCCACACCGGCCAGCACCAGCAGCACGCCGATACCGCTGAACAGGAGTGTGCCAAAACCACCGGTGACAGGCAGCTGGAAGCCCTTCTTGTTGACGATTTCGGTGGACAAAATGCCGTAAGTTACATTTCCACCGCGATCCAGACCCGCGGATTGCTCCGTTCCCTCCTGTGTACCGTTGTTCGTCTGTGAACCATCGTTCGGCTTTTTAAATGTTTCCGTGTTTGCATCATGGCTATGCTTTACAAGTACGCCGTTTTCAAAAGTATTTTCCTCTTTCCACGTAGTCTTGTAAACAATATCCAGCTTTGCTTCCACAGGAGCACCCAGCAGGTTGTAGCCATCTTTCGTCTTGGTCTCAACCAGCCAATATCTGCTTGCGTCAGGCTTTGCCGTCTTACTGTTGCTTAAGCCGGTAAAGGTCAGTTCGCCGCCACCCTTAGTTGTATCGGTTGCAACTTCTTTATAGCTGAAATTGGTAGTATCCGCAAAGCCAAGAGCCTTTGCCTCGTCATCGGACAACACTTTCGCCACGGTTCCTGTCTGGTGCTCAATCTGCTCATACAACTTAAACGTTACGCCATCCAGTTTAGTTTCCTTGTTTCCATCTTTACCAACCTTAGTGATATCAATCTGGAAGGTATAGACAACGGCAGTATCCTCAATATGATTATGGTCGGTGTTTGCAACCTCAGTTTCGTCACCAGGTTTGACTTTGTTAGAGTACGTCAGGTCAACCTTATTGTGGTTGCCCGCAGTGGTCGTGTCAGCACCTTCCTTTAGGGTTGCTTCGTAGGTAATGTAAATTGTTTTACCGGCATAGTCTTTCAGCTTTGCGGGGTCAAAGTCAATCTTAAAGCCTGTACCTTTTGCATTATTCGTGGAAGTGATACCCTTTGTCTCTTTTACCAAAGATTTTGTAATTAGAGCTTTACAGTCCGAATTACTATAAAAGTTAATAGTCCTCGTATCATCGTCCAGATTTTCCGGCGTATCCGTCAAATAGAAGGTTTTCAGCTTCGCAATGTTGGTGGGAATCGTAACTGCAATTCTATACGGAATCTTATCACCGACTGCATAGTCAGCTGCTTCCTGATAGGTTTTGCCATCTGTACGGTTCACGACCTGCTTGTCTACGTCAGGGGCATAGTTGGTAACAGTGATGGTCGTATCTTCAATCTTGTAATCACTATTACTAGTATCCAACTTCGTCACTTTTTGACCGTTGTTGGTTGCTTCAATTTTGAATGTATAGCTGGCCGCGGTATCAAGGATATACTTTTTATCTACGCCCGCAGCACTGTCTGCGTAGCCAACCTCGGTAAAACGATATGTGCCGGGATGCAGTCCATCGACCTTAATGATACCGTTCTCGCTATCAACTGTACTAGTCGTATAGATGCCATTGCTATTGCTTTCGCTAGTTACGATTTCCCAGTCCGCTGCGACGGCACTTTCTACGGCTTTGCCCTCTTTCAGACGCTCCAGCTTAAACTGAACACCATTCAGATCCGTGGGATCACTGATTTCAGTACCACCAACACGGCCCTGCTTTTTCAGACAAATCGTACCAGTCTGTGTGCTGTTCTTCGGGTAGACGTGAATGTCATACAGCCACTGTGTCGGGTCGTCTTTTCCACTTTCGCCAACTTTCGTCATAGGCACAGAAACCAGGAACGGCTTAACTGCCTCCGTGACTGCCGCAGGTTTCGTCGTCTCAACAACAAGGTAAAGGCCGACTTCCAGTTGGTTAAACGTCGTTACGCCAGTTGCGTCAGTCTTTTGCTCGTTGCCAGTCATTACATATTCCGTGTTGCCTTTTTTCACCTTTGTTTTGTCGGCTGCGTCGATCGTATAGTCGATTGCTTTCGGCTCCGGGTTATCTTTGCCATTATAGTATGCAACAAGGTCCTTCGCAGTCATTACTTGGTAAATCGAGAAGCCAACATCCTTTGCCGCCTCATACGTCGGCCCCTTGGTGAGCTTTTCGCCGTAGTTGCTGCTTCCGGTCACGTCGCCTTCCACCAAATACTTGTGAATCGTAATAGAACCTTTTTTACCGGTATCAATCGTACTCGTAGAAGGCGCTGTGGGCGTTGTATCTTCGCCACCCGCCGCGGCGGCGGGGAGGGCGCAGACGCTGAGGGCCATTACGGCGCTGAGGACGCCGGTAAGGAAACGTTTTAGTTTCATCTGTCATAACCTCTTTCTTTTTAAGATTATCGTAGCGGGGAAATCGGGGGCCATATCAGGAACGCTTGCCCCCTTTCCGATTGTAGCGGAATACCAGCACCAGCAGCCCGGCCACCAGCAGCGGCAGGCCGATCAGCAGCCACAGGCTGGGGGCGTCCGCGCCGGTGTGCGGCAGCGTAAAGCCCTTGCGGTTGTTGATGGTCAAACTCACCGTGTAGCCGCTTGCGGCGTCGCCTGTAACCATACCGTCTTGCTTCGTGCCGTTTATCAGGCATTCGTTTTTTTGCAGGGTAAACTCAATCGGTGCGGCCAGCAGGTTGTAGCCGTCCACGGTTTTCAGCTCCGTCAAACGGTAGCTGCCCTCAGACAGGTTTGTAAACCTGCACTTGCCCGCGTCGTTGCCGTCGCCCGCAGTCGTCTCGGTCACTGCCTTAAACGTCGCATCAACGCTGTTGCCGTTCAGCTTTTCCAGCTTGAACACCACGCCGTTCAGCAGTTTGGGGTTGTTGCCGTCCTCGTCAAGGCCCTGCTTGGTGATAGCCAGCTCATACACCGGCGGCACCTGCTTATTGGTCAGGGTAAGCGATACCGAATCATCGTTGTTCGTTATGATTCTCGTTTCGCTGTCAACTTTGTAATTATAGTTGCCCAGCGTCAGCGTGCCGCTGGCGGTGTACTGGCCCTTTTCCGCATCCCATTCCACCACGCGGTACTCATAATAGGTATCTTTGGTGCTGATGTCATAGGCATCCATGCCGGTGAACGTGTGTGTCCACTTTCCAGTGTTGTCCTTCGTCAGTTCAACTGCCGTGTCCGGCACATCTGCCCAGTCCTTGTCATTCTTACTGCCCGCATGGCGGCGCTGCAATTTGACCCAAATCGATGTCGGCAGGCCGACGGTAAGCTCCTTATCTTCGGCATCCTTCCATGTCTTTTCTACAGCAATAGCGATCTGCTTGCGTGCCGTGTTGGTGAACACCACCTGAACGCTGGGTATCGTTTTGCCGTTCGCGTCCGTCTCGTCCTCACCAATATTGTCACCAATATGGACGCAGGCTTCGTTGCCGTCTACTGACTTTCCGTCCACGGTGATGCTCTTGATATACCGATTCTCCTTGGGATCTTCCGTGACGGTAACGGTCGTGCCAATCGGTATCCCTTCCAGCGGAACGGTTTTGCCGACTTGAACTTCAACTTTTTCGGTTACTTCCTCTTTGCCGCCCAGGCCGCCGATGTTCGTGTACTTCACGGTAAAGGTGTACTTTTCATCCTTCAAAGTCTCTTCCTCGTCCGGCGGCACCTTTTTGGTGATGCTCAGCGAGCCGGTTCTGACTTTGTTGATGAATTTCACCTTCAGCTTGGTGAACTGGTTTGTACCATCCGGGTCACTGTACGAGCGGAACACGATGGAGTTTTCCGGCTTTTGGGTTGTTGCTGTGTAGCCTTTGTTCTCAATCGTCTTTCCGTCTTCGCCTGGGCCCGTTTGGTACTTTTCCTTACGGCCATCATCCGGGGTTGTGTTTTCGCGCCGCAGTATCTGCAGGGCACCTTCTGGAACCTCAACGGCACTATCGCCTTGGTTTTGCTTGACGAGCTTGCCGTTCTCGTGGATTTCCCAGGTGGGGGCATACAGTTTCTGGTTGGTTTCCTCTTGCAGCGAGATATAACTGCCGCGCCGGAACTGATCCGCAAAGGTGACGGTTTCGCCGTTTTGCAGGGTAAACTTGCCGTCCTCTCCCACCTCGTTGGTGCTTTCGCCGTTGCTGGTGGTATACTGCGCCCCGACCGCGTCCACCAGTTTGCCCGCATTTACCGAGCCGTAGTCCTTGATGGTATACTGCTTGGTCGTAAAGCCGATGCCGGAGCCGCCGCCTGTATCCGTTGTTGCCGTCGGGTCCAGTGCGGCATAATGGGTCGCCCAGTTTTTGATGCCGACCTTGAACTGGAGGGTGGAATCCGCGAAGTAGGATTTCAGCGAGTTACGAACCCCGGTCGCATCGACCTGTTTTTCCACCTGCAGCTCGTTATGATCCGGGAAGTTGAACGCCACCGCCATGTTGGACTCCCACATACCGCGCTCCATGTAGTACATGGTAAGGGTATGCTTGGTGTTCTTGGTGAGTGTTATCGGTTCTTTGCTCTGCCAGTTGAACGTATAATTCTTCTTATTAAAAGTTACGTTTTTGGTGTTGCCGTCCAGCGACTCATAATATAGTTTGTTGCTATCTTCGTTGTTGCTATCTTTGTTGTTGCTGGCTTTGATGTTGCTGACGTAGGATGTAACGGTGTTGTTTTCGCCGTCCGCACCAAACTCCAGCAGACCTTGCGCTTTTGCATGGGCACCGCCGACATCCAGCACCAGCTTGTCATCAATGAACACCCACACATCATCATCGCCGGAGAAGAAGAACTTGATGGGGACGGTTTGCTCTTCTCCATTGTTATAGCTAACCACAATCCGGCCATTATCGGTCAGTGTAAAGTCAAATTGCAGCTTAGCACCGTAACCGTAGTTGTACTGGTTGACATGATTGCCTGCATATTGGTTGAAGGGGAAGAAGCCGTAGCCGTCTTCCTCACCATTTACTGTATTACGATTCCGGGAGTGTTCTTTTTCAGCGTCACCATTAAAGCTGTCAAGGTAATAGCTGTCTTTTTCGTTTGTATCTTTTTTCAAATACAGCGGCGTCTCGTTGCTATCATAGTACCAATACTGCGCTACGCTTTCCTTGTTATCGTTGTTTGTCCCATCAAAAACGTTCTTCTGCTTAAAGGGGAACGCAACATCTTTGTAGACCTTGCCCAGTACAGCCTTTGCAGAGTTTTCTCCGGTCAGAAATTTTTCATTAAAGTGCGGTTCTGCCAAATCTGTTCCGTACAGGGTCGGGTTATGATTTCCGTCGCGCCTATCGCTTACCAAGCCTTGGAAGGTACTCGAATCAATGCTATGGTTATTGTTAGTATTACCATCTACATCAACGTTTGCATTGTTGACTGCCATAAACGTATTATACAAGTTGCCGCCCCATCCATACAGGTCAAGATTAGCAGCAATCTTGCTAAACCAGTCATTGTCAATACCATCTGGCTGGAAATGCCCTGTATACAACGGATACTGAACCTTTTTCTTTGTCGTCGACGTCGTCGACGCCTCATAATCCTTGTAATAATCGCTCAATGCGCGGTCAAACTGCTCAAATTCAACATACGATCGATGTTTTTGAGTGTTTTGGTAACTATAATTTGCTCGGTTATTTCCGTTCAGCTCGTAATCCGAGTAATAGTCATACAGGGTACTGTCGATATACTTCACATTGTTTTGCGGCGTAAAGATGCCGGTATCCAGCTTTACTATCTCAGCGTCAGCACCCTTGCCCGCTTCCGCATCGCGGATATCAGATTTTTCGCCCCAATAGCCATCCCGATAATCGCCGCCGTAGGTAATGTCATCGCCAGTGTCCGCATAGAAGCACGGCTCTTTCAGATTTCCCCATGTCAGCGTGTCCGTTGCACGGCCATTGATATCGCTGCTCGTCGGCGGGGTTGCTGTATCGGAGAACTGTACTTTCGTGTAGCCTTCCGGGACATTTACATACCAAAGGTGTCTTGACTCGGAACGATCCTCCAGCCGGGTCATCTCACCGCTCAACGTATCTGTTTTGTCGTCCCTGGTCAGGATATAGTAGAGCTTTCCATCGTTTCCCGGCATTCCGTCTTTCGTTCCGGAATCGTTCTGGTACGACATATCCGAGAACGTCGCGTCAAAGTAAATGCGTGTTGTGTTGGGCACGCCCCACTGGACGTCAGACGGCCCTTTGTAGATAAAGCAGTAATTCGTTTGGGCGTTATACTGGAATGTACCTACCTCATCCGAAGCAACGTCATCGTTGTAGAAGTTATAGTACGTTTTGCCGATGGGTTTGCCGCTTGCATCGGTGAAGCCGACATAGCGGCAAGAATCATCCGGAATCTCGATTCCCTCAGAGACTTTGCCTGCTTCAAGCGATTCAATGGTCTGCGGCTTGCCGAATGCCACATATTTATCATCGTAGAACGTCACTTTGATATTGGTGAGTTCGTTCTCCGTTTTGTTTTGAAACGAGATTTTCTGGTTGGTGTAGGGAATCTGCTGGGCGACCTCGGCGTAGGGTTTCAGGCAGTTGGGGTTCCATGTGGTGTATGTTTTATCCTCCAGGCCGCCCGCGTCAAAGATATGGTCCCCCATGGCATCAATAGACAGCCAGTTGTTAGGCCCATTCATTTGAATGGTATGCTCACCTGATTTTGATATAAACTTTATATATACATAACCGCCATGTGTACATTCCGCCCCATTGTCCGCCCCATTGTTGCCCTCTTGGTATCGCAGACTCACGACATAAATTGGGCGTTTATTACTGGCCGTATAGCCTGGGACTCGGCTCATTGGGCGGATTATCTCAGTATCATTGTCTTGATTACCCCCGCCGCGCTTGCCTCTGAATTCAACCTCTTCGCCCCAGTCGGCAGGCGGGGCAAAGTAGAAGGTGTACGTCGTGCCGTCTACCGGTTTGTCGCCCTCCGCAACTGCATTGACTGCCGCGAAGGTTACAAATTTTTCTTCGCTTTCGCCGTTCTCCTCGTCATCCGGTATCGGCGTCACGGTGGGCGTCGGTTTCGCGGTGGGTGTCGCCGTCGGGGTCGCGGTAGGCGCCGCCGTCGGCGTGGGGGTCGGGGTCGCGGTGAGCGTTGCCGTCGGCGCGGGGGTCGGGGTCGCGGCGGGCGTTGCCGTCGGCGTGGGGGTCGTGGTCGCGGCGGGCGTCGCCGTCGGCGTAGGGGTCGGGGTCGTGGCAGCCGCGCCGTCCGGGGCGGTCTTGTCCTCGTCGGTCTGCTCACCCGGCAGGGTTTCGACGGTGGGGTCGTTCCCTTGCTGTATCGTTTCCACATTCTGCGCAGAAAGGGCGTCGTCGGTGCCCTCCGCGCAGACGGGCAGAGCCAAACCCGCCAGCAGGCACAGAGCGGCCAGCAATGCCGCTGCGCGCTGCAGTACAGAAAATTTCTTTGTCATCAGCCTGCCCTCCCTTACCTGACAGAGCTTATTATTCCACAGCCCGCTGTGGAATAGGAAAGGGGCCGGCCCCTTTCCCGTTGCGCAGTTAGGCAAACTTGGCAGGTTTTGTCAGATTTATTGCGCGCTTGTTGCGCGGATATTGCGCAAGAATTTGTTTCGTGGCGGCTATCGGCGGGGAAAGCGGGCAAGTCAGGCACGGCGGCAAAGCCCCCTCCGGCCCTCGCTTTGCCTGGGATACGCAAAAAAGCGTGGGCGTTCTGATGGACAGAACCCCCACGCACTATAAACTATGGATTTACGCCTTCGTCGGCTTGACCTTCTCGGCAATAACACAAATTGCCACGGTCAGCAGCATATCGGGCAGGGTGTAGCCTACCGGGGTGTCAACACCCATCAGCAGGCGGTAGGCGATGAAGCCCACCAACCAGATGACCAGATTGCGCGCGTCGGCGGCCACGGCAAAGCGGTCGCGCTTTAAGATAAAGTGGTCGGCGATCTGCACCGCGATCATCGGCGCAAAGACCGAGCCGATCAGGTACAAAAAGCCCGTGATATCGTCCATCGGGAACAGAATGGCCCCCAGCGTGCCGATGACCGTCACGACGATGGCCGTTTTTTTGCCGTCCAGTTTGGCGGACAGGCTCTCGGCGGAAATGCCCGCGCTCCACGCATCCAAAAATGTCGTGGTAACGGTGGAAAACACCAGAATGACCAGCGCGGCAATGCCCAGCCCCGCCTTGACCATGATGACGGCAATGTCATACTCGCCGGTGAAAATCGCCGCACCCATGCCGATGACGTACATCCAGCAGGACACCGCGCCGTAGACCAGCACGCTGACCCAGGTGGCCTGGGTGGGCTTTTCGGCGTCGCGGGTGTAGTCGCTGATAAGCGGCAGCCAGGACAGCGGCATCGCCACGGCCAGCTCCACCGCCGCGCCAAAGGTCAGGCTCTCGCCGCCGACGCCGACCATGGCGTTGCCGGAGAAGAAGATGACCTTGCACAAAACCAACGTCAAAATAAACAAAGCGGCCATCGTAATTTTGTTGATCCAGCCCAAATCAGTGATGCCCACAGCGATCCACAGCACGATCAGCGCCCCGATGACCAGGCACCACACCCAGCGGCCGATCGCAAAAATGCCGCCGACCGCCAGTGCGCCGTCGTAAATCATGATGGCCGTCCAGCCGACGAGCTGCAGGACGTTCAGGAACGCGAACAGCAGGCCGCCCTTCTGGCCGAAGCTCATCTTGACGGTCTCCATGGCGCTGCGGCCGGTGCGGCCGCCGATGAGGCCCGCCAGCAGCATCATGGCACAGCCGATGATGTGGCCGATGAGGATAGCCGCAAAGCCCTTTGCCATGCCCAGCGGTGCAAAGGACGTACCTGTGAGGATTTCTGCCAGCGAGACGCCCGCGCCGAACCAAATCAGGCCGTTTTGGAAAGTAGAAGTCTTTTTCATTCGGTGAACTCTCCTTTCAGCGCAAACATATGGTCCATCGGGCCGGAGCCGCGGCCCAGGTCCAGCATGGCGGCCAGTGCGCCGGAGATATAGGCCTTTGCGCGCTCGACCGAAGCGTCGAGGTCATAGCCTTTTGCCAGGTTGGACGCAATGGCGCTGGACAACGTGCAGCCGGTGCCGTGGGTGTTGGGGTTATCGATGCGCTTGCCGCGGAACCATTTGCCCGCGCCGCCGCGCCAAAGCAGGTCGTCGGCGTCGTTGATCTGGTGGCCGCCCTTGCAGAGCACCGCACAGCCGTATTTTTCGCTGATGGTCTGCGCGGCCTTTTCCATATCGGCGGCGTTTTTGATCGGCATATCGGCCAGGATCTCGGCTTCGGGGATGTTGGGCGTCAGGACCTCAGCCATCGGCAGCAGGTTTGCGCACAGGGCGCTGACGGCGTCGTCCCGCAGGAGTTTGGAACCAGACGTTGCGACCATGACGGGGTCCACGACGATATGCTTTGCGCCGTACTGTTTCAGCTTGGCGGCGATCGTCTCGATGAGCTCCGCCGAGGAGACCATCCCGATCTTGACGGCGTCGGGGGTGATATCGGTAAACACCGCGTCGAGCTGTTCCGCCAGAAAATGCGGGGTCGATTCAAGGATGTCCGTCACGCCGGTAGTGTTCTGGGCGGTCAGGGCCGTGATCGCACTCATGGCGTAAACGCCGTTGGCGGTCATGGTCTTGATGTCTGCCTGGATACCGGCGCCTCCGCAGGAATCACTGCCTGCAATGGTCAATGCTGTTTTCATAATGATACTTCCTTCCTATATATACAGCAATGTTTTATTGCGCGATACAAGGTGGTGCCCCCGGTGTACCGCGTTTTTGTTAGGTGGCAGGGCGAGTTTACGAGGCCGAGGTGTTTTACCACCTCCCGGCAGCCTCCCCCAGCTCCTTCACATACAAATCTGCCGCAGCTTTCAGCCCGGCCTGGTCGCTTTCGCCGTCGGCGTCATAGACACCGACCGTGTAAAACCCTGCGGCTTTGGCGGTTTTCAGCGCGTAGAGGCTGTCCTCAAACACGATCGTCTCCCCCGGTGCGCTGCCCAGAGCCTGCGCGGCCAGCAGGTAAATCGTCGGTTCGTGCTTGCTGACGCCGATCTCACCGGTGGTGAAGATCTGCGCAAAATAGCCGAGCAGCCCCAGCCGCTGCAAAGCGTGGGTCACATGCCCGCGCGGGCTGGAGGTCGCCGCCGCCATCGGGATGTCCTTTGCCGCCAGCGCGGCCAGCAGCGCCGCCGCGCCGGGTTTGGCGGGGACCTCGTTGTAGTAAAAATCGCGCAGCATCGTCTCAATGCCCGCTTCAATTTCGGCGGCGGACTGGGCCAGCGGGTAGTGGGTGTGCAGGTATTCCGCGCCCTGCTCCATGCTCATCGAGAACAAAATCTCGTTGAGGCCCGGCTCGGGCATCAGGCCCCGGCTGCGCAGATACCGCGCACCCAGGTCGTTCCAGATGCCCATGGAGTCGAGCAGCACGCCGTCCAAATCAAAAATTGCGCCCTTAGTCATGCAGCATTTTCTCCGTGGCAGCTTTCAGATCCTTCGATGCCTGCCCGATGTTTTTGGCCGCGTAGATGGCGCTGATGACCGCCACGCCGCAGATGCCGCTGCCCGCCAGCTTTTCAACGTTCTGCTGTGTAATACCGCCGATGGCAACGACCGGGATGGAGACGGCTTGGCAGATGGCTTTCAGCGTGTCGTAGCTCACGTCGTCGGCATCGTCCTTGGAGCCGGTCGGGAACACCGCGCCGACGCCAAGGTAGTCCGCGCCGTGCTTTTCGGCCAGGACGGCCTGTTCAACAGTCTGCGCAGACACGCCGAGGATCTTGTCGGGGCCGAGAATAGCGCGGACGTCCAGTGCCTCCATATCGCTCTGGCCAACGTGGACGCCGTCGGCGTTCATCTCGCGGGCAATTTCCACGTTGTCATTCACAAGGAACGGCACGCCGCGTTCGCGGCAAAGCGCCTGCAATTCCTTCGCTTCTTCAAGGAATTTTTCCTCTTCCAGCGTTTTCTCCCGCAGCTGCACCATCGTCACGCCGCCGTCCAGGCTCTCGCGCACAACGTCGATGAGCCTGCGGCCGTCCAGCCAATGGCGGTCGGTGACGGCGTAGAGCAGCAGGTCCTTTTTATCGCAGTTCATACTTTGCGCCCCCATCCAGCGTTGCGCCGTCCATGTTGTAGATGGCGTCGATAATGCGGTTGCGGTAGGTGGAGTTTCCGTCGCCGTCCTGCATACGGCTCCAGCCGATCTCGCCCGCCAGGCCCATGGCGCAGACCGCAGCGGCGGCGGCCTCAAGCCGGTTGTCGGGGTTGGCGACGACGAAAGCCGTCATCATGCCGGAGAGCTGGCAGCCCGTGCCGGTGATCTTGCCCATCTCGGGGCGGCCATTGCGGATGACATAGCAGGTCTTGCCGTCGCTGACCAGGTCGATTGCCCCGGTCACAGCAACGATGGCCCCGCTCTTGGCGGCGAAATCCTTGACAAATGCAACGGCATTGTCCAGGTTTGCATCGGTCACAGCGTCGGCCACGTCGGCGTCCACGCCCTTGGTCGTGCCGCTGCCCAGCGCCAGCGTCTTGATTTCAGAGATATTCCCGCGGATAACGGTGAACTTGACCTTTTCCATCAGCTCCACAGCCGTGTTGGTGCGCAGTGCCGACGCGCCCGCGCCGACGGGATCCAGCAGCACGACATGGCCCAGGGCGTTGGCCTTGGCCCCGGCGCGGAACATCCCCGCGATGCTGCGCTGGTTCAGCGTGCCAATATTGATGTTCAGCCCGCCGCAGATGGTGGTGATATCCTCGACATCCTCCGGCTCGTCGGACATGATGGGGCTGCCGCCGCAGGCCAGCAGGATGTTCGCCACATCATTGACGGTGACATAATTCGTGATATTATGCACCAATGGCACGTTCTTCCGTACATTTTCAATACAGGTACCCAACATACAAAAAACACTCCTTGCAAGTAAAATGCGGATACGCCTGCAAAGACATATCCGCATAAAAACTCACAAAGAGTGGTCGTGCGCGTATCTCCCTACGTTGGCATTATCCAAATCAGGTTACGGGTCAGGGCGATACAGCCCACTCTCAGCCCGCTTGACGCAAGCTCCCCTTTTGTACAAAAATAGCATAGCACATTCCGCCGCACTTTGCAAGAGCCGTGCCTGTAAAAATAACGCGAGCCGCCCGCTGCGCATGGCAGCAGGCGGCCCCTCCGCTTTTTATTGCATCGCCTTGGCGAAATCTTGGCAAGACCGGTCAAAGCTTTTGCCGAAATACGCTTGCACCCTGCCACGCACCGTGCTATGATGGGGGAAAGTGCAACGCGCGAAAGGGAAATTCGTGCAGGAAAAGCTGCCCGCCGAAAAGCAGCACACCGCAAAATAAAGGAGCGAAGTATCCATGGAGAAAAAGCATGAAAATACCGTATGGGTCCCCCATGCCGAGACCCTGCCCGAGCCTGCAGGCCCCGGCGTGACCCGCCGCGTGCTGGCCTATAACAAAGGCCTGATGTGCGTGGAAAACACCTTTGAAAAAGGCGCAGTGGGTGCGCTGCACAGCCATCCCCACACCCAGATCACCTATGTCGTGTCGGGCCGTTTCCGCTTTACCATCGGCGGCGAAGTGCGCGAAGTGACCGCCGGGGACACGATGCTGAAAACCGACGGCATCATCCACGGCTGCGAGGCCCTGGAGCCCGGCGTCCTGCTGGACATCTTCACCCCCATGCGGGAGGATTTCGTCTGACCACCCGCAAAAGTCAGCCAAAAAATAAAGGCCCAATCAAAACCGGGCACCTGACAGTAAAGCAGGAAATTTTCTAAGGCATCGCCTCGCTTTGTTGGCGTGCGTGCCGCTGACAGGATATATCCTCCGACAAAGGGACCGCCAGAGGCGGTCCCTTTGTCATTGGTGCTGCCATGGAACGATATAGGAAAACACCAACACCCCCAACGGGCTTTAGCTGCCCGTTGGGGGTGTTGATTCAGGTGGTTTTAGGTGTTGTTTTCAGGCAGAGCACTACTGCCAGCAAGCCGCTTAAAAGGCGGCCTGCCATCATCGGCAGGGCATGTGCAGGGCTGAATTGCAGGGTAAATGCCAGAAAATCGCCGACGCTGTAAGCAGCTACCACGGCATAGGCGGTATTCAGTGTGATGCCGCGTTCCTCCAACGTATCAAGGCTCAGCAATGTGGGAATGCAGTTGGCGGTGGTCACGACCAGACCGGTGATGGAGGCAGGCTCCAGCTGCAGCCGTGCGGCCAGCCTGGCCAGCGGTGCGGTCAACAGACGCTGCACAAAGGCGAAAAACGGCAGGATCCCGGCAAGAAACGCACCGATACTGCATATGACCGGGTAGATTTCCGCCAAGGGGGTCAGCCCCTCCAGCAGCACAATACCGGTCGTTTCCTGCAAAACGGAGATGCAGAAGCCGAACAGGGTCAGACCGCGCACGGCCAGAGAGATGCCGTTGAAGATCGGACCGATCGCACTGCTGCCGGATTTGAAAAGCAGCAGCAACAGAACCGCGACAGCCAGAACAGGCCAGGTGTTGTGCAGCAGGACCGACAGGGGGATGCCGCACAGCGCCCCGGTGAGCAGGCAGCCCACCGGCAGGACCAGAAAACCGAGAAACAATCCGCGAACGGCGGCGGCTCGTTTGGTGCCTGTCAGCTGCCCCAGCGCCAGCGGAATCGTACCGTTGATCGTGGAACCGAGAAAGGCCGCCACGATCAAACCGTTGTACAGCCCGGCAGCCGGTTCCTGTGCGATCTGCGCAGCCAGCACGGCACCGCCTGCATCGCAGCTCAAAAACAGTGAGGCGAACAGGGAAGGGTCACAGCCCATGGCGGAAAACACCGGCGTGATAACCGGGGCCAGGTGGGTCCCCAGCCACGGCGCCAGCGCCATAAAGCCGGTCATGAGCAGCAACAGATCCACAACAGCGGCAAAGCCCTGCCGGAAGGCGCTGCCTAACCCCAGCCGATCACCTAACAATGTATCCGCAGCACCCAGACAGAAAAATACAGCAGATATCCACGCCATCGCTCTTACGCGCGGCCCGGCGTGTCTTCACTGAAGGGGCTGTTGACATAGTTTGCGCTCTTGGAGGAAACGAACTTCTCCATCGCGCGCTGCAGCGGGTGCTTGTTCCAGCGGTCCAGGTCATTCGTCAGCTGGCAGGCGGTCATCTGGAAGAAGGGCAGCCAGCACAGCGGGGTGATTTCCTCCGGCACATCCATAGGCACATACATAACATTGTGCTCGTCCTTGTAATCGGCGCAGCGCGTCAGCAGGAAAACATTATCCGTCACGATCTGGGTACCCTCAAAGATGCGGTGGATGCGCTCCGTGCCTTCGCCGCCGTCGATCAGAAATACGCTGTAACGGGGGGTCATCTGGATGTTGGGACCGTGGATGTACTCCTCGACCTCGTAGACGGCGGTGGGGATGCTGACGGTCTCGCCGAATTTCAGCGCACCCTCGCTTGCGGTGCCAAGGTTGGCACCCACGCCGCAGACATAGGCGTTGGTCATGCCGGACAGCTGACGGTAATGCTCTTTAATAAAGGAAGGGGTCTGTGCCTGTACGGCGGCATTGATGTCTGCGGCCTTCAGCAGCTGCTGCTTGACAGCCTCGCCTTCGGCAGCGGTCTTGATACCCAGGCGGACAGCAGCCTCCACGGCGAACAGCATAAAGAAGAGTGCCAGCGTGGTGACGCCGCGGGTGACATAGGCGACCGTTTCGCGCCCGACACCGTAGTTGGCGACAACATCGCACACCTTGCCCAGATCGCTGTTGACGTCGCCGGTCAGGCCGATGCAGCGGCGGCCCTTTGCCTCGATGACCTTGATGGCGTCCAGCGCGTTCAGGCTGTAGCCGCTTTGGCTGACAACAACGACCATATCCGTCTCGCCGAAATCATTCTCGCTGGATACAAAATGAAACGGGGTGACGATCTTGACCTCGCACTTCAGGTGGCGGCGGATAAACTGCCGCGCGCAGAGTGAGCCGTTGGAGGAAGAACCGCACGCAACGATCCAGATGTTCTTGTAGC